>Ga0193751_1001645_pt1 | contig 14154 bp, 18 predicted proteins | sample L1c2metaG_FD_143050 | JGI IMG/M metagenome (GOLD analysis project Ga0193751, IMG submission 143050) | Soil microbial communities from a riparian zone of the East river system, Colorado, United States - L1c2 | ecosystem: Environmental > Terrestrial > Soil > Riparian zone | place: USA: East River... | reverse complement strand
GTTGAAAACGCGCCGTAAGTCACATGGTCCCATCCGCGCGCACGAATGCTCGCTGCGTCGCAAAAGCGGCATTGCACTTCGTAGGCGAGTGCGATTGCCGTAATCAATTCGGGGCCAGTCGCGCCAACGCTTTCGGCGACAGCCAGCGCAGCAGAAATATTGTCGCTCGGATGCGCCGGTTCCTTCGACAAATAAGTGTCGTTGTAATCGAAGTAGCGAATGCAACAACCGTTGGCGAATGCTGCCCAGTCCGGTGGCGCCTTGTGATTCGTCCCAAAGATTGTCGATCCTCGCCTCGCCGAAAACTCCGAGGTAACGTTTCTCGCAATCGCGCACGGCTCCTCGTTCCACGCGCCGAGCGCGCAGCCGAGCGAATCGATCACGCGCCGCTTCACCTCGTGCACCACTTCGGGTGACAGATCTTCAAATCGAAGAGCGCAGGCGAAATCAGCAAGTTGATGAGCAAGCGTTGCAGCCATGAAAAAACGAGAATGCAATCTGCCGATGAATTTCGCATCGGCAACCCGCGATGTTTGTAGGGCGGGCGCTCCGCCTGCTAACTTTCGGCAACCGGAGCCATTGCCCTACAATTGAAAAACACGCACACTTCCTACGTGAGTGAGTTTCAATTTGGCGGAGAATTTGTCTGGCACCCGACACCGGAACTGATCGCGCAATCCAATCTCCAGCAATTCATCGAGAAGCACGGGCTCGGCTCGTACGATGAGCTGATGCGAAGATCGACGACTGATATTGCCTGGTTCTGGGACACGATCCTGCGCGACCTCGATGTCCAGTTTTACAAACCGTACTCGCGTGTTGTCGATCTTAGCGACGGCAAACCTTGGGCGCATTGGTGCGTGGACGGCGAAATGAACATCGTCCACAACATGATCGATAAGTACGCCGGCACTCCGACAGATGAGCGAATCGCAATCAAATCCGAAATTGAGGACGGCGCGACGCGCACGCTCACTTACAAAGAACTACGCGAGGAGGTGAACAAGATGGCGGCGGCGCTGCGCGGTCTTGGCCTCGGCAAAGGCGATGCCATTGGTGTTTTCATGCCAATGGTACCCGAAATTGTTGTTGCGATGCTCGCGATTATTAAAATTGGCGGGATTTTCCTGCCGCTCTTCTCCGGATTCGGAGCCGCGGCCATCGTTTCTCGATTGAAAGACGCCGACGCAAAGGCGCTTTTTACCGCCGATGGAACATTTCGCCGCGGAAAATTCTGCGCGATGAAACCGGTCGCCGATGAAGCCGCCGCGCAAATCCCAACGCTAAAACAGGTAATCGTACTCAAGCAAACTGGTAAATGGTCGATGGAAAATGCGGGACGGGCCTCAGTGCCCCGACGGTCGCCGCCCAAAGGCGCCTCCCACATTGAAGAGCCGACCGAGCGCACGTCGGCTGAAGATCCGGTGATGATCATCTACACATCGGGGACCACTGGTAAGCCAAAAGGCGCAGTGCATACCCACTGCGGTTTCCCGATCAAATCCGCTCAAGACATGTGGCAGGGACTCGACCTTCATTCCGACGAGACGCTTTTTTGGATGACGGACATGGGCTGGATGATGGGGCCGTGGGAGGTGTTCGGAACATTGCTGCTCGGCGCGACGATGATGCTTTACGACGGTGCGCCTGATTTTCCCGGCCCAGATCGCGTCTGGTCACTTGTGGATCGACACAAAGTGACGGCGCTCGGCGTTTCCCCGACTTTGATTCGCGCGCTGCGGCGCTATGGCGACGAGATCGTGCATCGACATGATCTCTCGCCGTTGCGCAAATTCGCCTCCACCGGTGAGCCATGGAACCCCGATCCGTGGATGTGGTTGTTCCAAAATGTCGGTCGCGAAAAGCTCCCGATCATCAATTATTCCGGCGGTACCGAAATTTCCGGCGGCATCGTCATGGGCAACGTGCTCACACCAATGAAACCGTGCGCGTTTTCCGGTCCGCTGCCCGGCATGGCGGCGGACGTTGTCGACGAAGACGGAAGATCCGTGCGAGGAAAAGTCGGCGAGCTGGTCATTCGGGAACCATGGATTGGAATGACGCGCGGATTTTGGAAAGATCGACAACGTTACATCGACAGTTACTGGTCGCGCTGGCCGGATGTTTGGGTGCACGGCGATTGGGCGGCAATCGATGATGATGGGCTTTGGTACATTCTGGGCCGCAGCGACGACACAATTAAAATTGCGGGCAAACGTCTCGGCCCGGCCGAAGTGGAATCGATTCTGGTCGCGCATCCAAAGGTAAGTGAAGCCGCCGCGGTCGGCGTTCCCGATTCGATCAAAGGCGAAGCGCTTGTTTGCTTTTGTGTTTTAAAGAAAGACGCGAATGGAGGTGTCGATCTTGCGGCCGAATTAAAACGGAGTGTCGCGCGTGATCTCGGGAAAGCACTCGCGCCGCGCGACGTGCTTTTTGTGGCAGACATTCCGAAAACGCGAAACGCCAAAGTCATGCGACGCGTGGTTCGCGCTGCTTACATCGGCGAAAAACTGGGCGACACGTCGGCGCTCGAAAATCCGGCGAGCCTGGAAGAAATTAAGCGCCTTGCCTCGGAGGTTAGGCTTCCAGCCTGATCCGGCCGGCAGCCTTCCAGACTGCCGAATCGAAACGCCAAGCTGGAAGCTTTGCTGCCGAGTCAGCCAAGGATGGCTAACATCCGATCATACCATCGGCCGGAAACGCCCGACCACTTCCTGCAAACGTCCAGTGATTTGGCCTAACGAGGACACTTCCGCTGCCTCGAGCAACGCCGGGAAGCAATTTTCGCCACGCTCGACAGCATCGACAAGTTTGTCGAGCGCGCGTTTCGCTTTCTCCGCATTTTTCTTTTTGAATTTGGCGAGGCGATCGACTTGCAATTGCTGTTTCTTCCGCGGCGTGCGGGCCAGTTTTATTTCCGGTGCGTCATCTTCGCCGTTGCGATACTTATTCAAGCCAATAATCGGACGAGTCCCGTCGTAGATCTGCTGTTCGTAACGATGCGCGGCGTTCTGAATCTGGCTGCGCTGAAAACGATCTTCGACCGCTGCCAGCACACCACCGAGCCGTTCGATTTCGCGGAACTCATCGAGAATTGCCGCCTCTACCGCACGCTCGACCGCTTTCATGCCAGGCGAACCGCTCAACATGTTCATCGTGTGCTTGAAAATTCCTGATTCCTCCAGGAGGATCGCCTGCCCGTGCGCCGCGAGCCGGATCCACTCTTCGCTCGGCGTCGTAAACGGTTCATCCGCGCTGTTTGAATGACACGAATTCGTGGCATTCATGTACGCGAGCATCAGTTCTGCGGCAGTGCGGGTGAGATTGTTTTTGAATTCCGCCGCGATCAGCGAACGGCCGCTGGTTTGCGTGTGCAACTTGAATAGTTGCCCGCGTGGCCCTGCATCGAACGCATCGCGCATCCCGATCGCCCAGATTCTGCGTGAGACGCGCGCGAGCGCGATGTATTCGGCGTCCAGCCCGCAGTCGAGAAAGAAGGAAAGGCGCGGTCCGAACTGATCGACCGGGATCCCGCGCGCAGCGAACATTTCCGCGTATGCGAAACCATTCGACAGAGTGTAAGCGGCCTGTTGCACCGGCGTGGAACCGGCTTCGCCAATGTGATAACCACTGATCGAGATCGGATACCAGCGCGGCATTTCGCGCGTCGTGAATTCCACCATGTCGGTGAGAAAACGTAGCGAGGCCTCGATCGGAAAAATCGTTTCATTCTGCGCCTGGACTTCCTTGAAAATGTCCGCCTGAACCGTACCGCGCAGTTTCGGAACAACTTTCGGTCCGAAACGGCGTTTCGCGGCCGCGATGTACATCGCCATAATGATCGGCGCCGGACCGCTGATCGTCATCGAAGCGGAGAAATTCGGCGAGCCAAGATCAAATCCATCATAGAGCCGCACCATGTCTTCGACTGTGTCGATAGCCACGCCGCCCTCACCGATTTTTCCAAAGACGCCGTCCGCGTCGCTGTCGATGCCGTAAAGTGTCGGGCCATCGAACGCGGTGCTCAGCCGATGCGTTCGCTGATGTTGCGTCAGATAATGGAACCGCTCGTTTGTGTCTTCAGCCAGCATTAATCCGGAAAACAAACGCGTCGGTTCCTCCGGTGGTCGCGCACCATCACCACTTTCCTTTTCCTTCGGACCACTGCTTGAAGCTCTCTTTCCGTAACTGTCGGTTTCGATTTCGCGCACCGGCTCCAAATACATCTCGCGATATGCGCCGTTCAGAAAAGGAAACTCACCCGGCAAACCCTCGCCAAAAAGATAACGCGCGATCTCCCCCTGCTCATCGATTTCCGGCAGCGCGAGTCGCGGCAGCGGCAACCCGGTGGGTGTGTGTGTTACCGGTGTTTTTGCCCTGGTTTCGTTCCAACGGTTAATCAGCTCGCGCCCGAATTTTTGATCCGAGCGTGCGCGTTTTACCTGATCGAGAACGAACCGGTTGTACTTCTCGACTGCCTCAACGACTTGTCCGAGTTTGCTCATGATTTATTCCTCGCCTTTCCGCGCTGCGACTGCTCGCTCCCATAGATTAAATCGAACAATCGGTCCACGCCAGGATCACGATGCCGTTTCGCGACCGTGTCAATCAGCCGTTGATCGCGGCGATTTTGCTCGAGGCGCTGTTCGATCTCCGAGTGCGCGGTGCGCGCGCGTTGAAGATCGCTCTTGTTCACCACCACGATGTCAGCCAGATCGAGCATGACGATCTTTTGCAATTGCAACCGGCTCCCGTAATCAGGATTCATCACCAGGACGGTAAGATCGACAATCCCATTTTTCCGAAACGGCATCGCTTCCTGCCCGGTGCCGACTGTTTCGATAATGACGTAATCGAAGTTGGATTGCGCCAGCAGGGCGAGACAATCATGGGTTGCGGGTGAAAGTCCGCCCGCTTGTCCGCGCGTCGCCATGCTGCGCATGAACACGCGATCGTCCTGTGAATTGATCATGGTCGCGCGGTCCCCCAGTAGCGCGCCTTCACCGACCACGCTCGGGTCATGCGACAAAATCGCGATCCGCCCTTTTGGATCCTGATTCAAAAAACGCAGCACCAGTTCATCAATCAGCGTTGTTTTCCCGGCGCCGCCGGGTCCCGTGAACCCGATGACCTTTGCATTGCGGATTGCCGATTGCCGATTGCCGATCTTTCTCTTGGACGTTGAGCGTTTGCTTTTTGAGAGGCCGTCTTCGATTTCCGTAAGTTTCCAGGCAAGCTCGAGGTCCCAAGACTTGGCGCGCGATTGTGTCTTGCGCGGCTTATCGTAGTTTTTGAGCACATAATCGGTCATTTCCGCAAGCGAAGTGCCCGCAAAAAAAATTTGATCCACACCTTTGCGTCGCATCGTCACCGCATCGTTATGCGTGATCGTCCCGCCACCGCCGCCGAAAACTTTTATGTCACTCGCACCGCGTCTGCGCAAAAGATCGACAACTTCCGCGAAGAACTCGATGTGCCCGCCGTTATAACTCGAAATACCAATCGCGCGGACGTCCTCCTGGATGGCGGCGCGCACAATGTCGCCAACCGAGCGATGATAGCCGAGATAAATCACCTCGACCCCGTTCCGTATAAATTCGAGATTGATCGTATTGATCGCGCTGTCGTGCCCGTCGCAAATCGGCACCGCCGTGAGAATCCGTATCGGTGAAGCCATGTTTTCTGACAAAATGGACAAAATAAATCAGGAAGCCAAGAAAACAGGAAGTAGCGTTGAGATTTTCTGACAGGATTCTTCCGATGTCCCAAGGCCGTGCTCGATAGCTCCAAGCATTGTGTTTCTGATTCTTCTTTCCTGCCTTCCTGGTTTCCTGATTAATCTTCTTCTCTGATTATGTCCGACCCGTTGGATTTCACCGGCAAAGTCGTCCTTGTGACCGGCAGCTCGCGCGGGATTGGCGCGGAGATAATTGGGGCGTTTGGAAAGCGCGGCGCGGCATGTGTCGTGAATTATGTCGCCGATCCTGAAAACCAAAACAAATCTGACGCGGAGAGCGTGGCCAGGAAATTGAAGGAGCCGCTCATAATCGAATGCGACGTGACGCAGCCGGACCAGGTCGAATCAATGATGAAACAAATACAAGATCGACATGGTGGGCTCGATATTCTCGTGAACAATTCCGGGATCATTCGCGATCGTACGATCAAAAAGATGTCGATGGAAGAATTTGAGAGCGTCTTGCGGGTGAATCTCACCGGCACATTCACGGTCACACAAAAGGCGGCTGCGATTCTGCGTAACGGTGGCCGGATCGTAAACATGTCGTCCGTTAGCGGACAGATGGGATTGTTCGGCCAGGCGAATTATTCCTCGAGCAAAGCCGCGATCATTGCGCTCACAAAAGTTTCCGCACGCGAGTTCGCGCGTCAGAACATCACCGTGAACGCGATTGCGCCCGGCTTCATCGACGTCGGGATGAGTAAAGGCATGCCCGAAGAAGTGACGGCGAACTTTATCAAACAAATCCCTCTCGGCCGTCTCGGCGACGTCAACGAGATAATCGATGCCGCGCTCTTCCTCGCCTCTCCGATGGCTTCGTACATCACAGGGCACGTGCTGAACGTGAACGGCGGGTTCTACATGGGATGAGCTGACTTCTAACCTCTGACCCCCGACTTCTGATCCTAGCCCCAGTTCTGCACCAACAACCATACGAGCGCCGAAAGCATCGCGGCGAATGTCGATAAAATGAGCGCCGCGCGCTTCGACTGCCGTATTTTGAACTCAGGCTTTGGAATGTCGTCGTGAATGTGACTGGCCTCGTATAGCTTCATGAGGGAAAACGCCACCACGAATCCGACAGCGGCCCACTTGAGACACCCGATGATCGTTTCAAACATCCCGATGATACTCTAGCGCGAGAACTTCAACCCTCAACATCCCGCGCTGTGGCTCCCGACCGCTTTGCCCAATGCTGCAATCGTTCTTTCAAAACTTCTGTGCGCGTAAGCACAAGCCGACTGTCTCAGCTGACCGGGGGACCGGTCAGTCGATCGCACAGTTTACCTGCCCTCCGCCTTCGGCCCTCTATCTTCTGCCTTCCGCCTGCCGTTTTATGGTGTCGGCGACGGCGATTCTGCAGGCGACTCTGTGGCCGACGGCGAGGCCTCGGTCTTGGGCTCTTTCTTCTTGGCTGCGCGCTTCTTATGCGGCGTCGGCGACGGCGAAGCTTGGGCCGTTGCCGCGGTTGTTGACGTTGCGGTTGTTCCCGGTTTTTGCGCGCAAGAAACGACAAACGCAATGCCGATTAAGGCCGTGATTAAGGACAAAACAGTTTTTTTCATAGTATGTGGCTAACGTTAACGGCTTCAGAATGTCCAGCAGCAGAGTGGAGCGCAAGTAATAAATTGTCACTTCTGATCTCTTTTCCCTCTTCACTAAGCAGCAGCCGCCATTCACTTGTCTGTTCTTCCGCCTTCTTTCACCAGGCTTTGTAGTGCATCAGCCAGCGTCTCGAACGTGGTGATTTGAATTCCGGGGCCGTAATGAAACTGCGAGAGAATGTTGAGCCCGATGTCTTTGTGCGGATCAGGCATTACTCTAATCACCGAGGCCACCTGTTTTTCGGTCAAAGCGTCCATGATCTCGGCCACATGACGCGCGGCGGCAGTATCCATCGATTGCAGCCATTGAAAATCCGCCAGCACGCGAAAACCCGGTGCGAAATCTTTTAAGATGTCACGCATCCGCTGAGCGGCCTGTTTCGCTTCTTCTTTCGTCACCCGTCCGGCAGCACTGAGTACGACGAGGCGTTTCGATTTGTCGGCTTCAACTGAATACATTGTGCTTCGCTCGCCGGTTCCCTTAACTTTTAACAATCAACTATCAAACGCCTCACGCATATCGCAGAAATTTTTTCTCGCGCTGGCTTTTCTCGCATGAACCATCGTCCAAACCGGAAGCGCCGCCCGTTCAACAATTTATTGGAGAAGCGAAATCCGGGGCCCTCACGTGTTGCTGAACTTTACTCTGCCGCTGCGCATCCATAAGCGCACTGAGATTCGAAGCGATCTGAAAAAGGAAAAATCAAAAACGGGGCGGCGAGGTTGCCGCCATAACAAAAGGGGAAAGTTATGAAATTATCGATCGAATCGAAAGCGGCTATCGTCGTCGCGACAGGCTTCGTCGCGTTGACAATCGGCGCCATGGCCCAGGGGCGTAGCGGAGGCGCAACCGGCGGTCCAAACGGGTACGGCCCGATGAATAATCCTGGGTTGAGCCACATGAGCCCTCAGGGCCTGCAAAGCTCCGAGTTCGGTCGCACAACTGCGGAAGATGCGAGAACCAAATTCTCAGACACAAACACGGATGAAACGACCGTCAGGACGAAAGGCAAAAAGAAAAGCAGCAAGACATTAAAATCCACGACGCGCCGGCACATAAACACCCGCGCAAATTCCGGAGATTAAGTCTTCAGATTACAATAATTAACAAATCAGCGACAGTTGAAGCATCACTGCACTACCGCTGATTTGTTTTAGCGAGATAATCTTGGGACGGCCACTCATCGCCGGTCACAAGCATTTATCAGACGTGTCGCTTCTTACATTCCAAATTCCAGCTACTGAGCGTGCTCGATTGATGCGCTCAAAGATGTGGGATGATCTGATCATAATCCTGAAGGAACTATGAAATTTGCTGCGAAAATCAAAGAAGCCGGCGCCATGGGTTATATTTTGCTTTGGCTGCTGGGTATTCCGATTCCGATTCTTCTTATCATCTTCTTGCTGCGCGGCTGCACCTAAACGACGATTCGCCGCATTCACGCTAAAGAACGGATCCACCGTAAATCGCTTACCGTGCGCGAACCTTTTGGAGTGATTGGCCTACGCGGCTTTCCGCGTTTTTTTCACGCTCGCGATAATTTTGGGAAACGGCACGACTTGCGGCGATTCGACGCTGCCATTTTGACCGAAGGTGGATTCGTACGCCAGCTTCCCATTAGCGATCTCGGTTAATGCGATATCGGCTTCGCGCAGCCCTGGAGCAAATTCCACGAGAGGACGATGACCGAGCAAAAGCTGTCGAACGCGTCGTGAGACCATGTTCACCAGAATTTGCGGATTGGGAATTACTTCGGAGGCGGCTTTGACAAGATTGGCTTTCATAATTGATTTTTCGCTTGTCACTCATCACCCGTCACTTATCACTTTCGTAAAAGCGCTGACGAAGGGATCAATTCCCAAAAAATCTGGAACTCAAGTGGGGTTCCAGGAATCGGTATCAGAGAAACTTCCCGGACTATCGCCCGATACCGGCAGATCACAATGATTTAATCTCGTTCATTTCTGACCTCCGTTCTGCGTGTGACTCCTGGTCTTTGGTGACCACTCACGCATCACCAGTCACTGATCGCTTCCCTCTCATCACTTCTTCGCCATTATCCGGTGCGTCTGTTTATTGCGCAGACCATCGTATCGATGCATTCCGCGTCCGCATTTCTTGTCTGCCAGTCACGCCGAAGCTACGCGATGTCTGATCCGCGTTTTCTCCTTTCTAATTTCTACTTTCTACTTTTCTTCTCCTCATGATTACCGAACGCGATATTACCGTCTGGATAATCTCCGCGCTTCTCGCGATCGGCATCGGCTGGAGTCGTTACGCGAAATGGAGAACTCGCGACAAGATCGTGCGCGAGTTGGCGGCCATGGATCCGGATCGTCGGGAGAAAATGCTCAGCCGTATGAACCCGAGGCTCGCGATGGAAATGCGCGAGCAGTTAATGAAACGCTTTCGGATGTAAGTTACCGCCATAGTCGCAAATCGAACCTGCGTTGAGGAAATCGAATGCGCGTCGTCTGTATTGCGCACCGTTCCTTTTGTCGATCAACTATTAACTATTAACTTCTTCGTCCTCCAATGTCCTCGTCACCTTTCGAAATGACCGTGCCGGTCGTTGCGGCCGACATTGACGCGCAAGATCACGTTAACAACACCGTTTACCTGCGGTGGGTCCAGGATGTTGCAACCGCGCATTGGCGAGCGCTCGCCAGTCGCGAAGCACAAGCTACTATCGGCTGGATCGTGTTGCGCCACGAGATCGACTACAAGGCGCCGGCCACGCTTGGCGACGAAATCGTGCTTCGCACTTGGGTAGGCAAAGCGAGCAGGCTCACTTTCGAGCGGTTCACCGAAATCCGGCGCAAGAGCGATGGCCAGCTCTTATCGCAAGCGCGCACGCTCTGGTGCCCCATCAATGCTCAAACTGGCCGGCCGATGCGCGTCTCAGCCGAAGTGCGCACGCGATTCTCGACCTGAGTTGAGCTGTATCTTACAGATTTTTACGTCTTCGATTTTTCTGATCTCTGACTAGCAATCGCAACTCTTCCCGCAATTGCACGCCTTGCCGTTATTCATCGGGCAATTCTTGCCGCTCTTCTTGCACGCTGGCTGATCTGCCGCGAACGCAGTTGCACAAATCATCGCTGCGAGAAACGAGAAGAGAATTTTAGAGTAACTTTTCATACGGCCTTAACCTTCGCTGACAGGCGCGCGAACGCCAGAGAAAAGATAGCCCCGCCATTTCAGTTTCCTACTTCCTACTTTCCGTAAGCCGTAGATACTGCATCTGCTTCGTTCCGGCCGGGTCGTCGGAATCTGGTCGCTCCTCGATCAGGTGTTCTGCCGGAACAGTGTGAAAGGAAACCACTACCCAATCAGGGCCCTCCGGCACCACGACTTGATGCCAGACGTTTCGAGGAATCGAAATCCATCGCCGTTCAAGCGGCGCGTCCGGCTCACTGACCAAAAGATTAGACCGCCACTGGTCCTCGCCGCCGTCCGCCAGTCCGGCTCGGACTTGCAAGTCTCCCGTTGCTTCGAACGACACCATCCGTTGATGACTATTCGGATGGCGTTCTGCTCCTGTGGTCGCGCCCCCGCGCAGGACGAAAACCCAGCTGGACCGAATCCCCGACGGTAACGCGCCCCTGTAAATCGCTAACGGAATCGGCTCCCAAGTCATCTGCGCCTTCTCGTTTCGCGCCAGCTCCGTGCGAACGCGCTCGACAATCGGATAAATCTGCGCACGGATTTCCTCCGACCCGACAATCGCTCCAGCGTTTCCAACAACGATCTCTCTTCCCCCCGTCATGTCGTTCTTTAAAAAACTTAGTTAATCCTGTTCATCCTGTCTAAAGGTCCTTCCGCAATCCGAATGGTCGCATGGGGATGCGATCGAGCGATCGCTGTGGGAGCAGCTGAGATACAATTCTTTGTCCCTTTCCGGTCTCCGGTCTCTTCAGTTTGTTTCCTGCCGTTCCTGGCTTCCTGATTAGTCTTGCCGCATTTTGCAATTCGCATTCCGAAAATCCAGTTTCTGCCCTTTCTCCTTTCCCTGTAAAAAAAACTCGATACGCGGACGGGAACGGCCTAGAAAGCTCAGCCATGGTGAAAAAGCTTATCTTCCTTGCACCAGCGATTTGCTGTGTCGCAGCCGGCGCGCTCAACGCCAACGCGGGTGTCGTCGTGATGCGTCCCTCCAAGGAGATCACAATTTCCAACTTTCCATACGAAAAAGGCGCGTGGGAAGTCCAGTTGCTGGCGGGCGCGTTCTGGGATCCTGGGCTCTACGGCGACAATCGGCCCCGATTTGACTACGCGCTGCAGAGCCTGCGCTTGGGTTATGTGGTCACGAACCTGACCGGCGGCGGATTGTTCCGCGGCGACCTCGAGTTCCTGCTGGAAGCAATGGGCGGCCAGTTCTTCGAAGGCCCGGCCAGCTATCTCATCGGCGGGAACGTCCTCGTTCGCTGGAACTTCGTGCAGGGTCCCAATCCGAAATGGGTGCCCTACATCCAGATCGGGGGCGGCGGTCTTTACCATGATGCCGACACCGGCGCTCAAGATGTTCTTGGCAGCAACATTGAAGCGATGGCGGTTGGCGGGCTCGGGCTTCGCTATCACCTCAATGAAAAATGGGCGATCGCAGCGGAGGTCACCTATCGTCACATTTCCAACGCCGGCACGACGGAACGCAACCGCGGGCTGAATTCGGTCGGCGGCCAACTCGGCGTAAGCTATTTCTTCCACTAAAATCGCCTACAAGCCTTCTTCCTTCATAATTTCTAATTCTTAATTTCTGGCGTTCCGCCGTGCAGTTCCCGCACGGTCAGCGTCGGACGGTCATCCACTTTGCCGTACGTTGCTTCGGCTTTGTGATCGCTGCGCTTGAATCTGCGTTCTTTCGACGTGCCGGTCTCGTCGCGTATCCACGTCACCGTTCGGCCGGCATTGGCCTTTAGGAATTTCGCGATCTCTTTTTCCGACAAGTCGGCGCCATCGACCCGAGAATACTTCTCCAAAACGCTCACGCCGTTATCGAAGATCACGAAGTAAAGATACCGATCCTTGTGATAAAGGGCGCTGACGGTTCCGTCGTCGCCCAGGTGGCGCTCGGCCAGTTTGCCATATGAATCGTCAATTCTGTCACCGCCATCACCCAGATTAGCGTAAACAGAGCTCACGCCCGCCGAAATCGTCAGGAAGAAGACGAAAAATCGCTTCATAAAATAGCTGTCATTCGCCGAGTTTCCGAAGGTTCGCTGTGAACGGGAGGATTGCGAATCTGATGTTGGTCTTTCTTTCTTTCCGCGATCCGCAATCCGCAATTCTCTTTCTTCCTTCCTAATTCTCGCTCTCGTCACTCGTCTTGACGGTGAAGATCGATAAGGTTAGCGTTTTACGCAACTGAGATCGATCAATGTCACGCACAACTTTGTCTCCTAAATTTCAGGTGGTGATTCCAAAAGACGTTCGGGAAGCGCTTAAACTGGAACCGGGAACCGCATTCAATGTCATCGAAAATCACGGGCACATCCAGTTGTTTCCGATCCGATCCGCCAAACAGATGCGTGGTTTTCTGCGCGGGATTGATACCTCGGTCCCGCGGGAAAAAGATCGCGTGTGAACCTGGTCGATTCCTCAGCGTGGCTGGAGTATTTTGCTGATGGGCCAAACGCCGGTTTTTTCGCGCCCGCCATCGAAAAGGCTCGCGATCTGCTCGTGCCGACGATCGTCGTTTTCGAAGTTTACAGGCGCGTGCTCCAGCAAAGGAATGAGCGCGCCGCGCTTGAGGCTATCTCCGTCCTTCAGCACGGGCAGCTCATTGAGCTAACTGCTTCGCTGGCCATTGCCGCCGCCCGGATCAGTCACCACGAAAAACTTCCGATGGCCGATAGCATTATTCTGGCAACCGCACGTGCGCAGAATGCAACTATTTGGACGCAAGACAGCGACTTTGAAGAAATGGACCGCGTAAAGTACCGTGCAGCCAAGCGCTAAACAACGCCAAATTCTTCTGTCCTCTCCCCCTGACTTCCCTGGCGCACCGTAGCCTTAAAGCAGGAGACTGACCGCTGACCCCTGTGCAATTCCTCCTTTCTCCGTCGGTCTTTTCGGTGAGGTTCTCGCAGCGTGGGCATAAAAGAAGTCATTGAGATGATCAACAGTATGCAGGCCGACGGTGTGATTGAACGCTATGCGATCGGTGGCGCGGTCGGGGCGACATTTTATCTGGAGCCGGTCGCCACGCTCGATGTCGATGTTTTCGTTGAATTTCACACCGAGCCTGGCTCACGGATTGCAAGTCGAGAGCCGATTTTCAAATTCCTGCGCGATCGCGGTTGCCCGATGGAAAACGAACACGTCGTCATTGCCGGCTGGCCGGTCCAATTCCTTCGGGCTGGAAGCCCTCTTCTGCAAGAAGCGTTGGCGACTGCTGTCGAAAAGGATGTGGATGGAACGCCTGCTCATGTTTTCACCGCCGAGCACATTGCCGCCGTCGCACTCGAAACAGGCCGCGCAAAAGATAAAGCGCGAGTGCTTCAGTTTATCGAGGCCGGCGCGCTCAATCTCGAACGGTTACAACAAATCCTCGCGCGCCATGGTTTGGGTGGCGATTGGCAGCAATTCGAGCGACAATTCCTAAAGCAAAGATGAAGCTCGATCGCACACGTGTTCTTGAAACTAAACGCGCCTTCCGCAGACAGCTTGCGGCGCTGCCTATCGCCGAGAAGTTGCGAATGCTCGATGCGCTGCGTGTACGCACCTTGGCCATTCGCCGTGCGCCGATTTCAGGTGCGACAAAGAAAGCCGTTGTTCAAGAAGCTCCTCCCGACCGCTGACCCATAGAA
>Ga0193751_1001644_pt1 | contig 14155 bp, 10 predicted proteins | sample L1c2metaG_FD_143050 | JGI IMG/M metagenome (GOLD analysis project Ga0193751, IMG submission 143050) | Soil microbial communities from a riparian zone of the East river system, Colorado, United States - L1c2 | ecosystem: Environmental > Terrestrial > Soil > Riparian zone | place: USA: East River... | reverse complement strand
GGCGACATCGCCCATCAGGTCCGAAATCTTGCCGCGGCCGCCGAAGACCAGAAGCAGCACGGCGCCGACGACCAACCAATGCCAGATGCTCAATGAGCCCATGAAACCCTCCGTCCGCAACGGCACCTGGTACGCCACCTTGGGCCCGCGGCAACATGTCGATTTCGCCAGAACCTAGGCGCCAAGGGCGGCAAAAACAAGCACAGCCGGAATGCCCAACGGCCGCAGGGCTAACGCGGCCACCGTTAACCCTCGGATGGCCGTTATCCAATCACCTGATCGGCAAGCGGACGGATTTATTCCTCGCTGCGGCCGGCGGGCGGCACCAGGCCGAGGTCGAGATCGCCCGGTTCGAGCGGGTCTTCGTCGTCGCGCAAGGCCGGATCGTCCGACGGCACTGGAACGCTGAAGCCCGCGGGCAGCGTCGCCTCGATCAGGCCGGCGCCCTTGAGCTCGTCGAGACCGGGCAGATCGTTGAGCGCCTCGAGCCCGAAATGGGACAGGAACGCCTCGTTGGTGCCGTAGGTCACCGGCCGGCCCGGCGCCTTGCGGCGGCCGCGCAGCCTGATCCAGCCGGTCTCGAGCAGCACGTCGAGGGTTCCCTTCGACGTGGTGACGCCGCGGATGTCCTCGATCTCGGCCCGCGTCACCGGCTGGTGATAGGCGACGATGGCGAGTGTCTCGATGGCGGCGCGCGACAGTTTGCGCGTCACCGTCGCTTCGTGGGTCAACAGCCAGGCGAGATCGCCCGCCGTGCGCAGCGTCCATTTGCCGGCAACGCGAACCAGGTTCACGCCGCGCGGCTCGTATTCTTTCTGCAATTGCGTGAGCAGCGCGCGCACGTCGACGCCAGCCGGCAGGCGCTTGGCCAAGACTTTTTCGTCGAGCGGGCCCTCGGCGGCGAACAGCAAGGCTTCGAGAATGCGCAACTCCTCCGCGCGCTCGGTTTCCCTGTCCTTGTCTCCGACGATCACACGCATCTCCGCCACATTCCCCATTGCGTCGGCTCCCTGTTACCCATTCCCCGTTTCGGCGGCCACGCCGCCGTCTTCCGTCTTCTGCCGCTTGCGCACATAAAGCGGGGCAAAAGCCGCGTGCTGGTTCAGTTCGAGATGACCCTCGCGCACCAGTTCCAGCGTTGCGGCAAAACTCGATGCCATCACCGTCGCTTTCATCGACGGCTCCACCAGATATTCGGCCAAATATTGGTCGAGCGGGCTCCATTCCATGGAGAGGCCGATCAGCCGTTCCAGCGCCTCGCGCGCTTCGGCAAGCGACCACACCGTGCGCTTGGGCATGCGCACGAAGGATCGCGCCTGGGTCTGCCGCCGCCCGGCATAGGCGGTGAGCAGGTCATAGAGTGTCGCCGACCATTCCGGATGCTTTATCTCGGCGATCGGCTCGGGCGCGCCGCGCTGGAACACTTCGCGGCCGAGCTGCGGCCGGTTGAGCAATTGCTCGGCGACATTGCGGATCGTTTCGAGCCGGCGCAGCCGCTGCGCCAGCGCGTTCGCCATGTCCTCGGCGCTCAGCCCATCGGGCGCATGCTGCTCCGGCAGCAACAGCCGCGATTTCAGGTAGGCGAGCCACGCCGCCATCACCAGGTAATCGGCGGCGAGCTCCAGGCGCAGTTTTCGCGCCGCTTCGATGAAGGCGAGATACTGGTCGGCCAGCGCCAGGATCGAGATCTTGGCCAGATCGACTTTTTGCTGGCGCGCGAGCGTGAGCAGGAGATCGAGCGGGCCCTCAAAACCCTCGACGTCGACCACCAGCGCCGGCTCATCGGTGGCGCGCTCCGGCAGATCGCCCTCGAACTGAAAATCTTCAGCGTTCATGCGACCACCGCGGCAGGTCCGACAGCGAGCCCGACAAGGCAACCATGGAAATGTCGTCGCTCATTAAAAGGCCTCGAAAGCCCATCGAATCACGAATCACGCCGCCCACTATAGCCGTCGATAAGGTGGCCGGCGCCACGGGATCGATGGCGCTGAACACAACATGTGCGGTCATGCCGAGCCGTGGTCCAGCCGGCTGCCGGAAAGCGGCAAAATTGGTCGTTACCCCGCGCCGAACGCGAGGGTCAAGCGCGCAACCGCTAATTTTTCTGGACGATGCAGCTGCCGCCGGCGGCCTTCAAATTGCTGCACATGGCCGCCGCCGCCTCTGAGGAGGCGAAGGGGCCGACCAAGGCGCGATAGAAGGTGCCTTTGTCGCCGAGATCGGCGCGATGGATGATCGGCTGGCGGCTGCCGAGCTGACCAGGGAATTTGGCCTGGAGCGTTTTGAACTCAGTCTGGGCCTCGGCCTCGGAGCGCTGCGAGGTGACCTGGACCGTATAGCCGCCTGCCGCAGGCGCTGCGGCGGGTGCAGTGGCAACCGGGGCGCTGGGCGCTTCGGTCCGTGCCACGCGGGTGCGCGGCGGCGGCTCCGCCGCCGGTGCCGGTGCTGTGCCTTGGGCGACCGGCACGATGGCGAGCGGCGCGTTGCCGCCGGCCCTGGGTGCCGTTGCCCTGGCGGGCGCTTCCGCCTTGGGCCGCGCCGCAGGCGCAGGCGCGGCGGGCGCCGGGGCCGCTGCGTTGGCATTGCCGACCTGGTCCGAGCGAATGGTGACGGTGTGGACTTTCTTCGGCTCCCCTGATCCGGCCAGCGGCGCTGCGGGCGCTTGAGCAGGCCCTGCGGCCTTTGGCGGAGCCGACGGCTGCGCCGGGACTGTGGGCAACCCAGGCGCGCCGGCCGGGGCGGCGCCGGGCGCCGGCAGGACGGGAATTGTCGAAACGACGCGCGGCGGCGCGTTGGCCGGCTGGACCGGAACCGGCTGTTCCTCGCGCGACACCAGCTTGTCCGAGGACCCCGGTGTCGCGGCGCCGGCTGGGTTCGATGCCGCGGTTTGGGCATCGGTACGGTTGGGCACGATCTTGTTCGGAGCGTCGTTCGCCTTGATGACCGGCGGCAGCGACGGCGCCAGGATCGCGCCACCAAACATCGTGCGATAGGCGAACGCGCCGCCGGCACCGACCATGACCAAGCCCAACATGGCCAAAACCACGACCAGGCCGCTACGCCGAGGCCGCACCGTGCCTTCATCGGCATAGTCTTCCGCGTCGTCCGACTGGCGATCCGCCTGGTCGTCCCATTGGTCTTCGGCTTCGTATTCGTCGTCATGGGATTGCGGCGCCAAAGATTGCGGCGCCAAAGATTGCGGCGCCAAGGCCGGCTGCCGGCCGGCGGGGCGCGGCGGCTCCTCGTCGCGATAGCGCGGGTCGTGCGCCGTCTCGTCATCATGGGGATCGTCGTAGGGTTCGGCCGGCTCGGAATATTGGCTGGCGATCGACGGCGCACGCTCATCGTTGCGGTCATACCGTTCGTGGGCGCGATCAGCCGGATAAGGCTCGGGCAGCCGCGGCTGAACGTAGTTTTCTTCCGCATATTGCTCGGGGTATTGCTCCGGCGCGTCCGGCTCGGCGTAGCCGTCATCGGCCGCCCAATCGCGGTCTGCCGCCGGCAGCGGTTCGTCCAGCGTCTGCACCACGTTGTGCCTGGGATCGCGGTTGAAGTCGTTGACGCGGTTGCTCTGGCCGATGATGCGCGCCAGCTCGGCGAGCGGATCGCGCGCGGTGTCGCTCATCGGATCGACGTCCTCGCGCGCGAGCGTGTCGCGGCTGCGGAACGGACGAAAATTGTTGTCGGCCATCGATTTCGCCTCGGTCCAGGCGGTTTACGCGATACTGGGCTGATTCCCCGTCGTCCGCCCCCTTACGTCCCAAACGGCACGAATTACCGCATCTCGTTTGGCGCCTCGACCCCCAGCAGCGCCAGCCCCGACGAGAGAACGGTTACGACGCCTTGTACGAGCACGAGACGCGCCACAGTCATTTGTCGTTCATTCTGGATAATGAAACGTAAATGTGGCTTTGTATTGCCAAGCGTATAGAGCGCATGAAATTCGCTGGCCAAGTCAAAGAGATAAAAGGCAATTCGGTGCGGTTCGTGGGCCGCCGCGGCGGCCTCCACGACCCTCGGGTAAAGCGCAATTTGCCGCATCAAGGCGAGTTCCGCGGGGTCCGATAGCCGCTCCAGCTCGGCGGCTTCAACCAAACTCTGAACGTCGTCAGGTAGGTCGGGAAACGCCGCTCGGGCACTACGAAATACCGAGTGCCCGCGGGCGTGGCCGTATTGCACATAAAAGACCGGGTTATCTCGTGACTGTTCGATCACCTTGGCAAGGTCGAAGTCGAGCACCGCGTCATTTTTGCGGAACAACATCATGAAACGCACGGCATCAGGTCCGACTTCGTTGACGACGTCCCGGAGTGTGACAAACTCTCCTGCCCGCTTTGACATTGTGACCGGCTGACCAGCACGCAACAGCTTCACGAGTTGCACAACCTTGACGTCGAGATCGGCTTTGCCGGCGCTAAGTGCCGCGACCGCCGCTTCCATGCGTTTGATGTAACCGGCATGGTCGGCACCCCACACGTCGATCATTCGTCGAAAACGACGTTGAATCTTAGTGCGGTGATAGGCGATGTCGGAAGCGAAGTAGGTGTAAGAACCATCAGACTTCTTCAGTGGGCGATCAACATCATCCCCAAATTCCGTAGAGCGAAACAAAGTCTGCTCGCGATCCTCCCAATCCTCGACTGGCGCACCTTTCGGTGGCGGCAGACGCCCCTCGTAAACGTAACCTCTTCCACGGAGCCATTCGATAGTCTCCGCCACACGGTCGATAGAGCCGTCTACGAGTGAGCGTTCATGGTAAAATATGTTGTGTCTAATTCTGAGCGCACGCAGGTCGTCACGCACCATCGACAGCATCGCGACAATTGCAAACCCGCGGACAATTGGTAGCCATTCAGCCTCGGATTGCTTACGCAGTACGTCGCCAAAATTCTCCGCAAGCGCTGCGCCCACCGGTTTTAGATAATCGCCCGGATAAAGTCCCTCCGGTATCGCACCGATGTCCTCGCCCAGCGCTTCGCGATAGCGCAAAAACGCCGAACGTGCGAGCTGATCGACCTGCGCTCCGGCATCGTTGACGTAGTATTCGCGCGTCACCCTGTAGCCGGCGAAATCAAGCAAATTCGCGAGCGCGTCGCCGAATACGGCACCACGGCAATGGCCGACGTGCATCGGTCCGGTCGGATTGGCGGAGACATATTCGACGTTGATCTTCCTGTTTTTTCCCTTTTTGCTGCGCCCGTAATTTATTCCGAAACGCACGGCGTTTCGAAGGGCGTCCGTTGGTCGTTCGCGTTGAAGTGTGAGATTGATAAAGCCGGGGCCAGCAACCTCAACATTAGCAAAAAATTTATAGCCACGGAGTTTCTTGGCAATCACCTCCGCCAGTTCGCGTGGTGTCTGTCCGGCTTCCTTAGCTAAGACCATCGCGGCGTTGGTTGCCATATCGCCGTGCGCGGAATCACGTGGTGGTTCGACCTGCACACGGGACTGATCAATGCCCTTACGCAAGGCGCCAGCCTTGACAAGCGCCGTTAATGCGTACCGGACATAGCCGAGCGCTTCGGCAAAAATATTCTGAGTGGCCATTATTGTACTTTCCGGGCGCTTATTAGCGGAATATGGCGCGCCGCGCGCCTAACGCAATTCCGGGGTCGAGTCAAAGAGCCGGGTGTGCTCGGCAAGCGCGAAGCGGTCGGTCATGCCGGCGATGAAATCGGCGATGCGACGGGCGCGTGCCGCTTCTTCGAGGCGGCCGAGCCCCTCGCTCCATTCCGCCGGCAGGTCGCCGGGATGGGCGCTATAGCGGGCAAACAAGTCGCGCACCACGCCCGCGGCCTGATCCATGACATGCATGACGCGGGCGTGGCGGTACATCCGGATTTTCAGGAAGCTTTTGATGGCGCGGTCGGCTTCCGCCGTCGCCGGCGAGAAGCCCGCCACCAAAGTTTTGGCCTGCCGCACATCGTCGGCCGTTTGCGGCGCCAGCGCGGTGAGCTTGCGGTTGGTTTCGGCGATGACATCCTCGATCAGCAAGCCGATCAGCCGGCGGATCAGTTCGTGCACTTGGCGCCCGGCATCGAGTCCCGAATGGGTGGCGCGGATATCGCCGATGATGCGGCCCGGCAGCGCCACGGTGGCGATGTCGTCGAGATCGAACAATTCGGCGCGCAGCCCATCGTCGATGTCGTGGGCGTCATAGGCGATGTCGTCGGCAAAGGCGGCGATCTGCGCCTCGACGCTCGGAAAACTCCACAATTGCAAATCCTGCTGACGCGAATAGTCCAGAATGGTCTCGGGGATGCCGTGGTGGCGGTAATGTCCGAGCGGCGTTCCATCGCGCGCGGTGAGCGGACCGTTGTGCTTGACCAGGCCTTCGAGCGTTTCCCAGGTCAGGTTGAGGCCGTCGAAGGCCGGGTAGCGGCGCTCCAGCGCGGTGACGACGCGCAAGGTCTGCGCATTGTGGTCGAAGCCGCCATAGGCGGCGAGGCAGGCGTCGAGCGCGCGCTCGCCGGCATGGCCGAACGGCGGATGGCCGAGATCGTGGGCGAGCGCCAATGCCTCCGCCAAGTCTTCATCGACGCCGAGCGCACGCGCTAGCGCCCGCGACACCTGCGTGACTTCGAGCGTATGGGTGAGCCGGGTGCGGTAATGGTCGCCCTCGTCGAACACGAACACCTGCGTCTTGTGCTTGAGGCGGCGGAAGGCGGTCGAATGGATGATACGGTCGCAGTCGCGACGGAAGGCGCTGCGGCTCTTGCTGACCGGCTCGGGGTGCAGCCGGCCGCGGCTTTGCCCCGGATCGCAGGCAAAAGGCGCGCGGAATGTGCCATCCATCGCCATCGATCGCCCGGCTGCCGGCAATTGACCTTGAGTACCGGCGCACTTAACTATTCGGTTGACGCCGTGGCAATCGGTGCGAGTCCCGGCCGGAGATCATGACTATGGAAGCCACCATTGCGGAAGCCAACGTTGTCGTGACCGAACGGGCGGCGCGGCGGATCGGCGAGATCCTGCAAAAGGAGCCGGCCGGCACCATGCTGCGCGTCAGCGTCGAGGGCGGCGGCTGCTCGGGCTTCCAGTACAAATTCGACACCGAACGCGCTCGCGCCGACGACGACATCGTCATCGAGAAGAGCGGCGCCACGGTGCTGATCGATCCGGTCTCGCTCAATTACATGGCCGGCAGCGAAATCGATTTCGTCGACGATCTGATCGGCTCGTCGTTCAAGGTCAACAATCCGCAGGCCACCGCGTCCTGCGGCTGCGGTACCAGCTTCGCACTCTAAAATTTCATCGCGCCGTGCGCATTGCGACTTGGAACGTCAATTCGATCAAGCAGCGCACCGATTCCGCGCGCACTTGGCTTACCGAGCGCAAGCCGGACATCGTCTGCCTGCAGGAAACCAAATGCGTCGACGACGCGTTTCCACGCATGGAGTTCGAGAGTCTCGGCTATAACGTCGCCGTCCACGGCCAGAAGACCTTCAACGGCGTCGCCATTCTGTCGAAATTCCCGTTTGATGAAGTCAACAACGGCCTGCCCGGCGACGCCAACGACGATCATGCCCGCTTCATCGAAGCGGTGGTGTCGACGGCGCAGGGCGCACTGCGGGTCGCCAGCATCTATCTGCCCAACGGCAATCCGCCGGACACCGAGAAATATTCCTATAAGATCGGCTGGATGAAACGGCTATCCGCTTACGCGCGCCAGCGGCTTGCGCTCGAAGAGTCGCTGGTCATGGCCGGCGACTACAACGTCATTCCGACCTCAGCCGACGCCCGCAATCCGCAAGCCTGGACCGGCGACGCGTTGTTCCTGCCGAAGACGCGCGACGAATTTCGCGCGCTGGTGAATCTCGGCCTTACCGACGCGGTGCGCGCCACCAGCGACGATCCGGGCCTTTATACATTCTGGGATTATCAGGCCGGCGCCTGGCAGAAGAACAACGGCATCCGCATCGATCACCTGCTGCTGTCGCCGCCCGCCGCCGACAAGCTCGCCGATGTCGGCATCGACCGCCACGTGCGGACCTGGGAGAAACCGTCGGATCACGTGCCGGTGTGGATCGATCTGGATATCGCGGCGAAATAACTCGTAAGAAAAGTGGAAATCGTCGCTCGCCATGCGCTCTTCCCCGAGAGGGAACTTTGCGTGAGCCCGCTGACCCTCACGTCGATTGGGACCAAGCCACCGGACGCTCGATGAGAGACCTTCTCGCACGTCGATTGGATGCAGAGCCGGCCCGTCAACATTGCATATCGCCGACCTGTCACATCCACTACTTTAGGGCGTGGCAAAGTTCGGGATACTCTTGCATACAAAAGGAACTTTCGATGGCTCGATTTCGGATCGCTGCGCTCTTGGGCTGCCTTGCAAGCGCTTTCTGCACGTCCGCCCGTGCCGTGGATTGTGGTCCGGACGGCGGCGCCTCGCCGGAAATCCACTACATCGCCAAGAGCACCGGTCCTGATTTCAGGACGCTGGTGCTCGGACTTGTGGGCGCCACGCCGGATGCCGGCTCGGCCTTGCAGGGACTGACCGGATTCTTTTGGAAGCAGGACTCGGAAGCCTCGGCGGTTTTCGACCAAATGAAAGCCTATGTCGATACGCTCGTGTCGGAGCTCATTGCGCGGGATCGGGTGATACAGCTCGAACAGCGGCTGGCCGGCCTGCACAATGTGCTTAACGACTACAACCGCACCTCCTATGGAACGGTGCAGAAAGGCCAGTGGTTCACCAGTCTGCTCGCAGGGCTCAATCAGGCCGAGCCGTTCTTCTTTGATGAACGCAACCCGGAGAAGACGCTCACCTATTTCGTCCCAATGGGAACGCTGCGTATCGCGGCGCTCGAGGAGCAATATCTCTATTATGAGCGCATCTACGGCCAAGTGGATCCCGACCACGCCGCACATCTGGCGAGCCTGCAATCGGCGATCAAGAAATATTCCGATGCGCTGGTCCTGGCCCAGGCCGCTGCCATCCGCTGGCGGGTGCAGGACAAGGTGACCTTCGACGTGCAGACGGAAAGGACGGGGCTTGGTCGGGAGACGACCTGGACCGCCACCGATCGTCTCTGCCCCTGGGAGATCAGCTTTCAGCACAATTCGCTCGGCGGCGGCGAAAGGTACGGCGAAGAAAAGGCGAAAATCCGGCTCGCGCAACGCCGGGCGCAGGTCGAGGCCGCCTATAAAGCCGATCTCGATCTCTTGTTCGCCCCCGCCTATCTGTGGCCGTATCTCGATCCAACCAATCCGGACCAGCCGCCCTCCGGCCAGCCGGAGCCCACCCCGATCTATGTCACCTCCGGCCCGTTCGGCAGTTTCAGCAACGAAACCCCCTTCGACGATAACCCGAACGGCGACGCCGTCACCCGGATCGTCGTCAATGCCGGCGTCCGCGTGGATGGCGTCGAGGTGTTTTATGGCGGTCGCTCGGGCGGGCTCCACGGCGCCCGCATGGGCAACACCTACAGCCTCGATCTCGCCCCGGGGGAGACCATCGTGTCCGCCAGCGGACGCGGTGGCGACGCCATGGATGCGCTGTACTTCACCACCAGCACGGGACGCACGGTCGGCGGCGGCGGAGGTGGCGGCGGCACGCCCTGGTACGCCGCTCCGCCGCAGGGTAGCGACGGCGTGCTGTTCAAGATTTCGAGCCGTCAGGGGAGCGCCCACCTAGCCACGCTGAACCTGACCTGGACGTATGTTCGTTATCCCTCCACCGCCAAGTCCGACCAGGGAAGCTTCGCGGTAACGAGCCAGCCGGTGGGCGACTTTTCTGGTGTTTGGGCGTGGCTACCGGGGCAGGCGCTGATGGGCGACTTCGACGCCAGCGGCCGCGACTCCATCGCTCTGGTCGGCCTGCAGGGCTGGACCACGATCCCGGTCGCATTCTCAAATGGCGACGGCAGCTTCAGGATCACCAACACCCAGAACCCGGATTTTGCAGCCTTAGCTGCGACGCCGGGCGTGCATGCGCTGGTCGGGCATTTCGACGACAGCGGCCGCTCCGCTATCGCTCTGGTCGGCGGCAAGAACGTGTATGGGCAGCCCTGGAACACGATCCCGGTCGCATTCTCAAACGGCGACGGCACCTTCACGGTCACCAACACGCAGAACCCGGAATTTGCCGCCTTGGCTGCGATGCCGGGAGTGCATCCGCTGGTCGGGCATTTCGACGACAGCGGCCGTGACGGCATTGCTCTGGTTGGCGAGGCGAGCCGGAGCTGGTACATGATCCCGGTCGCGCTGTCGAACGGGGACGGGACTTTCACGGTGAAGAAACCCGTCGTGGGTTACTTTGCCACCTTCGCGTCGCTACCGGGGATACAGGCGGTGACCGGCGATTTCGCCGGCACCGGCAGGACCAGTATTGCGTTGCTCGGCGGAGGGATGCTGCCCATACTGGTTGCCTTTTCGAACGCAGACGGCAGCTTCGCGGTCACCAGCTGGCAGGCCCGGGAATTTCAGGCCTTCGCCACGACGCCGGGGGCGCGCGCGGTGGTCGGGCATTTCGACGACAGCGGCCGCGACGCCATTGCTCTGGTCGGCGGGCAGGGCTGGACCACGATCCCGGTCGCATTCTCAAACGGAACCGGCAGCTTCACGTTCACCAATGCACAGGTCGACCGCTTCCCGGCTTGGGCCGCACTGCAGGGAGCCAACGTGCTGGCCGGGGATTTTACCGGCACCGGCCGCACCGCTATTGCCCTGACGGGAATCACCGGTTCGGCCGCTATACCGATCGCCGTCCCCACGGGCGACGGACATTTTACCGTGCTCAACCCCTCGGTGAAGAACTTCCCGGTGAGTGGCGACGTCAAGTTTTTCGCCGGCAATTTCGGCGGCACCGGCACGAATACGATCGCGGCGACGGGTGCCTTTGGCTTGCCGACGTTGCCGGTCGCCTTTTTCACGCCCCCTACGCCAACGTCAACGGCGGCAAAGTAAGCCGGCGGCCTGGCAGAAGAACAACGGCATCCGCATCGATCACCTGCTGCTGTCGCCGCTCGCCGCCGACAAGCTCGCCGACGCCGGCATCGACCGCCACGTGCGGACCTGGGAAAAGCCGTCCGATCACGTGCCGGTGTGGATCGATCTGGATATTGCGGCGAAATAGAGCTTAATCCCGCCGGCCCCTGAGCCAACCTTCCAGATAAACCAGCGCCATCTGCCGCTCGTCGTCGCTGGCGCGGCGGAAGGCGTTGTCGTAGAGCGGCTTGACCCAGCTTTCGTCGGGACCGACGCAATCCTTGCTGAGTGTGAGCCACATCAGGCCGCGCGCGGCTTGACGCGGCACATGCTGGCCCTGGAACAGGATATCGCCGAGCGCCGCCTCGGCGCGGCACTGGCCTTTGTTGGCGGCAAGCTGGAACCAGCGCGCCGCCTCGTGCGGATCGTTCGGCGACGAGTCGAGATAGAGCCGGCCGAGCTCGTATTGCGCATCGGCATCGCCGAAATAGGTCGCCGCGTAGGTGTAGAGCTCGCGGGCCCGGGCCGCGTTCGGCTTGATCTTGGAATTGGGAATCCCGCTCAGATAATAGTGCCCGAGCGATACGAAGGCATTGGCGACGAAGCGCGCCTGCGCCGTGCCCGGACTCTCGTCGGGATGGGTATTGGCGATTTCGCTGAAATAATTGAAGGCGCGCATCTGGTCTTGCGGCACGCCGTCGCCGTCGGCGTACATGCGGCCGAGCTTCCATTGCGCCGCAGGCTGGCCCTGGTCCGCCGCATATTGCAGCGCGGTCAGCGCTTTGGCCTTTTCGTCGATCAGCGGATGGTTGGTGTTGCGCAAGCCGTCGTTCGGCGTCAGCGCGGCCGTATTCGGTGTCGACGTGCCGTCGAAGGCGAAGGCCGGCGCAATCGAAAGCACCGGGCCGAGCGCGGTGCCGAAGCCGAGGCCTACGGCAATGCACAGCGCGCTCGCCAGCGCGACACCTCCGCCGCTCGTGATGCGGGTTGCGCTAGGTGTCCGCATAACACGCCTTCTCGGCACTGCCGCCCGGATGGGTCACCGCGCCATTGCGCGCCGGCCCGACCTGCTGGGTGTATTTCCACAAATAGCCCGACGCGTATTCCTCAGGGCGCGCCTTCCAGGTTTTGGCGCGGGCGGCAAGCTCGGCGTCGCTCAGCTTGACGTCGAGGGTGCCCTTTTCGGCATCGAGCTCAATGATGTCGCCATCGCGGATGAGCCCGATCGGGCCGCCTACGGCGGCCTCGGGGCCGACATGGCCGACGCAGAAACCGCGGGTCGCTCCGGAGAACCGGCCGTCGGTGATCAGCGCGACCTTGCCGCCCATGCCCTGACCGTAGAGCGCAGCGGTGGTCGACAGCATCTCACGCATGCCGGGGCCGCCTTTTGGGCCCTCGTAACGGATGACCAGCACGTCGCCTTCCCTGTACGTCCTGTTCTTGACGGCTTCGAAGCAAGCTTCCTCGCCGTCGAAGCAGCGCGCCGGCCCGGTGAAACGCAAGCCTGCCATGCCGGCAACCTTAACGATGGCGCCTTCGGGCGCGAGATTACCTTTGAGACCAACGACGCCGCCGGTCGGCGATAACGGTTTGTCGGCCGGGTAAACTACGTCCTGGTCCGGATTCCACTTCACCGCCTTCAGATTCTCCGCAATCGTGCGGCCGGTGACGGTGAGGCAGTCGCCATGAAGGAAGCCGTTGTCGAGCAACGTCTTCATCAAAAGCGGAACACCGCCAGCCTCGAACATATCTTTGGCGACATAACGGCCGGATGGTTTCAAATCCGCGATATACGGGGTTTTTTTGAGGATTTCGGCGACGTCGAAAAGGTCGAATTTGATGCCGCATTCGTGGGCGATGGCCGGCAGATGCAGCGCCGCGTTGGTCGAGCCGCCGGTCGCCGCCACAACGGCCGCGGCATTTTCCAGCGCTTCGCGGGTAACGATGTCGCGCGGGCGGATGTTCTTGACGATCAAATCCATGATCATCTCACCGGCCAGCATGCAGAATTTGTCGCGAATCTCGTACGGTGCCGGAGCACCAGCGGAATACGGCAGCGCGAGGCCAATGGCTTCGGAGACCGTCGCCATGGTGTTGGCGGTGAACTGCGCGCCGCAGGCGCCGGCCGACGGGCAGGCGTTCTCCTCGAGAGTCTGCAGGTCGGGATCGGACATTTCGCCAATCGAATGCTTGCCGACCGCCTCGTAGACGTCCTGGATGGTGACCGGCTTGCCCTTGAAGGTGCCGGGCAGGATTGAGCCGCCGTAGATGTAGATCGACGGCACATTGAGCCGGCACATGGCCATCATCATGCCGGGCTGCGACTTGTCGCAGCCGGCGACCCCGATCAGGGCGTCATAGGAATGGCCGCGCACGGTCAATTCCACCGAATCGGCGATGACTTCGCGCGACGGCAAGGACGCCTTCATGCCGGCATGGCCCATGGCGATGCCGTCGGTCACGGTGATGGTGCAGAACTCGCGCGCCGTGGCGCCGACGGCGGCGACCCCGCGCTTGACCGCCTGGGCTTGGCGCATCAGCGCGATGTTGCAGGGCGCGGCTTCGTTCCAGCAGGTGGCGACGCCGACGAAAGGCTGGTGGATCTGCTCCTGCGTCAGCCCCATGGCGTAATAAAACGCGCGGTGCGGGGCGCGCTCGGGGCCTTCGGTGGCGTGCCGGCTGGGCAGTCGTGATTTTAGATCGGTCTTGGCGTCCATCTTACTCATCAAGGCCAAACAAGGCCCCTCGCCCCATCCCCACCGATCCGGCGCACGGCGCCTTGAAATCGGCAGCGCCGTAGCGGCTTCTACTCACCGCACGGCACGCGGCCGAGGGTGTCGAAAAATCCTATGGCTAAAAAGCGGCGCGGGGGATGGCTTTAGACCGGAGCGGTCAAATGTTCCCAGGCTGTTGCGCCGGAGCCACAGATTTGGTCGCCATCGCTAGGTGGGCATTAACGCGCGATTTACCAGATGCCGTCCGCCCTGCCACCATGGCCCCATGGCGAAGCGATTGGGCCGAGGCTTCTTCCGACGCAGCGTGCATGAGGTCGCGCCCGACCTGATCGGGGCGACGCTCACGTTTGACGGCGTCGGCGGCCGCATTGTCGAGGTCGAGGCTTATCATCATACCGATCCCGCAGCGCACAGTTTCCGTGGCCCGACGCGGCGCAATGCGGTCATGTTCGGCCCGCCCGGCTATGCCTACGTCTATCGTTCCTATG
>Ga0193751_1001643_pt1 | contig 14156 bp, 10 predicted proteins | sample L1c2metaG_FD_143050 | JGI IMG/M metagenome (GOLD analysis project Ga0193751, IMG submission 143050) | Soil microbial communities from a riparian zone of the East river system, Colorado, United States - L1c2 | ecosystem: Environmental > Terrestrial > Soil > Riparian zone | place: USA: East River... | reverse complement strand
TCGCCGCCGCGGGCGGCCTTCAGCGAGTTGATCGGCGACTAACCGAACGCAATACAGCCGAGAATTTCACCGAAGGCAATGTCCGCTCCTGAACCCAAAGCGGACGTCGCTCTAACGCTTGTCGGGAGCTGGGGCGGGTGCCGAACCAAGGTTGAGACTAGCCTTGTTAGCCGGATCACGTTAGCGGGCGTACTTCATCAACGGCGTGATGAAATCAAAAACAGATCCCCGCCTTGCTTCGCGGAAGTGTTCGTGGCGGTGCTGGGAAAGAGTCGATATATCGCGGTTCAATACTGGGCGGGGGCGCGGCAAAGGAACGTCGCTTGCGACCGCTGGGGCTGCATTAGCCGCTGCCATCGCCTTCTTCGCCGCAAGCGCCGCGCTTTCTGCGACGTCGAGCACATCCCATTGGCAGATTCTGTACTTGTTACTCCGTTCAAGTAGGTCGAGATGCACGTGGCTTTCGTGATAAGCATCGGCGCCATTGCCCAGCACCGTGGCGAATCGTACGCACGCGCTCTGACGTAAATTCTCACGCAACGGCTTTGACACCTTTTCGTCGGTCAGTGCAATGGTCCTGCCATCAGCAAGTTTTAACGCGCGCACATCGAGCGCGTTAGCTCTGCCATGCTCGCTTAACTTACCGCCAGTGGCTCCATTGCGCCCGCGGCATACGAATGAATCCAATGTCTCGATACCGCGGAGCGAGGTGCCTAACGTTGCGATAATCGGTGCCACGTCATCGCGCAGCCAATGCGTCACGGTCTCAGCCATCGGGCAGCGCAGCACCGCCGATGGTGATAGCACCACGCGATGTTTGTCGGGTAACACCACCGAATCGAGTGCGACAACGTCGTTGGCCACACACTCGCCCGGGCCGGTGATCGGCGGCAGCGCCTTGAACTCGGCTAATCCTGCCAATTGCTGCTGGCATTGCGACGATTGAGCAGTCGTAGATTGCCGGGATTGATCACCAGGGATATCGGCGGGTCGCGGGCGTGGCAGCGGAATCTCGGCTAATGCCGTTGAAAATGCGCTGAGCAGCAAAGTGATGACATAAAGCTGAAGCAAAGGTGTCTTTCGGCGATGATTGCTGGAAACGGCCCCATCGAGCATTCATCGGCTCCGGTGGGTACGCACCCCCAGACGCTTCCTGCATCCGCGTAACAACTGATTGCCTTCAACGGCGTCTAATTTCGTAAGCCACGTAGATGGCATCTCTTGGGGGGACTCGCTGCTTGCTAATTTTTCGACAAGCATTAGCAACCCGGCAGGCAAGTCCTGCAGCACGGGATGGCGCTCTCGAAGACCCTGCCCAATACGTTCCCTAGTGAGCCACCAGGCAAACGGCTCGTAATGTGCGCCGTGCGCGGCCATCAGGAGCGTTTAGAGCTTGTTCCCCGTCTCAACGCCATAATTTTATGAGTTCCCTTGGAACTGGATTTAGGTTTCCGCGCGCGGAATTGGCTTGTCACGTACCGCCGGCGCACTCACACCACCGCGACGCCCTGGATTTCGATCAGAATTCCGGGGTGGGCAAAGTTGGACACCGTGATCAGGGCGCTGCACGGAAACTTTCCGTCTGGAAACATTTCATGCCGGATCTTGACGAACCGGTCGCCGTGACGCGGATCATTGATCGAGACCGTCATAGTGACGAGATCGGCGAGCGTGCCGCCCACGCGATTGAGCGTCCGGTCGATGAGCGCGAAGCAGGTCCGCGCCTGGGCTTCGAAATCGTGCACGATCGATTTTCCGTCCAGATCGGTGAGGGCCGTTTGACCTGCCAGCCAGACGATCTTGCCGCCTTGCGTGACGATGGCCGGGGAGAAAGCGCGTGATTTCTAAAAATCTGTGCCTTCCAGATGGGTCACAGTGCGGTCTGCTGCCATGGACATCGGCACGGCCCTAAAACCTTGTTAGCGCCATATTTGTCCTGAGTCCTCAGTATCCCTGCAAAATAACAAGTTTTTTAGGAAGCGACCTGTGATCGACCTTCATTGCCACCTACTGCCAGGCGTTGACGACGGCGCGCGGAATTTGTCGGTATCGTTGGCGATGGCGAGTGCAGCGGTCGCGCAGGGCACCACGGTGGTGGCGTGCACGCCACACATTCTGCCGGGCGTATATCAGAATTCCGGACCGGCGATCCGCGAGGCGACCAAGCAATTACAAGACGCACTGGATCAGGAGGAAATTCCCCTGCAACTGACTACCGGCGCCGACGTGCACATGGCGCCGAATTTCGTCGCCGGACTGCGGTCCGGCCAACTCCTGACCCTTGCCGACTCCCGCTATGTGCTGGTGGAGCCGCCGCACAACGTGGCGCCGCCACAGATAGAAGACTTCTTCTTCAACCTCGTTACGGCGGGTTATGTGCCGATCCTGACCCACCCGGAGCGGCTGTCCTGGCTGCGCTCGCGCTACGACACGATAAAAAAGCTCGTGCAGACAGGGGTTTGGATGCAGCTTACGGCGGGGTCTTTTACTGGCGCGTTCGGCCGGACTGCCCTATACTGGGCGCAGCGGTTGTTAGACGAGGGGTGCGTACATCTCATTGCATCGGACGCTCACGATGCTGAGCGCCGACCCCCGGATATGGCGCTGGGACGCGAGGCCGTGGCGAAGCGCATTGGCGCCGAGGAAGCCCGGCATCTGGTGTCCACGCGACCGATGGGAATATTGAAAGATCAACCGCCGTCGAGCTTGCCGGGGCCAGGAAGGGTGGCAGATGCCGAATCCGTGGGAATTCCCGAGCAATGGCCGACGCGTGGCGAGCCGGATATTGGCAACCATGCTGCTGCTGGTTTGCGGGGTTTTTCTGGTCGATTGCGCCGGCTCTTCAGGTAGCAGCGGCGCACTCAATGGCGGCGCTGGAGGTTACGATGCCTCGGGCGCCTACGGTGCCAATGGTGCCGCGGGGGGAGATGCATCGGCATTCGCGCCGACCGCGGCCTCAGCCCCGCAAGCGAGCGCGGCCGCACAGACTGCCGACAAGCTCACCTCAGTCGCGAAACCCGGCAACAGCGCCTACAAGATCGGCCCGTTGGACGTGCTCGACGTCTCGGTGTTCAAGGTGCCCGATCTAACCAAAAGCATGCAGGTGTCCGAGGAAGGCACCATCAATTACCCCCTGGTCGGCGACATTCCGGCGGCGGGAAAAACCGCGCATGAACTCGAACACGATTTGACGCAGAAGCTTGGTGCCAAGTTCTTAAAGAACCCACAGGTAACGGTCTTCGTCAAAGAATATAACAGCCAGCGCGTCACCGTCACCGGCTCGGTGAAAAATACCGGCGTCTATGCCATCAAGGGCAGCACCACGATGATGCAAGTGCTGGCGATGGCCGGCGACATCGACAACAACCTCGCCTCGGGCGAAGTGGTGGTGTTCAGAACGATCGACGGCAGACGATCGGCAGCGCGGTTCGATTTTGATTCCATCAGGTCGGGAAAAACCGAAGACCCGCAAATGGCGCCCGGCGATGTCATTGTGGTCGACACGTCGGCGTCCAAGGTCGCGCTGTCGAACATTTTAAAAGTGGTGCCGCTGGCGACGTCAGTCGCCATCTTCTCAGCCTTATGATCGGGCTAGTATGAATTATCATCGCGCCAATTTGCCCGAGGACAGCGACGCGAAAGGCGGGAGTGTCATTCCGGCGGCGCAAACCGCTCCGGTCCCGCGCGATCCCTATAATAGTGCGGTCGGAACCTATTACGGACCCTACGGACCGGGTTACGGGCCGGATGCGCCATCGAATTTTCAGCTCGACGTGCTGGAATACCTTCGCATCGTCGTCAAGCATCGGTGGCTCATTCTCAGCATCGTAGGGGCGGCCCTGGTTTTTGGTGCCGTGACCACGCTGATGAAGACCCCGCTCTACACCTCCACGGTGCGATTACAAATTGACCCGATGACGGTGACGGCAAAAGTCACTGAGGGCAGCACCACGCCGATCGATGATCCCGATTCTAATTTTATGCGAACGCAATACGAGCTGCTGCGCGGCCGCACCATGGCTGATCGCGTGGCCTCGGCCCTGAAGCTTGGCGACGATCCGAGTTTTTTCCAACCGCGAGACTTTTCGATTCTGGGATTTGTGAAAGACTTGATTGCGGGCGCGCCGCCGGCCAATCAGGGCAGCAAGAAAGCCAATTATGAAGCCGCCGCGGCCGGCATCATCCTCGCTAACCGCGCCATAAACCCGGTGATCGGCTCGCGCTTGGTCGATATTTCCTATGCGGATCCCGACCCGGCGCGGGCGCAAAGAATCGCTGCGGGTTTCGCCGAGGCCTTTGTGGCGTCCAACATTGACAAGCGTTTTGAAGCCAATTCGTACTCGAAGGTTTTCCTCGAAGACCAACTGGCGCAATTGAAAGTCCGGCTGGAGCAATCGGAAAAGGCGCTGTTAGAATTTGGGCGGAGGGAAGAGATCGTTCAAACGAACGATAAGACCTCCATTGCAGAAAGTAACCTGGCGGCGGCGAACACCGCGCTGGGGACGCTGGTTGCCGAGCGCATGAAGAATGAGGAATTGTGGAAACAGCTTGAATTGGCAAAGGCTATCAACCTCCCGCAGCTGCTGACCAACGGTGTCATTGAAGGACTGCGCGCCAAACGAAGTGCGCTGCAGATAGAGTATCAGCAGAAGCTCGAGACCTTCCAGCCGAGCTATCCCGCTATGGTTCAGCTTAGCAACCAGATTGCCGACATTGATCGGCAATTGGCCGCCGAGGTGACCACGCTGAAAAACTCCTACAAGGCGGCCTACGAATCCTCGCTGGCCCAAGAAACAGGAATGAAAAAGCGGATTGAGGGCCTCAAGCAGGACGTTCTCGACCTGCAAAAGCGCAGTATCCAATACAACATTCTCAAACGCGAGGTTGACACCAACCAATCGCTCTATAACGGGCTGTTGCAACGCTACAAGGAAGTCGACGTCGCCGGTGGCGTTGCCGCCAACAATGTCTTTATCGTCGACAAGGCGACACTGCCGGGCGCTCCATCGTCGCCGAATATGTCGCGGGCGCTGCTGACCGCGCTGGCCCTTGGACTCGCAGCTGCGCTCGCTCTGGCTTGGCTGCTGGAGCGCTTCGACGATACGTTACGCTCACCCGAAGAGGTCGAGCGCGCTTTGGGCTACGCCACGCTTGGCATCATTCCCAAAATCGGAGCGGGCAGGAGTCTTGATCAAGAACTGGCGGATCCGCGATCCCTGCTGTCGGAGGCGTATCGCTCGCTGTGCACGGCGCTGCAGCTGTCCAGCGATAAAGGACTGCCAAAATCCATGTTGGTCACCAGCGCGGGTCCAGCGGAAGGCAAATCGACCACCTGCATATCGCTGGCGCGGCATTTTGCCAATATCGGGCTCAAGGTTCTCCTCATCGATGCGGACCTGCGCAAACCGTCGCTCCACACCAAGCTCGACCTCGGCAATACCAGTGGACTGACCAATTATCTGACGGGAGCTGCTACGCCGCCCGAGGTGCTGCAAGAGACCGAGGTGCCCAATCTTGCCTTTATGGCCTGCGGTCCGGCGCCGCCCAATGCCGCCGATCTTCTTGGCAGTGCGCGCATGCACTCCTTGCTCGCGGTGGGCTTGGAAGTGTTCGATTTGATCGTGGTCGACAGCCCGCCGGTCATGGGACTGGCCGACGCGCCGTTGTTGTCGAGTGCGGTTTCGGCGACCATTTTTGTCGTCGGCGCCGGTCTGGTGCGGACGCGAGTCATTCGTGCTGCGCTCAAGCGGTTGCAGTTTTCGCGGGCCGTCCTAGTCGGAACAGTCATCACCCGGTTCGACCACCGCACGAGCTACGGTTACGGTTACGGTCAGGCCTACCATTACGGTTACGGTCATGACCACGGACGCGGCGATGCGGCCATTGCCGCAGCCGAGACGGCACGCCGACCCAAGCTGACCAACGCGCCAGCGGAGGGATGATGTCCGAGCGGATGGCACTGAAAATTGCCATCGATCTGTTGCACGTGCCGGCGCAGGTGCGGCTGTTACGAGCGGAACCGCTGCCGGATGGCGTGCCGCTGTTGCTGCGCATCGCGGCGGGTGATGACGAGGCCGAGCGGACTGCCGTTGGTTTGACCGGCCGCTCGCGAGAGGTGGTGCGGCAGGCGGCCACCTTCTTTATCGAACAGATTTTATTTGCGCCCAACACCAACAGCTATCGGGTGCTCGGGGCGAACCCGCAGGCCAGTGCCGGCGAGCTCAGGCGAAATGTTGCGCTGCTGTTGCGATGGCTGCACCCCGATTTGGATCCGCGCAGTGAGCGTGCGATCTTTATCGGCCGGGTCACGGCAGCTTGGAACGACTTGAAGACACCGGAACGGCGCGCCGCCTGTGACGCGACATTGCGGCACGCCAACGACGCGACCAGGTCCCGCCTTAGAAACGGTAAGTCCCGGTCAGGGCGACACGATAGCAGCAAACAATTCACCAAGGACCAAACACCGCTGATGCGCGGCGTGGACACAATCGGATTTTTCCGCCGCGCGCTCTCGGTGCTTTTGCATCGGCCGCCGCGGCCATTCTAAATTTCCATTCCGCTTTGCACCGACGCGTCGAGCCATGACGATCAAAGGACACTTTCGGTTGCGCCTGCGGATGCTGGTCTTCGCCGTGGCCGGCCTCATTTTGATCTGGCTCGTGGTGTCGCGAAGCCTAGGCGCCTATCTTGCCGATGCAGCGCCGCAAGCGGCGTTGTGGTTTGATTCGCAACAACCCGAAGCGTTGGTCAATCTCGCCGATGAGGCGCTGATCGCTGCACGCGCTCCCGAAAACGTCGGCCGTGCCGACCAAGCTCCCGGACAAGATGCGAGCGCGCCGGACGGCCTGGCCAAGGTCACCAGATATATCCAGAATCTTACGCACGCGTTTTCGGCATTTGAAACGATCGGTCGCAATCTCACCATCAGCCGACCCACCGCGCCGGCCAATGCACCCGCCGTTCGGAAGTGGGCGACCGAGGCGGTGATGAACGATCCACTCAATGCGCCAGCGCTGCGAATCTTAGGTCAGCTCGCCGAGGCTGACAGTGACGACACGAACGCGTCTAAGTTCATGCAGGCTGCCGACAGTCTGTCGCTCCACGAACCCTATGCCAGTTATTGGCTGATGCGTCACAGCGCTGCGACCGGTGATTACGAATCGGCCATCTATTATGCGGACATCCTTCTCCGCACTAACCCTCAGTCAGACATTTATGTGGTGCCGTTATTGGCCGAGATCAGCGAGGACAAGACAGGCGCTGCATTACTCAAGGCGGTGCTCGCCGATAATCCACCGTGGCGGCGACAATTCATTGCGGCACTACCGAACAATGTGACGGACGGCCGCATTCCACTCGATCTATTGCTGGCGCTGCGGACCAGTCCGGTCCCACCGACGAATGAAGACATCGCACCGTATATCAATTTCTTGGTTGCGCAGAAATTCTACGGCTTTGCTTATTATACCTGGTTGCAGTTTCTGCCGCCCGAACAACTGCGCCAGGCGGGCCTGCTCTTTAACGGCAGCTTTGAAGCGCCGCCGTCCGGTCTGCCGTTTGATTGGAAAATTACGCCAGGTGCGGGCGTTACGATCGATGTCGTTTCGCGGCCCGATAAAACAGGCCAGCACGCGCTGCTGGTCGATTTTCAGTATGGGCGGGTCGACTATCACAGTGTCACCGAGCTCGTTATGCTCGGCCCCGGCACATATGAGTTCAAGGGTGAATACAAAGGCGAGCTCGCTGGCCCGCGCGGCATGAAATGGCGGGTCGTTTGTGCCAATAATGGAACAATCGCGAGCGGCGGTGAAAGCCCGATGATTACTGGGATCATGAAGGATTGGAAGACTGTCGCATTTACTTTCACGATCCCCGATAAGGACTGTGCCGCACAATATGTGCGGCTCGACCTTGAGGCGCGCATGGCCTCCGAACAGCTCATTTCCGGCTCCATTTTGTTCGATGACCTGCAAATTTCGCGTGTGGCGAACCCGCCGAGCCCGCCACCCCCAGGAGGATGAGTCTGAGAGGCCTCGCAGTGAGAGAGAGTCGCCGCCGATCATGGTTTCGCTAGGCGCGTTTCGGGTCCAGCCGTTAGGGACGGTTTTGGGCGGACTGGTTCCCGTGCAAATCCGGGAGTACCGGCCGAGCATTACCTTTTTCGTTTGTGCATTGACGCTGGTCGGCGCGCTGCTGTTGGGCGGCGGCACGCGCGGCGGCTTTTTATCGGATGCGATTCTCGAATTGATTGCTGTACCGGCGCTGCTGATCGCGCTGGCGTCGTTGGGTGACCGGCAAATCTGGCGAACCAAGACCAGGCCCGACGTCTATCGGGTGCTGGCCTTGTGTTGTGCGATTGCTCTCCTGCCGCTCATCCAGCTTGTGCCGTTACCGCCGCGGATTTGGGTGAACCTCCTTCGCCGCGAAGAGCTGGCGAAAGTGTTTGAGCTGGTCGGCAATGAAACACCGTGGATGCCGATCAGTGTTTCGCCGCCTGCGACCTGGCTCAGTTTTCTGTCGCTGTTGCCGCCGCTGGCGATTTTTCTGGCGACCATGCAGCTGAGTTATCGGGAACGTCGCGGATTAAGTCTGGTCATTATCGCGGTTGGTGTCGTCAGCGTTTTTTTAGGGTTGAGCCAGGTCGCACAGGGTCAGTCAAGCTTGCTGCGGTTCTTTAGCATCACCAACGCCACCGATGCAGTCGGCTTCTTTGCCAATCGAAATCACTTTGCCGCGCTGCTTTATGCCGTCCTTTTATTTACGGCAGTGTGGGCGATCGACATCGGCTTCAAAATCGGATCCTGGAACGATCTAAAGAACTTTGAAACCGGAAAGGTCGTGGCGCTCACGGCGATTTTAATGATTTTCATCGTCGTTATTGCCGGTGAGGCCATGACGCGCTCGCGTGCCGGCCTGGCGCTGACGATCGTAGCGCTACTGGCAGTATTTGCCCTGACCCTCACGGATCGACGCAATATCTCCGGAGCAACATCAGCGGATGGGCGCAAGGTCTCTGGCGCGATGGTCAAGAAGCTATTGCTCGGGGCAACGATCCTGGCGCTCATTCTTTCCATGCAATTTGCGCTTTATCGAATCCTCGGTCGCTTCACCAACGATCCTCTGGAGGATGCTCGGATCGTCTTCGCGCACAATACCGTTGCCGCCGCCAAGGCGTTTTTGCCGTTCGGCTCGGGTAGCGGCACGTTTGTGCCGGTCTATCAAATGTTCGAAAGGCCGAATGATGCCATCGCAAACACTTTCGCCAATCACGCGCACAACGATTTCCTCGAGCTATGGCTCGAAACCGGAATCTTCGGACCGATTTTGCTGTGTCTGTTCGTTATCTGGCTGGGGTTCAAGAGCGTGCAGCTGTGGCGGCGGCCGCCGGCTGGGCTGAGTGCGTTTGATTGTAGCCTTGCGCGAGCGGCGACGGCGGTCATTTGGCTTTTGCTGGCGCATTCCTTCGTTGATTATCCGCTACGAACCGAAGCGATCCTGGCAGTGTTTGCTGTTTGCTGCGCCTTCCTCATCGCGCCATTACGCGGTGCAACGGCACCCGGTCGGGATCTGGTGCGGCGGCAAGAGGCGGTGACTGTCGCGTCGAGTTCCGCCTCGGCTTCGCCCGCGGTCGTCATGCGCGAAACAGAAGCAGTTCTCATGCGCGAAACGGAAAAGAAGGCAACGGCGCACGGTAGACGTTGGGGTGAAGGTATTGACTGGCCGGACCAATGGCGAAATTCCGACACAAACAACACCTCCAAAACGTCTGGCTGATGTCCGCAATGGCGTGCATTACGGATTTATGTCGGACATCGCGCTACTTCCGTTTTGGGCCGATAACGGTCTTCGAGCAATATTCGCATCGCTTCCGCTTTCCGCCTGATGGCAACCCGATAGCGAACATTTTTATGTCCTCCGGGAAAGTCACTCGCGCAGCAGTCGGCGCCTGTGCTCCTCGCGCATTTTTTCGTCTGCGATGCTTGTCCGCGACTGCGGCACGAACCTACGCAGCGTCGACTATTGCCGGCTCGCCGTAAACGTCGTCAAAATTGATCTCAGAGGCGGGGCCTGGACGTTTGAAAAGATACCCTTGCAGTGATGTTACCCCGGCCAAGCGCAAAAGCCGGTACTGATCCACCGTTTCGATACCCTCAGCGGTCGTCGCTATATCGAGGCTCCGCGCTAATGTGAGCACGGCTGAGATAATTGCGCCACATTCGCTGCGTTTGGTCAGGTTTTGGGTAAATGATTTATCGATCTTGATCCTGTCGAACGGAAACATTGTCAATTGGCTCAGAGACGAATATCCGGTACCGAAATCATCGAGCGCAATAGTGATGCCGAGAGCCTTTAATTGTCGCAAGGCAGGGATACATTTCGCTGCTGATTCTATAAGTACCGTCTCGGTGATTTCCAGCTCTAACTGCTCCGGGCGAAGACCGAAATCGGCAAGGGCGCGCAGGACCATATCAGGCAAATCTGTTTTGGAAAACTGCACGAGGGATAAATTGACTGCGAGTTTTATTTGGGGTGGCCAGTTTGCGGCCTCGGCACATGCTGTCCGTAGTACCCAATCGCCGATCTGAGTGATTAACCCGGTTTCCTCGGCAAGTGGAACAAACAAATTGGGAAAGATGAGCCCCTTTGTAGGGTGTCGCCAGCGGACTAGCGCCTCCACGCTGCATATCTTGCGCGTCCTGGCATCGATGATCGGCTGATAATGGAGTTCGAATTCGTTTTGTTGAATGGCACGGCGTAAGTCGCTTTCGATCTCCCGGCGTGCGCTCGCCACCACGCTCATCTTCGGATCGAAGAAGCTATAGCCGTTGCGGCCAGCAGATTTTGCGCGGTAGAGCGAAAGATCCGCCATCTTCAAGAGATCATCGAAGCCGGCTGTGTGATCGGACGCCAGCGCTATGCCTATGCTTACGCCGATAGTGATGGTGCCACCTTCAATGTCGAACGGCTTGTCGAGCATCTCGATAACGCGGTCCGCTAGCGAACTTGCAGCCTCTCGCTGCTCGCGTTTAGCAGCTTGAATGATGGCGAATTCGTCGCCGCCGAGCCGAGCCAACACATCAGTTTCGCGCAGCAGCGGCTTCAGGCGCGTTGCCACTTCTACCAATAAAGCGTCACCAGCAAGATGGCCGAGCGTATCGTTGACTTGCTTAAAGCGATCGAGGTCCAAAAGCAGGAGGGTGAATGGTTCGTCGTGGCGACGCTGGCGCGCGGCGGCTTCTTCAATCTTTTGTGCCAAGGCTGCGCGGTTGGCAAGCCCTGTCAACGCATCATGATGCGCCAAGAAAGCGATACGTTGCTCCGCCCTCTTTCGGTCTGTGACATCTTCGATAACGGCGATGAGGAACTTCGGATCGCCTTGGGTGCTCTTGATGACTATGCGACTGGTCGCCTGCGTGCGCAGGCCGCGCAGCGGCATATCCACCTCAATTTCTTTGCAACTGACACGGTCACTGTTGTGAAGCGATTCAGTGTCGGCGTCGTCGAAACTTTTTGCATCTGTCACCCTGTGGATGTCGAACACAGTGCGGCCCAGCAAATCGCTGCGCGGCATACCGAGCATTGTTTCGAATGCCCGATTGACGAGAACATACTTGCGTGTTTTTGCATCCTTGACGACGACGGCAATCGGAATGTTCTCGATGATCGAATCCAGGAAGCGCTTGGTCTCATCCAGCTCCTGTTCCGCACGCCGTTGTTCGGTAATGTCGACATGCATGGCGACCCAGCCGCCGTCGGGCATCGGGCGATGGGTGACCGCATAGACGCGACCGTCGCCCAACTTGTTCTCGGCATAGTAGGACCTACCCGCGACGACTTCGTCCAGCCGCTTGCGGATATAGTCGTCGGCGTTCTCTGGCGCATTACCCGCGGCGACTCGGGCCTCGAGGATGGAGCGCAGCGTCGTGCCGGGTTTAGTTTGTTCTGGCACAAGGCCATACATTTGTCCGTACATCTCGTTGCAGACGACAAGCCGCTGCTGGCGATCGAACATGCACATACCATGCGCCATGTTCTTGAGTGCGGTCTGCAGCAAAAGATTGGATTGCTCGAGCGAATGTTTGGAACGCTCTAGCTCTCCCGTTGCGGCGAGGATTTGAGCCTGACGGGCCGCCCCCTGTGCCACCACGATCAATGCGATCGCCGTCACGATCAGCCCGGCGATCAGATATTTTTGCAAAGTTGCGTTGGCCTGTTGAAAGATCGCTTCTTCCGACCGGCCGACCACGGCGATCAGCGGAAGTCCCGCTACCGTCCGATAGAAGATGAGCCGACTGATGCTATCGAATTTGGCGCTGCTCGCGCTTGTATTCCAATAATGCCCGCTCGGGCTGTGCTGTAAATAAGCAAACAAAGGCGACTGGCGCAGCGACATCCCGACCAGATCGCGGTTTTCTAGGCCGGGGCCGCCACGCGCTCGCAAAATGGCGTCTGTGCCAACAATGGAAACAACGCCACCCTGACCGATGTCGAGCGAGCCAAAGAAGTCTTCTAATTGCCGAATATCGAGTGCGCTTGCCACGACACCATCAAACGATCCGTCTTTTTTAGTCAGCCGACGGGTAAATTGAAGACTCAGCCTGCCGCTAACCTGTCCGACCAATGGTTCGCTGATGTAAAGTGCGTCCGTGCTGGCATCGCGCTGAATCTTGAAATGGGCGCGATCACCAACATAACTCGGTGAGGTTAGCGGCCGGAGACTTGATTGAATGAGGAAGCCGTCGGCATTGGCAATACCAAACTGGATCGCCAAGTCATTCGGCGCTTCTGTCTGCGAGACCCAACTCGCGATATCAAAGTGTTGCGGATCCTGCTGATAGTCGCGGCGCAGGGTCAGTAAGGCGCGATCAGATTGTTGCGCCACACGTCGAACATATTCCTCCAGCACCCGGGTGAGATTACCGCCCTGGCGGACCGCCTCCTGATAGGCGCGTTCATGTTCTTGGCTGGCAAGCAACCAGATACCGCCCCAAATGAAGACAATCACCGCGACGCCAAGATACGTCGTGGGTTGTCGCATTGCCTGGAGCCACTTGGCCACTTGGAATGCTTCCGGTACTTTGTTCGGTCAGCATTTTTGAACGCCTCCCCGTGTGACAGATATTTGTTACTCGGCCGTTGGCGTTTGTCGAAGCTCAATTACGCCGCGCTAAGACTTCACTAAGGTTGATCACGTCTTACGATGGATTGGGTGGGGTGGCGGATCCCGAGAAAGTTTAGCTACTAGCGCTAACGTGCATCGGAATAATTTTAGTGGTCACCCCTGCTGGTGAGCGGTTGGCCGATGCGCCGATGGTTCAGGAACTGCCCTAAGCGGTCATTCGCACTTGGCCCGCTCGTCCCGCAAAATCAGACATGTAGTGCAAAGCGTAACAGCTGTCCCAGCCATTCGGCGACACGGGCCGACATCCCGGCGACGTTCAGGCCATATATGCTACCGCTCAAATTTTCTCTGAATTTTCCCGATCGTTTTAACCGAATTTTTTTAGGCAAATGCCGTAAGCTTGACCCTCTCTTCCGGCTAACAGAACCCGATGGGCATTTTTGACACCAAACGTTTGAGGGTGCATGCCGACAATCTTTTCGCGCTGGCTCGAGAAGTGCACGCGAAAGGGCAAATTGCCTTTGCCGAACAGCTTAGAACGCAAGCGCGCAAGTACTTAAAAAAGTTGGCTGCCATGGGCGATCGTCCTGATGACAAAACCACAATGGCAAAAAAGGGTGATGGCCCGTTCTCCGGTCCCGATTAATGATCATCAAACGGGGCAGCACGGCTGCTTCTATGAAGGCGACCCATCACATATCGACGTTGATCAAATCATCGGCCATTTTCGGCTTGGTCGTACTTGCCGTGAGCGCAGTTGGCCAGGTTTCTGGGATCGCTTTGACAGATCGAGGGAGCTTACGCGAGAAGTATCATTGGCCCGCAAAAGCGTTGCGAACGCCCAGGCGAGAAAGCCATGTGCGGTGTCAAGCAAGTCACGACGCGCAAGCCTTTGGGTCAGAGAACGAGCAGGCCAAGGGAGCTGTCAAAGAAGCCGCCGGGAAGGTCTTCGGCGACAAGAAGTTGGAAACTGAAGGCAAGACCGACAAGGCTGCAGGCAAGGTGCAAAACGCAATCGGCGGATTGAAAGATG
>Ga0193751_1001642_pt1 | contig 14157 bp, 12 predicted proteins | sample L1c2metaG_FD_143050 | JGI IMG/M metagenome (GOLD analysis project Ga0193751, IMG submission 143050) | Soil microbial communities from a riparian zone of the East river system, Colorado, United States - L1c2 | ecosystem: Environmental > Terrestrial > Soil > Riparian zone | place: USA: East River... | reverse complement strand
ATCCAGAACGGCGACACGAATTTTCACTCTGACACGGACACGGAGGTTTTGGCCCATCTCATCGGCAACATTTATCAACAACTTGACGGCAAAGATTCCAAAGCGCGACTGGTCAACGCAGTTCGTTCGGCGCTGAAGCAAGTCATCGGCACCTATGGGATCGCGGTCGTCCATGCCGATATTCCGAACTTTATCGTGGGCGCGCGCCGCGGCAGTCCGCTCGTGCTCGGGGTAGGCAAGGACGAAAATTTTCTCGCGAGCGACGTGAGCGCGATCGTCGCTTACACCCGCGACGCGGTTTATTTGAACGACTTCGATGTTGTCGCAGTTGAACGCGACAAGTTCGAGATTAGCTCGCTCGATGGTGCGCCGGGGCAACACGCCGTCAGCAAAGTTGAGTTCAGCGCCGAAGACATCAAAAAGGGCGATTACGCGCATTACATGCTCAAGGAAATCTTCGAGCAGCCGAGCTCGGTGCGCGACGCCATGCGCGGACGCCTGACTTATGAGGAGTGCACCGCCAAACTTGGCGGATTGAATATGACCCCAGGGCAATTGCGGGATGTCGCGCGGGTCGTTCTCACGGGCTGCGGCACGGCGCTGCACGCCGGGATGGTCGGCGAATACTTACTCGAGCAGCTCGCCAACATTCCCACTGAAGTCGAATTCGCGAGCGAATTTCGCCACCGCAACACGCCGATGACACCGGGCACACTCGTCTTCGCGATTAGCCAAAGCGGCGAAACCGCAGACACTCTGGGCGCGTTGCGGGAAAGCCGGCGCAAAGGTTATCGCACACTCGGAATTTGTAACAACGTCGCGAGCACGATCGCGCGCGAAAGCGACGGCGGCGTTTACATGCACGCTGGCCCGGAAATCGGCGTCGCCGCGACGAAATCGTTCACTTCGCAGCTCGCCATCCTCACCCTAATCGGTTTGCTTCTTGGTCGGATGCGCCAACTCTCGACCGCGGAGGGCAGCCGAATCATCGCAGCACTTGAAGCATTGCCGTCGCAAATCGAAGCGGTATTGAAGCTGAGCGAGCGAATCAAAGAGATCGCGAAGAAATACGTCGGCGTTAGCGGCATGCTCTTCTTCGGGCGCCAGTTCAATTTCCCGATCGCGCTCGAAGGCGCGCTCAAAATGAAAGAGATCACGTATCTTTTCGCCGAAGGCCATCCCAGCGCCGAGCTCAAACACGGTATCATCGCACTCGTTAGGCCGGATCTTCCTTCGATTTTCATCGCACCGGATGACGCAGTCTTTTCAAAAAACGTAAACAACATCGAGCAAGTTAAAGCACGCAAAGGCCCGATCATCGCAATCACTTCGGGCACTGGCGCGAAACAATTGAAGGGCCTCGCCAACGAGATCATCGAAATTCCTGACGTGCCCGATTGCGTCAGCCCCATCCTGACCGTCATCCCCCTCCAGCTGCTCGCCTACCATCTCGCGGTCGCGCTCGGCCGCGACGTCGATAAACCGCGCAACCTCGCTAAAAGCGTAACCGTGGAATAGCGGGCGGCGAGAAGCTGCAGGCCGAGCACTGCGCTTGCATTTGTCCTGATGTATTGACACTTCCGGGAGAATTTGTACGATTTCGCCTGACTCGGCGGCGTCAGACTCCCCCTCTCCCCGTGCAACAGAACGAAGACCACGTGCTCAAAGTCTTGAAAGACGTGGGCCTGGTGACCCGCAAACAGATTGAAACCGCGCGCACGCGTTTGAACGGCGCGAATAACGTGGTCGACCTTTTGATCAAGGATGGTGTCGTTTCCGAATTGGACGTCTCGCATTCACTCGCATCGCAGATGCAGATGGATTGGATCGACTTGTCGTCGATGGTCATCCCGCCGGCCATCATCAACCAGATCCGGTCGGAAGACGCGCGGCGCTTTAACGTAATCCCGGTCGCCTCCGGTGAAGCCGGTTTAGTCGTGGCGGTGAGCGACCCGCTCGACATCGATACGATTGACAGTTTGAGCTTCTTGCTCCAGCGCGAGCTCGAATTGGTTTGCACAAGCCCCGAAAAGATTCGCGAGGCACTCGTCAAATATTACGGTACAGCTGATGAAGCCGCCGATATCCTCAAACAAAAACTGGGCCAAGATATCGATCTTGGCCTGGAAATTGTCGACCGCGAGGCGGGCGCCGAAAGTAATGAAGCGGACGCGCCGATCATTCGGATGGTGTCGAGGTTGCTGACCGAGGCGCATCGACTCGGCGCGAGCGACATTCACCTCGAGCCGCTGGACAAGAAATTCCGTGTCCGTTTTCGAATCGACGGCGTCCTCCAGGAAATGCAGGCGCCGCCGAAACGCTTGCAGTCCGCCATCATCAGCCGCCTCAAAATCATGACCGGCTCGATGAGCATCGCTGAGAAGCGCCTGCCGCAAGACGGACGTATTCAAGTCAAAATCAAAAAGAAGCCGATCGACCTTCGCGTTTCTACGGTTCCAACGAATCACGGAGAGAGCGTAGTCATGCGCGTGCTCGATAAATCGAGTCTCATGCTCGGCTTGCCCGAGCTCGGATTCTTCAGTGACGACCAGGAAACACTCGAACGTTTAATCCAACTTCCCGACGGAATCCTTCTCGTCACTGGCCCGACCGGTTCCGGAAAAACGAGCACGCTCTACGCCTGCCTCAATTACATCAACAAGCCCGACCGCAAGATCATCACCGTAGAAGAGCCGATCGAGTATCAAATGACTGGTATTAACCAGGTGCAGGTGAATCCAGAAACCGGCATGACCTTTCCCGTCGCGTTGCGTTCCATCCTCCGGCAGGCACCCAATATTATCATGATCGGCGAGATTCGCGATCTCGAGACCGCGACCATAGCGACAAGCGCCAGCCTCACTGGCCACCTCGTCTTCAGCACCCTCCACACTAATGACGCGCCGTCGGCCGTCGCGCGCTTGATCGATATCGGCGTGCAACAGTTTCTCGTCGCCTCTTCCGTCCGCGCGATCATGGCCCAACGCCTCGTCCGGCGCCTTTGCCCAAATTGCAAAGCATCCGGCGAACTGAGCGAAACGGAATTACGCGCCCTACGCATCGAGCCCGGCCAATTACGCGAGGCGACAGTGATGAAACCGGTCGGCTGCGAGCAATGCCGGAAGACAGGTTACAAAGGCCGCATGGGCATTTTCGAAATTTTCGTGATCGATGACGAAGGGCGCCACATGATCAACAAACGCAGCTCCACCTTGTCGCTGCGCCAGCATGCCCGCGAGCTCGGCATGCGCACGTTACGCGAAGACGGCGTGCGAAGAATCTTGGCCGGTCTGACCTCAGCCGAAGAAGTGATTTCAATAACAATCGGAGACGTCAGCTAGTGAGTGCTCATTCCCTAACTCGCGCAATCGTTAACTGAATCCATGGACGACAAACAGGTCGCCGAGCTTTTCATCGAGCAGCACGTGCTCCAGCCTTCACAAGCTGAAGACGTGCTGAGCGAAGCGAGTCTGAACGGCAAAACCATCGCCCAAGCAATGATGGACGGCGGCTTTATTGACGAAGGCGGCTTTTACAAAACCATAGCCGAAGCGCTCGGCACCGAGTTTGTCGATCTTGGTGAAAACGAAATTGCGCCTGGAGTTTTGAAATTGATTCCAAACGGACTCGTCAGGTTGCATCGCGCGCTCCCGATCGGGATAAGCGGAAATACCTTGCGCGTGGCCCTAGTCGACCCGCTCGATCCGCGCGCAGCGGAAGATCTTCGGTTTGCTCTCGGCAGAGATGTTGATGTTGTCGTCACGCCGACCGAACAAATCGAAAATCGAATCAAGGAATACTACGGCAGCGACACGTCCAGCCTGGACGAAGTGCTTAGGCAGCTCGCCGAGGCCGGCGAGATCTTACAGATTCGCGGTGACGAGACAGCGGTGGCGGCCGAGGCGGAAGCTAACGCAACGCCCATCATCCGTTTTGTCGATCTCATTTTGTATCAAGCGATCCAGGACCGTGCGAGCGACATCCATTTCGAGCCCTTCGAGAACGAATTTAAAATCCGGTATCGCGTGGATGGCTCGCTTTACGAAATGTCGCCACCGCCGCGCCACCTCGCGCTGCCGGTCATTTCGCGCGTGAAAGTGATGGCAAACATGAACATCGCAGAGCGCCGTCTTCCCCAGGACGGCCGTATCCAGAAAAATATCGCGGGCCGCCAGGTCGATCTTCGTGTTTCAACTTTGCCTACGCAGTTCGGGGAAAGCGTTGTTTTGCGCGTGCTCGATCGCTCGACTGTCAATCTCGATCTCGAAATGCTCGGCATGCCGGATTACGTCCACGGTTACCTTTCGGAACTCATTAATCGGCCCAACGGAATTTTCATCGCGACCGGACCGACCGGCTCCGGAAAAACCACGACGCTCTATTCCTGTTTACGCAAGATCAACACGATCGATTCCAAGCTGCTTACCGCTGAGGAGCCGGTCGAGTACGACCTGGAAGGCATCGTCCAAGTGCCGGTCAACGAAGCGATCGGACTCACCTTCGCCCGGATTTTGCGCGCTTTTCTCCGGCAAGATCCGGAGCGCATCATGGTTGGTGAAACGCGCGATCTCGAGACCGCGCAGATCGCGATCCAGGCGTCGCTCACCGGCCATTTCGTTTTCACAACCTTGCATACGAACGACGCACCCGGCGCCATTACCCGTTTGATCGACATGGGTGTGGAGCCGTTTCTTATTTCGTCTACTCTCGAAGCCGTGCTGGGCCAGCGATTGCTCCGCAGCATCTGTCCTAAATGCCGCGCGCCGTATCAGCCTAATGAATTGTTACTTGCGCAACTCGAGCTCTCGCATCGTCAAGTTGGAGATCGGCAATTTTTCTACGGCAGAGGGTGCGATGCCTGCAACAACACCGGTTACAAAGGCCGCCAAGGCATTTATGAACTGATGAAAATCACCGATCCGCTGCGCGAATTGATTAACGAGCGCGCTCCAACTGTTATTCTCAAAGAAAAAGCCATCGAGCTTGGAATGGTAACCCTGCGGCAGGACGGCTTGCGCAACATCTTCGCGGGCAACACGACCATCGAAGAAGTATTGAAATACACGTGAGGTGTTTACTTATGAATGAGATGGACCTAATCGCGCTGCTTGCTGAATTCACTCAATTCCCCCCGCTAAATCACTAACTGTTTTATGCCGCGTTTCGCTTACCTCGCCCTCGATTCTCATGGACAAGAATCAACCGGGCTGATCGAAGCGGCATCGATCAACGAAGCTGTCGGCCAATTGCGGCAGGCCGGTTACTTCCCGACGAACGTTTATGCGGATGGCAAAGGCGGCGGACCGGATGGAAAAACCGCCCGACGATCGAGCAGGATCCTTCAACCCACCCCCACCGCCCTTGCCCGCAAAGAGATCGCTCTTTTTCAGCGCAGGACAGTTAAGCCAAAAATCCTGATGATTTTCACTCGCCAACTCGCCACTCTCATCGATTCCGGCCTACCGCTTTTGCGCGGCCTCACTGTTCTAGCCAAACAGGAACGCGACCGTGTTTTGAAAAACACGATCAATAAGGTGGCCGAGGCAGTGCAAGGCGGCGGCACCTTCTCGGAAAGTCTAGCCCAACATCCATTCGTCTTTAACGATCTTTACATCAACATGGTGAAAGCGGGTGAGCTCGGCGGCGTGCTTGAAGTCGTCCTCAGCCGCCTCGCGGAATTTCAGGAAAAGGCCGCCAAGATTAAAAACAAAGTCGTCGCCGCCATGATCTATCCGATCATCGTGATGACGATGGCGATCGCCATCATGGGGTTCCTGCTCGTTTTCATCGTCCCTAAATTCGAAGCCATTTTCCACGACATGCTCGGGGACAAACCGTTGCCTGCGATCACAACATTAGTCATTAGCGCGAGCAGATTCGTCCAGGACCATTGGTTGGTCATAATCGGCCTCCTTTTCGCCGTCGTTGTCGGTTATAAATTTGCGAATCGAACCGCGGGGGGAAGATCGACAATCGACCGGCTCAAACTCTATCTCCCGCTTTTCGGTGATGTGATTCGCAAGACCGCAATCTCGCGCTTTGCCCGTACGCTCGGCACCCTGGTCACGAGCGGTGTGCCGATTTTGCAAGCGCTCGAAATCACGGGTGAGACCGCCGGCAATATGGCGATCGCTGACGCGATTTCCCAGGTGCACGAGCGGGTCAAGGGGGGCGAATCTATCGTGCAACCGCTTGAAGCAAGCGGCGCATTTCCGCCCATGGTCGTTAGTATGATCGACGTCGGCGAAGAAACCGGCCAGCTTCCGGATATGCTTTTGAAAATCGCGGACGTCTACGATGATGAAGTCGATAGCTCGGTCGCAGGTATGACCGCCGCGCTGGAACCAATCATGATTGTCTTCCTTGCGCTTATCGTCGGCACCATCGTAATCGCGCTATTCATGCCGCTGATCAGCATCATCCAGGGCTTGCAACAGCAAACTTGATGGTCAATGACAAAATCCGAATGACGAGTAACGAACCGCAATTCCCGCGTTGCGAAGATCGTCATTTGGGCATTCTTTCGTCATTCGACATTCGTGCTTTGTCATTTCGCGCCGGAGGCGCGTTCACCATCATCGAACTGCTCGTCGTAATGACGATCATCATCATCCTGGCAGGATTGACTCTCGCTACCGTCGGCTACGTGCAGAAAAAAGGCGCGCGCTCCCGCGCCGAGGCGGAGATCGCCGCCATTTCCGCCACTCTTGAAAGTTACAAAGCAGATAATGGAATCTATCCGCGAGATACTACGAACAGCACGACGGATGACCTTGATGCTCGATCAGCAACTGATCCGGCAATGTACCAAGCAGCTTCTTTGTTTTTGTATAAACAGCTCAGCGGTGATTCGAGTGCAAGCTTGCGGCCACCGGCTGACGCAAAGATATATTTTTCGTTCAAACCGCAGATGCTGGGCCGCACAAAAGACTCAAATGGCAATCTTGCTGCGGTGAGTTACATCCGTGATCCCTTCGGAAACAGTTACGGATATTCAACTGCTTACCAAAAGGATTCATCCAAGGGTTACAACGCAACGTACGATCTCTGGAGCACGGCCGCTTACGTCGCCTCAACTTCCTCGCCCGCGCCGCAAGATTCCTGGATCAAAAACTGGTAGGGTGCGAGCGCCGGCGCGCCGACAAACTGTAGCGCCGGTCTGCGACGGCCGAGGGCGATTGGGGGAAATCGCCCTTGCTTGAGGCCGGCGCCAAGGCGGCTACCGCTCGTTCGTGTTGATTGTGACCTCGACACGACGGTTTGTTCGTTCGCGCTCAATCTCAGCGTCGAATTCAGCCTGCGACGCATTCGGTGCCAGCGGTCGCGGCGGAACCAGGAACTTGGTTGACCCACGGCCGCGGGCTTCAACCTGAGCGGAATCGATTCCCAGCGCCTCCACCAAGTATAGCTTCATACTGTCGGCACGCCGCTGGCTCAAATCGAGATTGTACTCATCCGAGCCGATTGAGTCGGCGTAGCCTTCGATCGTGAATGTCGCTTTCGGATTTCGTTTCAGTAGATCCACTAGCTTTCGCAAAATGTCACCTGGCTGTAGCTCCGCGCTATCGAACGGGAAAAGTTGATCGTCCGGCATTCGAATTTTCGTTCCCGAACCGAGCGGACCTTTTTGCCTGAGCAACTGTTCGAGATCGCTGAATCCCGGTGCGCCTTTTTTGTTCGGACCGGCGCTATCGCCCGGGATTTTACTCGTGAATGTGTTCGGGCGCTTGATGATCGTGCTGGTGGCAAGTTCGGTCCCGCTCAATGCCGGTTGTGGACGGCCGGAAACCGGGCTCTCATTTAAAGCAGACTGCTCGTGCGTTGCGTTTGGATTGACAGAAAGAGTCTGCGCCGCGCTCCGCTCGATTTCATTCATGACAGAAGTGGCGTCGGCTTGTTCCACTTTTGGCTGGTCCGGCAAAACGTCGCGCATGTCATCAGGCATGGCCGTGCTCGCCTGAATTTCCTGCAACAGCTTATCAAACGACTTCTTTTCATCTGGTTGCTGGACATCAGTCTTATCCGGCTCCGGTTTTGCCGCCGGATTCAGCTGGTCGGCGCTCGATTTCTCGAGCTGCGAGCCAAGGTCGACGCTTCTGACCTTGAACGTGGGCGGCGGCTGCAACTCCGCCAAGGCGGTGTCAACGGACTGAAAACGCGTCCGATAGAAATAAATGCAAAGCGAGATATGCAGGCAAAGCGACACAATCAAACCGAGCCACAACCAGCTACGCTCCTTGCTTCCGGTCAAAAGCGCTTCGTATTCGAGATCGTTGAACTCCTGGAACTCGGAAACTTTCATCGCCTTACTTAAGCAGCTTTACCGGCCAATTGTTGTCAAACATTTGAGCGATTAGACATCGCCCGGTGCGCGCGCGTTCGTTCTATGAAAGCCTGTGCCGCCTTGCGGATTTCATCCGCTACCCGCGCTTCGGGTGAAACAAATTTTGGCGTAAACCACGGAAACAAACCGATTAGATCGTGCGTGACCAAAATTTGCCCATCGCAATATTCGCCCGAACCGATACCGATGGTCGGAATGTCGACCCCGTTGGTGATTCGCTTCGCGATGTCGGCAACCACAATTTCCAGCACCACTGAGAATGCGCCGGCTTTTTCCACCGCGCGCGCATCGGCAATCAGCGCTTCGGCCTCGGACTGCGTGCGGCCTTTCACTTTGTAGCCGCCCTCCTCGCGCACGCTTTGAGGCAGCATCCCGATGTGCGCCATGAACGGTATGCCGGCGCGTGTAATCGCCTCGATTTGCGGGACGTGGCTGACGCCGCCTTCCAGCTTCACTGCTTGCGCGCCAACGTCGACAAATCGCTTCGCTGTCGCGACCGCCTGTTGCGGAGTGGCAAACGTGTGAATCGGCATGTCGGCCACGAGCAATGCCCGTTTCACGCCACGCGCGACCGCTCGCGTGTGATGCAACATTTCGTCCAGCGTCACCCGCGTCGTGTCGTCGTAACCGAGCACGACCATGCCTAGCGAATCGCCCACCAGGATGATATCGATCCCGCTTTCATCAAGCAGACGCGCAGTCGGATAATCGTAAGCCGTCAGCGCGGTGATTTTCTCGCCGCGCTTTTTCATGTCACGAAATTTTTCCGCGTCCATTACCATTCCTGCGTTAAGCGTGTCACTTTAGTCGAATCCTCGAGCTGCGCGAGCAACTCGCGCACAGTTTTTCCCAGGCCTGGCAGGTTTAAATCCGGCCGGATATCCGCCAGCGGTTGAAGGACAAATTTCCGCAAATGCATACGCGGATGTGGCAAGCGCAACCGCTCATTGTCGATCTTGCCCCCGCCACAATAGAGAAGGTCGAGGTCGATCTTACGCGAGATGTTGCGCGCATGATCACGTCTTCGACCGCACGATTCCTCGATTTGAACGAGTTTTTCAAGCAATTCGGCCGGATCACCGTCATAATCGAACTCAAGAATCGCATTGAAAAATTTGCCAGCACCCGCCTCACAACCGATCGGCTCGGTTTCGTAAACCGGCGAAGCAAGAATTGGCGGTTTGACGCCGGCAAGACCGACAATGGCCTTTCGCGCGGCGCACAAATTGGCCAGCCGATCTCCCAGATTCGATCCGAGCGCAACGCCAGTTCTCATAATCGCCTTCTGTTAGCGGCGGTCTGTGACCGTCGCATTAATTGGTTCGGCGCTCATAGAGCGCGGCTACAGTCCGAGCACATCTCGCATCGTGTAAAGGCCCGGCGGCTTTCCCACCACCCATTGTGCCGCACGCAATGCGCCGCGAGCAAAAATTTCACGGCTGCTCGCGCGATGCCTTAACTCGAGGCACTCGCCGGGGCCGGAAAAGGTCACAGTGTGATCTCCAACCACGTCCCCTTCCCGGATCGATTGAATCGGAACTTGATCATCGGCCTTACGGGCTTCCCTCAAAATCTCAGCCAGCGCTTTCGCAGTTCCGCTCGGCGCATCCTTTTTCATCGTATGATGCCTTTCAACAATTCTCGAAGAAAACTCGAGCCCCAGAATTTTTGCTGCGTTGCGTGTCAATGCGAACAGCACGTTAACGCCTACGCTAAAATTTGATGCAAAGACAATCGGTAATGAGTGCGCCGCATTTCCGATCAGTTGCCGTTCCGCCTGCGAATGTCCGGTCGTCCCGATAACGAGCGGCTTTCGGTGTTCCGATGCGGCGCGGCAGATTTCGTCGATTGCGGCGGCCTGACTGAAATCAATGGCAACGTCGCAATTCCTCATTCCGGGCTCGATTGCATCTCCAAGATCACATTGCGCGACGATGTCGATGTCGGGATCATTTTTTGCAAGATCGACAATCGTTTTTCCCATTCGGCCAGCCGCGCCAATGAGCAACACGCGTATGTTTTTCATAAGTCTAAAGTGCTTTAGCGCCGGCCGTCTCTGTGGCCGAAGGCCTCAAGCCAAGCCATTCATCGCATTTACAACCTGCCGCTGAGGACAGCGGCAGCTGCAATCTCGGTTTTCATTTAGACGTTTGGAACACCTCGAGCGTTTTGCGCAAACGCACCTGGTTCGCTTCGTTCATCTCGCACAACGGCAAGCGAACCTCACCCGACATCGCTCCGCGCCAGGCGAGCGCCGTTTTCACCGGCACCGGATTCGGCTCGATGAACAAATCTTTAAACACCGGCGACAATTTGCGATGCAGTCTTTCCGCCGATTTCAAATCGCCCGATTCACAGGCGCGAACCAGCGCGCAAATTTCCGAGGCAAATAAATTCGAAGCGACGCTCACGATACCAACCGCGCCGACCGCCATGAAGGGCAGCGTTAATGAATCATCGCCACTCAGGATCGTGAACTCGCTTGGCAAGCGTCGGCGCAATTCACTCACGCGCTCGACGCTGCCGCTTGCTTCCTTGATCGAGACGATGTTGCGGCATGCTTCGGCCAGCTTGACGACGGTCTCCGCCCCGATATCGACGGAGCAACGGCCAGGAATGTTGTAGAGCATGATCGGCAACGCAGTGGTGTCTGCAATCGCCTTGAAATGGCGAAAAAGCCCTTCCTGACTCGGTTTGTTATAATATGGCGCGACCAGCAACGCTCCATCGACCAGAAATTCTTCGGCAGCCTTTGTCGCCTCGATCGCTTCACGCGTCGAGTAGGATCCTGTTCCGGCGAGGACTTTACAACGGCCGGCCGCAATTTTTACTGCGCGCTGGATCACTTCTTCTCGTTCATGATGCGTCAGCGTCGGCGATTCACCGGTTGTGCCGACTGCAACAACTCCCGAAATTCCGGCGACGATCTGTGCCTCGATTAATTTCTCGAGCGCGGCGAAATCGATCGTGCCATTGCGAAAGGGAGTGACCAGAGCCGTGAAAGTGCCGCGAAACATTTTTAACTGTAGCGGCGGTCTGTGACCGTCGCACTTTTTGTTTAATTCGAGCGACGCTCAGAGAGCGCCGCTACAGATAATTCAAAGTTCGATCGTCCCTTCGAAAACGAATTCCGCCGGGCCGGTAAGAGTGACGTCATGAAATTGGTCGCCTTCTCTTTTGAAACCCACGCTTAGCTCGCTGCCGCTGCGCACGATTACCTTGACGGGTCCATCCACTTTTTCCGTTGCGCCAAAAATCAACGCGCTCGCCACCACGCCCGTCCCGCAAGCCAGCGTTTCATCTTCTACGCCGCGTTCATAAGTTCGGATAGAGATTTTGTTCGGACTGCGTTTTTGGCTGAAGTTTACGTTTGCGCCTTTCGGCGAAAACATTTTGTGCAGGCGAATGGCGGCGCCTTGGGTGCCGACATGAACAACGTCGACCCGGGAAACAGGAACGACAACGTGCGGAACACCGCTGTTCACGTAATGCACGGTTGTATCTTCGCCGTCAATTCGCAGGGCAACGTTCAGCCGCAAATCTGTCGGATCGCTCATCTGAAGTGTGACCGAGTCGCCGTGCAGTTGCGCACGGATGACGCCGGCGGGCGTTTCGAATGAGATTTTATCCGGCGCGCCGGCGACCTTGTTCGCGAACCGCGCAAAGCAACGCGCACCATTGCCGCACATTTCCGCCTCGCCGCCGTCGCGATTGTAATAACGCATCCGAAAATCGGCGCCGTCTGAGGCGTTTTCGAGCAAAAGAATCCCATCCGCGCCGACGCCGCGATGACGATCGCAAATCCGGGCGATCTGTTCCGGAGCAAGCTGCAGCTGGCCGGCGCGATTGTCGACTATGACAAAATCATTGCCCGCGCCGTTCATTTTTGTGAAACGCAGCATATTGTCGATCTTACACAGACGCCGCTAAAAGCCAACCGCGCCCGTTGCTCTCGGCGGATTCGGCGCTTAATTATCGGGCAGTGTTTAGGATAATCGCTTTTTCGTACGCTGTTCTGATAGGGTGTGGCCTCGCTACCCGCGCCTGGGGCGAAGACCTCAACGCAGTTGTTCTCGAACAGTTGAAAGGGATGCCGCAGGGCGGTAGCTATTCGACGTCGCACTTCGCCAAAATCCGATTGCAATCATCTGCCCATTTTGAATCGGGCAAATTTTTCATGCTTCCGAAGGCACCGTTCCCGAGTTTCTGTTCGGGCGCCACTTACTTTGTTTTCATCAGAACAATCGAAACGCTGCGTGAGCGCGGACAACTTCAACTGGATTTTGCAACGCTAAATCATCTCATCATCCGCGATCAGCGCGATGGTGAGGACGTCTGGGGGCGTTGGAACGCCAACGGTCCCGGTACAGCACGCCTTTTTTACGAACTCGGGCTCGGCCGGAACTTTGACAGCTTCGATCAGGCGCAGCCCGGCGATTTTATGAAAATATTTTGGTCGCGCGAGGTCGGACGAAGCGAGCACGGCCATTCCGTCATTTTTCTTGGGACAGAAAATCGGCTCGGCGTCGAATATGTTCGATTTTGGTCGAGCAACGTGCCCGCCGGTTACGGAGAAAAAAGCGTCCCGCGAAGCACGATCGCGTATGCGATTTTCTCACGACTCAGCACACCCGCGAACCTCTCCCGGATCAACGACGTCCCTCTGGTCGATTCCTATCTCGCGTCGTTGTTGCGCAAGAAATCGAATTTTGCCGAGGCGACAAAGAAGTGCGGAATCTAGTGGATTGCGTTTGCCAACTCGCGCGCAAAGACGCTCACTTTCTCGACCGAACTATTCCCGTGCTTCGCGATAAGATCGACAATCGCGCTGCCGACGACCACAGCATCCGCATGCCGGGCGCCTTCGCGCGCCTGGTCCGCACTTGAAATTCCAAAACCGACCGCAATCGGCAGCGCCGAGAGTTGGCGGAGCTGCCTGATTTTTGCTGGCAATGAAGACGCGATTGTCTCGCGTGCGCCAGTCACGCCTTCACGCGAGACGTAATAAAGAAAACCTTCCGCGCTGCCCGCGATCTTCGCGATCCGATTAGGCGGCGTGGTCGGCGCGATCAAGCGGATGTGAATCAAATTGCCTGCTCCAAGACCGATATCCTCTTCGGGCGGAAGATCGAGAATGAGCAATCCATCAACGCCCGCCGCTCCTGCTTCGCGATGAAATTTCTCTACGTCGAACTGGAAGATCGGATTCAAATAGCTGTAGAGAACAATTGGGATTTGCGAGTTCTTGCGGATTTCACGGACGCAATCGAGCACGCCGCGCACAGTCGCCCCTGCGGCAAGCGCGCGTTGGGCAGCCAGTTGATTCACGATCCCGTCGGCAAGCGGGTCGGAGAAAGGCAATCCAAGCTCGAGCAGATCAGCACCCGCTTTTTCAAGCGCCAGCGCAAGATCAACAGTTTTCTCGAGACTCGGATCGCCCGCGCAAACGTAGGGAATAAATCCTTTGCGCTTTTCCGAACGGAGTCGGGCAAAGCAATTGTCGATCCGGTTGTGCATCCAACCGGATGATCTGATAGAATTAGCGCAGAGTCGAATGAACGACGAAACGCTGACGATCAACGAGATTTACCAATCAATTCAGGGCGAGAGCACCTGGGCGGGCGAGCGTTGTGTCTTTGTCCGGCTTACTTTCTGCAATCTGCGTTGCAACTACTGCGACACCGAATACGCGTTTTACGAGGGAAAAAAGATGTCGCTCAAAGAGATCGTCGATGTTGTCGCCACGTTTCAATGCCCGCTGGTCGAGCTCACCGGCGGCGAGCCACTTTTGCAGAAAGGTGTGCTGCCGTTGA
>Ga0193751_1001641_pt1 | contig 14160 bp, 13 predicted proteins | sample L1c2metaG_FD_143050 | JGI IMG/M metagenome (GOLD analysis project Ga0193751, IMG submission 143050) | Soil microbial communities from a riparian zone of the East river system, Colorado, United States - L1c2 | ecosystem: Environmental > Terrestrial > Soil > Riparian zone | place: USA: East River... | reverse complement strand
AGGATCAGGTAAAAAAACGGAAGCCACCTAAAACTCCAACGAAATAAGCTTACCATCGGCAACATCGCGAGCAGGAGCACAAGGAAAAGCAAGGCCAGCTCCCATTTTATTTTCCCAACGAATGCCAAACCACACCGGATAAACCCGGCGACGAGGGCAGCGGGCGCCACCAGGCCGGAGGCCAGCTCCGTCGCCGTGTGCGGCAGCTGGCGCGCAGAGAAATCGGCCCAGTTCACTGTCCAGCACGGCAAAATGAAGCCAGGCAGCGACGCGAGCGGAACAAGCCATTGCCAATGCGCATCTGGGGCTTGGACTTCGCGCGCTGAACCGTGGACGTAATCAAAAATCGCCAGCCAGGCCGAGGCAGACAGCGCGAAACCCAGCGCGGCGCCAAACAGCATCGGCAAGGTCGACCTTGGACTTTTGGTTTGGCCTAACGACTTGATCGACAGCCAAGCGACCAAGAGTGCTAGCATCAGGACGGTGTAGGGAAACCCGCCGGTTACGACTAAATAGACAAACGGGGCCGGCCAGAGAAAACGCCAGCGCGATCGTTGTCGATCAAGCGCGCGCTCCAGTCCCCACCAAGCCCACGGCAGCCAGGCGAACGCGCTGAGCGCGCCGAACCAATCGCTCGCGCCCCAACAAATGATCCAGCCATTCAACGCCGCGATCAGTGCAACAAAGATCGACAATGAGAGAGAGAAGTTTCTATCGCGCGCGAGCAGAAATGCGCCAGCCGCAAGGACAAAGAGGTGCGTGATCGAAAGTGCGGCTGCTTGCTGCGGAAATGTCAGCGGAAATTTCCAAATGAGAACGACGGCTGCATTTACAAAAATCGAAAAGGTTCCGTATTGAAATTCCCCGGCCAGGTTACTGCACACCCATGAGGACGGACTCAGCAGCGGCCAATGGCCTTCGCTCCAACTGCGTGCGACATCGGCAAACACCGGCAAGATCGACAATTCATAGTCGTCGTTCCAAAAAACGAGCGGATCATGCCAAAGAAGAAGGAGGCAGAAGGCGACGACGATTAGTCCTGCTGTTGTTGCGCCGATTACATTGACGCGATTGGATCGCGTAGACATCTCGCGATCCTAACGCCCAACGCCCAACGTCCAACGCCCAATCTCGAATTCAGAAGCTCTGCGTTTCTGCTGACTGGATGTTCGGTGTTCGACGTTTGACTTTTTCTTCGTCATAAAACGACCGGTTTGCCTTCGGTCATGACGAGAACTTTGTCTTCGATGCCCTGAGTGCTTGCAGACTTGAGCAAACGCTCGAGTGGCTCCTCGAGCGGTTCGTAGCCAAGACGAAAACTGCCGTAGTGCATCGGCACCAGCGTCTTTGCGTCGAGTTCAGTGAACGCACGGACCGCTTCCTCCGGATTCATGTGCACTTCGCGCGCAAGCGGTGGATCGTACGCGCCAATGGGAAGCAATGCGACCTCGATCTTGTAGCGTTCACCTATTTCCTTGAAGCCGGGAAAGTACGCGCTGTCGCCGCAGTGAAAAACCGAGCGCCCGTCGGTTCCAATGACAAATCCGCCGAAACCACGATGCCGATCCGCGAGAAAACGCGCGCCCCAATGATGACAAGGCGTTAGTGAAATTTTGAGTGGACCGAGTTCGATCGTCTGCCATTCATCGAGTTCGTGAATAATGTTGAAGCCGAGACGCTGCACCAAGTTTCCCACACCAATCGGCACGACAATCGGCTGATCGGCCGCGACCCGGCGCAAAGTGCGCCGGTCGAGATGATCGAAGTGCGCATGAGTGACGAGGACGAAATCAATCGAGGGCAGATGATGAATGTGAAAGCCGGGCTGTTTCAGGCGCTTGATCACTTTCAGCCACATCGACCAGATGGGATCGATCAAGACATTGACCTCGTGCGTTTGAACCAAAAAAGAGGCGTGACCAATCCAGGTGATGCAAATCTGGCCTTCGCGCACTCTTGGAAAAAGAGGGCGCGCGCGGTCGCCGGAACGCTTGGTGAAAAGCGTTGGGATGAGGACGCTGGTCAGGAAATTGCGTTTATGCCAATCGCTGCCGGGACGCAAAGTTACCCGTGTCGATCGTTTGGCGCCGTCCGGCAATGCTGGGCGAACTATTTTCCGGCGGCTGTTTCTGGAAAAAGGAATCGGCACGTTTGTGCAATCATATAAGCTTGCGGAGGTGAATCAAAACGTTTCCCGCTAATGAGCGAAGCGTTGGACATGATTGCGCTCAAGGCCGCGCTGCGCGCCGAAATGCGACAGCGTTTGCGCGCAATGTCGGCGGAAGATCAGCAATCGCGTTCCGAGATAATTCGCGGCCTCGTTTTGCGACTCACAGCATGGAAGCAGGCAAAGAGCATCGTCTTCTTCTCCCCTCTGCCAAACGAGCCGGACATCGCCTTGCTGGTGCAATTGGCGGAGGCAAATGCGAAAACGGTTGCGATCATTCCGGGGACCGCGCGTGTGGAAGCGGAGTTCGAGTTGCCGGGAAAGCCGGATTTGATTTTTGTTCCCGGTCTCGCCTTCACGAAACATGGGTATCGACTCGGTCGCGGCGCCGGTTTCTTCGACCGATTGCTGGCCGGCCGCGCCGCGCGGGCGTTCAAGATCGGAATTTGCTTTTCATTTCAATTGGCCGACGCCGTTCCAACCGAGCGTCATGACATAGAAATGGACACAATCGTGACCGACCAAGGCGTTTTATGATTTGGTAGAAGCCAAGCGCGCAACGAAAAGCCGTAGGCGCAATTGCCAATAAGGCACGGGTAATTCACGCGGCAAGCAGCAGAAAATTCCGTAGCGTCTGCGCGGATTTTCCCGCGGATCTCGTTCGTCGTCCAAGTTCTGGAAGCGCTCGAACGCCGGATCGTCGCCAAAAAAAGAGTCCGGCCAATTGTGTTCGACAAATTTTCTCCAAAGCGAATTTGGAGGAAAATCGTGGATGAAAACGGCGCATGGTTTTCCTGTGCACAGAAGTTGTAAGGCGAGTCTGAGAGCGCGAAAATCTTTAGGACCGTCAATCAAGACTGCGTCACCGGCTTGAATTCGCTGAGGCAGGATCTCGCGGGAGTCACCATAGAGAAGTTCAACGTTCGAGTACGGCTTCAGTTTCGCTTCCGCCGCGTTGGCATTCTCTGAATGTCGATCAAACTCGACGCTGACGATGCGCGCGTCCGGAAAACAGCGCGCGAGGATAAGCGTGCTTTTGCCCCGAGCGCGGCCAGATTCCAGGATGTGCCTCGGCGCGTACGGACGCACCGCGGCATAAAACAAAAACATTTCGCTTTCCCAAATGCCGCCGAATCCGGCTTCGGGGGGTACGCCAGCTATCGCGGCGCGATATTGCAGCAGCAAACCAGCGGCGCGGTCGGCGACGGCAGTTTTGGTGAGTGATGGAATTGGAACGGCTTGGCTCATCAGCTACTAGTTTGTTCCCAAATTACAAAATGAAATCGCCGCCGGGCGATCTTTGTTTGGTGAGCGCTCATCGTGGTGACGAATTTGGAGGGACACGCGCCGTCGTGTCTCAAATATCAGGCGACGACAGCGCGGACGCCTCCATCATCGACAGTTTGTCTGCCCAAGCCACCAGATTTACATTTAGGACGATGCAAGATTTGCCGTTCGATCAGCGCGCCTGCTTCATCGCGGGCGCGGCCAAATCCGGGACGACGCTGTTAGTCTCGCTCCTCGACAGCCACCCGGAGCTGCTCGTCATGCCGCAAGACACGGCTTATTTCGCCACCGTGCTTACAAAATACGGATCGCGCGGGCGGCGCGCGCAGTTCGATTATCTGACGAAAGAATCCTGGACCAATGTGCTCTTTGGATTCCAAGCCAGGCGCGGCAAGCAAGATTACGCCGGTTTTCCAAAGCAAGAGTTTCTCGAAACATTCGAACGGACGGCGTTCGATCCGGCAAATGCGACCCGAGATTTGCTCGTTCTGATGATGGAATCGTACGCGAAGATCCTCGGCCTTCCACTGGAGCGTGTGAAACGCTGGGTCGAGAAAACGCCGGCCAACCGCAATTACATTCCGGCGGTCTTCACCCGTTTCCCGCGGGCGAAACTCCTCGTCACAATGCGCGATCCGCGCGCACTTCTGGCGGCACAGATTGCTCTCGAAAAGACAAGAAAGACGAGACGCTTCTCGGTTTATTATGTAATCGCGCACTGGCTTGTCACAGCCAAGCTCGCGAAAAAGGTCCGCGATGGCGAAATTCCGGGTTTGGTTGTCCTGTACGAGCAACTCGCTTGCGAGCCATCGACGGCGATGGGGGAAGTTTGCAATTATCTCGATATCGCTTTCGATCCAGAAATCGTTCTCACCCCGACGAAGGTGGGCCGCTCATGGTCGGGCAATTCGGCCGCGGGCGTTGGCTTTTCCGAGATCAGCACCGAACCGGTGACGCGATGGCAGCGCGAGTTGAGCGAAGACGAGATCGGCTGGGTCGAGTGGCACTGCCGCGACCTGATGTCCGGGTTTGGCTACGAGCCGCGGCTGAGCCGGCGTGCGTTGCGTTATTTTGTGAAACCAATTCGTGGCGAACGACCGCGGGAGTTCTTGAAATCGCGTGCCTATTCGCTCCGCGACGATTGGCTAAGACGTTAGATCCAGATCGAGAAACGCCTCGCCGCCCCCAGACAATGCCAGTCCAGGTCGGACCGGCACCCACTACCCGCGGTTGATTACACGGAAATTTCGACTTCAGTTGTGCGCGATATGTGCAGTTGGAATTGTAGAGGCGCTTGTGCAAAGCGCCTGTCGATTGTTCGGCGTTTGACACAAACGCCGCTACAACAATCTGCGGTCTGTTTCGCGATAATTCTTCTATCTTGTTCGGTGGCAGCGGCAATCGAGACGCATTTGCCATTCAACACCGTCTTTAAAGGACGCGGTCAGTTCGACCGGCTCGTCTCGATGGCAAGGAGCAACGATTGGAAATCGCTGCCGATTGGCGAGCGGACAGCGGCCGTTGGACAGGCGCTGCTCGGCACCCGCTATAAACACTTCACGCTCGAGATCGACAATCGAATCGAAGCACCCTCGGTGAATTTTACCGGGATGGATTGCTGGACATTTTTTGAAACCTCGCTGGCTTTTGCGCGGATGCTGAACGAGCCGGATGAGAATTGGACGCCGGAAACACTCCTTCGCTACATCGAGACGGACCGCTACCGCAGCGGCGTTTGCACTGGCGAATATCTCTCGCGCCTCCATTATTTGGAGGATTGGCTTTACGACAACGATCGCCGCGGCTTGGTAGAGGATCTGACTTCAAGGCTCGGCGGACTGAGCGTGCCTCACTCGGCGCGCGAAATGACGCAAGGCTGGCGGCATTATCGCTACCTCGCGGCGAACCGCTCGCTCCTGGGACCGCTCGCCCAAATGGAAAACCGTGTTTCATCTCGGCGGCTTTACGAGATCCCGAAGAACTGGGTCGGCAGAATCGAATCGAAACTGCAAAGCGGCGATATCATCGGCATCGTTTCGCGCGATCCGGGCGGTCTCTATTCGACCTCGCACGTCGGGCTCGCCCTTCGCACAAATGACGGCACATTGCATTTCATGCACGCCTCCTCTCCGGGCAATTACGGTAAAGTTGTTATCGACAGCCGGCCTTCGCAGTACCTCTACCGCTATCGCGGCGATAGTGGAATCCTTGTAGCACGTCCGCTGAAGTAATTCCCGCCGCCGAAAACGCGCGCCAACTACAATTTCTCGACGATTGATTGTTGCCCGCAATTTCTGCCAAAATCGAAGCTTTCAACACAATGATGATTGGCAGCAGAGTTCACAGCAGGGAGCAAAAACAAGGAGCTGGGCGAACCGGTCTGGCTGACGCGGTCACCTGCCATTGGGCGCGAAGCGGGCTTATCTGGTCATTGTCGATCTTGCTCGCGGTTGTGCAGACGAGTTCTGTTTTTGGCGAAACACGAATCCGGATCGGGCATTTTCCGAACGTCACGCATGTTCAGGCGCTTGTAGCGCATGCCCTCTCGCGGCAAGGCAAAGGATGGTTCGAAGAACGCCTCGGCGCCGGAACGAGGATCGATTGGTTCGTCTACAACGCGGGACCAAGCGCGACAGAAGCGATTTTCGCAAACTCGATCGACCTGACCTACGTCGGCCCGAGCCCGGCGATTAACGCCTATTCGAAATCGCACGGCGAAGAAATTCGGATCGTATCCGGTGCAGCCAACGGCGGCGCGGCACTTGTCGTGTTGGCAAAAAGCGCGCTGCAGACGGCCGCTGATTTTCGGGGAAAGAAAATTGCCACTCCGCAGCTGGGAAATACGCAGGACGTGTCCTGCCGGGCGTGGCTCGCAGCTGGCGGATTAAAGATTACGCAATTGGGCGGTGATGCCCAGGTTTTGCCCACGGCAAATCCGGACCAGCTTTCGCTTTTTCAGCAGCAAAGAATCGACGGCGTATGGACGGTGGAGCCGTGGGTTTCGCGTCTGGAAATGGAAGCCGGCGGGAAGGTGATTGTCGAAGAAGCGGATTCACCCACCACCGTGCTTGTCGCCGCTGCAAAATTTTTGAAAGGTAACCGCGACCTGGTAAAACAGTTTGTGAATGCGCATCAAGCGCTCACCGATTGGATCGAGAAGAACCCGGCGGAAGCGCAGAAACTTGTGGTCGCGGAGTTACGGGAGGAAACAAAGGGACAGATGTCGGCAGAGCTGATCGCGCACGCCTGGAAACGGATCGTCCTGACCAATGAAGTTCGTCGCGAAGCACTTGACAAGTTTGTCGCCAACGCGAAAGCCGCCGGTTTTTTACGTGACGCGCCCGATCTCGCGCGTTTGATCGAAAGTCCCTAATGTCGCTGCAAGAAGAGCTGCAAGGGCCGCCACCGGCGAAGCTCATTGTCGACCACGTTTCGAAATGGTTTCGCCAAAAGCGGCAGGTTATACACGCGCTGGATGATGTCTCGCTGGAGGTTGCAGAAGGCGAGTTCGTCGTCATTGTGGGGCAAAGCGGCTGCGGAAAATCGACGTTGCTCGATATCATCGCCGGTCTGGAAAAGCCGGACAAGGGACGGGTGCTGGCCGACAATCAACCGGTGCTCCAACCAGGCCGCCATCGGCTCGTCATGTTCCAAGACTCGGCGCTGTTTCCGTGGCTCACGGTTTTCGGCAACGTCATGTTCGGCTTGAAACTGAAACCTGGCCTAAGAAACTCGGAACGCCGAGAGGTCGCGAAATTCTTCCTCCAGCTGGTCGGCCTGGAGAAATTTGTCGAAGCCAACGTACACGAGCTTTCGGGCGGGATGAAACAGCGCGTGGCCCTGGCGCGGGCGCTCGCTCCCAATCCACGCGTGCTTTTGATGGACGAGCCGTTCGCCGCGCTCGACGCTATGACACGGGAACAACTTTACGGAGACATCCAGCAAATTTGGCAAAAGCGGCGTAAAACAATAATTTTCGTCACCCACAACGTCCGCGAAGCGGCTTGTCTAGCTGATCGAGTCGTGATCATGTCGCCGACGCCGGGACGGATCCGAGAAATCTTCGAAGTTTCCCTTCCGCGACCGCGCGATTTTAACAGCATCGAAATTGCGCAGCACGCATCAAAACTCACCGCCGCCCTGAAGGGGCACATTCGCGAGACGGCGGTAGCTCATTGATGAGACGCACGTTCCTGGCCATTTTATTTTTTGTCGCCCTGGTCGCGATTTGGAACGCGGTCGTCCGCGCGCAAATTTGGTCGCCGGTATTGCTGCCTTCGCCCCTGAGCGTCTGGGAGTATCTCGTCGGTGCCGTGCGCGATGGCACTCTGCTGCAAGCCACCGGTGTGACCCTGCGCCGCCTGCTTCTTGGATATTTTATCGGGATCGCAATCGGTTTGCCATTGGGGCTTCTGACCGCGTCGTCAAAATTTGTCGAAGACACGATTGGCGTACTCGCCCTCGGATTGCAGACGTTGCCGAGCGTGTGCTGGGTCCCGCTGGCACTTCTTTGGCTCGGGCAAACCGAGAGCGCGATGTTATTCGTCGTGATCATGGGAACTGTGTGGTCCGTCGTGATCGCGACGGACACGGGCGTGCGCACAATTCCGCCGATTTTCGCGCGCGCTGCCCGGACGATGGGCTCGAATCCGTTCCACAAATGGACGCGTGTGATCCTGCCCGCATCGCTTCCTTTTCTGGTCAGCGGCATGAAACAAGGCTGGGCTTTCGCCTGGCGGTCGCTTATGGCCGCGGAAATCTACGTGACGATTCTAACCGGATTCGGTTTGGGCCATCTTCTCCATTACGGGCGGGAATTGAATGCAATGGATCAGGTGATTGGCATCATGCTCGTGATCATCGTGATCGGATTGTTGACCGACAAAATTTTGTTCTCGCCATGGGAGCGCTTTCTCCATCGACGCTGGGGCACGGGACGCCGCTGAACCGCGACCTTCAGCTCAAATGAGATCAGGGCAGCCGCGCTTCCCAGCTGATTGGAAGCACAAGCTTCCCCGAAAGCCTAACCGGTTTGAGGTTCGAGAAGCAACGCCGCATGGCTGATGGTTTCTTGATGCGGTAGTGTCGTATAATACGCTCTATCGCTCACCAGTTCATGAAAGTCCTTTGTGTGGTCGAACACGGTAATGCGCCAAGCACACGGTTGCGTCTGCGCGATTGCCTCGATCATTATTTGCGACTTGGGGTTGAGGCCACGGTGCTTCCGGCGCGCCGTTCCAGTTTTACCGACCGGTTGCGGCTCTTGAAAGAGGCGGCGCGACATGAGGTCGTTGTGCTGTTTAAAACTATCGGCTTTAGCGAAGCCGAACTCTTTCTGCTTCAACGTGCGAATCGACGAATTGTTTTCGATTTCGACGATGCGGTAATGTTCCGCGAGCAAAAGCACCGGCGGCCATTGCGGGGAAAGACCTTCAAAAAATTCTTGCGGACGCTGAAGTATTGCGAGGCGGTCGTAGCCGGTAACGATTTTCTAGCTTGCTTCGCGGAAGCGTCCGGCCGACGCGCAGTTATCCTTCCGACATCAATCAATCTGACCAAGTATAAATTGAAACGACACAGCGAAGGCCGTGGTCTGACGATCGGCTGGCTAGGATTGAGCGACGGATTGCCTTATCTGCGTTACATTCAGCCGGCGCTCCAGCGGCTCACCGAGCGTTTCCCGGGTTTGAAGCTCAAAGTCATTTGCGATAAGCCACTTCAGCTCGACGGCGTGGCCGTGGAAAACGAGCCGTGGCGGCTGGAAACCGAGCAGGCAAACCTCGCCAGTTTCGACATTGGCATCATGCCCCTTTGGGACTCGGTTTGGACGCGCGGCAAATGCGGTTACAAGATCTTGCAATACATGGGCGTGGGAACGGCGGTGGTCGCGTCCGACGTCGGAGTGAACAGCCAGATCATCACTCACGGCCAAAACGGCTTCCTAGCTCGGACCCAGGACGATTGGGTCGAGACGCTTGGAAGTTTAATTGAAAATGCCGACCAGCGAAAAATTTTTGGAATGCGGGGACGCGAGTTAATCGAGAAGCGCTATTCTCTGGAAACTTTTACCGAAGGCTACGTAAAGCTATTACGGGAGGTGGCGCGTGTTCCCGGTGAATTTCCGTCTCCGATCGGTCGCAGAAGGATGAGGCGATGGAATTTCAGCAGCCGAGCGCGCGAACTTTCCGGCGGCGACGCCATTGTCATCTCAGTACCAAAAAGCGGACGCACCTGGGTACGCACTTTTCTTTGCGCATATTTCTGCAAACGCGCCGGCCGGCCTTTCACCCTCAGACCAGATCACTATCACGAACCCGACATCCCTCGGCTGATTTTCTCACACGATTTCGCCGAACAAAGGATGAAGGCCAGACTTTGGGACCGGATTCGTGGTAAATACCTTGTCCCCGCGCGCGAACTGGCTCGGGCGCGCGTCATCCTTTTGGTGCGCGATCCACGCGATGCTTTCGTGTCACTTTATATGCAGCTTGTTCATCGCACGCAAGAAACGCCGCAACAGCTCAAGGAAAAAAGCGCAGGCGATCTTTTACGCGACAGGCGCTACGGAATCATGTCGATCATTAAAACCATGAATGATTGGTTCGCCGAATTCGGGCGCCGGAAAAATTTCACGCTCCTGCACTACGAATCGTTGCACACGGCGCCCGAGCAAAACTTCCGCGCCCTGCTTGCCACGCTCGGTGAAGTTTCGCCTGATCCAAAGGCATTCCAACACGCACTCGAATTTTCCGATTTCGGCAACATGCAAAGATTGGAAGCCACCGGTGTATTCGACTCCAAAATCCTGCGCTCGCGCGATGTCCGCAACCCCGAGTCGTTCAAAGTCCGCCGCGGCAAGGTCGGAGGCTATCGCGATTATCTTTCAGTGGAAGACCAGGGGTTCGCCGCGGAAGCACTCAAACATTTGGACGCGCGCTTTGGTTACACCGCTTGATGGGCAGCGAATGAAGGATCGACAAGGCGCCCCGGTACTCGTCGTCGGCGCGCATCGTTCTGGAACCTCCGCGACGGCTCGCGCGCTTGAAATTCTCGGTCTGCAAATCGGCCAATGTCTGGACAGCCATCGCGAACCCAGATCGTTGCAACAATTGCATGAAGAATACCTTCGCCGGGTAGGCGCGGCCTGGCACGAGCCAACGCCGTTTCTTGAGTGGGTGCGGACACCCGAAGGGGAGCGCGATTGCACAGATTACCTGTGTAACCATGTTCGCCGCGAGTTCGCTTCGATCTTCGGCTATCGAAATAATCCGAAGGGTTTTTGGCTGCGGGCGCGGCTGAAGCTGGGGATGCCGTGGGGTTGGAAAGAGCCACGCACGACCCTTTTCGCCTCCTCATGGCTCGAACGCTTTCCAAATGCGCGCATCGTTCATGTGATCCGGCATCCCTTGTCTGCAGCAGTGAGCATCCGACAGCGCGAACTTTCATTTCGCGCCGCGGGCGACCCGCCAACCGGTAAGATCGACAGCCTGGATTACTGCCTAAGTCTCGTCCTCACCTACGTTGAAGCCGGGGAACGCCTCGCGAGTCTCACTCCTCGTTATCGGCGTGTCCGCTTTGAAGATATTCAAGCGAATCCGGCGAAGGCCCTCGACGACCTTGCAAATCTCTGTGGTTTGCATTTTACAACTACACAAATGGCGGCTGCTATCGCCAGCATTAGACCCGAAAGCTTTCCACCGTGGCGCGACGTCTCAAAAGAAACGGCGCGCGAGCTTCTTTCACGTCATCCCATCGTGACCAAGCTCGGTTACGAATAAGAATGCTTGGTCCTCTGCCACAATTATTTCACGTGCATCGCATCTTCCCAGCGAATGGCCGCGCGAAGCAGCTCGGTGAGCGAATTCACTCCGAACTTTTCTTTCGCGCGCGCGCAGTAAGCTTGCACCGTTTTCAAACTGAGACGCAGATCTTCGGCGATTTGTGAAGTGGTGCGGCCCTGGCCGAGCAGGCGGAAAATTTCCAGTTCCCGATCGCTTAATCTTTCCACGGGCTCAGCGGCGGCCGTTTTGCGCGAGCTCATCCTGCGGGCCATCGAGTTTACAACTCGCTCATTCACATAAATATCGCCCTCGAGGACGCGGCGAATGGCAGTGAGCACGCTTTTGGACGTCTCGCGTTTCATCACGTAGCCACGCGCGCCCGCACGCAAAGCACGCTCCGCGTACAACGCCTCGTCGTGCATCGACAACACAATCAACGCAACTTTCGGGAATCGGCTCTCCAGATTCTTGACCAATTCTAGCCCCGATTCATTCTTGAGCGAGATATCGATCAACGCTACGTCAGGGTGCGTCTCTTCAATTCCGGAGACAGCGCCGCTGGAATCTTCCGCCTCGCCGCAAACGGCCAGATCCTTCTGGTGGTTGATAAGATTAGCGAGTCCCTCCCGGACAAGCGGGTGGTCATCGACGAGAAAGACGCTGCGTTTGCCAGGAGCTTCAGTGGATGTTCTTGCGTTCATAAGGCGAGGTTTAATCAATCGTTTCAATCAATCTTCTTCCGAAATACTCAACTTACATGTGACAACCGTCCCCCCGGTCTGGTTACGTGCAACCGCGAATTTTGCGCCGATCAACCCGGCGCCGTGTTTCATCAGGCGCAGCCCAAGCCCCGGCGGTTCGGGAAGTTTTTGCGGAAAGCCCACGCCGTCGTCCGCAATCGTCAAATCAAGCTTATTACTACGCTTCGAGAGGTGGATCCCGATCTTATGCGCTTTGGCATGCTTGACTGCGTTCATCGCTGCTTCTTGCGCAATATGATAGAGCTGCGTCGCCATGGTTGCATCTCGCACCCGCACGGCATCGTTGCCGTCGAAAGAACAAGCAACTCCAAATCGTTCCGAGATATTTTCAGCTAGACCTTGCAAAGCCACACTGAGTCCGTCGGCATCCAATTCCGGCGAAAAGAAACCGCGCGCAAGGTTACGTGTTACGTCAATCCCCTCCTCGATGTACCGGACCACCTTGTCCGCCTCGGCGACTTCGACTGCCGAGCGAGCCGCCAGTTTCTCTCTCAAAACTTGAGCCGCGAGCGCGGTGCCAGTGAGATGTTGCCCAAGGCTGTCGTGCAAGTTTTGCCCAAGGCGACGACGTTCCCGGTCGGCGATCTCGGCGATCTCCTGATCGAGCCGTTCTCGTTCTGCAATTTCCCGCTGGAGCGCAGCTGTGCGCTCGCGCACGCGGCGGTCGAGGTCATCCAACACCGTGCGCAACTTCCAGAGGACGACTGTGAACGCGATGTAGGAAGCCAGGGTCATTCCCGCGTTCCAAACTCCCACAACCGGAATTCCCGCCGCCACGTCCGATAAAATCCAAACCACCACGCTTAGCAGCGCCATCACTAAACCAAAGATCAGACCGCCAAACCAGGTCGCGATGGAGATGGGGATAAGATAAAAGAGCGAGAGCGAACGCTCATAGCCCGTCACATAATCAAGGTATCCGACGACACCGACCAAAATCAGCGACGCAGCAGATACCCAACCTGACGAAGAAAATACAGAGCCTGCGCCCAGTCTATCGATTAATGTCGCGGCCCGGCCCGTCGGCAGCTTGTCAATGTAGTTCTGCATCGCCTTGTCCAATCCGCACCGGCAAAGAATACGCCGGAAAACCAATTATTGAACGCTCCATTTGCGTGCTCTGCCTCTCGGAGGTATTTTAGAAAGAATTGGGGGGCGCACTGGCTTCGACTCGTGGTTGGAAGCGCAGGCGGCATGTCGAGGATGGTTCGTTGGCCTCGTAAAAAACCGAGCCAAAAAAAATAAACGCAGATCACGAAGATCTCGCTCTCGCGGCTTAATTGACCGCGGCGTTTGCAGTTGGACGCCTGCTACGGCTGCAAACGTGGACAGCAGGCTGGCCAATCGGCGGAGCGACCGCGCCGAGTGGTGAATCGATTTCGCGGACGCTCGGGAGCCGGCAGTGTGCCGGTGCAACGTTTGGCTCCTTAAAACTTATCACTGGATAAACATGTAGATGTCTTCACGGAAAGCGACGAGGACAGGGGTTCAACTCCCCTCGCCTCCACCACAAGGAAGTTTGCTCCGAAAAAGAGTGAACGCAGTGTATGATTTCATTACATGAGTGCAAAAAAAACTTCACAGGGGGAGCTAGGCCGTGTTATAAGATTTATAACTCCCATACTTTCAAGCCGGTCCCGTCTATGAATCTCAGGTCGCTCGGTAAAATAATTTATCACTCCATCATTCTCCTCGCTTGTGTCGCCGTCAGTTGCCGATCCCAACAAGCTGTTATTCTTTCACCGGGCGAAGATGATCTCGTCGTGCTCAATGGATGCGTCATCTCCGCCTGCAATTATCTTGCCGTGGTTAGGAGCCAGCATAGCCTTGACAAGAATTTTTGGGCAAAAATCCTTCTCGTCCGTTACGACGGCCATCCTGCCGGTCACGCCTATTGTGTGTGGGAAACCGACGGAACCATTTACGGATACGACCGCAACGCAGGCTCGTTTCCAATCCCGGTTTACACTCAGGATGCTCGCTCCATCGCGATTGTTCTCGCCCAGGAACTGTCAAAAGTCTTAAACGAGCCGCTCGCCGTCAGTCAGGCCGAATTCGTCGAGTCTCAACACGCCGCCCTCTACAAGTTCTAGGATCGACCGACTTAAAATTGGGCCGGCGCGTCTTTCGCGGCCGCGCCAAGCTCGGCAAAGCGGTGGAGTTC
>Ga0193751_1001640_pt1 | contig 14170 bp, 8 predicted proteins | sample L1c2metaG_FD_143050 | JGI IMG/M metagenome (GOLD analysis project Ga0193751, IMG submission 143050) | Soil microbial communities from a riparian zone of the East river system, Colorado, United States - L1c2 | ecosystem: Environmental > Terrestrial > Soil > Riparian zone | place: USA: East River... | reverse complement strand
ACTTCGTACAGCATGACCGTATCAGCCTCTTCCTGCGGCACCAGGATCTCAAACTGCAGCGTTCCGGGCTCAGTGGCGAGACACCGTTTCCCATGAGCTTTCAGAAACGTCAGGTACTCATCTCGCTTGCCGGGAACAGTCTTGATCGTCGCCACGATTGCCAACTTAGACATCAGTCCTCCTTTGCTGCTCTAGCCCTGCGGGTGTTGCATTTTATTCAGGTATCCCGCCTAAGCGTAAGCCCTTCTTCACAAAATCGACGAGATTGATCCGATGCCGAAGTCTGGGACGAGACGGGGAAGGAAGATGAGATTGATGCGATTATCGCGCGCGGCGACTTGCGCCCTAAGCACGTTTGGAAGCTAATTTTGCTTCCCGCCTTTTTGAATTTCAGCTACGAAATGTGCAGCAGGCAGCCTTAGAAAAATGGACCTTGCCTCTTTCTCGAGTTCAGTAATTCGTTTGATCCAAGTCTATGGACCTTGGATCATTTCCGTCGTTGTTGCGCTAGAAAGCGCCGGCGTGCCCCTTCCCGGAGAGACGATCCTTGTTGCCGCTGCTCTCCTGGCCGCCGCCACCAATCAGATCGATATCGCTGTCGTTGTAGCCGCGCCGCTGCAGGTGCGATCATCGGAGACGGGATCGGATACATGGTCGGGCGCCGCTTCGGAATGCCGCTTCTTCGCAAATACGGGCGATACATTCGTCTCGATGAAAACCGATTGCTAATCGGTCGATATCTGTTTTTTCGGTATGGGAACGCTGTCGTGTTTTTTGGTCGCTTTATCGCGGTGCTCCGGATGTTTGCGGCTTTGCTTGCTGGCGCAAATAATATGCCGGCGGGTCGCTTTTTCTTCTTCAACGTGACCGGGGGAATCTGCTGGGCGTGTCTCTTCGGCTTCGGTGCCCACGCCGTCGGAACGGAAATGATCAAGATTTCTGAAACGCTGAGCCTAGTGTCACTGGGACTGTTTATTGCCGCTGGATCTGCGCTTTCGATCATCATTCGGCGATATGAAATTGTGCTTCTTCGTCAGGCAGTGCGCGAGCTGCCGGATCGCTAATGCAAATCGAAGCGAATGTCCGTTGTTGCGCACCCTAGCGGACGTCACACGCGGGTGGATCGAGGTCCGTTTTCGGGGGTAAAGGGCAGAATGAAAATTGATGCCAGGCGAAGGGCTGCGGTCTGGCGTTGATGTTTGCCGTTCCTGACTTGCCGCTCGAACGCAAAATGCGAGGTTTTCCGCCCTGCAAACAATGTACAGTCTTTTGCGCCTCTAGGCGTCTACCGGGTGATTGTACCAATGGAGGAACGTTTTCCGCGCTTGCTTTCGTTAGGAACGAACTGTGCGAACACCTCTTTAACACGGTCCGAAGGAGTAACATCGCGAGTGAATCGAAGCTCCGCTGTAAACACGGTTCCCTCTGACCGTGGCGCGTAAATGGCGCTCTCATATAACGACCCGTTGAAACGCGAATTGCTCTCGGGGTCGCCGAAGTAAGCGTCGGAAACGAATAAAAAAACGAGCAATGCTGATCCTACGACGGCGAAATATTTGAAAATAGGCATTGGTATGCAAGCCTCCCTTTGGAAAAAGGATGCATCGCTCGCGATAAAAGCCAGGTTTAAAGCCGCTCAGCTTCTGCTAAAGCAGTTGTTAGCTGGTTGGCAATTTGCGAAAAATTCTAATCATTTCTCCAAGAGTTGCCGCTTTAGCTCGAACGGTTCGTCGAACAGGCGGCAGATCCCGGCGGTCTCAGATGGTCCCCAGGCCAGGGGCGTTCTTCGGGAACGCGGGGTGCAGCTCGCGATCCCGTGAAGCTGTTTCACGCCTCAAGGACGACGAAACAATTCTCCCCGCGAACGAAGTCATTTCGTCCAGCCTGCGAACACAGCCTGAAACGCACTCCTGTTATTCGATAGTGTGCCGATCCCGCCTTTGGCACTTTTCGGACACGGAGGTTCCCATGACGAAGCATCGGAGAATTACTGGGTTCGTGGCTGTCGCTCTGCTCGCTTTGGCGGTCGCCACCATCAACGTGCGATCGTACTCGCACTCGACCAACCTTGCCATCGCATCCGCCGGCATGGGGTCGCTCAAAGAACTAACAGTCGACGTAAGTAAGCTCCCGATCGAGGAGTTTGATGACCAGTCACTGGTTTTTTCGTCAGGGACGAAACGTTGAGCGAGAGGCCGTCTCACTTGGCGGCCTCCTTGATATCGACCAAAACCTTCACGACTTCGCCTGTTGGCTCTTTTCCGACGTGGTCGGCGTAGCTGACGATGTCGGTTCTTGGGGGTAAAGCGGACTCACACCCGACGCCGCGGAAACGACGCGAATGACCCAAAGCGGGCATAGCTCACTTCCTGCTCGAAGCGCGGTGCGGTCGTTCGAATTGGTCAAGAGGGGTCAAAACGCCCCTCTTTGGGGTAAGGGAAATGCTCATTCTTGCGGCCCCGTTTGGACGTTTGGACGGCCAGACTTCGGCCGTTATCCCGAAGCTGAGATCCAGGTGAAAAGGAGCAGCGCCCCAGCGCCGTGCCCTGGGGCTGACACCATCCGCCGACAACTATCCGAAATCATTGGAAAATATCTGAAGGTCATTTGGCGCGAACTCGCACAATCGGCATTCATTGATTTTCCCATCAGGAAAGGGTTCCATTGGGATGTCAACGATGCGAGCGCGATCCGATGCCTACCGGAGCAATCGCGAGAGAACAAGCGGCCCACATCCCAAGATGGGTGGAAGCTTATCTGCGTTCCGGAGGTCGATCGGCGGGTCCATCCGCGGACGCACGCAGTGCTGCAGTGCTGCTCATCGATATCGCAGGCTTTACCGCGCGGACCGATGCGGCGCTCGGTGACGGAGCCGAGGGTCTCACAGATTTTATCAACAATTGCTTCGCTATCCTGACCGAAGTCATTATTCGGCACGACGGCGATATCGTGGCCTTCGCGGGAGACGCGATCCTGGCGGTTTGGGATGACGACGATCCTGCCAGGGCGACCGATCGCGCCGCCAGATGCGGGCTCGCTTTGCGAGACGCGTTGGCGGAGTGGCGCGATGGTGGTGGAATTGACCAGCGTACCGCGGTTGAGGCAGGCGAAGTATTCTTCTGCAGGCTGGGCGGCTGGCTTGATAATTGGCATTACGTTGCAGTAGGCGATCCGTTTTACAGCATCGGCGCGGCCTATCGAAGTGCGAAAATCGGCGACGTGGTCCTGTGTTCAAACGCAGCCGCAATCCTCTCGGCATCGAGCGACACAGAAACTGCACCGTATGGAGCGCGCCTGCTTCGAATGCACACAACACACGGCTCGCAAGAACAGGACCGGATTGGAAGTGCCCTCGGGACAAGACCGCCCTCGTCTGGCTCGGAACAACAACTGTTCGATACTGGTGCGTGGGTAGGTGAATTTCGAACGCTCACGGTTGCGCGGGTTGCTCTCCCGGAACTGGACTTTGACTATGGCTTCCTGACGAAAATTCAAAGCTTTGTGTTGGAGGCCCAACAAGTATCAGAGCGCCTGGAGGGCTCGATCCATCAGATTCAGATGGACGACAAGGGGATGACGCTGACCCTCATTTTCGGGTTGACTCCCTTTGCCCATGAGGACGATCCGCTCCGGGCTGTGGAGGCATCTCTCAGGATGCGACGGCAGCTCGCGGCCAAAGGAATCCCGATTTCCGTTGGCATTTCCACCGGCCGCCTGTTTTGCAGCAACTATGGCGGACGCCAATCCCAGACATTTGGTGTCTTCGGGAAGGCGATGAACCTGGCGGCTCACCTTGCCGAAGCGGCGCAAGGAGACATCGCTTGTGATGCCACAACTGCCGAGGCCGTGGGTCGTGGCATCGCGTTTAACTTGCTGCCTCACATTCATCTCAAGGGGGCTGATGCGTCGATGCTTGCTTTCCGCCCGACGGCTACCGCGGAAGAGCTGCATCGTCATTCGACAGGCCGGATGATCGACCGCGAGAGCGAGCGGGCGATACTCCAGAGCTGCCTCGATGACGTTTCAGCAGGGAGCGGAAGGTTTGCGCTCGTGTCGGGTGAAGCCGGCATCGGAAAGTCCCGCTTGCTGGAAGAGTTCGTTTCCCTAGCTGAAGCAAATGGTCGCGCAGTGCTCTTGGGGAGTGCGACCGCGATAGAGAAGTCGACGCCCTACTTTGTCTGGCGGACGATCTTGCGACAGCTTCTCAAATTGGAGTCTGGCAGCGAGGCGGCCCGGGTCCGGGCGGAAGTATTTGAATTATTGTCTGGTGAGCCTGCGCTTTTGAGCTGGCTGCCCTTGCTCGATGAAGTCATTGCGCTCGGATTCCCGCAAACCGAGTTTACCCGACAAATAATTGGTTCCGCCCGCGCCACGGCGATTGAAGAGCTGGTGGTTTCCCTGCTTCGCAAGTCGCACTTTCGGATCCTGGTACTGGAAGATCTTCATTGGCTTGACGGCTCTTCCATGGATCTGCTTGCAGCGGTCGCCCGACGCCTTCCGGAATTTCTGCTGGTCGTCAGCCAACGAACACAGATGCCGAAAATCGCGGACGAGAATTTTCGGGAGGATCTGGCTCCGTCGCTTCAAATTCGTCTCGAAAGATTGTCGCGTGACCATGTTGCGCTGATGATCAAGCAGCGGCTCAGGGCAACCGAGATTCCTCCATCCCTTGTTCGCTTCGTTTATAATCCAGCAAACGGTAATCCATTTTTCTGCGGAGAGCTTGTTCTGGCGCTCCGCGACACTGGCCGGATTCAGGTATTGCGCGGAGTCTGTTCTTTCGATGAGCAAAATGCTACGATCGAAAGCCTTTCGCTTCCGACCAGCGTGGAGCGGGCTATCGTAAGCCGGATAGATGTTTTATCCGCCGATGACCAGCTGCTCCTGAAGGCCGTCAGCACTATCGGCGATGCCTTCTCGATTGACATGCTGGAGAATATTGTTCCCGAACTGGCAGTGGCCTCCAAGGAGGCCTGCATTCGACGGCTTGTAGACCACGATTTCCTGCAGCCAGATCTTGAGACTCGCCCGCCATCGTTTGTTTTTCGGCATTCGATCACGATGGAGGTGGCCTACAACCTCTTATCGTTTGCTCAACGAAGGGCGCTTCACGAACGTATTGCGGCGTTTCTGGAGCAACACCACGCAAATGAGTTGCAGCCCCATTATGCGCGCCTGGCGCGGCATTGGGAGCTGGGAAATGCGCCGCTCTCTGCGATCAAATATCTCGAACTCGCAGCGCAGCAGTCGCGCAACAATTATGCAAATCGTGAAGCGATCCGCTATGCGGGTAAGATGTTCGATCTGATGCAGCGCGAAAAGCTCGAGATCGACAAGAGTCGTCAGGCCGCCTGGGAGGTGGTTCTCGGGGATGCCTATCACGAGCTCTCCGATTACGAGAACTCCGCCGAACATTACGCGCGCGCGATGCATCTGTTGGGACGGCACCTTCCCGGCAACAAGGCCGAGAAGGTCGGCGCCCTGATTTATAATGGTTTGGTTCAGCTCGTTTTCTGGTTCCGGCCGCCGCGAACCGGACATCTCGCTCAATACGAACGGGCTGACATACAACGCGCCGCCCACATCTATGAGTATCTGTCGGAGCAATATTTCTTCCAGAACGATTCTCTCGCCGTGCTCAATGGCACGTTGGCCTCACTGAATCTGGCCGAACAGTGCGGCGCCGAGCCTGAGACTATCCGCGGATATAGTGCTCTCGCCCTCGGAATGGCGATATCGGGTCTGGTCCGGGTTGCGCGCTCATACGGAAAGCGCGCACAACAATTGGCGCAAAATTACGGATCGCTTCCCGAGATAGCCCGTGTGCGACTGGTCCTTGGCGTTGTTTCCTATGGCCTTGCTGAATGGAACGAGGCTGAGCAGCAGGCGGAGGAGGCCAAGCAGCTTTACGAGCGGCTCGGGGATCGCAAGCGGGCTCACAACAGTGAAACGATGGCGATCTTCATTGCCATCTTGCGGGGCGATATTGCGGGCGCCGACGGACGTCTTGGAAATGTGTTCTCGGAAATGTCCGACGATTGGCCCCTGCAGGTTCGCGCCTGGAGTTTGTCGGCCCGGGTGCTCATCGACACGATCAGGGGGCAGGCTGCTATGGAGCATTTGGATGGATTGAATGCGCTCGCAGGCGAGAATCTCATTCGCACCGATCAGCTTCTATGTCTCGGCGTGGCGGCTTCGGCATATTTCCAGCGCGGGGAGATCGACAGTGCCCTCGAACTCGCGGAACGAGGGCTCGCGGTACTGCAGGAATGCGGCGCGGTTTGGGGTGGTTATGTGTTTGGCGCCGCGGGAATTGCCGACGTTTTTCTGGGTTGTTGGGAACGCGCGTCCGGGGCTGCTCCGGCAGTCATGGAAAGCCGCGCAAAGCTTGCGTGTAGCCAGCTGTCGCGTTTGGCTCGGACGTCCCCTATTTGCCGGCCATATGCCTTATTCATGCAAGGTCGAGCCTCGTTTGTCGCCGGCCAGAAGGACAAGGCCCGCGGCCAATGGGAGCAAGCCGCTGCGGCAGCAGAAATCCTGCAAATGCCCCGGGAGCAAGCCTGCGCGATCCACGAAATTGGGAAAGGCTGTAACCACGATGACCCAAATCGGCAAGTTTATCTTGGCAAGGCTGGCGAAATCTTCAATCGTCTCGGTGTCGTCGACCGTGCTTCACAATTGCGGCGAACGCCGGGCCCGCAAAAGTAGGTCCGCATTTTGGAGCCCGTCGTGACCAGACGAAGGATCGTGATCTGTGGTGGCGGCATGGCGGGCCTCAGCGCGGCCTTTGAGCTGACGCGAACTGCCGAGCTGCGGGAGATGAACGAGGTCACGATTTATCAGCTGGGATGGCGGGCCGGCGGGAAATTGGCTAGCGGACGCGACAGTCTTGGCCGGAATATTGAGCATGGACTGCACATCTGGTTTGGATTTTACGAGAACGCTTTTCGTCTCATGCGCGACGTCTTCGACGAATGGCGGCCACCTGACGGGCAGAGAATTACCCGGCTGGATCAGGCAATCCAAGCGCAAGAGTTCACCCCAATTGGGGATGGCGACGAAAGCGGCCCGGGCTGGATTGATGTCAGATTTCCGGCGAATGGCGAAGAACCAGGCCGAGGAAACGTCGACCTCAGTCTTCTAACCTGCCTGTTCAATTGTTTAAATCTGCTGCTCAGTTTTTATGATCGTACGCTGCGCGCCAGCGAACGCTTGCAGCTCATCGAGCCCAAAGTCACGATCGATCGAAGAACGCAGCAGACACTGATCCGAAATCGAGGGCGTGTTCATCCTGATGAGTTGCGTGGGGGGATGTCGGCTGGACGATATCTCGAAGTAGCCGTGTCGTGGCTGTCAGGCGTTGACGAAGAACGTGCGTGGCTTGATTCCGAAGACATTGGCGTCGTTGCGAAAGCCCTGAGGGAAATATCGTCCGCGGTCAAGAACGCCGGCTATGCAGAGGCGCTCGATGGTAATCTGTTAGCGCAAACGCTGGAACTGGCTGCAGCTTTTGTCGCTGGATTGGTAGAGGACATTCTCCTGGGGCAGCGTGCGATCAATGAAATGGATGGCGAGGATTTTCGGCATTGGCTAGTTCGTCACGGTGCCACACGCTCTGTCGCCGAGCGATCGCCGTTCGTAAAAGCGCTTTACGACACGATGTTTCAGTATCCGGATGGAAAGATTGCCAACGCAAGCTACGGATCGGGGACGGCATCACAAGTAGTGCTGCGAATGCTTGGAACCTACAAGGGCTCTGTGGCGTGGGAGCTTCAGGCTGGAGCTGGAGAAGTTGTCATTGCGCCGCTCTTTGAGGTCTTGAGGGCGCGCGGTGTTAAGTTTCAATTCTTTCACAAATTGGCAGACGTTCAGATAGCACCAGACGGTGCCTCCATCGAGTCGCTTCGGTTTGACCAGCAGGTTCGGTTGAATTGTCCTGAAATCGAATATGAGCCGCTTCAGATGCCGGGCGACTTGATCGGCTGGGGCGCGACGCCGAACTGGCAACTGATCGAGAACGGGAAGGTTTTGGAGAGGAACAAGGTCGATCTAGAGTCTCATTGGTACAACGACAAAGTCGGCACTTGTCAAATCGAACGGGTCCGTGATTTCGACGAAGTGGTGCTCGCGGTACCGCTCGGCGTCTTCAAGGATCTCGGTTCTGGCGGAGGCCCGTGCAGCGAGCTGCTCAAGTCGAGCGACCAGTTCAGATCGATGACGGAGAAATTGCAGCTGGTGCCAAGCATATCCGTTCAACTGTGGACCAATGTCAGTCTGGCTGAGCTCGGTTGGACTGCTCCGAAGCCTGCCCTCGTATCGGGGCCCGAGCCGCTTGATATCTGGGCCGATATGTTTCAGCTGCTGGCAGGTGAAATCCACACCGAAGGTGCGCCGCCCAAGTCCCTTCAATATCTCTGCGACGTTTTTCCTTCGCAGCTTTATCAAGCGCCGCCGACGCAGGCGGGCGTCAAGGAACAAGCTCAGGCGCAGGCGTTGTCCCTGACAGTCGATTGGCTGACAACGAAAGCTTCGGCCTTCTGGCCGAAGGTGTCGGGGCAGGGGCAATTCAACTGGAACGCACTTTATGCGCCGGATGATTTGAAAGGGCAGGCTAGATTGTCCGCGCAAATCGTTCGCCCCAATATCAATCCCTCGGATTGCTGCGTTGCGACTGCTGCCGGCACCACCGCATGGCGTTTGGAAACCGACCAATCGGGTTTCGGTCACCTTTATCTTGCCGGAACCTGGATCGACACGGGCTTCAACACCGAATGCGTGGAAGCCGCGGTCATGTCGGGAATGCAGGCTGCCCGGGCAATAACGGGCGAAGATATCGCGATTCCCGGTGAAGCGTTCCTGCACGCGTCCCGACAATATCTGGGCCCATGCGACGTGTTGCGGCGGTTCATCCTCTGCGAAGTGTAGGACACACAGGTCGGTAGACATATGCCTCAGACGAAGGTCGCAATTTTGGGAGGTGGCATTGCTGCACTCAGTGCGGCTTTCGAACTCACTGAACTGGATCCGCAAGGCGACCTTTTCGATATCACCGTCCACACGATCGGATGGCGGTTGGGCGGCAAAGGCGCCGTCGGCCGCAACCCGGAAGCCGGATACCGTGCCGAAGAGCACGGATTGCATGTCTGGACGGGATTTTATGACAATGCCTTTCAGCTGGTAGATCGCGTCTACGAGGCGATGAGGAAGCTCGGATTGAGGCCTCCGTTCGGGTCACGCGAAGCCGCGTTCGCGGGCATCGATGATTGCGTCCTGATGGAGCCAAAGGACGTCTTGATGGAGTCGAAGGACGAATATGGCTGGACGCGTTGGCCCATCCATCTGCAGCCGAAGCCAGGATTACCCGGCACGCCGAATGATCAGTTCTTCACGACGGTAGACTACCTTCAGTCCTTGGTCAGGAAGTCTTCGGAAGGCGTGAACCCTTTTGACGTTGTGGTGACTTGGCCGGTTCCGATGCTCCCGGTTTGGGTGACCGACGAAGAGAGGAAGAAGGGACCCTTGAAATCTGCCTTAGCCAGAGTTGAAGCGCTGCCGTCAAATTCGAATGAAGTCAGTTCTGAACAGCGTGACCATCTTGAATTTATGCTCGATGCCTCGCTGCAGCATGTGAGAAAATCCATTCCCGCTGCAAACGACGACCTTCGACAGGCCTTCATAATCTGCGAGATCGCGCTCACAATCGCCTTCGGCATGTTGAGGGATGGCGTCTTATGGCTCGGATTTGATTGCATCGACCACCTCGAGTGGTCGGAATGGATGGCAGGCAATGGCTGCTCTGACGACAGCCTCAACTCAGCCTTGGTGCGGGGTTGCTATGACTATGTGTTCGGATTTTTCGAGGACAAGAGAGCAGTTGCGGCAGGCACTGGAACACGCATTCTTCTGAAATTGGCTTTCGCCTATCGAGGTTCGTTTTTTTATCTCCTGCGCGCGACAATGGGGGAATTGATTTTTGCACCTCTCTTCGAAGTGCTTCGGAAGCGCGGGGTAAAATTCAACTTCTTCACCCGAATCGACCGCATCAAATTGTCGGCGGATGGAAGCTCGGTGCAAACTATTCGATCGACGGCACAGGCCAAGGTTTTGAACCCGCCCTACGAGCCCTTGATCTCGATCACAGACGGGCTGGGAAACAGCCTGCCCAGCTGGCCGTCTCATCCAAAGTATGAGTTGTTGGACGAGGGAAGGCAGCTCGATGGTGTGGACCTGGAGTCCGCCTGGGCTGTCTTTAGAGGTGTCCCTAACCCGCCGCTCGAACTCGGCAGGGATTTTGATGTCGTCGTTCTGGGCATCAGTCTTGGAGCCTTTGCCACGATCTGCGGAGATATTGTCGATCGACTGCCGAATTGGAAAAGAATGGTCGACGCTGTCAAGACCACGGCGACCATGGCATTTCAGGCCTGGACCACGGTCCCCACGGAGCAGTTGGGCCCGAACTCGCCAGGGACGGTACTTACCGGCTTTGCGAAACCTCTCGATAGTTGGGGTGACCTGAGCTTGATGTTGCCGGAGGAGAACTGGGCCCCTTACGATCCGCCCCGAGGCCTGGCCTATTTCTGCGGGAGCTTCCCGGATGACAAGCCGGTGCCAGCTCCCTACACTGACCCGAATTATCCTGCAAAGGAGTTGAAGCGCGCCAGAGACCTGACTCTCGATTGGATCAATGGAAACCTTCATTTCCTTTGGCCGAACGTCGCTCCTTCAAAAGGATCGATACGATGGGATATGTTCTTTGATACCAAGGCGCGCCGCGGACGGTCCCGGCTGGACGCCCAGCACGTGCGGGCGAATATCAATCCTTCGGATCGGTACGTCCTGTCGGTGCCGGGCAGCGTTTTCGAACGTATGAGGGCTGATGAATCGGGAGTAGATAATCTCTACCTGGCGGGGGACTGGGTTCGAACTGGAATTAACGCAGGTTGTATTGAAGCATCTGTCATGGCGGGCCGCGCAGCGGCCAGCGCAATCGGAGGAGTGAGTATCGTCATGCCGAACGCCACAGATTTCGCGGACGCTAGTTTACCCACGACATTGCTCCCGGCACTCGATTTCCTGCGCAAAATAGCCAGCAGCGCCGTCGGCGGGGTGGGTGACATCGAGGCATTTTGCGTTCTGGATTCTTTGCCAGCCGACTTTCTCAGATCAAAGCTTCCGACCGGCCTCGAATTGTACACGCCGAAACCGAGGACCGGCGCGCCGACGCCTGTACCGAGAGAGCATGAAGTCGTCTTGATCTTTGCACGACAACGCAATGTTCGTCCTGGAGTGTTGCCCTTTGGTGGCGCCCGCTACGTCGAAATCGCCCAGCTGATTCCTAACGTAGCACATACCGACGTTGTCGCTTTGAGCGATGTGCCGTTCAGCTTCATGCCGAACATCTTGCTGGATTCGCTGGTGCCGGTGGTGCTGGGTCAGAATCTGTATGGCTTCAACAAACAGCTCGCCAGTGTCCGAATTGACGGAGACTCGTTCGACGTGCGAAGCCCTCTCGGATCAATCGGTGCGTGGTTTGAGCGCTACGGCGTGCCTGGAGACATCTCTCAGTATCAAAGCATCAGCCGTATCAGAGACAGGCTGGAGCAGCCCCTGGTCGGAGTTGGGCCGGACGGAAGTTTCATCTATTCGATCTTGAATTTTGGTTTGAGCACGGCGGCGTTCCAGCCAGTCAAGGGGACCATCAATATCACCCTGCCTTTCATGCCAACGCAGGACCCGCTCACTCTGGATCCCACCCTGTCAGCTTATCCTTGGGGATTTCGCTTCTTGAGCCACTGGAGTTTAAGTCTGCCGTTTAGTTTTCCAGGCGACGCGGCCGGAGGGCCTGGCAAAAGCCTGCGCCGCGTCACGGCCGGGTATGCTGATGCGATATTCGGGCAGTTTCCGTTTCGGCGTTGACCAGAAATTCTGTTAAGATTGGACAGCGCCATTCCCGGCGCGTCCGAATGCCCGTCAATGGATTCGTCGTGTGGCTCCCGGAGGGAGTAGCGGTTCGCCGCTCGAACTATTGATCCCGGAATGCCCATCATCATCGAGAGAGGGCTGACCAAATCGTCCTACCAACCCAATCTGAAAGATGTGATTTTGGTACAATCACAACAATTCACTTTGGGGTCTGGACTAGGGTCCAGATAGCTTCCTCTCGATGCAGGCGGTCAGTCTCACAAACAGCTGGGGACCAGCGGTGGCGAGACTGGTGGCAGCCGGTCAATTTGGTTCTCAATGACGGTCCAATCGGGCGTCTCGTAAGACCACTGAAGAGCCAGCCGGGCTAATACCTCCTCGATATTCGGCCGTGGTTCTGGCGCATATGGCTTGCACCGCTGACGTCTGCTCTTGGCAGATATTGTTGTAAAAGTCTTTTTGCGAGGTGGGACTCAAATTCTCCGACCCGTAGGCGCAGCGATTGAATAATGATGTGTGGGACCACATCGCCAAGCGCCAAACTCACAGGCGATTCTGGTAGCGCGTTTGAAACCCTATTGATCGGCGATTGTCGCTTGTTTTGTTCTTTGGCGGAAAATTAGCCGCTGCGCCTTTTGGGACTTTTGCAACAATATCGGCACGTTTGAGACATGCTGACGGACCCTGAGAATGTCTGTTGATAGGGGTGGACCGGAAGTGGCCGGTGCACCGTCAAAATGACGCGATTGACCCACATCGGACTTTAGTTCCGACTAAACCGCGTGCTTAGATATCTCCCCGTACGGCTACCTCGAACGGAAACTCATGACCCGCTGTAAGCGCGTCCGAGCCAACGCGCGCGGCCGCAGGAATTTGTAATCGAACCCAATTCCACTCATCACTCCGGAGCCGATCATGGACAAGACCAAAATCAGAGTATTCGCCGACAAAGTCCACGCCGACATGGCCGGGGCAATGACGGTGGGCATGGCCTATGTGGGCGTCAAGCGAGGTCTATTTCGTGCGATGGCCGGCAAAGGGCCGATGAGCGCGGCACATGTTGTCCAAGCGTCAGGGCTGCATCCTCGATATGTCGAGGAGTGGCTGAAAGGAATGACGGCCGGCGGATATCTTATCTACGATCCAACGACCGAGACGTTTCACCTGCCGGAGGAGCACGCCTTTCTCGTGGCATCCGAGGGCACCGATCACTTCATGGGTGGGTTGTTCCTCATCGCGCCGGCGTTGTTGAGGATCGCGCCCAAGGTTGCGGAGGCATTCGAAAAGGGCGGAGGGGTCGAATTCGACGAAATTGGTGCGGACGGGATCGAGGCGCTTGATTGGCTCAATTGCGGCCAGTATGAGCACCGCTTCGTCAGCCAGTGGCTCAATATGCTGCCCGATGTCGTCGAGTGCCTCAAACAGGGTGGTCGCGTCCTGGATGTTGGTTGTGGCGTTGGCCGTGTCAGCATCGCGATCGCAAAGGCTTTTCCCAATTGTGAAGTAATCGGTATCGATCCAAACGCTCACTCTATCGGGCGGGCACGCGCCGCGGCTGCGGCGGCCGGGATAGGTCCGCAGTTGCAGTTTCTCGCGCAAACGACGGGAGAACTCGATGCAAATGGCGACTTCGATCTGATAGCCGCGTGCGACTGTATCCATGATTTCGCAGCCCCGCATGCCACGCTGGCCGAGATCCGAACATTGCTGAAACCAGATGGCGTCTTGTTCGCTGTGGAGCCTAAGGCGGCTGATCGGCTCGAAGACAACATCAATGCTCTCAGCACCGTCTATTATGGCTTCAGCGTCTTCCACTGCATGACCCAGTCGCTTGCTCAGGGAGGGCCCGGTCTTGGAACTTGCATGGGGCCGGCACGAACGGAAAAGCTTCTGCGCGAGGCTGGCTTCACGCGCTTTGAGCAACTGGACATTAAGAACATGACCAATCTGTTTTATGCCGCGCGGCCGTAAGGCGCGCTCCGGGGGGCCACGCGCTCAGCTGTGGAGGACCGCATGGGCCCTTCCGCTCTTGGCACGTTTGAGACATGCCGACCGTGACGAGCAATGTCCGAGTTCGGGGGTAAAGCGGAAAACATATGCTCGGACTGAGTTCTTCTCAGTTTGACCCACTTCGGACATGGACGCCTCGTCCGGCACTGCCGGTTCAACTCGATTTTCGGAGTGTTCCACCACCCAATCCCGCGTTAGGCTGCCAGTCGGATCGAGGGGCCTATTTTGGCGAAACCGA
>Ga0193751_1001639_pt1 | contig 14171 bp, 14 predicted proteins | sample L1c2metaG_FD_143050 | JGI IMG/M metagenome (GOLD analysis project Ga0193751, IMG submission 143050) | Soil microbial communities from a riparian zone of the East river system, Colorado, United States - L1c2 | ecosystem: Environmental > Terrestrial > Soil > Riparian zone | place: USA: East River... | reverse complement strand
AGGCACCACGGTCGGGTAAAACCCCCCCATCGTGGCAGCCACGGCAAGCTGAGTCAGCGCGGCGCTGACCACGCAGACAAAGTAATAGATGAGGTATCGCCGCCCGCTGAAGACCCGCTCCATCGCGCCGCCAAACATGTATAGCGCGAACATGTTGAACGCCAAGTGCACCATGCTGCCGTGCAAGAACGCGTAAGTGACAAGTTGCCAAGGGGCAAAACCGGGCCCGCCGACGGCGGCACCGGCCCCGATCGGCCACAGTGCGAAAACGTACTCGAGCGCCGGCGCCGCAAGCTGAAGCAGGAAAATTGCGACATTGACGCCGATAAGCGCCGCGGTGACGGGAGGCATGAGGCCTAGATGGGGGATCGCCGGCCCAGGGTCAACCGGCTGCAAGGAATATTTTTCCGTCGTCTCGTGTGCCTGCCTAGGAAAAGGACGACGTGCTGGCCGCGGGATCGACGCCGAAGAAGGACATCTTCGAAAAGCCGTAACGCGCTGGCGGGCGATCAGCCCTGTTACCGGCTAGACATGGATCGCGGCTTTCAGCCGCTTGCGATCGAGCGGCAGGTCGCGGATTCGCGCGCTGCTCGCGTTCGCGACCGCGTTGGCGATGGCCGCGGCGGTGGGGCCCTGCGCCGCCTCGCCGGTGCCGAGAAAGGGCTGGCCGGGACGATCGATGACGTGAACGTCGATGCTTTCCGGAATCTCCGGGAAGCGCAGCACGGGATAGCGGCTCCAATCGGCGCTGGTGATCGCGGCTGTATCGAAGGTCACCTGCTCGTGCAGCGTCCAGCTTGCCGACTGAATGATGCCACCCTCGATCTGATTGCGTATTCCGTCGGGATTGACCGCCTGACCGCTGTCGACAGCGGCGACCGCCCGCAGAATCCGCGCCAGTCCGCTTTCTCGATCGACGTCGAGGTCGAGCGCGACGGCGACATACGCGCCGAGATTCTTGTAGCGTGCGAACGCGAAACCGCGCCCCCGGCCCGGCGACCGGGTGTAAGTCGACCATCCAAACCGCGTCGCGGCGAGGGAGATCACCTCTCGCGCACGCGAATCGTCGAGATGGCGCAGCCGGAATTCGACCGGGTCCGCCGCGGCGGCCTGGGCGAGCTCGTCCATGAAGCTCTCGATGGAGAAAACATTCATGTATGCGCCCAGCGCGCGCAATGCCGATACCCGGATCGGCATCGACGCAACAAACCGGTGCACGACCCTCGCGTTGGGGAATTTGTAGAGCGGAATGGCATTGCGGTCACCGCCGCCCTCGGGAAGGGGGATCGGCTTTGGCACGGGTTGAGTGAACGGCGCCTCCAGATGCCACGCCGGCAGGAGGTTGCCGGCGCCGCCGGGACGCGTGCTATGCGAGTTGCTCATCACATCGTATTCCCATGCCACGATGTTGCCGCTGCCGTCGAGCGACGCCTTGACGCTGGTCAGCATCGCCGGGCCGTAGGGCTCCCACATATGCTCCTGCTCGCGCATCCATTGCACGCGGACCGGTCGATCAGGGAACGCACGCGCAATCAGCGCCGCGTCGGCGGCAGCATCGTCGGCGGCGTTGTGGCCGTAGCATCCCGAGCCCTCGACGTGAATGCAGTTCACGCGCTCGTCGGGCATGCGCAGCATCTCGGCAATGGATTTACGCAGCGGAAAGACGCCCTGGCTGTGCGTCCACACGGTCAGCGCTCCGTCCTTGAATTGCGCGACTGCGCAGGCGGGCCCGATCGCGCCATGCATCTGGTATGGGCGCGTGAAGCTCGCTTCGAAGCTGCGCGCTCCGGGGTTTGCCGGCGTATGGACGTCAAGATCGACTATCGCATCCACGGGGAGGCGCTGCAAATAGGCGAAGAGATCGGCCTGGTCGGGAAGGCTCGACCGGTCGCTCCAGCTCGCCGCAACGGCGAGTGCGCGCATCGCGACGATCGCTTGAAACTCGCGCTCGGCGACGACGGCGAGAAAGCTGCCGTCGCGCACGATCTTGTGCACGCCCGGCATTTTCTCGATGTCGGGCGCGCCGCGCACTTCACGCAGGCGGGCGCCATAGCCGGGCGGACGCACAACGCGTGCGTGGACCATTCCCGGCAGGCGCAGATCCTGCACGTAGGCCGCGCCGCCGGTTACCTTGGCCGGAATGTCGACGCGTTGCATCGACGTGCCGACGACCGTGTAGGTTGAAGGGTCCTTGAGCTTCGATTCGGGTTGCGCGCGGACTTGCGTGAGCTTGTCGGGGACGAGCTCGCCGTAGGCCGCGCGGCGGCCGTCATCGGCGATCAACGCGCCGTTCTCCGCCCTGAGCCTTTCAGGCGCGATATTCAGACGCTCGGCCGCACGCGCGATCAGAAGCTCGCGGACCTGCGCAGCCGCGTTCATGATGGCGGTGCCGCTATCTTTCATCGAGTTGCTGCCCGCGGTGTAGCCTTCGTCGGGCGTGCCCCGGGTATCCGCGGTGATGAGGATGATCTGTGTCGGCTGCACCGACAGCTGTTCCGCTGCGATCTGCATGAGCGCTGTCTTGACGCCCTGTCCCAGCTCGGCCTTACCGGTCATGACGGTGATGCTGCCGTCCGCGCCGACGCGGATCCATGAATCGAGCATCGGCGTGGCCTCGAGGCTGCCCGGCAATTTCGGGCCGGCGGCCGCCCTTTGCGCGAGCAGTCGCGAGGGCGCAACCAGCGAAAAGGCAACGACCAGGGCGCCGCCGGCGGCGAGAAATTCGCGCCGGGAGACCGTCGATCCCGCACGCCCGGTCCTCATACCTTCTCCGGCGACGCCTGCGCGCTGGCAGCGCGCATTACCTGTGCCGCCCGGCGCACCGCGCGCAGAATACGCATGTGCGTTCCGCAGCGGCACAGATTGGGCATCATATGGCGGCGAATCTCGGCGTCCGACGGCGCGGGATTCTTTTCCAGCAGCGCCTCGGCGCGCATGATCATGCCCGCGATGCAATAGCCGCACTGCGCTGCCTGCTCGTCGATGAACGCGCGCTGCAAGACGCTCAACTTCGATGTCGTGCCCAGCCCTTCCACGGTCTTGATCCTGCGACCGTTCAACACCGAAATCGGCGTGACGCAGGAAAAAACAGCTTCACCGTCGATCATGACCGTGCACGCGCCGCATTGTCCCAATCCGCAGCCGAACTTGGCACCATTCATCGCCAGATGATCACGCAGCACATAGAGCAGCGGCGTGTTGGGGTCGGCGTCGACGCGCTGGGTCCGGCCGTTGATGTCGAGATCGATCATTGACTGTCCTTGCGTTGCATAGTCTCTCGCAGATGGGGCGCGATGTCTGGCCAGGGTGGCTGGCTGGTGAAATGCGCGCGCAGATACGCGAGCAGCGTTGCGAGCTGGTCGGCGGAAAGCGCGCCTTCGAAGCCCGGCATCAATGCGCCCCTTTCGCCGCTGTCGGGCCAGATGCCTTCGAGCACGATGTGGATGGCGTTGCGTGAGTCAGGCGCGTTGAGCGAAGTCGTGAGCCCAAGCGGCACCGTGTGTGTGGACGGCGTCGACGCCAAAGTGACGCCATGGCAGCTTGCGCACGCGCCCTCGAAGATGACGGCGCCGTCGCCCGGTTGCGCCGCGCCGACCGGAGGTTCAGCCCGCGCGGCTGGCCGGGGGGGGCGCTGCTTCATCGTCCACATGAGGTACGCAGCGATCGCCCGCACGTCCTCCTCGTTCACCTCCGAGAGATCATGGCTGACCGGCCTCATCGGGCCGGCTGCCGTGCCGTGGCTGTTGTCCCAGCCTTGACGCAGATACTTGAACATCTGCTCCGCAGTCCACGGCGAGGGCGCGGGCGACGACGCATCGAGTGCGGTCGCATGCCAGTCCTCGGCTTCTCCGCCGCCGAGATCCTGGCTTTTCTTTTCCGCACCCAGTGCGTTGCGCGGCGTGTGACACGCACCGCAATGCCCAAGGCCGTCGACGAGATAGGCGCCGCGGTTCCACTGAGCGCTTTGGGCCGTATCGGGACGGTAAACACCGCGGTCGAAAAAGAGCATCTTCCAAGCCGACAGCAGCGGCCGCAGGCTCATCGGAAACATCAGCCGATTGGGCGGCGCGACCGCGTGCACGGGATCCCGAGTCATGACAAAAGCGTAGATGGCGTTCACGTCGTCGTCGGTGACGCGCGTGAAATGATCGTACGGGAAAGCGGGATAGAGATTGCGTCCGGCCCGATCGGTCCCATCATGCATGGCACGGACAAAATCGCCTTGCGACCACGCGCCGATGCCGGTTTCGACCTCTGGCGTGATGTTGGTGGAATAAATGGTTCCGAACGGTGTTTTCACCGGCCGCCCGCCCGCGTACGGTTTACCACCCGGCTGCGTATGACATGCCGCGCAGTTGCCGATGGCTGCGAGTTGCGCGCCCTTCTCCACCGTTTGGCGGTCGAACATCGGCTCGCGGATCGCCGCGTCGGCCGGCGAACCCCAACGCGCGTCCGATAGGATCGCTGCAACCGCGGCCGCCATGGCCAGCCCAAGCAGCGAGCTTCTCTTGTTCATCCCAGCATAGAGCGCCGCGACGGGGTTCCGTTCCCGTGAACATCGCGCGGCGTCAGCGGCGCCGAGGCGCGTCCGATGCCGGCGCGGCGTCGGCATCGGTGCATTGCAATGTTCTTGCCCAGTAGTCGTTGCGCGCGCCGTAAAACGCCGCGATCCGGGCCTCGACCGCGGCTCCGGCCCTTCCCGCGGCGCGCATGTCCTTCAGCCCCACGCAGTTCGCCTTGATCTCGTCTCGCGTGGGCACGCGCAGGTGGGCACACTCGTGGAAGAAAATGTAGTCGTGCATCACCGCCGGCAGCGCGTCGAGCTTGGCACGGTTCCAGACTATCCTGAGATCTCCAGCGTCTTCGACGGCCTTGCCGGTGCAGCCCAACGCGGGCCCCGGGTCGGCATCGACCTCCGAAACGGCCCGACCGGCGGCGATGCACTGAGTACTCGTTCCATCCCAAAACGTGAACGCAAAGACTTCCGGCGGCGTAAGCAGCATGGCAGCCAGAGGTACGGCAACGAGGATTCGCATCGCGTGTTTTCTGCCCCGGCGAGCTGGCAACTCCGGTGTAGCGACGACCGCCCGTTCTATCCCAAGCCCGCCGTGATGCGCGGCGCCGCGCTGCTGGTACGCGACTTGCAACATAAGGCTGGCATCCATGCTGGCGCGGGATTTGTGCCCGCGGCCGTCGCATTTTAACGCCTGGCGGCATGTTTTCTCTCGATATGACGCTTGCGCCGGCGTTGGCGGTCGGGCGAGTGCGAAGGAAAAGCAAGAAATGAATAAGCTTCGAAGCGTCCGGTTCACCACAGCAGCGATCGGCATGCTGTCGCTCATCCATGGCGGGCTGACGCACGCCGCGGAAGGGGCGCCGCGAGGCGCTTCCGCTCCCGTGGTGGTGATGGATAACCAGGGGCGGGTCATCAAGACGCTCACTCCCGAGCCCAGCAAGGGAGCGTTGGCGGCGAAAGCAGCCGATGCGGAACGTGCGCTCGCGACAGCCAAGGCCGACGAAGACCAGAAGCGCAAAGACCGCGTTTTGTTCGATTCGTACACGACCGAAGCCGAAATCGACCTCGCGCGCGACCGCGCCGCATCGGTTCTGGAAGCTCAGATGGAGATTGGCAGGGCCTACGCGACCATGCTGGCAAAGCGCAGGTCGGAACTGGTCAAGCGCAAGGCGGACGCCGGCAACAAGCCGCTGCCGCCCGCCGACGAGGACGAGATCGCCCGCTTGGACAGCGCAATGGAGCAACAGAGCGCCGTTCTGGCGCAAAAGAAGCAAGAGCTCGATCGAGCTCTGGCACGCTACGCCGCGGACAAGAAGCGGTGGCAGGAAATCAACGGCAAGTCGCCAGCGGCATCGCCGGTAGCCGCAACTCCGGCGACCAAATAATTCCGCATCAGACAGGCGCTGCGCCGCGCAGCTACACAATAGTGCGGCGGAGCCTCAAACCCGCGCGTGCAGTCTGCGATCGATCGCGAGCAGCACTGCGTTGACGCTTGCGGCGAATATGACCAGCAGCAGGGTCACTGACATGATCGTGCGCATGTTGTGCAGGTTCATCGCCTGGATGAGAAGGTATCCCAACCCGCGCTGCGAGCCGAACATTTCGCCAAGAAGCGTACCGACCAGCGTGAGCGAAAATCCGACGCGTATCCCCGTGACGATTTCCGGCAGCGCCGCGGGGAGCAGTATCCGCTGAGTCGACGCCAGCGGTGAGAGCCGAAGCACCCTCCCCGTTCTGGCGAACACGGGATTGAGATTGCGGATCGAATTCATCGCAAAAAGAGCGATCGGCACGATGCCCTGGATCGCGCCGAATGCCACTTTCGCGGGCATGCCGATCCCGAATATCAACAGGATGATCGGATACAGCGTGACCTTGGGTATCGAATAAAGCGCGACGAGGATCGGCTCCCCCACTTCGCCCGTCATCGAGTGCGCGCCGAGCAAAAAACCGATGCCGAGCCCGATAACGACCGCGATGGCGAACCCCTGCGCGAAGGCGAGCAGGGTCTCGTTGACGTGCGGCCAGAAACGCGGGTCGGCCAGCATCACCGCGAGACTGCGAAATGTGCTGACCGGGGAAGTAAGCGCCACGTCGCCGATGACCCAGTACATCGCCTGCCACAGCAGGAGAAGAATCGCGATCAGCGCCAAAGGATCGCGCCATTTCATGGCTACGTTCGCCTCCTCGCTAGCAGGCGCCGCTCCCAAGCGTAGAGCGACATGTTGATCACCGTGACGATGGCGAGGATCAGGAAGATCAGCGGATACATCACCTGATTGTCGAAATTGTTGTAGGCGTAGGAGATTTCGTAACCGATGCCGCGGCTCGACGTGATGAACTCCGCGCCGATTACCCCGACAAACGAGTACGCTACGCAGAGCTTGAACCCGGTGAAAACGTACGGCGCGGCGAATGGCAACCGGACTTTCCTCTCCATCGCCCAGCCGCCGAGCCGGTGCATGCGCGCGACCTTGACCAGAACCCGGGGCACGCGATCGAGGCCGTTCAGCGTGTTGATAATCACCGCCATCAATGCAAGCAAAAAGCCGACTGCGATCTGCGGGAGATCCCCCAAGCCGAATATGACCATCAGCAGCGGGTAAAACGCGTACACCGGAATCGCGTAGTAAGTCGCGAACAAGGGATCGAGGATGCGCCGGGCCGTGGGAAGCCGATGCAGGACGGTCCCGACGACGACGCCGCTCACCATCGCGGCGACGATCGAAATAGACACGTTGCGCAGCGTCACCCAGATGTCGGCCGCGAACCTGCCGGAGGCGAGGATCTGGACCGTCGAGTAGACGATGGTCGACGGCGCAGGCATCACGAAACTGGAGATGACTCCGGTGCGGCACAAGAGCTCGAGCGCGCCGACCGCGACCAGAATCACGACAGTACGAATGATACCGGCGCGTTTCATGACGCCGGCGCGGCGTGACCGAGCGAGCGCAGCGACTCGCTGCGCAGTTTTTTCCAGATCTGGCCGGTCAGGAGACCGAATCGGGCTTCCGTGACGATCGTGCTGTCACGCCCGCTTGGCCAACCGGTGTCGACGATCTCCAGGAATTTTCCCGGGCGCGCGGACATGACCCCGACGCGATCGGCGAGCATCGCCGCTTCGTCGATCGCGTGGGTGATGAGAAGTACCGTCGCGCCGGTTTCACGCCATAGCCGCAACAGCTCGTCACCCATCAACAACCGGGTCTGCTGGTCGAGAGCGCCGAACGGCTCGTCGAGCAGGATCAAGCGCGGCTTGAGGACAAGCGTGCGGGCGATGCATACCCGCTGTCGCATGCCGCCGGAGAGCTGCGCCGGATAGGCGGTCGCGAATTCCTTGAGACCCATGAACTCGAGCGCATAGGCGACGCTGGCGCGGACATCTTCAGCGGACTTTCCAGCCTCGCGCAGCCCGAACGCGATATTGTCGAAGACGCTGAGCCACGGAAAACTCGCATCCTCCTGGAACACGACGCCGATGCCGTCCGGCACGCGTCCGGCGATAGGGCGGCCCTCGAAGCTTGCTACTCCCGCTGAGGGAGCGACCAGTCCGGCCATGACCTCGAGCAGCGTCGACTTGCCGCAACCGGAGGGACCGACTACGGCGAAAAACTCCCCCCGATGCAAGTCGAGACTGAGCGGACCGAGCGCATGCAGCTCCAGGCGGCCGGCTCGCGGCGGATAGATGCGCGTGACGTCGCGCAGCGACGCGTGGACGCTTCGCGTCCCCGCCTCCGCCTTCATTTCGCCTTTTTGCTCTTCAGGTCGTCGGGCAGAAACGACTCGTCGACGAGCTTCGACCAGTCGACGTCGCCCTTGATCGCGCCCACCAGCTTTTGCGCCCGGATCATGTTATTCATGGTATCGATGCGCAGATCGCCGGCGCCCCAGTACGGAACGCCGCCTTTCTTCTCGGATTCGAGCAAGCCGCGGACGACGCGTTCGGTCACGGCGGGATCGAGGTTGTACGCTTTGGCGATGATCAGCGACGCGTCCTTGGGATTGGCGACCATGTATTCGACGGCCTTGCGGCGCGCCTTGAGCACGCCGCGGATGAAGTCGCCTCGTGTGCGCGCTGCATCGGCGGTGGTCACGCCGACGACGTTGCTGAGCGCCGGCAGCACCTCCGGGGCGGATGCGACGATCTTGTATTTCCCCGGGTTGGACGACCACATCGGCTCGGTGATCGGCACGACGTCCATCCCTCCGAGCTCGAGCACGGTGAGCCCGGCGCCGAATCCGCCGGTACGGCTGAGCTTGACCTCGGCTGCGGGAATCCCTGCCGCCTCGAGCAAGAGATAATCCAGCGCCTCGCTGGTCGAGCCGGGGTTGGTAAATCCCAGTCGCTGGCCTTTCAGGTCTTTCATCGAATTAACCGGCGAGTTCGGCATCGCGACCCAAACGAACTCGGCGACGGTGTGAACGTTGCCGCTGATTATCCGAAGATCGGCGCCGCCCTGCACCGCGGAGACGACCGCGGAGGGCGCGGCTTCGCCATACGCAAGCTTGCCGCCGAGCAGATTGCGGATGGTGCTGCCTCCACCGTCCGAGCTCAGAATGCCGTCGACGTTGACGCCGAATTCCTTGAAATACCCCTTCTCGAGCGCCACTGCGTACGGCATGCCGTTCGGCGAGGTGCCGTAGTTGGATACGACGATCTGCTCGGCAAACGCGGACGCGGTCGGCGTGAGAGCCGAAAGCCCAAAGACCGAAGCGGTTGCGCATGCCATCGCGCATCGGCCGGAAAATTCAAAGCGCAACATGAGCCTTCTCCTCCTTGAAAATCGATCCTGCTATTCTACGTGCGCGAGAGACACCTCGCACTGCGAGCAGCATGCCACACGAGGGAGTGCCATGAATGGTTTGACCACGCTCGTCGAGCGGCTGAAAAACCTCAGCTCTTCGGTCATCAGCGATGTGCTCGACGTTTGCGGCTATCCGGACCAATCGCTGTCCAGCGACATCCGGCCGCTCGACAGCAAGATGCGCCTGGCCGGGGCGGCTATCTGCTGCGCCGGCCATTCCGAGGAACAGCATCACGGTGTGGATGCGAACCCGCCCGCAGCAGCGATCTCGAACTACGAGATCGACCGCTGCATCGCCCCCGGCGGTATCGTCGTCATTGCCACCAACGGCCATTCGACCTCGGCGGTCGTCGGCGGCTTGATGTGTCTCGCTTTCAGCCGGCGATCCTGCGGCGGCCTGGTGACCGATGGCGGTGTTCGCGACATCTCCGAGATCGTAGAGCTGCAATTGCCGACGTTCTGTCGCTACGCCACGCCGCTCAATTCAGCGCGCCGGTGGAAGCTGACCGGCATGGGAAGCACCATCTGGCTGGCAGGACAGGCCTCTGCGGAAGTGGAAATTCAACCCGGTGATCTGGTCATAGGCGACGCGGACGGCGTGATGATCGTTCCGCTCTCGATCGCCGCCGATGTCATCGCGTGGGCCGAGCGACTGGCCGCAATAGAAGCGACGATCGTGGCCCAGCTCGAAACGGGCGAGCCGCGTGAAGCCGTGTTCTCTGCCAACCCGCGTTTTGCTCACATCGGCCGGCTGAAACCGCCGGCGAGCTGATGCTCAAGCCTCAAGGAAACTCCTCGCCGCCGTGATCGAGCGAGAACCATCCCACAAAGGGCGCGGTCTGACCGATTATGGCTCGATGGTATACACGTCCCTTCTGCTGGCTCATCGCCGCGTCCTTTCTGGCCGCATCCTCGCCGCACGCCGCGCCGCAGGACAGTCGCGATATCATCGTAAAGGTTCAGAAGAAGGGCGAGTGGGTGATCGTCGATGTCGACTTTCCCGTCGACGCCACCGTGCCCGAAGCCTGGAACGTAATGACCGACTACGACAACATGGCGAAGTTCGTTTCCAATCTGGTATCGAGCAGGATCCTCGGACGCGAGGGGAATACGCTCAGCGTCGAGCAAAAAGGCAAGGCTTCGCGCGGCCCGCTGACAATTTCCTTCGAAAACGTTCGCGAAATTGTGCTTACGCCGCAGCGCGAAGTGCATTCGCGACTCGTGAGCGGCGACCTCAAGGCGTCGGAATTCACCACGCGCGTAATCGATCGTGGTGCGTTCACACAGATAACCAATCATGGCGAGTTCATCCCGAACATCTGGGTTCCGCCAGTCGTCGGCCCTGCCCTGATCGAAGCGGAAACACGCAAGCAGTTCCAGGAGTTGCGCCTCGAGATCCTGCGCCGCAAGGGGGAAACCGCGGCGGGACGGCATTAGGCTCCACGGTCGCCGGTGTCGATTGAATGCGCCGGCCCAATGCCGTCGCGAAGGGCGGCCGAGCCTGCGAGCGACGGCGCTGCTCGCTCTCCTCCCGCTGCTGGCATCGTGTTTGTCCATCACTGTCGACCCTCGCGCACTGCTCTCGAGTCCTGACGGCACGGTCCGCGTTCGTTCGCTGCCCTGTGAAGCGCGGCAAGGCGCGGACCCCGAGGCGGACGCGGCGACCACGGCGAATGCGCTGGACCCGCGCGCGATCCGCGTTCTAACGTGGAACATCAACAAGGAGCAAGATGCCGCCTGGGAGCGCGATCTTGCGCGCTTCGTCGAGGAAAGCGATATCGTCCTGCTACAGGAGGTGGCGCTGCGACGCCCGCTCCGCGACATGGCCGAGAGATCGCGCCTGCGGTGGATCATGGCGAGCTCGTTCATGTTTGGCGCAGAAGATGTCGGAGTTCTCACCGCAACTCGCGTTGCGCCGACCGAAGTCTGCACGCTGCGCGCCTTCGAACCGCTGATCCGGCTGCCGAAATCCGCGGTGATCGCGTGGTTCCGGCTCACGGGCGGCGGGCGGATGTTGGCGGTTGCCAACATTCACGCAATCAATTTCTCGTCGGTGGATGCGTACCGGTCGCAGTTGGAGGCGCTGGCCGCCGCGCTTGCCGGGCACCGGGGCCCCATCGTATTTGCGGGCGATTTCAACACTTGGAACGACGCCAGAACCGGGGTGCTCCACGAGATTGCTGACCGGCTGGGGCTGATCGAGATAACATTCGTGACTGACACGCGATCGCTTTTCTTTGGCAGGCAACTCGACCATATCTTTGTGCGTGGCCTGGAAATGATCGAATCGTCCTCGATTCCGGTGACCTCGTCCGACCACAATCCGGTCGCCGCAACGCTTCGCGTGACGGAACGCTAAGGTCAGCGTCCTTCAGACCCGTGCGACGACCACTCTACTCGGGTAAGCGAACAAAACGCTGGCCACTCGTGCTCGTGTCGGTGCTCGCCACCATCGCCGCGGTGCTCGTCGCGGTGAATTTCTCGACGGGCGAAACCGAGATCAAGGAGCGAGTGACTCATTCCTACGCGATCTCGGACCCGCAATTCCAGCGGTCGATGAGCGCGCTGCTCGGCCCTCCGCTCGTTGAAGGCAATCGCATCGACACGCTGCTAAACGGCAGTCAAATCTTCCCTGCCATGCTCGGTGCCATCGACCACGCCAAAGAGTCGATTACTTTCGAAACCTACATCTACTGGTCAGGCAAGATCGGCCAGCAATTTGCAGATGCACTCGCCGCACGGGCCCGTCAAGGCGTTCATGTGCACGTCCTGCTCGACTGGGTGGGCAGCAACAAGATCGACAGCAGCTTTCTGGACACCATGCGCGACGCGGGTGTCGAGATCGAGAAATATCATCCACCACGCTGGTACACGCTCAACAAGCTTAACAACCGCACTCACCGCAAGCTGCTGGTCGTGGATGGACGCGTCGGTTTCACCGGTGGTGTCGGTATCGCCGACGAATGGGAGGGCAACGCGCAGGACTCCGAGCACTGGCGCGACACCCACTTCCGGCTCGAGGGTCCGGCGGTAGCGCAAATGCAGGCGGCGTTCGTCGACAATTGGATGAAGGTCACCGGAACGGTTCTCGACGGCGCTGAGTATTTTCCCGCCATTCCCGCAACCGGCACCGAGCTCGCGCAGGTGTTCAAGAGCTCGCGCGAAGGCGGGTCGGAAAGCATGCACCTCATGTACCTTTTGTCCACCGTTGCCGCAACGCGCAGCATCGATCTCGCAATGGCGTATTTCGTGCCGGACGACCTTGCACAGGGTGCGCTGCTGGACGCATTGCGTCGCGGGGTGAAGATCCGCATGATCCTGCCGGGGCCGATCACCGACACCGAGGTGCTGCGCAAGGCGTCGCATGAAAAGTGGGGGGAACTCCTGCAGGCCGGCGCGGAGATCTACGAATTTCAGCCGACGATGTTTCATTGCAAGGTCCTGGTAGTCGACGGGCTCTGGTCATCGGTAGGCTCGACCAACTTCGATAACCGGTCGTTTCGTCTCAACGACGAAGCCAACCTCAACGTCTACAGCCGCGAATTCGCGGAGAGACAGATCGCGATTTTCAACGACGACCTCAAGCGCGCGCGTCGCATCAGCTACGCGGCATGGCGAAATCGACCGTTGTGGGAGAAAGTGACCGAGCACGTCGAGGGGCTGATCGATTCACAGCTCTGAGCGCCGAGCTGTTCAGGATGTGACGACCGAGCGAATCGACTCGCCCCGGCGGATAAGTCGAGCGCATCGTCGATTCGCTCCAGCGCTAACACTTCGCTAAGTCAGCTCGGCGGCAGCGAAATCACCTCAACCCTTACCCTGACGACTCCCGTTCGCACGCCGAGCCTTTCCGCTGCGCTGCGCGAGAGATCGAGAATCCGTCCCGCGGTGCGCGGGCCGCGATCGTTGATGCGCACGATCACCGACCTGTTGTTTTTCAAGTTGGTCACTCTGGCCCGGCTGCCCAACGGCAAGGTCCTGTGCGCGGCAGTCAGCATATCGCGATCGTACGGCTCACCGCTTGCGGTTGCGCGTCCCTGGAGGCGATCGCCGTACACGGATGCGACGCCTGTTTCGTCAACGCGCGGCGCTACCGAGGCGATTGGCGTGGCCCGCAGGACCCGGCCATCGAGGTAGTACGGTGCGTCACTGACGCGCGCCTGCGAATACGCCGGCACCGCATCACCGGCCTGGCCCAAGCCCATCGCGACGACTAACCCAAGAGAGAGTTTGTGAACCGTCACGAAAGGCATTCTCTTTGCATCGCGGCCTCGGTTGCGACCTTATACACCGGAAATTCGACTACTGTCCGCTGCACAACGTACCATGACACACTTAGCAAAAATGGCCACGCGCCAGGAGCCTTTGCGAACGATCCCGCAGTCGATGCTGCTGCGCATGGACGAGGTGATTCAATGAATCGAAGAATGATTTGCCGCATCCTTGCAGGCATCCCTGTGGCCCTCGCCATGGCGGCAGCGGGACAATCGCCGGCCGCGCTACACGTGGCCTGGGTCTCGCCCGAGCGGGCCGGTTCCAGTTCGCCCAATCTGGCGGCCTTTCGCGCCGGCATGCGCGAACTTGGCTATGTGGAGGGCAAGAACTTCGTCATCGACACTTGGTGGGGCGAGGGCTCCGACGAGCGGCTCGAGAAGATGGCAGGCGACATCGTGCGGGCACGGCCCGACGTGATCGTGACGGGCAGCGGCACCGCCGTCCTCCCCATGATGCGCGCGGGGGTCAAGCTCCCGATCGTGTTCGTCATGAGCGCCGACCCGGTCGAAGCGAAGATCGTCGCCAGCTTCGCGAGGCCCGGCGGGAACCTGACGGGCATGAGCCTGTTCTCGCTC
>Ga0193751_1001638_pt1 | contig 14173 bp, 12 predicted proteins | sample L1c2metaG_FD_143050 | JGI IMG/M metagenome (GOLD analysis project Ga0193751, IMG submission 143050) | Soil microbial communities from a riparian zone of the East river system, Colorado, United States - L1c2 | ecosystem: Environmental > Terrestrial > Soil > Riparian zone | place: USA: East River... | reverse complement strand
CCAGCACGGCCCGACGGGGTCCAAGCGCCGGAAGACCAGCATGTTCCGCCGCCTCCTCGAGGAGAAGCAGAAGGTTCGCTTCAACTACGGGGTCACCGAGACGCAGCTGCGACGCTACTTCGCGGAAGCGCAGCGCCTTCCGGGCAAGACCGGCGACAATCTCCTCGGACTCCTCGAGCGCCGCCTGGACAACGTCGTCTTCCGTCTCGGCTTCGCCCCGACCATCCCTGCCGCTCGGCAGCTGGTGTCGCACGGGCACGTTCGCGTGAACGGCAAGAAGGTCGATCGCGCGAGCTTCCTGGCCGAGGTTGGCGAGACGGTGTCGCTGCCCGAAGGGAAGATTCGCGAGCGTGTGGGCGTGCTCGAGTCGGTGACGCGCGGTCCGCAGGTTCGGATTCCCGCGTACCTCGCGCTCGATCCCGACGACAAGTTCACGGGTCGCGTCATCGGATCGCCATCGCGTGCGGACATTCCGTTCGTCGTGAACGAGGCTGCGATCGTGGAGTTCTACGCGCGATAGTTCTCGAGCACGAAGCGAAAGCGAAGAGGCCGGCCCCGCGTGGGCCGGCCTCTTTTCTTTACCAGCAGAACATTCGCGCGCCTGTTACTGCGCGCAGGGGGATGCCGGAAGCACGGTGTAGCGCAGCCCCGTGGCGGCCGAATCGATGCGCAGAAGAATCGACGCCGCCGCCTTCGCGTCATGCGGCTTGAGGTTCGTGCCGATGACCGCGGCGAGCTCGCGCTGCGATGCCTCCGGAAGATCGCTTTGCGCCACGGACATCCCCGCGAGCTCGCCGCTTACGTCGAACTGCAGCTGCATCACCTCGTAGCCGTTCGGGATCGGAGCGGCGCTCGCGAGCAGCGTCTGCACGACGGAGCTATCGATGACGGCGCTCGCAATCGGGAGACCCAGGGTTGACCCCGCGGTACAGACGGCTGGCGCGACGGCCACCGGCTGCGTCAGGGCGACGTTCGTGACGGCGACTGGAGTTGCGGCAACCGGAGATGCGGCGACGGGCGTCGCGGAGGCTGCCTGCGTGCCCGGAGAGCCGGGGAAGGACACGGTCCAGAAGATCTGCCTGAACGACTTGAGCTCGTACATCGCGTTGGAGACGAACGCGACGAATACTTCGGGCTGTCCCCCCGCCGGGTAGTAGCGTGCGACGGCTGCGAAGTGTGCGCCGGCGTTCCCGGATGCAGACAGAGCCCTGTCCTCGCTTACCCAATTGTAAACCGTAATCAACACCCGTCGTCCGGCGATCACCGTTTCGCACTCGGAGTTCTCACTCACCGAGGAGTTGCGCAGAATGGACTGAATCCCGGCTCCAAAGCCGATGGCCAGCAGCCGGTGTTCGCCGTTGTGGTAATAGTGCGCGCCCGCCTCCTCGGTGCCCGACCCGATGCCACCGGCACCGAAGCCCGGAGGGATGAGGATGCTCATTCCGCCGTTCTCACTGCGCTGCTGCCACTTGTCCGTCTTCATCTTCGGCGCGTCGCAAATGCCGTCCCTGGTTTCACCGAGGGCTCTCTCCGCCGAGGCGAGGAAACAGGCAGCTGCAACAACGGACCAGCAGAGCACGAGACGATGCATCAATCCACCGGGGAAAGGATGAGGCCGCCAGCGAGTGTTCCTATAGTTGAGACCGGACCCGGGAAACGCCAGAGCGTTCATCGCCGACAGCGCCTGGACCCCGGAGCGAGCACTCCGGCTACCAACTCGGCCGAGTGCCGCTGGCCCTCCGCCCTCTCGATCGCGTACCTTCCTCGCGACAATTCTCTCCGGAGTCCCGATGCACCCGCCACGCTTTGCCCGCTGCTCGTCCGCCATGATCGGCGCCCTTCTCCTGTGCGCGGGATGCGCTCGCGGCGCGCCCGCGGATAAAGCCGACAGCGCCTCAACCCCACCCGTCGCCACGGCGCCCGCGGCACTTCCGGCCCCGCGAGCCCAGATGGGGATGATGATGGGCGACAGCGCCATGATCATGCTCGATGGCTTCTGCGGCGCCGATGCGGGCGATCCGACGATGGGCGCACGCGTCGACCTGATCGTCAACGGCGACGCCGCGCTCCACGCGTCGCACGTGATGATCAACGTCACCTCTGCACCGGCGGGCGACTTCAAGGCGGAGTTGGTTGCGGGCAAGAACGCGCACGCGATGTGCGGCGGCCGAGCGCGCCGGATCTACATCGGCGGCACCACGATGTTCATCGGCAATCCGACGCTCACGCTGTCGAGCGCCGGGCCGGTGACGGTCGCGGCGCGGAGCACGGTTGGCGCGATGTTGGGCGTGCCGATCGAAGTGAAGCCGGGACAGAAGGGAGCGATCCTCAACTGGGAAACGGCTCCCGCCGACGCCAAGCCGTAGCCGCTACCTGCGACTCTGTGCGCCCGTGCGTGCCCACGGGATGATCTCGAGACGCTCGAGCGGAATCGGCGTGTTCGTGTTCTCATCCAACCCGAACTTCTCCGGCGTTCCGTACAGCCGCTCGAGCGCCGCGTCGATCTCGGCGAGCTCCGCGGACTCACGCGTCGCGTTCGACGCGTCGACTTCCTGATTGATCGTATCGGTGCCAAGGTCGGCGGGATGGAACGGCACCTTGGTCAGATCGCCGGACTGCTCCTGCTCGTCGTCCGCCGATTCTGTGCCGGTGTACCGCAGCAATTCGCGCTGCAGCGCCGCGCGTTCTTCCAGGAGTCGCTGCTCGAAGTGTCTGAGCTGTGCGGCCGATAGTGCCATTGATTCACATCCGGTGGAGAGTGTGTTTGCGAAGCGTCGCGCGAGCGTCTAAGGCAAAGCGCGTTCCCGCGGATCAAAAGGAAAGCAGGCGCTGGCCTCGAGCGCAAGATTGCCGAGCAGCACCGCAACTGGTCCCGCTCGCACGGCTTAGTTCGGTGTCGTTCGCTGTAACCCAGCGGACAGATTGCATCGATAGCTTCGACGGCGATATGCATTTTCTCGCGCGAACACTGTCGCTCGAGCTCTCGCCCAACCACCCCGCTCTCCACATATGCTCATTCACGCGCTCCACTCGCGCCGCCGCACGCTCGCTGTTGCTGTCGCGGGCCTTTCCTTGGCCGCGCTCTGCACTTCTCCGCTCGCGGCACAAGGCGCGACCGCGCCCTATCGCGTCATCGCCACCTACACGCTCGGCGGCGATGGCGGCTGGGACTACCTCGCGCTGGACACGGCGTTCCACCGGTTGTTCGTGGCGCGCAACGATCGTGTCATGGTCATCGACGAGCAATCGGGGAAGCTGCTCAACGAGATCACCGGCCTCCATCGCACGCACGGTATCGCCTTCGATTACCACGCCGGACATGGCTTCGTCACCGGCAGCGGAGACAGTTCCGTCACGATGTTCGATCTCGCGACGCTCAAGGTGCTCGGTACGACGAAGGCCGGTGCGGGAGCGGATGCTCTCATCTTCGATGAGTCATCGGGGCATGCGTTCTCGTTCAACGGCGGAGCCAACAGCGCGTCCGTCATCGACGGCGTGACCGGAAAGAGCGTCGCCACCATTCCACTCGGCGGCCGTCCGGAGTTCGCGGTGTCGGATGGCACGGGGAAGGTGTTCGTGAACCTCGAGGACAGCAGCGCGATAGTCGAGATCGACGCGAAGGCCAATCGCGTGACACGCCACTGGGCGATCGCGCCGTGCGAGTCGCCGTCGGGGCTCGCGATCGATGTCGCCCGTCACCGGCTGTTCAGCGGCTGCGAGAACAAGCTCATGGCGATCTCGGACTACCAGACGGGCAAGGTGATCGGGACCGCGCCAATCGGCTCAGGAGTGGATGCGAACCGCTTCGATCCCGGCACCAGCTTGGCGTTTTCATCGAACGGCGAGGGCTCGATCACAGTGGTGCGCGAGAACAGTCCCGGCAAGTTCGCCGTGCTGCAGACGGTCTCTACGGCGCCTGGCGCGCGCACAATGGAGCTCGACCGCGAATCGCACCGCCTCTTCACGGTGACGGCTCGATTCGGAGCGGCGCCTGCCCAGGCCACGCCGGAGAACCCGCGCAAGCGACCGCCAATTCTCCCGAATAGTTTCGAGCTGCTCGTGCTAGGGCGGTAACCGCGCGGCGGTCGAGCGCGTAGCTTGTGTTCATGCGCGTGCTCCTGGTCGAGGACGACCGGTCGTTGGCAGACATCATCGTCTCGGGAATGCGAGAGCAGCATCTCTCCGTGCTCGTCGCGGGGACCGTGCGTGAGGCGCGCCAGCGCGCGGAGCTCGGCCAGTTCGACGTGATCGTGCTCGATGTGATGCTCCCCGACGGCTCTGGATTCGATCTCTGCGCATGGATTCGCGCGCGCGGGATCACGACGCCGATATTGATGCTGACGGCACGCGATGCGATCGACGATCGCGTGAGCGGGCTCGAGTCCGGCGCGGACGATTACCTCATCAAGCCATTCGCCTTTCGCGAGCTCGTCGCCCGCGTCCGCGCGCTCGCGCGGCGCAGGCCCGCGATCGCGCCCTCGGACTATCGCATCGCCGACTTGCACTTCGATGTCGCGTCGCGAGCCGTGTCGCGCAGGGGATTGCCGATCAGGCTCACCGCTAAGGAGTTCCTGCTCCTCGAGTTCTTCGTGACGCACGCGGGCGTCGTCGTCGATCGCGCGGCGATCACGGCGCACGTGTGGGACGAGAATCACGACCCGTTCACGAACGTCCTCGAGGTGCTCGTGCGCCGGCTGCGCCGGAAGATCGATGATGACTTCGAGCCGCGGCTGATCCATACCATTCGCGGCGCCGGCTACCGATTCGGACTGTGATGACGCACGAAAGGCCGGGCGCGACAAGCACGCAACGATCGGTCACCACCGCGCGCGTGCTTCGGCGGCTGCGGCTTCGCGTCACGGCATGGTATGTCGGCACTTTCGCGCTGGTGCTCGTCACGCTCGGCGCGCTCCTCTTCGCGACGCTTGCGCGCGACGTCTCCGTGCAGCTCGACTCGTCGCTGCGCGCAGCGACGCGAGAGGTCGCGCACGCCGCCGAGCGCCGTGAGAAGGAGCGCGCTGGCATGGGCGCTCCGGCGATCGATGCCGTGGACGAGCTGCGGATTCCGGACCGGCAGCTTTATCTGTTCGACCGCGATGGTCACCCGCTCACACCGACCACTGCGGACAGCAACGTGCGCGCGCTGGCCAGAAGTGCCTCGCGGAACGGCTCGGCGACGCGCCAGTGGGACGCGCCGGAGGATCTGACGCTGCAGGCATTCGCGGAGACGATCGCGACCAGCGGCGGCGCGCGCTACGTTGCCGCGGCGGTCGTCAATCGCGACACGATCGATGATCGCTACTCGATGCTGCTCGCGATGGCGGGCGGCTTTGGCCTCCTCGGACTCGCTCTCGTCGCCAGCGGCGGATGGCTGCTCGCGCAGAAGTCGGTGGCGCCCGTCGAGCGCAACATGGAGCGGATGCGGCGGTTCATGGCGGATGCGGCGCACGAGCTTCGCACGCCGGTGGCGGTGATTCGGAGTCGTGTGGACGTTGCGCTGGAGCAGCCTCGCGATGCCGCGGCGTACGAGAAGATGCTCGGCGAGCTCCGCGAGGAAGTCGAGCGACTGACGGGGCTGGTGAACGATCTGTTCACGCTTGCACGGGCGGACGCGGACGATCGTCCGTTCGCTCCCGCGCGCGTGCAGCTGGACGAGATCGTGCTCGAGGCGGTGACCACGGCGGGGTGGATCGCGGCGCGGCGCGGCATCGTGCTCACCGTGGCCGATGCGGATGAAGCCGTGATCGAAGGCGACGCGTCGCTGCTGCGACAGCTCGCGCTCATACTCCTCGACAACGCGATCAAGTTCAGTCACGACCATGGCGCCGTGACGATCTCCGTGCAGGCGAGCGAGAGCGCGGGATCCCTGATCGTGGAGGACCGCGGGGTCGGGATCGCGAATACGGACGTTCCGCGCGTGTTCGACCGTTTCTACCGCGCCGAGTCCGCGCGAGGGGCGACGACCGGCGCCGGTCTGGGACTTGCGATTGCGCGCTGGATCGCGGAGCTGCACGGCGCGCACATCGCGCTCGAGGCCGCGGCCGGCGGCGGTACGAGGGTTACCGTCATCTTTCCCGTCGTACTCGCGAGCTAACGATCACGGTGTAATCGGCATGACAGGTTGCTGGCGCATCATTGACACGATGCCGCAGAGTCCGCGCCCGCCGCGTCTTCGCGCCCCTGCGATTCGCGGGGGCGCTCTCGTGTGCTCCGTGCTGCTCGCGCTGAGCGATGCAGCGGGCGCCGCCGCGCAGCGCGCGAGCCTCATGGCGATCACACGCGACAGCGCGGTCTCACTGGCGCTCGCGCGCGGCTCGCGCTCGGCGCTCGCGAATGCCACCGCGCGAAGCGCTTCGGCCAAAGTGCGCGCGGCCGGGGCCATCTCCAATCCGCTGCTCTCGGCCTCGTACAGTAAGGCGATTCCGCAATACCACGCGACGGTCGACATCCCGCTCGATTTCCTGACGCTCCGCAGCCTGCGCGTGGCATCAGCGCGCTCAGCGAGCGAGGCCGCAAACATTCGGCTGGCGTTCGAGCGCGCCTCGATCCGACTCGATGTCGACACCTCGTATACGATCGCGGCGGCGCGCCGCGCCCGCGCAGCGCTCTCGCTGCGAAATGCGACGGACGCCGAGAGCCTGCTCGTCGTCGCCGGGGTTCGCCGGAGCGCGGGCGACGCGAGCGACCTCGATGTGGACGTGGCGAGCATCAACGCCGGGCGCGCACGAAACGTCGCGGCCGCCGACTCGGCCGAGGCGGTTGCGGCAATCCTCGAGCTGCAACAGGCGCTCGGCCTCGCGGCGAGCGTACAGTCGATCACGATTTCCGACAGCCTCGAAGTGCCGCTCTCGGACTCGTCGCTCCTGATTGATACCGCGCGCGCGGACAGTGGTGCGCTCACGCTGTCGGTAGCGGCCGCGCAGCGCGATCTCCAGTCCGCCGATCAGGCGCTCGCACTCGAGCGACGGAGCGTGTGGAGCGGGCTCGCGCTGCAGGCCGGCGTCGAGAATCACGATCCCACGGGAGCGGAGCCGGGGCTTCTACCTACTGTCGGCGTGTCCGTGCCATTGCCGCTGTTCAATCAGGGCCAGGGCGCCGTGGCCGTGGCGCAGGCCGAGCGCGACCGGGCACGCGTGGAGCTCGCGGCGGCGCAGCGCGAGAGTGCCGCGCTCATCGCGAAGGCGCGGCGCGATCTGGCTGCATCGCTCATGCGTGTCGTGCGCGATCGCCGCCTCGTCGAGACGGCCAATCGCGTCGCCCGTCTGTCGCTCCAGGCGTACGTGGAGGGAGCGTACCCGCTGACGACCGTGCTGGAGGCGCAGCGCAACGCGCGCGACACGCTGTCCGAGCTGATCGATGATCTCGTCGCGGCCAACGCCGCTGCCGCCACGCTTCGCCTCTACAGCGGAACACTCACGCAATGAACTCACAGTTCCCGATGTGCTCATCACGTCGCGCCGCGCTTGCGATCGCGCTCGTGCTCGTGCTCGCCGGATGCGGCAAGAAGGAGGCGGCCGGCGCCGACACCGACGTACCACCCGTGGTCGGTGCACGCACCGCGGTCGCGACGCGCCGGTCCGTTCGAGAGACGGTGGACGCGATCGGCTCGATCTCCGCGCGTCCCGACCACATCGCGCAGCTGAGCGCGCCCGCGGCCACGCGGGTGACGAAGGTGTACGTGACGATTGGAGAGAGCGTGAGCGCGGGCGCGCCACTCATTGCCTTCGACCGGGCGCCGCTCGACGCGCAGTACGCGGCGGCGGCCACCGCTCTGGCTTCCGCGCAGCGGGCGCTCGAGCGTGCGCAGCGGCTCGTCGGAGCGGGGATCGCACCACGGAAGGATCTCGATCAGGCCGAGAGCGATCTCGGGCGCGCGAACGCCGACGCGATCGCCGCGCAGCGGCTGCAATCGCGAGCGACACTTCGTGCGCCGCTCGCCGGCGTGGTCACCCGCATGACCGCCGTCCTTGGCGCGAACGTCGATCCGGGACAGCCGCTCATCGAGATCACCGACCCGACGACGCTGGACCTCCTCATTCCGGTGCCGCCGGATGCCGCAGCGCGCGTGCATCGCGGCGCGCTCGTCGACATGACGGCGAAGCCGGGCGCGGATTCGGAGACGCTCGGATCGGCCACCGTGGCCGACATCGGCGCGACCATCGACAGCGCCGCCCGCGCGGTGCTGGTGCGCGCGCCCATCACCAAGCCGGCGCGTCAGCTGCGAATCGGCGAGACGGTGTTTGCCCGAATCGTGGTCGCCTCTCACCCGAATGCCATCACCGTACCGGCCGAGGCGCTGGTGCCGAATGGCGACTCGATCAAGGTGTTCGTCGTCGACGCATCGCATGCCGCGCACGCCACGCCCGTGACGGTGGGCGTGCGCGATGGCGGGCTCGCCGAGATCACTTCGGGACTCGCGGGGGGCGAGACGGTGGTCACTTACGGCGCGTACGGCGTGACCGACAGTGCGAAGGTGATGTCGCCAACTGAGAGTCCCGCCGCGACGGCGATTCCGGTGGGCACCCCCAAGCCGTGAAGCTCTTCGATCTGCTCTCGGCACAGCGTCGATTCGTCTATCTCGCCGTGGCGGTCGCAAGCGCCGTCGGAATCCGGACCGCGCTCTCGCTTCCGTCGGCGATCTATCCGGAGCTTCTCTTTCCGCGCATCACGATCGTCGCCGAGGGTTCGGCGCTCGACGCACGGGAGATCGTGTTCACCATCTCGCGTCCGATCGAGGAGGCGGTCACGAGCGTGCAGGGCGTTCGGCGCGTGACGTCGCGCTCGATTCGCGGGAGCAGCGAGCTCCAGCTGTACTTCGACGAGCACACCGACATGCAGATCGCGCTGCAACAGACGCAGCAGCGCATCGAGCAGGCGCGCGGCGCGCTCCCCTTGGATATCCATATCCAGGTCGAGCGGCTCTCGCCATCGGTGTTCCCCATTCTCTCGTACAACCTCGAGGGCGGCGATCCGGCTACGCTGTACGATCTCGCGCTGTATCAGCTCCGGCCGGCGCTGTCGCGCGTGCCGGGCGTTGGCCGCGTCGACGTGCAGGGCTCCGCCGTTCGCGAGGTCGAGGTCATCGCGGATCCGGCGCGTCTCGCCGCGGTCGGGATGAGTTACTCCGACGTGGCGCAGGAGATCGATCACTCCCTTGCCGTCGACGCGGTCGGACGCGTCACGCGGAGCTACTCGCAGTATCTCGTCGTCGTCGACGAGGGAATTCGGTCGGCCGATCGCGTCGGCGACATCGTCATCGGCAACGGGCTGCGCGTGCGCGATGTCGCCACCGTGTCGCTCGGCACCTCGGACCGGGTGAGCGTGATCGCGGGCGACGGCCGCCCCGCCGTGCTGCTCAATGTCACGCGACAGATCGGGGGCAACACGGTGTCGATCGCCGACAGCATTGCGAAGATCGCCTCGACGCTCTCGAAGTCGCTCCCCCCAGGCGTGCGCCTGGTGCCGGTGTACGATCAGGCCGCTCTCGTGCGCGACGCGCTCAAGTCGGTGCGCGACGCCATGCTGATCGGCGCGGTGCTCGCGGTGCTGGTGCTGCTGATTTTCCTGCGCAACGCGCGGGTGACGGCGATCGCGGCGTCGTCGATCCCACTCACGCTCGCGATCACGGTCGGCCTAATGGCGAGATTCGGCCAGACTTTCAATCTCATGACATTGGGCGCGATGGCGATCGCCATCGGCCTCGTGATCGACGATGCCATCGTCATCACTGAAAATATCGTGCGCCACATGCGGCTGACGCCCGACCGCCAGGTCGCCGTGCGCGCCGCGCTGAAGGAATTGATCTGGCCCGTCACGACGTCCACCCTCACGACGGTCGTCGTGTTCGCGCCTCTCTCGCTCCTCACTGGCGTGGTGGGACAATTCTTTTCCGCGCTCTCGATCACGCTGAGCATCGCCGTGATCGTGTCGCTCGTGCTGGCGCTCACGCTGATCCCGGTACTCGCCGAGTCGCTGCTCGAGGACCAACGGGAGGACTCGCACGAGGGCCGCATCGGATCCGTAATCGCGCGCGCGCTCGACGGGCTTGCCGATCGATACGAGCGCTCGCTCGGCGCGGCGCTGCACCATCCCCGCCTGATGCTGGGAGGAGCGGTCGCGCTTCTGGTCGTCGGCTTTTTCATACATCGCGCCGTGGGCAGCGGCTTTCTGCCCGAGATGGATGAGGGCGCGTTTGTCCTCGACTATTTCACGCCGGGAGGCACGCCGCTTGCCGAATCCGACCGTCAGGTGAACATCGCCGAGCGGATACTGGCCAGCGAGCCCGAGGTCGCGGGAACGTCGCGGCGACTCGGCGCCGAGCTCGGCCTTTTCGCCACGGAACAGAACCGCGGCGACATCGTGGTGCGACTGAAGGACGCCGGCGATCGCTCGCGCTCGAGCCAGGAAGTCATCGACGATGCCCGCGCGAAGATCAACCGCGCGGCGCCACGGTTGCGCGTCGAGTTTGTGCAGATTCTTTCGGACGTCATCAACGACCTGGCGGGCGCCGCGAAGCCGGTCGAGATCAAGCTGTTCGGCTCGCAGCTCGATACGCTCGAGCGATTCGCGACGACGCTCGCGCCGAAGCTGCAGGCGATCGATGGTGTGGAAGATCTCTATAGTGGTGTGAGCGAGCCCGCAGCGGAGATGCAGCTCGTCGTGAACGGCGCCGAGGCGACCCGGGCAGGGCTGGATCCGCAGGAAGTCGGGAGTGAGGTCAGTGGCGCGCTTCTTGGAGTACACGCGGGACAGCTGCGGCTCGAGGATCATGCGATCGATGTCCGGGTTCGGGCTCCTGACGCGTTCCGAGGAGAGGCGGCCAGTCTCGATGTCATTCCGATCCACGTTCCAGGCACACACACGACGACTCCGCTCGCCTCGGTCGCAACGGTGATACCCACCGTGGGCCGCGCCCAATATCTACGGGAGAATCAGCAGACGATGATCGCGCTCACGTCCGATGTCAGCACGAGGTCGCTCGGCTCCGTCATGACGGATGTCCGGCGCGTGCTCGCGCAGAATCCTGCGCCGTCGGGCGTACATGTGGAGTTGGCGGGGCAGTACGCGAATCAGCAGGAATCGTTTCGCGCGCTCATGATCGTGCTCCTGCTCGCGTCGGTGAGCGTGGTGGCCATCATGCTCATTCAGTTTCGCTCGTTCATCGAGCCGCTGCTCATCGTGCTCGCGGCGCCCGTGTCGTTCGTCGGTGCAGTGGGGTTGCTGTGGGTGACCGGAACGCAGCTCAATGTTTCGAGCCTCATGGGACTGATTTTGCTAATTGGCCTCATCGTGAAAAACGGCATCATTCTTCTCGACTTCACGGAGCTTCGCATGCGGGACGAGGGCGAGACGCTCGAGGTCGCCATTCGCCACGCGGCGCGCGTTCGTCTGCGCCCGATTCTCATGACGACGCTGTGCACGCTCGCCGGACTCACTCCGCTCGCGCTCGGCCTGGGCGCCGGCAGCGAGCTCCAGAAGCCGCTGGCGATCGCGGTGATTGGCGGGCTGACGCTGTCGACGCCGATCACGCTCTTTCTCGTGCCGACATTCCTCGTCGCGGTCCGGGGCCGCGATTTCCGGCGCACGCCGGCGGTGGCGGCGTGAGGCCGCGATTTCTGTTTGGTCGCGCGGTATTGATTGGCGCGCTCGCATTGCTCGCTCCCGCGGTGTTACAGGCGCAGCTCGTTCCGGTGACGTCGCCCCCCAAAGATTCGACGAAGAAGGAGGGGCTCTTTACCGTCTCCGATGCATTGCTCTTCGGCGGTTTTCTCGTCGGCGCGGCCGTGGCGCGACCGTTGGACACGCAGATCGCCACGAAGATGCGCGAGCCCAGCGCGCAGCTCAACCATGTCGCCTCGACGGCCGCCAAGTCGTTCAACTTCTACGGTAGCCCCGGAGTGGCGATCGCCGGAGTCGCGATGTACGGCGTAGGGAGAATCGGGCATGTCGATCGGCTCGCCGATCTCGGGTTGCACAGCACCGAGGCCATCACCCTGAGTGCCGGCATCACGTACCTAATCAAGGGGCTCGCGGGACGCGAGCGCCCGAGCAGCGCCGGGGTGAATGAGCCCGACGACTTTCATTTCGGCAGCGGATTCACGCATGCCACCTTCTCCTCGTTTCCGTCGGGGCACGCGACGGCGGCCTTCGCCGCCGCCACCGTCGTCACGGTCGAGACCCATCAGTGGTGGCCGAAGTCGACGTGGTTCGTCGCGCCGATCATGTTCGGCACCGCGACGATGGTCGGAATGGCGCGGCTCTACTCGAACGCGCACTGGGCGAGCGACGTCGTGGTGGGTGCCGGCATCGGTACCCTGACGGGACTCAAGGTGTTTCGGTACAACCACGTCACGCACAAGCACACGCGCCTGAACACATGGCTGCTGCGCGCGACGCCCACCGTCGCGCCGGACCCGGATGGCCACGGGGCAATGCTCGCCTGGTCGTTCCCCGCCCCGCGCTGACCGTATACTCAATACGCGGCTGCAGGCTGCGTAGTCGACTCGAGACCGGTCCATCTTCGAAGGAGCACGCATGCAAGACAATACCTCGCGCCCGCTCGCGCTCGTGACCGGCGCATCGAGCGGCATCGGCGCGGATCTGGCTCGAGAGCTCGCGCGTCACGGGCACGACCTCGTGCTCACAGCGCGGCGCGCACCGGAGCTCGAGGCGCTGGCCGCGGAACTGCGCACACTCGGCGCCGCGGCGACGGTGATGACGAAGGACCTGAGCGTGCCCGGCTCCGCGCGCGAGCTCGCGGCAGCGGTCGAGAGGGCCGAAATGCAGCTCGATGTTCTCGTGAACAACGCCGGATTCGGCGACGTGGGTGCATTCGTGCACGAGGATCCCGATCGCATTGACGCGATGCTGCAGCTGAACGTCGCGGCACTCACCGCACTCACGCGCGCGATCCTGCCGGGAATGGTCGCGCGCAGGCGCGGGCGCATCATGTTCGTGTCGTCCACCGCGGCGTACCAACCCGGGCCGAACATGGCCACCTATTGCGCCACGAAAGCCTATGTGCTCAGCCTCGGCGAAGCGATCGCGCGCGAGCTGCGCGGCACGGGCGTCACGCTCACCACGCTCTGTCCCGGCGCGACGGTGACTGGATTCGCCGCGGAGTCGGGCGCGGAGTCGCTGCCGCTCTTCAAGAGCACACTGGTGCCGAAGATGACGTCGGCGGCCGTCGCGCGCGCGGGCTACGACGCGATGATGAGAGGGAAGCCCGTTCTGGTCACCGGCTTCGTGAACAAGATCGTGGCGTTCTCGGGCCAGGTGTTTCCCCGCTTCATCGTGTTCCCCGTCGAGAAGCTGCTGCTGGGCGATCATGCTGCCTGACGAAATGCTGGCGTGCGCTGCGTAGATTCAGCGCACCATGGTTGACCACTCCGGGGGTGAGCAACCCAGCGCACACATCCCCAACGGCCGGCTCGTCGTCGGCGTGGCGATCGTCTCCACCGCGCTCTTCGTGGCGCTCACCGCGTTGGTGGTCGCGCGGCAGACCGATGTCCTCGACCGCAATCTGATTCTGTCGCTGCGCGCGAGCGCGAGCCCGTGGCTGACCACCGCGCTATTGGCCGTCACGTTCACGTCCGGGCGACTCGCCATTCCGGCGTTCATCATCTTCGCTGTCACGCTTTACCGGCGCAGCGGAGTGCACGCGGCTGGCTACTACGCCGGCGCGTGCGCAACGGCGCAGGCACTCGACGCCATCGTGAAGCACGCCGTCGGCCGCATCCGCCCGCACAACGTGAGTCCTCGACTCACGGCCGCGGGCGGCTTCGGCTATCCCTCGGCGGACGCGATGCTCGCGGTCGTGATCTTCGGACTCGGCACACTGATGCTGTGCTGGACGATCCGCTCGCGCGCCACGCGCGGCGTGGCGCTCAGTGTCGCCGCGCTCTTCATCGCGCTGGCGTCGGTCGCCCGAGTCTACCTCGGCGCACATTGGCCCACGGACGTGCTCGGGGGCGCGCTTGCTGGCATTGCGTGTGCGGCGGCGTGGACTGTCGCATTCGTGCGCGGTATCCCTGCGCGCGCAGCGCAGCCAAAGAAGGAGATACGGATCGAATGACAACCCACTCGGACGAACAGCGAATTCGCGATCTGCACCGGTCGCTGCTCGATTCCTGGAACGCTCGAGACGCCGCGGGAATGGCGTCGCTCCTCTCGC
>Ga0193751_1001637_pt1 | contig 14173 bp, 11 predicted proteins | sample L1c2metaG_FD_143050 | JGI IMG/M metagenome (GOLD analysis project Ga0193751, IMG submission 143050) | Soil microbial communities from a riparian zone of the East river system, Colorado, United States - L1c2 | ecosystem: Environmental > Terrestrial > Soil > Riparian zone | place: USA: East River... | reverse complement strand
TTGTGATGCCGGAGCAGTGGCCCCGCGCTCTCCTGCGCGCCGCACTCCGCGAGGTTGGCTACGACGCGGTGGGAACGCGCACGCTCGGCTCAGCGTTCCGCGTTAACCCCGACGAGCCCGATCGTGGTCCAGTGCGACTGGTCATACTTGACCAGTCGGTCCTCGCTGACGAGGCGGATGATCAGCTCGCGCAGCTGCTCGCTCGACATGGGTTGCCAGCAACGATCCTCCTCGCTCGTCCGACGCTTGCCCTACCTGACGGCTCATGGCAGCGCGTGCTCCGGCGGCCAGTGAGTGTTGGCGAAATTGTGGCGGAGGCTCAAGCCTCGTTGCCTCTCTCGCCCGGACACCGGCATCCCCTCGACGGTTGACGCGGGCAGCGCGCGCTCAATCTCGAGGCCGAAGTGTGCGCGGATTACGTTGTCGAGGACTCGACGCTTTATTCGCTGCTAATCGTGGGCTGATGGACCGCGCGCCGAAAGATCGATCTGGCGAATGGCGCCCACGTGATAGGCAAAGTGGGCGACACTGCCGACGACGGTGTTCAGCTCCGACTGATCGACCTCGCGCGGTTTCTTGAGCGACTCCAGCCAGCGATGTGCTTCGGTCGCAAGGTCCTCGCGGAGCTGCTTCCATTGTACAGCGGAGACGCGCGTCTTTCGCCAGCTTACGCTCCAGTTCGCGTCGTCGAACGGACTTTCGCCGGCGCTCCATCGGTTCATGAGCGAGAGGCCGTAGCGCAGGTGATCGACCTGCGCGGCGATCGACGATCCGTTCGGGGTGAGAGCAGATGCTGCGATCGCGGACAACTTGTCGAGCGAGCGGAGCAGCCCGACATCGCCGCCGTTGAGCATGTACGCTTCCGTTTGCGGGGCGCCGTCGATCAGCTCGGCGAAGAGTGTTGGGAGCGTGTTACCCAGGTCGCGGGTGTTCACTTTTTCCACCTCCACCAAAGAATAAGCGCGACTGCAGTGGGGATTAAAAACACGATGAAGAAGAATGGGATTTCTTCTTTCACCGAGTAACCGGCCTTGAAAACTCCCATCCACATGTTGATTCCCGCGCCAATGAACCAGAGCGCGATGAACACCAGCGCCGAGCGCGCGAGGAGTGTGGGTTGGCCAGCTCCGCCCATCATGCGTCCAGCCACCAGACACAGCGCAAGTAGCACGAAGCCGACACCAATGACTTTGACAGTATGTAACATCGATTTGCCCGCTTATCGTCTCACAGCTTGATGTCGCTCAGAAGCATATCGTGCGGCCACCGATCGGCGAAGTCGTTCTGCCGGAGCACCGTCGCGATCTGGCCCCAGTGCCGAATGTCGTGCAGGAAAATATTCGAGGCGATCTTGTATTTGCTGGCTGAGACTATGCCGGCCGTGAGAGTCTGAAATGTCAGGACGCGATCCAGCTCCTTCTCCGGCGCGGTCGTGAGAAAGTGCACGAGCTGACCGCGAGCGTTGTCTCCGAGCTCGAACACGTCATCGATCGAAGTCTGCCGGAATTCCTCCCAGGCCGTCACTTCCTGATCCGATAGCCGCTGCGCGTACCGCAGCTCTACTCCAAAAATGTGCTGCACCACCCCGCCAATCGTCGCCATGCGTCCGGTGGCGAACGGCACCGTCCACGCTTTTGGATGCTCGGCGAACCAGTCGCGCCAGCGATGGTGTTCCGTCGAAGTGACCTCGAGGAGCACTTTATATGTGAGGGCGCAGCGGCCGATGGCGGTCACACTCTCATGTGGTCCGGACGCCAGTTCCGAATGGCGCGTTTGATGTCGGCTCGGGTCTTGAGCTCGCCGTTGAGCGCACGCCTTGTCAGCTCTGGCACTTCATCATCGGGCGCGAATCGTAGGCCAATGAACTGCTCCGGTGTCAGATTTCCGATGCGGCCGCGCATATCGCCTGGGAGAACACGCTCGAGCCGGATGCGTTCCTCCAGACGAATGATGCGATCCTGAGCGCGAAGGGGCATGGACCGGGAGATGAAGATTCCGGTCACCAACGCAATCGCGACGAGAACCGCCCACCCGTTCACCAGACGCGGATCTCGCCAGAATCGCGCTGCTACCACGAACACGTTGATGAGCAGGACCGGAAGCGCGAAAAAATGCCACGCCGGAATCCACCGACGGTGAGTTGCAAACGTCTGGGTCTCTTCTGCCATCTTAGCTCCTTTGGTTTGATCCGGCGTCAACACCCGGAAACTACGTATCGCCGACAAATGCGCGAGAGCAAAACCTGATTCGCGTCCGATCGATCGCCGCGATGCAAGCTCGATTACGCCACCTGTGTCTGCGCATCGCGCGCGTAACGCTTGAGTCTGGTGATCATGGCGTTGAGACCCGGCTCCCGCGCGGCCAGGCCGATGCTTTCCATCAGTGTGCTGACGAAATCTCCCGGTATTCCGAGGGTGGTCGATGGCGGCTGGCCGTTCACCGCCCCGAAGATGATGGCGAGAACGGCCGCGATCGTCGGCGACTCGCGGACGTTGAGATCGGCGTAGAAATACATCCGCCCGTCACGCACTTCGGGAATGATGTCAACGCGCGTCTGGCATTCCGGAACGTTGAACAATCCCCGGTCGATGTCCTTGAACCGGTCCGGCAGCGGCTCGAGCTTCTTCGAGTATTGGACCAGCGCCTGCATCTTCTCCTCGCGTCCCATCGAGCGGAAAAGTCTCAACACACGCTCGATCGACGGCGGAATGCCCGAGCTGGTGGGGGCGCTCTCCATAAGCAGCAATCTAATTATGTTTCGCGAAACAGATCATCAACGGACGGAGAGCCGGATGCCAACCAGGAAAGCGACCGCCGTATGGGAAGGCGGACTCAAGACCGGAAAGGGAAGCTTCAAGGGCGAGAGCGGCGCGATCAGCGCTCAATACAACTTCAGCTCGCGGTTCGAGAGCGGAGCAGGATCGAATCCTGAAGAGCTACTCGCCGCGGCAGAGGCGGCGTGCTACACCATGGCGCTGAGCTCGGGCCTGGAAAAGAACGGCACACCTGCGACGAAGGTCGAGACCACCGCGGCGTGCACGATTCAGCCTGTCCCTGGCGGCTTCGCTATCACCACCATGAAGCTCAACGTGCAGGCGACGGTGCCCAAGATCGACAAGGTGAAATTCGACCAGATCGCACAGGAGACCAAAGATGGGTGCCCGGTCTCGAAAGCATTGAAGGGCAACGTCGATCTCCAGCTGGAAGCGCGGCTGGTTTGACTGCGGGAAGAGGGAAGCGGGAAGGGGGACGAGGAGAAGCCAGTTCGTTGCCTCGTCACGTCAGCGTCAACCTACCCGCTTCCCGCTTCCCTCTTCCCCCTTCCCGCTTTATCGCGAGTAGTTTCTGATTTTGCTCTTCAACAGCTCGCCGTTGGAGAAGATTATCATCTCTCCCGACTCGCTGCGCACACGGGTGGTCTTGAGGCCGATGTGCTCAACCTTGCCTCGATAGTTCTCGACTGAGATCGCGTCGCCGACTACGAACGGCTTGTCGATGACGATCGAGATAGCGGCGAACAAGTCGCCAAGGATGTTCTGGACCGCGAGCGCAATCGCGAGTCCGCCGATTCCGAGGCCGGTGAGCAGCGGCTTGATCGGAATGTTGAGTGCGTATAGCGCGGCAAAGCCAAGGATGAGCCAGATCGTAAGACGGGCGACGGCGCCGAGCGCCTTGAACGTCGTGATGCTGCTGCCGTCCACCGCGCGAAGCTCGATGTAACGATGGAGGTAGTAGCTGATGATGATGTTGGCCCAGATCACGCCCTGCATGAACAACGCGAGCACGGTTGCGATGTTCGCCGTATCCTGGGTGCTCTCCGGCGCACCGAGCAGCTTTGGCGCGAATGAGGCGATCAGGGCGAGGATGAGGAAATACGAGCCTCGCATGATCCTGATCGCCAGTGTGTTTTGCATGGCCTAAAGACGAGGGATCGGCCACAACTGCAACGCTGAATTAGGCCCCTCTTGCCATCAGCGCCACATTCTCCGCACCGTCGCACGCGTCGCAGTTCTGGCAGGTCCACTCGGGATCGACCTCCTCGCCAAAGTGCTCAAGGATGTAGCGGGTGCGGCACTGCGTCGTCTGGCAGAACTGGATCATCGTGCGGAGCTTCTCCTGATCCATCGCTCGTCGCTCCTCGTAGTCCTGAAGATCCGCGCTCAGATCCACCGCGCATAGATCGTCGCCGAGCCTCTCCCACTTCCCTCCCCGGTGCTCGCGGACGAGTCCGTGACGCTTGAGCAGCGCGAAAACGATCTTTGCTTTTCGAGACGGAATGCCCGTGATCCCGACGATATCGTCGAGCAGCACCGGCGTCTTGAGCGGATACTTCTCGAGCGCCAATGCGACCTGCGCTGCCTCCTGCACCTCCGGGTATTTGCCGCCCAGGAAGTACGACTGTATCCGCTTGTCCTCGACGCGATACAACACCCGGCAGATCGCAGGCTGGCCGTCCCGCCCCGCGCGTCCGGCTTCCTGATAGTACGCCTCGATCGAGCCCGGAAAATGGTAGTGGATCACCCAGCGCAGGTCCTGCTTGTCGATGCCGAGTCCGAAGGCGTTGGTGGCGATGATCGCCTTGAGCTCGCCCGCCATGAATCGGTTCTGGACATCCTTCCGGTCAGCAGCCGGCCGCTTGCCGTGGTAGAGTCCCACGCTGAACTCCTCGACCAGGATCTCGTACAGGCGCTCGGCCTCTTTCACCGTCGCGACGTAGATCACACCCGAGCCCTCGAATTCCCGGAGAGCGTGGCGCAATATGGTGTCCTTGATCTGGTCATTGACGGTGCGAACGACCTCGAAGCGGAGATTCGGGCGGGCGAATCCCGTGATCGTGATGTGTGGATCATTCATCCCGAGCTGGCGGATGATGTCGGCCTGGACGTGCGCGGTGGCCGTGGCGGTGAGCGCGAGGATTGGAGGGCGGCCGAGTCGCCTGGAGATTCCTCCGAGCGAGAGATAGTCGGGGCGGAAATCGTGTCCCCACTGACTTACGCAGTGGGCTTCATCGACGACGAAGAGGCTGATCGGGCGCGAGAGGAGATGCTCGAAGAACGCGCGATCCTTGAAGCGCTCGGGCGTGAGGTAAAGCATTTCTCCCTCGCCCTCAGCTATCTGGCGGTGCACCTCTCGCGTCTCGGAGGTGGAGAGGTGCGAGTGCATCGCGACGGAGCTGACTCCCTGTGCGGACAGCTTGTCGTGCTGGTCCTTCATCAGGGCGATGAGCGGACTGACGACGATCGTGAGGCCGGGCAGCAGCAGCGCGGGGAGCTGGTAAATCAGGGATTTTCCGCTCCCCGTCGGCATCACCACCAGCGCGTCCTTGCCCGAGAGAACGGCATCGAGCGGCTCCCACTGGCCAGGCCTGAAATCCTGATGCCCAAAGCGATCATGCAGGAGCTGGCGAGCCGACTCCCTTGTTACTCGTATCGACACTCTGGCTGGTACAGGCACAAAGTATTCCGCCACCTACCAGCCTGACGCCTGATCTGCTAAGCTGAGCGACTGATGCCGAACGCTCCCTTCCTCTCCCCCTCCCCACGATTCCAGATCTTTGCGCCAACGGCTCCGGGATTGGAGTCGATAGCTGCGGGCGAGCTCAAGGCGCTCGGAGTGAGAGGAAACCAGGAGGTCGGAGGGGTTGCCTTCGGTGGCGAACTCGAACGCGTCTATGAGGCGAATCTCTGGCTCCGCACGGCGAGCCGCATTGTGGTCAGACTCGGGCAATTCCACGCCAGCACCTTCTATGAGCTGGAACGGCACTCGAAGAAATTACCTTGGCCAGATTTTCTTCCCGAGAGTGGCGCAGTCGAAGTGCGGGTCACCTGCAGAAAGTCGAAGCTCTACCACTCCGATGCCGTCGCCGAGCGCGTGCTTTCCGCGATCGCGGGATCGGCGTCCCGAAACGTTCAGCTGAGAGCGGCGAGCTCCGTCGGCGACGAAGACGGAGAAGAAGGAGAGAACGGAGGCGGTGAGGGCACCAGCGCCGGCCAGGTACGGGGACCAACTCAGCTCTTCATCGTGCGCATCGTGCACGATCAATGTGAGATCAGCGCGGATAGCTCGGGCGAGCTGTTGCACCGGCGGGGATACCGGAAGGAAGTGGCGAAGGCGCCGCTTCGGGAAACCCTGGCGGCGGCGATGGTGCTGGCGAGCGGATGGGAGGGACAGCGAGGCGCGCCGCTACTGGATCCGATGTGTGGATCGGGCACGATCCCGATCGAGGCCGCGCTTATCGCGCGTGGGATTGCGCCCGGGCTGCAGCGGGATTTTCAATTCATGAAGTGGCCCACTTTCGATCGCGATCTCTGGAATGGTATCATCGAGAAGGCGCGCAGCACCCAAACGAACCCCGAGCTCGATATTCGCGGCGCCGACCGCGACGCCGGTGCCATCTCGGCTGCGATGCACAACGCGGCGAGAGCGGGCGTCGCCGGAGATACCGGATTTTCAGTGGAGTCTCTCTCGGGGTCTATCGATGCCACCGAAGATGTCGCAATTGGAGAAGGCTGGATTCTCACGAATCCGCCCTATGGCGTGCGGGTCGGCGAGAGCAAGGATCTACGCGACCTGTATTCGGCCCTGGGAACGGCCTTGAAAACAAAGCGTGGCTGGAGGATCGGCCTGCTTACATCAGACGCGGTGCTGGCCGCGCAGATGCGACTTCCCCTCTGGTCCCGTTTCGCCACCAGAAATGGAGGAATTGCAGTGAGTTTCCTGGTCAGCGAAAAATCGGCTAAAGCGGTGGTGCGTTCGCTCAAGTCCCGCGCAGCGGAGAGTGTCGGTGAAAAGTGATAAAGATGGAGGAGAGTTAGACAGCCATCGAATAGGGACTGTGGTTTCGATAAATGTCTCTCGCGGAGGAGTCCCAAAAAGACGCGTTAGTGGCGTTAATGTGTCTCTATTAGGGCTCGAAGGGGATGGCCAAGACGACATAAAGCACCATGGCGGACCCGAGCGCGCTGTTTGCATTTATTCCCTTGAGCGGATCCATTCCCTTCAGGCAGAAGGACACCCGATCGACGTCGGAACTGTCGGAGAGAACGTCACGGTCGAAGGCATCGATTGGGACTTAGTCGTCCCGGGAGCGCGTCTTCGTCTCGGGGATGAGGTTCTGCTCGAAGTTGCTTCCTTTACGGATCCCTGCAAGACGATCAGCGCGTCGTTCATCGATGGAAAATTCATCCGGATCGCGCAGAAGCTCCATCCGGGATGGAGCCGTGTGTACGCGCGAGTGGTGTCAGAGGGCTCTATCCGTTCAGGCGACCCCGTCGAAGTGGACCTAACCGCCTAAAGCACCCGGAGCGCCGCCGCCGGAAAAACGGCCCCGGTTTTGAACAGTAGAACTGTTCCCCTATTGGCCCAGCGCCGACAAACCGGGGACTCAAGGCCCCGCGAACGGGGGCAAAAAAGAACACATGAAGGAGTAGAGTCGTGGAGATCGGTGACACTATCGAGGAAGAGACGGGCGCGGAAGAAGGTGCCGAGCCCTCTTCCAATACCGCGGGCACGCGCCGAAAAAACGGCAGAAACGGCGGCAAAGGGCGAACCGGTAAAGGAACCGGTAACGGTGCCGGGATCAAACGGGCTGGCGAGCAGGAATCCGGCGTGCTGGCCCCCGATGGAAAAGTCAGGGACGTAGACCTCCGGCGCCTTCTCAATGCCATGCGCGACCTGAGGGATGGCGAATTTGAGATCCGGCTCCCGATGTCCGAAGATCCGCTGCTCGCCGAGATCGCGGACACTTTCAATGGAATCGCGAAGCTCAACGAACGGATGTGCGACGAGATGCTTCGCGTCAGTACCACCATCGGACGCCAGGGCCAGATGACCGATCGCGCATCTATCGGTCCCGTCAGCCACGGCTGGCGTTCCACCGTCGAGTCCGTCAATACGCTCATCACCGACCTCGCTTCGCCCACGACCGAAGTGGCTCGCGTGCTGACCGCTGTGGCCGAGGGAGACCTCGGGCAGAAGATGGTGCTGGAAATCGACGGCAAGCCGGTGCAGGGCGAGTTTCTCCGTATCGGCACCACCGTCAACACGATGGTCGATCAGCTCGGCTCTTTCGCCAATGAAGTCACGCGCGTTGCGCGCGAGGTGGGAACCGAAGGCAAGCTGGGCGGACAGGCCGAGGTACCAGGTGTCGCCGGCACGTGGAAGGACCTGACCGACAACGTCAATACTCTCGCCGGCAACCTTACGAGCCAGGTGAGAAACATCGCCGCGGTGACCACCGCGGTCGCGAAGGGAGATCTCTCCCAGAAGATCACGGTCGAAGCGCGCGGCGAGACGCTGGCGCTCAAGAACACGATCAACACGATGGTCGACCAGCTGAGCGCGTTCGCGTCTGAAGTCACGCGTGTGGCCAGAGAAGTCGGAACCGAAGGGAAGCTCGGCGGACAGGCCGCGGTGCCAGGCGTCGCCGGCACATGGAAGGATCTGACGGACAACGTCAACACACTCGCGGGAAACCTCACCGGCCAGATCAGAAACATCGCGGACGTAACAACCGCGGTCGCGAAGGGAGACCTGTCGCGAAAGATCACCGTCGATGTCAAAGGCGAGATTCTCGAGCTGAAAAACACCGTGAACACGATGGTGGACCAGCTGAGCACATTCGCGGAAGAAGTGACGCGCGTTGCGCGCGAAGTGGGAACCGAGGGACGACTTGGGGGACAGGCGCAGGTTCCACAGGTCGCGGGTACGTGGAAGGATCTCACCGACAACGTGAACTTCATGGCGTCGAACCTCACCGGTCAGGTGAGAAACATCGCCGACGTCACGACGGCAGTCGCTCGCGGTGACCTCTCCCGCAAGATCACCGCTGATGCGCGCGGAGAGATCCTCGAGCTGAAGAACACAATCAACATTATGGTGGACCAGCTCAGCGCCTTCGCATCGGAAGTGACCCGTGTCGCTCGCGAAGTCGGTACCGAGGGCAAGCTGGGTGGCCAGGCGGAAGTACCGGGTGTCGGCGGAACGTGGAAAGATCTCACTGACAACGTGAACACTCTGGCCGGAAATCTCACCAGCCAGGTGAGAAACATCGCGGCGGTTACTACCGCGGTGGCGAGAGGTGACCTGTCACAGAAGATCACCGCCGACGCGCGCGGCGAAATTCTCGAGCTGAAGAGCACCGTCAACACGATGGTGGATCAGCTGAGCACCTTCGCTTCGGAAGTGACTCGCGTCGCCAAGGAAGTAGGAACAGAAGGGAAGCTTGGCGGACAGGCCGACGTGTCTGGAGTTGTCGGAACGTGGAAGGATCTGACCGACAACGTGAACGCAATGGCATCGAGCCTCACCGGGCAGATCAGAAACATTGCCGACGTCACGACGGCGGTCGCGAAGGGAGATCTGTCCAGAAAGATCACCGCGGAAGCGAAAGGTGAAATCCTCGAGCTGAAGAGCACGATCAATATCATGGTCGATCAGCTCAGCGCGTTCGCCTCGGAAGTGACGCGTGTGGCGAAGGAAGTGGGCACCGAAGGAAAACTGGGCGGCCAGGCTGAAGTGCCGGGCGTCGGTGGAACGTGGAAGGACCTCACCGACAACGTGAACTTCATGGCGTCGAACCTGACGGGCCAGGTCCGCAACATCGCCGACGTCACGACGGCCGTCGCCAGGGGAGATCTGAAGAGAAAGATCACCGCGGAAGCGAAGGGAGAAATCCTCGAGCTGAAGAACACGATCAACATCATGGTCGATCAGCTCAGCGGGTTCGCGGCCGAAGTTACGCGCGTCGCGCGCGAGGTAGGCACCGAAGGAAAGCTCGGTGGCCAGGCGAGCGTCCCCGGAGTCGCGGGGACGTGGAAAGACCTTACCGACAACGTGAATACTCTGGCCGGGAATCTCACCGGTCAGGTGCGGAACATTGCCGCCGTTACAACGGCGGTCGCGCGCGGAGATCTGTCACAGAAGATCACAGTCGAAGCAAAGGGCGAGACGGCGGAGCTGAAGGACACGATCAACACCATGGTCGATCAGCTCGGCTCGTTCGCCGATGAAGTGACGCGCGTGGCGAAGGAAGTAGGAACCGAAGGAAAGCTCGGTGGACAGGCGAGCGTGCCTGGAGTCGCGGGCACGTGGAAGGATCTGACGGACAATGTGAACGCGATGGCGTCCAACCTCACGGGCCAGATCAGAAACATCGCCGACGTGACAACCGCGGTCGCGAAGGGAGATCTGTCGCGCAAGATCACCGTCGATGTAAAAGGTGAGATTCTCGAGCTCAAGCAGACCATCAACACGATGGTGGACAGTTTGAGCGTGTTCGCCGGTGAAGTCACCCGCGTCGCGCGCGAAGTGGGAACCGAAGGCAGACTGGGCGGTCAGGCGAACGTACCTGGCGTCGCCGGAACGTGGAAGGATCTCACCGACAACGTGAATTTCATGGCGAGCAATCTTACCGGTCAGGTGAGAAATATCGCGGATGTCACGACCGCCGTCGCGAAGGGAGACCTCTCGCGCAAAATGACGGTCGACGTGAAGGGCGAGATTCTCGAGCTGAAGAACACGATCAACACAATGGTGGATCAGCTGAGCGCGTTCTCCTCCGAAGTGACACGCGTCGCACGCGACGTAGGCACTGAAGGAAAGCTGGGCGGACAGGCCAACGTGCCCGGAGTCGCAGGCACGTGGAAGGACCTGACCGACAATGTGAATACGCTCGCCGGCAACCTGACGAGCCAGATCAGAAACATCGCCCTCGTCACGACTGCCGTCGCCAAGGGAGACCTGTCGCAGAAGATCACCGTCGAAGTGCGCGGTGAGATTCTGGAGCTCAAGAACACCGTCAACGCGATGGTGGATTCGCTCCGCGTCTTCGCCGACGAAGTAACACGCGTGGCCAAGGAAGTAGGCACCGAAGGAAAGCTGGGTGGCCAGGCAGAAGTGCCAGGCGCGGCCGGCACGTGGAGAGCGCTCACCGACAACGTGAACGCAATGGCCAACAGCCTGACGCTGCAGGTGCGCGCGATCGCGGATGTCGCGACCGCAGTGACGCGCGGCGATTTGAGCAGGCAGATCGCGGTGGAGGCTCAGGGCGAGCTGGACCAGCTGAAGAACAACATGAACCAGATGATCGTGAACCTGAAGTCCACAACCGAGAAAAACTCGGAGCAGGATTGGCTGAAGTCGAACCTCGCGAAGTTCTCGCGGATGATGCAAGGACAAAAGGATCTGGAAGCGCTGTCGAAGCTCATCATGTCGGAGCTCACGCCGCTCGTCTCGGCCCACCATGGCGCGTTCTATATCATGGACGACGACAACCAGACGCCGGTGCTCAGGCTCATAGCGAGCTATGCGTACAAGGAGCGGAAGCACGTCGCCAACCGGTTCCACCTCGGCGAAGGACTCGTCGGTCAGGCCGCGTTGGAGAAGAAGCCGATTCTGCTGACGAACGTTCCGGAGGACTATATCCAGATCTCGTCCGGCCTCGGAGAGGCGACGCCGCGCAACGTCATCGTGCTCCCCGTGCTGTTCGAGGGAGAAGTAAAGGCGGTGATCGAGCTCGCTTCGTTCCTGCCGTTCAGCCAGATCCACCAGCTCTTCCTCGATCAATTCACGGAGAGCGTGGGCGTCGTGATCAACATGATCGCGGCCAACATGCGCACAGCGGAGCTGCTCGAGCAGTCGCAAAGCCTGACGCTGGAGCTGCAGAGTCAGTCCGAAGAGCTGCGCACGCAGCAGGAAGAGCTGAAGAAATCAAACGCCGAGCTCGAGGCGCAGGCCCAGACGCTCAGGACTTCGGAGGAGCTGCTCAAGGATCAGCAGGAGGAACTGCAGCAGGTCAATGAGGAGCTGGAGGAGAAGGCATCGCTACTCGCCGAGCAGAACCGGAAGGTCGAATCGAAGAACGAGGAGGTCGAGGGAGCGAGAGTCGCTCTCGAGGAGAAGGCGGAGCAGCTCGCGCTGAGCTCCAAGTACAAGTCGGAGTTCCTCGCCAACATGTCGCACGAGCTGAGAACTCCGCTCAACAGCCTGCTGATCCTGGCGCGTCTGCTGAGCGAGAACAAGGACGGCAATCTCACGCCGAAGCAGGTCGAATTTGCCCACACGATCCTGACCTCGGGCAGTGATCTGCTCAATCTCATCAACGACGTGCTCGATCTGTCGAAGGTCGAAGCCGGCAAGATGGATGTGAATCCGACGGAAGTCGCGATGGCAGAGGTCAAGGATTTCGTCGAGCGCAGCTTCAGCCAGCTCGCCGATCAGAAGGGACTTGGCTTCCATGTGGAGCTGAACGCCGATCTTCCGCAGACTATCCTCACCGATGGCGGGCGCCTGCAGCAGGTTCTAAAGAACCTTCTGTCCAATGCGTTCAAATTCACGGAGAGCGGAGACGTCACTCTCACAGTTCGTCGCGCGGAGAAGGGACGCCGGTTCCTGAATCCGACGCTCGAGGGGTCGTCGGAAGTAATCGCGTTCGCCGTAGCGGATACAGGTGTCGGAATTGCCAAAGACAAACAGCGCCTGATCTTCGAGGCATTCCAGCAGGCGGACGGAACCACGAGCCGCAAGTATGGCGGAACAGGTCTCGGACTTTCGATTAGCCGAGAGATTGCGCGGCTACTGGGCGGCGAGATCAGGGTCGAGAGCGCGGAAGGTCAGGGCAGCACCTTCACCTTGTTCCTTCCCACGCGGTACATCCCGCGTCAGGATGGCCCGGATCGCGATCCGATAAGCGCCACCAACTATCCCCCACTGCCCCGTAAAACGGAAACAAGACCGCAGCGGACCACCCCTGTCAGGCAAGTGGCGAGTCGGGACCAGCGGCGCAGGCCCACCGGTGACGCACTGCAGTATCGGCCCGAGCGCCGAGCGGTACCGCAAACGGTGATCTCCGACGACAGGGAAAACATCGAAGAGGGTGACCGTACCGTGCTCGTCATCGAGAACGACAAGAACTTCGCGAAAGTGCTGCTCGATATGGCGCGCGACAAGGGCTACAAGGGAGTGGTCGAGCTGGATGGCGAGGCCGGCCTCACGGCCGCCCGCGAGGTTCGTCCGGATGCCATCACTCTCGACATCGACATGCCGGGCATGGACGGGCTCGAGGTGCTCGACCGTCTCAAGCGCGATCCTGCGACGAGGCATGTCCCGGTTCACATAATTTCCGGCGTCGAGCAGAAGCGTGCGGGCCTCAATGCGGGTGCGATCGCCTTTCTGGCCAAGCCGGTCAGCAAGGAAGCGCTCGATGCGGCGTTCGCGCGAATCGCGACTTTCATCGACACCGTGCCGAAAAATCTGCTGGTCGTCGAGGACAACGAGGCACAGCGCCAGAGCATCGTCGAGCTGATCGCGCACGATGATGTCGATATCACCGCGGTCGCCTCCGCGGAGGAAGCGCTCGCCAAGCTGCACGAGAAACACTTCGACTGCATGGTGCTCGACCTCGGTCTCCACAGCAGCGACATGAGCGGGTTCGACCTGTTGGAGAGGGTCAAATCGGACCCGGACAACCATGACCTCCCGATCATCATCTACACCGGGAAGGAGCTGAGCCAGGAGGACGAGACCAAGATCAAGAAGTACGCGGAGACGATCATCGTGAAGGACGTAAAGTCTCCCGAGCGGCTGCTCGACGAGACCGCGCTCTTTCTCCACCGCATCGAGGCAAAGCTACCCGAGCAGAAGCGGAAGATGCTGGAGCATCTACACGATGCCGACTCGGTGGTCGCCGGCAAGAACATCCTCGTGGTGGACGATGACGTCCGCAATATCTTCTCGCTGACGAGCATGCTCGAGGATCACGGCATGATCGTGCGATTTGCCGAAAACGGAAAGCAGGCGATCGAACAGCTCAAGAAGGATCCGAACGTCGATGCGGTGTTGATGGACATCATGATGCCCGAAATGGATGGCTACGAGACGACACGGGCGATACGAGCGATGGATCGGTTCAAGACGCTACCGATCATCGCGCTCACGGCGAAGGCGATGAAGGGTGATCGCGAGAAGTGTATCGCGGCGGGAGCTTCCGACTACATCACCAAGCCGGTCGATACAGAGCAGCTGTTGTCGCTGCTGAGAGTATGGCTGTACAGGTAGAGGAAGCGCCCATTACTGGCGCGGAGCCCGACCAGCAGGCGTTCAAGCCCGATCTGGAGAGAATCGAGATCGAGCTGCTGCTGGAGGGGATCTTCCGTCATTACGGATTCGATTTCCG
>Ga0193751_1001636_pt1 | contig 14178 bp, 9 predicted proteins | sample L1c2metaG_FD_143050 | JGI IMG/M metagenome (GOLD analysis project Ga0193751, IMG submission 143050) | Soil microbial communities from a riparian zone of the East river system, Colorado, United States - L1c2 | ecosystem: Environmental > Terrestrial > Soil > Riparian zone | place: USA: East River... | reverse complement strand
CGCGGCGCGCGCCTGGCAGCGATCACCAGTGGCGGCGCGATTCCTGACAATGCCCTCTTCTCGGTGGTCGCGGAACCAGACGGCGGCTCAGTCGGAACCGTCGATGAAGACTTCGCCGTCGAAAGCATGGCGGGCGACATCATGTTACTCGGCAACACGTCGTGGCGAATCCGTCGTGTCGAATCGAGGACGTCGCGCATGCTGGTGGAAGACGCGCACGGCGCGCCGCCCACGGTGCCGTTCTGGCGTGGAGAAGCTCCGGCGCGCACCGCGGAACTCTCGCAGCAGTTGGGCGAATTGCGCAAGGAGATCAGCGACCGGCTGCCAGGCGTGGCTCCAGTAGAAGGATGGCGCAATCTTCCGATAGTGGCCGAGGTCGCGAATTGGCTGCGGGAGGAATGCGGACTCGATCTATCGGGCGCCGAGCAACTGATTCAGTACATCCTCGAAGGGCGTGTCGTGCTGGGCGATGTCCCCACGCAGGCAACGATCATCGCCGAACGATTCTTCGACGAGGGAGGCGGGATGCAGTTGATCATCCATGCGCCTTTTGGCGGCCGGATCAACAAGGCCTGGGGACTGGCATTGCGCAAGCGCTTCTGCCGCGGCTTCAATTTCGAACTGCAGGCCGCGGCCACCGACAACGGCTTGAACATCGCGCTGGCCGAGCAGCATAGTTTTCCGCTGGCCGATGTTTTTCAATTCCTGCATTCTGAAACCATGCCGCCAATCCTGGAACAAGCAGCGCTCGATTCGCCGATTTTTCAGACGCGTTGGCGATGGGATGCGACGCGAGCCCTGGCTCTCCTGCGTTTTCAAGGCGGTAAGAAAGTTCCGCCACAGATTCAGCGCATGCGCTCCGACGATCTTCTGGCCTCGGTTTTTCCGGATGTAGCGGCGTGCCAGGAAAATATCGAAGGCGATATAAAAATTCCCGACCATCCACTTGTGCGCGAGGTAATGAAGGACGTGCTCACTGAGGCGCTGGATATCGAGGGCCTCGGCGAGGTGTTGCGCGGAATCGAGCAAGGACGGATTCGTTGCCTGGCGGTGGACACTCCAGTGCCGTCGCAATTCTCGCACGAAATTCTGAACGCGAATCCATACGCCTACCTTGATGATGCGCCCTTAGAGGAGCGCCGCGCGCGGGCGGTCGAGATGCGGCGAGTGTTGCCGGCGTCGGTTCTTGAGGAAGTCGGCGCGCTCGATCCCGCGGCCATTGAGCAGGTGCAGCAGGAGGCGTGGCCGGATGTGCGCGACGCGGACGAGTTGCATGATGTGCTGCATACGCTGGTAATGATGCCGGCAGAGAGCACTCAGCATTCAGCATTCAGCCATCAGCTACAACTTGACCGCCGAAACCTCACAGCCGGGTGGGATTCATTCTTCGATCGCCTGCGTCTAGAAAACCGCGCGGTCGTCGCCGAAGCCGCGAGCAAACGCTATTGGGTTGCTGCGGAGCGGCAGGAATGGTTCCAGGCAATTCATCGTGTGGTGACGGGGCTCTGCCCCGTCCCGGCGGGGCAGAGCCCCGCCACCACACAAGTAAGTGCAGACGAGGCCGTGCTCACGGCCGTTCAGGGATGGATCGCACATCTCGGGCCAACCACCGCTTCGGAAATCGGCGATCTGCTCGGCCTGCCCGCTTCCGAGATTGAAAAAGCTCTACTCCGCATGGAGGCGAGCGGAGCTATTCTGCGCGGCAAGTTCCGACCCTCCGATTCGCGTCCCGCAGCATCCGCTCCACAGGAACCCGAAATAGAGTGGTGCGAGCGCCGCCTGCTGGCTCGGATTCATCGCTTGACGGTTGCGACGTTGCGGAAGCAGATTGCCCCGGTCACGGCATCCCAGTTTATGAACTGGCTTTTGCGCTGGCAGCATATTGCTCCGGGTACGCAGGTGCGGGGTGAGCATGGGACGCTCGAGGTCATTCGCCAGTTGCAGGGGTTTGAGATTCCGGCGAGCGCGTGGGAACGATTTGTGCTGGCACGCAGAATCTCGGACTACGATCCGGCGTACCTCGATCAGTTATGTCTGGCAGGTGTCGTCGGATGGGGGCGGCTGTCTCCCCATCCCGCGACTCTTGAAGCAACGGGAACCGATGAGAACGGCCGAGAGAACCGGCGGCGAGTGATTCCGACGCGGGTCGCGCCCATTGCATTTTTTGTGCGCGAAGATGCCGACTGGTTGCGACCGCATCATCCTGGAGCGGAAGATTCCGCTACATCATTCTTAAGTCCGGTGGCACAGGCTGTGCTTGAACTTTTGAAGCAGAGGGGAGCTCTGTTTTTTCCCGACATGGTGCGAGCCACGGGCCGGCTCAAAGCGGAAGTCGAAACCGGACTCTGGGAACTGGTAGCAGCCGGCCTCGTGACCGCTGACGGATTCGAGAACCTGCGCTCGCTGGTGACACCAAAAAGTTCGACTGGAAATGGACTTGCGAAAGTAATTGGGAAAGCCCGCCGGCCGCGGCATGCGCCCGGACGCTGGTCGCTGTTGCACACCGAAGGCGCGGATCGCGACCGCAGCGTCGCGTCCTGCTGCTGGATGTTGTTGCGGCGCTACGGCGTCGTCTTCCGCGATCTGCTGTTGCGCGAAACGAATCTACCGCGCTGGCGCGAATTGCAGATCGGCTACCGCCGCCTCGAGGACCGCGGCGAAGTGCGCGGCGGCCGATTCGTCGATGGATTTCTGGGCGAGCAGTTCGCGCTTCCGGTAGCAGTCGAATCGTTGCGCGCCCAGCGCAAGCTGCCCCCGGTTGCGAATAGTGAACGCGTCACCATCGCAGCCGCAGATCCGCTCAACCTGGTCGGGATCATTGTTCCGGGCGAGCGAATTCCTGCGATCTCAGGGAGAAGCGTTACGTTCCGTGAGGGCATGTTGGACGCGGAAGACGCGCTGCTAGCTTCCGGCTACTAAGGCTCTTAGCTTTGGCCCCACCAAAACGTTGTCATCCTGAGCGTAGCAGCGCGCCTCGCTTGCGAGGTGGGCTGCGGAGTCGAAGGACCCCATCACGCTTGGGAATCTCCTCCGCCATTGCAAGGCGTTCTCACGATGCACTCACGGCAATCTCAGTTTCAGCAACACCTGCGGGTTCAGATATACCCCCTGCCAGCGCACAGCAAGATGCAGATGAGGGCCGGTAGCGCGTCCCGTGCCGCCGCTCAGTCCGATCGGCTGCCCTTTGCTGACATCGTCGCCTTCCCTAACGGAAAATTTCGACAAATGCAGATAGAGCGTCAGCAAGCCCTGTCCATGGTCGATCACCACACAATTCCCTTCAAAGAATAGAAGCCGCGCCAGGATGACGCGCCCGCTATTAACCGCTGCGACCGGCGTTCCGCTAGGCACCCGGAAATCGAGCCCCTGATGCGTGCTCTGGACAGAACCGTTAAAGACGCGCTCGACTCCGAACACGTCTGAGATCTCGGCGTTCACCGGAGCAGCGAATGATCCTTTCCATTCGCGGCCTCTGCTGACAGTTTCAAAAATCTGAGCCTTTGTTTCCTTGTCCTGCGCGATCTGGCGTTGGTCTTCGGGGCTGGGCGCGGTATAGCGTCCAGGAACTTTCAGTTGCACACGAGGATAGCGCTGGCGTTCGACACGAATCTTCTTTTCGAATGCGATGGCTTGCCCTTCAGAAGATCCGGCAGATTGCCCGGCAAGAGTTTCGCCGTGAAGCTCGATGGGATAAGCTCCCGGCTTGGTTTCCAGGCTGGCCCCGGCAAGCGCGAACCACGATTTGTGGCTCGCGTCGAACGTGAACACGATCTCGTGGCCAAGCCAGTTGCCCGAGAGCGCGCGGACCGGCTTCGGCGTGGTGACGCGGAAGAGCACCGGCATTCCGTTGACGAGGCGGGCGGGGTGAGTGACAACAGTCCAGCGGGCGGCAGTCGATTGGGCGGAAGTTGCGCCCGATAATTTTGCGGCCAGCGAAAACAGCACCAACACAATGAATATCGCGGAATGGAAGAGGTGTTCGCGCATCGCGGTTTCAGGCTAGCATTTCAAACGAAGAACATACATACTGCCGCCATGATCTTACTGTTGCTGATCGGGATGCTGGCGGCGGAAGACAGCGTGACGAAAGCGGATCAGGTGCTCGTCGTGAAGAGCCAGCGCACTCTAACTTTACTTTCGCATGGGAAGGTTCTGCATACTTACAAGGTGGCTCTCGGAGGTTCGCCGGTTGGCGACAAAGAGCGGCAGGGAGATCACAAGACTCCGGAAGGCCACTACGTACTCGACCGGCGAAACGCGCGGAGCAGTTTCTACAAGTCGATTCACGTTTCCTATCCGAGTGATCAGGACAAACAGAAAGCGTCCCAACGCGGAGTCGCTGCCGGTGGCGACATCATGATTCACGGCCTCCCGAACGGCTTCGGATGGTTGGGCGCCACTCATAGAGCGCGGGACTGGACCGACGGATGTATCGCGGTGACGGACACCGAGATGGACGAAATCTGGGAACTAGTGCCGGACGGAACTCCAATCGAAATCCGACCTTAAGTCGCGACGTTAAGCCGTGCCTAGATCCGAAGTATCGTCGTCAAGACTATGGGACTGGCGCGTCGCCGAGTGAAAACCCTTGCGGTTGCTGAGAGCCGCACCTGCCCAGTTGCAATTTCCAACATCCGTCAAGATCGGTAGGCTCGGCGCAACCGATGTCCCGCAGCAGCAGGAGCGCGTCGTTAATGGTCTGTGGCGTCTCCCTGAAGCGGTTTGCCAATTCTGTGATCTCGAGGATCACGTTCGGCACGGAGCGCCTTCGATACGCCTGGATCATTCGGCCGTAATCAATGATTGCCTCTGAAAGCTGGAGTAGTTGATCAAACTCTTCCGCGGTTAACCGCCGATCCTTCCGCAGGGCCCGTTTGACATGGACAATCACCCGTCCGAATTGCTCCCAATACATTACCCTTGCTCCAAAGCATGCAGAAAAGTGTGCACCATTAAGACTCATCGAGGCGGACGGCAAGAGGAAGGATGTTGCTAGATTCTGGCCCAACTTGCCTTGAATCGATAGCCAGTTGGACGCAAGCACATGCCAAGGGGTTGGCTTCACCTCCATAAACGAAATTCCCCAAACCGCGACCCTCTGCCCGCCTGTTGATTTGCGTCTATCTGATTGACATCACAGATTTTACAGGTGCAAACAAATCGCAACAGGTTTGCACTCTTTCCGGGCCTTGACGATGCCTGCGTGACGGGAGTAGCGTTGTCTCCTGGCCAGAATTAGGGGTAACGTCCTGCGCCGCGCATCTCGCGCGACGTTCCTTTCAATCCGTAGCCTACGAAAGGAGAACTTCCCATGTTCACACGAGTAGTTGAAGTTAGCACCAAACCCGGAAAGTCCCATGAACTGGCAAATACGATCAACGAAAAGATCCTGCCGATCCTCCGGCAGCAAGCCGGTTTCCTCGACGAGACGGTCCTTACGTCAGAGACGGAGCCGAATCGAGTCATGGCGTTGAGCTTCTGGAAGACAAAAGAGGACGCGGATCGCTATCAACGGGAGCAGTTCGCCAAGGTGACTGAGATTCTCTCGCATCACATAGAGAGTCCTCCCGCCGTGCGGACCTTCAACGTTCACACCTCGACACCTCACAAAATTGCCGCCGGCAAAGCCGCCTAGTTCACGGCGGACGAATAAACGACAGACGAATAGACAATAAACGACGACTAGAGCAAGAGGTGAGCCCCGGTGGCTTACCTCTTGCTTCAACTGAAGAGATTAGTCATATCTCTGCCCAATGTCTGAATTTGCAGGTTTCTAACCACCGACGGCTGCCGCGGCGACGGCACTGCGGTTATTGGCTAACAGTTTCAACATAGTCTGGTCATCGGCGGGCCGGGAGAAAAGGTATCCCTGCGCCATCTCGCAATTGAACTGCTTGAGCAGGTTGATGTGCTGTTCTGTCTCCGTCCCCTCGGCAACGACTTTCAAGCCGAGATTGTGGGCAAGCACAATGATGGCCCGCACGATCTCGCGGTTTTCCTTGTCGCTGTCCATGTTCGAAATGAAGGCGCGATCGATTTTCAAGGTGTCCACAGGAATCCGGCGCAAGCGGCTGAGTGAGGAATACCCAGTGCCAAAATCATCGATGCTCAAGCGCACGCCGAGGGCCTTCAATTGCGCCAGCACGTGGCCGGATTTTTCCGCATCGCCCATAGCGATTGTTTCTATGATTTCGAGTTGCAAGCAGCCCGGATCAATGCCGGTCTGCTCCATGGATTTGCGGATCTCGCCCGCCAGATCGGGCTGGGCGAACTCCCTGGACGTCATGTTCACGCTCATAGTCAAGGGCGGGTCGGAAGGAAATTCAGATTGCCAGGATCGAAGATGGTGGCAGGCTTCGCGCAGCAGTTGCCGATTCATGGGGATGATGAGCCCCGTCTCCTCCGCAACCGCGATGAACGCAATCGGTGGAAGTATGCCCTCCGGCCGTTGCCACCGCGTCAACGCCTCGAAGCCCGTGATCTTGCCGGTTTGCAACGACACGATGGGCTGGTAGTAAACCCGGAATTCCCCCTGGTCGAGGGCCTTGCGCAAATCGGTCTCGAGTTGCAACCGCTTCACTGCATTCTCATGCATGGCCGTGTCCGACACCTCACAGCAGGCTTTTCCGGCCCGCTTGGCACGGTACATGGCGATGTCCGCGTCCCGCAGCAGGTCTTCCGCGTGGGTGTGCGGGCTGGTGCTGGCGGCGATTCCGATGCTCGCTGAAATTACTATCTCTTGCTGGTTCACTACAAAGGGGATCGCCAGTTCCGCTTGCACTCGTTCCGCAACACGGACAGCTTCGATGGGGTCTCGGATGTCATCCAGGAGAATCGTGAATTCATCGCCGCCAAGTCTGGCTAGCGTGTCGTCATTGGCAGGCCGGTCAGGTACGTCGCTCGTGCGCGGACGCGAGACCGTGTCGGCGCGCCGCACCGACTCCTTCAACCTTTGCCCGATTTGAATCAGCAGATCGTCGCCCGCCGCGTGTCCCAAGCTGTCATTGATGATTTTGAATTCGTCCACATCAATGAGCAGCACCGCGAATTTGTAGTTCGGGTGTCTCTTAGAGAGGGTTAGCGCCTGTTGCAACCGGTCCAGGAACAGAGCGCGGTTGGGCAGGTTGGTAAGTCCGTCGTGGAATGCATTGTGGGCCAGCATCTCTTCGGCCCGCTTCCGCTCGGTGATGTCGCGGTTCACGATAACCAGTTTGTCGGTCTGCCCTTTTGCGTTCCGGATCGGGCTCGCGGTCGATTCCAGAGTGCGCCAGGAGCCGTCTTTATGGCGTACCCGGTATTCCATCCGTTCACCCGGGCCGCCGAGTCGCGCTTTTTCTGCCGCTTTCAATACTCGCGGGAGATCGTCGGGATGAATTTGCTCAATCGAGGAAGTGGCGTTCAAATCCTCGGGAGAATACCCGAGAACCTTTAGATAGGCCGGGCTGTTGTACAGGCGGCGCCCATCGCCGTCGACCAGCGCGATCATATCGGCGGCATTTTCACTGATGAGTTGAAATAGCTGATCTCGTTCCGCCAACTGCCGACGAATGCGGTGGAGTTGCATGTGCTGATAAATCGCGTAAAAGTCGAAAAGTAATACCAGAGCTGCCAGCCCGCGTACCCATTCCCTGAGATCAAACCAGTAGGAAACGTCCGCGTCGGTATTAAACCAGGGAAAAGTGAATGAGATGATCCCCAGGGTCAACGCCAGAGTGACCGCAACCGCGAATCCCCACAGCCACCATTCCCGGCCTTCAATCCGGCGCATCTGGGTCGGAATCGCCTCGGGGCTGTTCTGGCTCACCTGTTGGAATGCTTGCTGATTCATGACTTACGACTATTCTCCGGCAACCTCCTCGGATTCTAGCCTGCGAAGGTACGTAGGAAGAGTTACGAAAGGAGGGCCGTCGCTGCCTACCCATGGCCTTTGGTTTGCCATCCCTCCCAAAGGGAGATGGCCTCCTAATCAAAATTGCTTGAACAGACGATGGACAGTTGAAGGGATTGACCTGACTATTCACCACGAAATGAAAACCTACTCCATACAAGCATTGCAGGCGTCAAGCGGGGCGCGAAGGCGCGTAGCGCGCAGTAGTCCTTCACTCCCCGGAAATCGCTCCCAACTTCGGAAGGAACGGCGGCGATGAGCGACCCCGACAACGATATCGTCAAGGATTTCCTGGTCGAGAGTTACGAGAACCTTGACCGGCTGGACCGGGACCTGGTCGGCCTGGAGAAAAACCCACACGATCGGGACGCGTTGGCGGGCGTGTTTCGTACCATTCACACCATCAAAGGCACCTGCGGCTTTCTGGGTTTTCCCCAACTGGAAAAGGTTGCGCACGTTGGGGAGAGCCTGCTGACTCGGCTGCGGGACGGGCAGCTCACGCTCAACCCGGAGCTGACCACGGCGCTGCTGGGCATGGTGGATGCGGTCCGGCAGATGCTCGGCAGTATCGACGTGAGCGGCGGCGAAGGAGAGCGCGACGACACCAAGCTGATTGCCACCCTGACCCGCCTGCAGCAGTCGCCCGAAGCACCGGCGAAGGGCGAAGTTGCTCCCGTGCCGGAGCACACTTTCGAAGCGGCCGAGTTGCCGTCTTCGATTGGCGACATTCTCATGCAAAGGGCCGGCGTCACGCAGGCGGAGATCCTGCTCGCGGTCGAGAAGCAGAAAGAAGGCGACCCGCGCCGCATGGGCGAGATTCTGGTGGAACAGGGCGCGGCGCGGCCGGCCGATGTCGTGGATGCGCTGCGCATCCAGCAGTCCTCGCGCGCCGCGGCGGCCGCCTCCGACAGCACGATCCGTGTGGACGTTGCGTTGCTGGATAAGGTGATGAATTTGGTGGGCGAACTGGTGTTGGCGCGCAACCAGGTTCTGCAATTCGCCAGCCGCACGAAAGACACTGCCTTCCTGGCCGCATCACAGCGTCTGAACCTGATCACCACCGAGCTGCAAGAAGGAGTCATGAAGACCCGCATGCAGCCCATCGGAAACATCTGGGGCCAGTTCCCGCGCACGGTGCGCGACGTCGCGCTCGGTTGCGGCAAGGAAGTGGCCATCGAGATGGAAGGCAAAGAGACGGAACTCGACAAGACCATCATCGAGGCAATCAAGGATCCGCTCACCCATCTCGTTCGCAATTCAGTCGACCATGGCATCGAACTCCCCGCCGACCGCGTGAAGGCCGGCAAGGATCGAATCGGACGCCTGATTCTCCGCGCTTTTCATGAAGGTGGGCAGGTCAATATCGAGATCAGCGACGATGGCGCGGGCTTGAACCCGGAGCGCATCCGCAAGAACGCGGTCGAACGCGCCGTGATCACCACCGAACAAGCGGCACGCCTGACCGACCGGGAAATCTTCAACTTGATCTTCCTTCCCGGATTCTCCACCGCCGAAAGAGTGACCAATGTGTCCGGCCGCGGCGTCGGTATGGATGTGGTAAAGACGAATGTCGAAAAAATTGGCGGCACCGTTGACGTTCAGTCCACCGTCGGCCGGGGCACTACGGTTCGGGTAAAGATTCCCTTGACCTTGGCGATCATCCCCGCGCTGGTCGTGACCTGCGGCGGCGATCGCTACGCCATTCCGCAAGTAAGCTTGCTCGAACTGGTGCGGCTCGAGGCTGACGAGGTGCCGAAGAGCATCGAGTTGGTCCATGGGGCGCCCGTGTACCGCCTGCGTGGACGTCTCCTGCCTCTGGTGTACCTCAATCAGGAACTGAGACTCGCACCGGATGCGCGTCCCGCAACTGAAAGGGACGGGGCCGTCAACATCGTAGTGCTGCGAGCCGATGAGCGCCAATTCGGGTTGGTGGTGGACGAGATCAACGACACCGAAGAAATTGTGGTTAAGCCGCTGCGCAAACAGCTCAAGACGGTTAAGACCTTTGCCGGATCGAGCATCATGGGTGATGGCAAAGTAGCGCTCATTTTGGATGTCCTCGGCCTGGCCCAGCGGGCCGGAGTGGTCACCGAAACCAGAAACCGCGCCCTGACCGACAAGGCCACGGAATCGGTGGCGACCGCCGGAGAAAAGCAAACCTTCCTGCTCTTCGCGGGCCCCGGCGACTGTCGCATGGCCATGCCCCTCAGTACGCTGGCGCGCCTCGAGGAGTTTCCCGTGGCGCAAGTGGAAATGTCGGGCAGCCAGTGGGTCACTCAGTATCGCGGCCAGATCCTGCCCTTGATTCGCCTCAATGTTGTGCTGCAAGAGAATGTTGTGCTGCAGCAGAAAGACCGGCGCAACAAGTTGCGCACCATGCAAGCTCCGCCCCCGCCCGATTCCGGACCGATTCAGGTGCTCGTGCTCAATCACGATGGCCGTTCCTTCGGCCTGGTCGTGGAACGGATTCTGGACATTATCGAAGACTGCGCGGACGTGAAGTCAGCCGCGACCCGCGCATCCGTTCTCTATTCCGTCGTGATCGGTGACCGGGTCACGGAATTGCTCGATATCCCGGCTATTCTGCGCAACGCGGACCTGAACGCGGCTCGCCCCGCCCGGGCGATCAAATCAGCGGAGGCTGCGAACTAAGCCATGGCCCACACTTCACAGTTCTGCACCTTCTATCTGGACAAGCTGCTGTTCGGCGTGGAATTGAAAGGCGTGCAGGAAGTCATCCGCTCGCTGGATATGACGAAGGTTCCCCTGGCGCCTGCCGTGGTCAGTGGCCTGATCAATCTGCGCGGCCAAATCGTCACGGCGGTTGATCTGCGGCGGCGACTTGAGCTGGAGCCCCGGCCGGCGAACATGTCGGCCAGGAACGTGGTGGTGCGCTCCGAGGACGGCGCGGTCAGCCTGTTGGTGGATGAAATCGGAGACGTGGTCGAGGTCGAGGAAACCAGCTTCGAGCCGCCGCCCGAAACCTTGCGCGGCTCCGTCCGGGCCATGATCCTCGGTGTCCACAAACTGAATGACCGGCTCTTGCACGTTCTGGACATCGAAAAAGCGTGCCAGATGACGGAGGTGGCGGAAACCGCGGCGCCTGGTCGATAGCTCGCTCGGCCACAGCCGGTGGTCATGCCACTTTCATTCTCATTGCGGTACCGCGCTGTTCGCACCGATGAAAGGCTGTTTGCGGGATTGCTGTTCCGGGAACCAGGCAACATTACCCACGGGTTCGATGTCACAAATTATCGGGGGAGAGGGAAATGAGACTGACACTGGGAAGGAAATTGGGTTTGGGCTTTGGAGTAATTCTCGGCTTGATCGTTGTCGACACCACCCTTACCTATCTACAAGCGAAAGCAATCAAGATGCACCAGGATCGCGCAATGGGAGTGAGCATGCCCACGCTCGAAACTTGCAGAAACTTGCAGAAGGACCTGAATCAGACGCAGAGCAAAGGGCGTCAAGTCCTTCTCGCGGGAACAGAAACGGCCAGGAGAGAGTCCGCGAAGAAGGCTTTCAGTGAGGCTTGGGGAGACATCGAGAAAGATGTGGCCCGAATGGACGAGTTGGCGCCTCAATCCGCCGTGCAACAAAACCGTGACCTGCTGGCTGAGGTCAAGAAGCAACTCCCCGACCTCCGGCAGGTCCAGGAAGAAGCCATGGGTCACGCGACCCGGAGCGAACGCGACGCGACAGTTCGCGCCGGAAATGAATTTGCCGACCACGCCACGGTGATCGCCGAGGCGATCAAAAAAAACCTGGGAGATATCGCGGCTTCATCCATCGCGCTGCTGCACCAGGACAAAGAAAGCTTGAATTCCGATACCCGGTTAATGAACCTGACCATGGGCGGAACGGCGTTCGCTGCGGTTGCCATCGGCATCTTCGTTGCCGTTTTTCTGAGCCGGCGGATCTCTGGTGCTACGCAATCGGTCCTGGCCCAGGCCGAGGCCATTGCGGCGGGTGATTTGACCCGGGACGAAATGAAAATCCGCAGCGAGGACGAACTCGGCGACCTGGGCAATGCGATCAATAAGATGAGCAATAGTCTGAAACGCATGATCCTGGCCATCGCGGAAAATGCGGTTCAGGTAGCCAGCGCGAGCGAGGAACTGAATACAACCAGTCAGCACATCACCGCCAACTCGGAGGAAACCTCGGCGCAAGCCGACGTGGTTTCGAAGGCAGCGCAACAGGTTAGCCAGAACCTCCAGACCGTCGCCGCCGGGGCCGAAGAGATGGGCGTCAGCATCAAAGATATCGCCAAGAACGCGTCCGAAGCCGCGAAGGTCGCAACCTCCGCCGTCAAGGTCGCCGAGACTACGACCGCCATCGTCTCCAAACTGGGCGAATCCTCCACCGAGATTGGACAAGTCATCAAGGTCATCACCTCCATCGCCCAGCAGACCAACCTCCTGGCGCTCAATGCCACCATTGAAGCCGCACGCGCCGGCGAGGCGGGCAAAGGCTTTGCCGTGGTGGCGAACGAAGTCAAAGAACTGGCCAAGGAAACCGCTAAAGCCACCGAGGACATCAGCCGCAAGATCGAAGCGATCCAGACCGACACCAAAGCGGCCGTAGACGCCATTGCCTCGATCAGCACAGTCATCAACCAGATCAACGATATCTCCTGCACCATTGCCACGGCGGTCGAGGAGCAGAACGCGACCACCAACGAGATGTCACGCAACGTGAACGAAGCGGCGCACGGCAGCGGTGAGATCACCAGCAACATTACAGGCGTGGCGGAGGCGGCGCAGAGTACGACGCGTGGAGCCACCGATACTCAGAAGGCTTCGCAGCAACTGGTGGAGACGTCCACACAACTTCGCCGCCTGGTCGAGCAATTCAAGATCAACGCCAGTGAAAACAGCCGCGGGAACGGCGCGGCCGCGGCTCAAGCCCAAGGCAAGGCGGCCCATGCAGGTTCGTAAGTGGGCCGTCGCCGGTGGAGCGCCGGCAAAATGACAATCGCACCCCAACGCGCTGTCGCGCAACCGGCCCCGAGCAAGGGCGCCGAAGTTATTGACCCGGTGTACCGGCAAATCCGCGACTTGGTATACAAGACTTCGGGTATCTACAAGGCCGAGGAAAAACTCTACCTTCTGGCCGACGGCTGCGGACGGCGAATGAAACAACTGGCCGCACGAACCCCACGCGAGTATTGGGACCGTCTCAACGCGGCGCCCTTCCGGGATGCCGAACTCAGGGAACTGCTGAATGAAATCACCATTGGCGAAACCTGCCTGTTCCGCAGCCAGCCGCAGCTCGACGCGTTGCGGAAAGTAGTCCTCCCGGAGATTGTGGCGGAAAAGGCCAAGCAGGTAACCAAGAGGTTGCGCATCTGGAGCGCGGGCTGCTCCACCGGCGAAGAGCCCTACACGCTGGCCATGAACATGCTTGAGGAAAGCGAACGCTTGCTGAAAGGCTGGACGGTGGAGATTCTCGCCACCGATCTGAATGACCGTTCCATCGAAACCGCCAAGGCCGGCATTTACGGCGATTACGCGCTGCGCAACACCAGCGAGCTCTACCGGCAAAAATACTTTTCGCCCGTCGATGAGAAGAAACTGCAGGTGCGCCCCGATGTGAAAAAGCTGATCAACTTCAGCCGCCTGAACCTGCAGGACGACTCCAGGATGCTTTTCATGAAGGGTATGGATCTGATTTTCTGCTGCAATGTGCTGATCTATTTTGACGCAGCCTCGACGACGAAGGTGGTCAACAATTTTTTCACCAACCTCAATTTTGGCGGTTATTTTTTTCTCGGGACGTCGGAGTCGTTGATGAAATTGAATGACCAGTTTCACCTGATCCATTTTCCCGGAACCATCGCGTATTGGAAACCATCCCTGAGCAGCGGCAAACTATGACCACACCCTTCGACGCAAAGATTCGCGAGCGCGTGCTGCAGATCGAAACCATGCCCGCCATCCCGGCAGTTTTTCTGCCCTTGCTGAAGTTGTTGAGCCATTCCGCGGAGGAAGTGAAGGTGGACGAAGTGGTGCGCCTGGTCTCTTACGACAACACCATTGCCGGGCAATGCCTGCGCCTGGCTGGTTCCCCCTTGTTCGGCCTGGCGCAGGCGCCCAAATCCATCAAGGGAGCCGTGATCACCCTGGGCCTGCGTCGCGTCGAAACCATTCTTCTCACCTGTTGCCTGGGGCAGGCTTTCCCCGCGACCAAGTGGGTCCTCGACCCCGCCGTATTTTGGAGACATTCGCTGGGGTGCGCCATGGTGTGCCGGAAATTCAGCGAGAAGTTAGCCGCCCCCGATAGTG
>Ga0193751_1001635_pt1 | contig 14182 bp, 20 predicted proteins | sample L1c2metaG_FD_143050 | JGI IMG/M metagenome (GOLD analysis project Ga0193751, IMG submission 143050) | Soil microbial communities from a riparian zone of the East river system, Colorado, United States - L1c2 | ecosystem: Environmental > Terrestrial > Soil > Riparian zone | place: USA: East River... | reverse complement strand
CCCCGACTAGCCCGCGAACGCGGAAGAGGGACGCGCCACCCGCCGCCCAGCAGATGCTCTCGCGTCCCTCTTCCGATCACCACGACCCTTCCCCGACCAGGAGATATGGACCGCTGCCATGGATGATAGGTCGCCCTACCACGACAGTCCACTTACCACACTCGCTAGTGACGAGCGTGACGGCCCTCTACGCGTCCAGTTCGCCCCGAACGACCCGGTCCCGAACGAGCGGCTAGCGGCCGTCTGGATCGCCCGGGGCGTCGGCCTGTTCCCCGTCGCCGCGCTCACGATGCTTGCGCTGGGGGTGCTGGCCCGCCACGGCGTACCCGTGCCCGCGCTGGGCTATCAGGACACTCTTCTCGTCCTCTCGGCCGTGCAAATGCTGCTGATCCTGATGCGTCGGGCCCGGTGGTACGCATGAGCACCGCCCTGGAACGCCTGTCCGAGGTGATCCCGCCCGAGCACGCGGTCATGGCCCTGGCCTGGTTCGCCAACGACCTGAATGTGTTGTGCAACCACCGCGACGCCCAAACGTTCATGCAGCGAATCCTCGACGTGCATCCGTGCACGGTCGAGGCGTTCCTTGAGGCCACCCGGGACCTGCGCAGCGTGGCCGACGGCTACGACCACGAGCTCTCCGGCACCGGGTGGCCGACGTGACCGCCCGAGACAAGCACCTGGCCGAGGTGCTGTGCCACTGCGACCAGACCGAGGGGCTGCCGCAAGACGGGCACCCACTCGGAACCCCGGGCTGCGCCAGCGTGGTCAAGGTCAGCAACCGGGCACCGGAGCCGGTGTGCCGTCGGAGCCACGAGCTAGCCAATTGCCCGTGCCACGGGTCGGCACACGGGACGTGCCCGGCGTGCGGCAAGCGGGCTCGGGTGGTGCGGATAGAGGTCCGCGCCGACCTTGAGGCTTGGCTTGCCCGCCGTCCCGGCGAAGACGTCTGCGCGTGGGCCAAGCGCCGCAAGGAGCACAAGAGCTCGAGGGGTCCTTTACTGGGGGCCCGGCCCGGCATGGCCCCGCACCGTGTCAAGGGCAAGGACTGCCCCGGCGAGGGCAAGGTGCCGACCGAGACCACCTACCACGAAGGCAACGCGCTTCGGGAGTACCGGCGGGCGGGTGCGACGTGACCGCCAAGTCGCGCCGGCCGCCACTGGGGCCGATACCCGCCTGGACCCTCGACAGTGCCTGTTCGAGGCCGGGGGTCGACCGCGCCTGGTTCCACCCGGAGGCCGGAGGCAACGGCCGGGTGGCCGTCGCCGAGGCCAAGCGCGTGTGCGCAAGCTGCTCGATCGCCCTGAGCACGTGCCGGGAGTACGGGGACACGGTCAGCCCGGAGTTCGGCGTGTTCGGCGGGATGACCGCCCTTGAGCGCAAGGCGCTGCGGCGGGAGGTGGCGGTGTGAACTACCAGACGATTGTCGTCGACCACCTGACGGGTTCGTGATGGTCAATTATCAGCGGTTCATAGTTGATGGTCGTACTGTCACCGACCTCGCGGCGGGGATGGCGGGTGAGCATCTCGTGATGACTGACCTGTTGCTTCAAGGGTATCGGGCGATCTTGGCAGAACAGCATTGTCCGTATGACGTAGTAGTGGACTTGGGGAGTCGCCTATTTCGACTTCAGGTTAAGTCAGCCCGTCAGCCTTCAGTAGAAACCCGGCAAAGCGGTGGCAAATATACGCCCGCCTACAAGTGGACCACTCGACGTGCTGGCAAGCGAGGGCAGAGGCGATACGCACTAGACGGTTTTGACGGCCTAGCCCTGGTGGCGCTCGACATTCGCCGGGTGGCCTACCTGTCATGGACAGGCCAGCAGCACATACAGATGCCGGCTCCGGGCACGACCGCGCTCCCTAGCGGGAATGGGGCCATCCGCCGAACTCGCCGCGATTTCGACACGCTCACCTTCGGCACGGTGGTTACAGCATGATGGCTTACCGAACACTGGTGATCGACCCGCCCTGGCCCCAGAAGGGCGGCGGCCCACTCAAGGGCGGCCACGGCGAAGGATTTGTCGGGACGGCCGGTTCTCAGCCGATGCCCTACCGCACGATGCCGGTCGCCGAAATCGCCGCGCTCCGGGTCGCCGACCTCGCGGACCCGGTCGGGTGTCACCTCTATCTCTGGACCACCAACCGCTTCCTGCGGGACGCGTTCGAGGTCGTCGAGGCATGGGGCTTCACCTTCTCCACCGTCCTGACCTGGGCCAAGAAGCCGATGGGTGGCGGCCTTGGCGGCGCCTACGGCATCTCCAGCGAGTACGTGCTATTCGCCCGACGCGGGGCGCTGGTCGAACAGGTGTCCCCGGGCCCGCGTCTGGAGATGTTCGCCCGACGGGAGCGCCCCGGCTGGGACGCCTGGGGTGACCAGGCGCCGGGATCGGTGGAGCTGCCCGTGGCCGGGGAGGCCGTGGCGTGATCACCATTCACCAGGGCGACTGCCCCGACGTGCTGCGCGCTATGGCTGACAGCTCGATCGACGCAATCTGTACCGACCCTCCCTACGGTCTCTCTGAGCACAAGCCCGCCACGATCATGGCCGCGATCACCGCATGGACCAGCGGGGGCCGCGGGCACGTACCGGACGGTCGCGGATTCATGTCAGCGCAATGGGATGCATTTGTGCCGCCGCCGGCCGTGTGGGACGAGTGCCTGCGCGTGCTCAAGCCCGGGGGCCACATGCTCGTATTCGCCGGGACCCGCACCGTGGACCTGATGGGGCTATCCATCCGGCTGGCCGGATTTGAAATCAGGGACTCGATCTCGTGGCTGTACGGATCGGGGTTCCCGAAGTCGCTGGACGTCTCGAAGGCGATCGACAAGGCGGCCGGGGCTGAGCGCGAGGTGGTGGGGACCAAGCTTGGTCAGCCGGGCTACTCGCTAACGAACGGCAACGGCGATCACCGGACCTATGGGCGCGGGCTCGGGAACACCGGCGCTGGCGACGCTGAACGCGACATCACCGCACCCGCCACGGACGCGGCCAAGCAGTGGGCCGGATTCGGGACCGCGTTGAAGCCCGCCAGCGAACCGATCATCGTCGCCCGTAAGCCCCTGGTCGGGACGGTGGCCGCGAACGTGCTCGCGCACGGCACCGGTGGAATCAACGTGGACGTGTGCCGAGTCAATCCGGGCACTGCCGTGGCTGGTGGCGGTGGCTGGGCGGCACACAAGGTCGAGAGCACTGAGGGATGGGATCGGCCGTACGTCAACGGCGTCGAGAAGACGCGGGATCACACCGTCGGCCGCTGGCCCACGAACGTGGTGCTGGACGAGCACGCGGCGGCCGAACTGGACGCACAGAGCGGGACGTTGACCAGCGGCAAGGCGGGTAAGAACGGACACACTAGGAACAAGCCCGACCGCGACGAGGGCATCTACGGCGGTGGCAAGGGACTTTGGCAAGACGCCGGGCCGGCGGGGCAATTGTTCAGCGATTCCGGCGGCGCCAGCAGGTTCTTCCCAGTCTTCAAATACCAGGCCAAAGCCCCGACGCGCGAACGCCCGAAGGTCGAGGTCGACGGCAAGCAGGTCGGCTGGCCCACGGTCAAGCCCCTGGAGTTGATGCGTTGGCTGGTCCGGCTGGTCACGCCCCCGGGCGGGACGGTGCTCGATCCGTTCGCGGGCAGCGGCACCACGGGCCACGCCGCCGCGCTGGAGGGGTTCGCGTCGGTGCTGATCGAGCGCGACGAGCGGGCGCTGCGGTTGATCGCGGAGCGGCTGGGCAGGGCTGAGATCGAGTTCGAGGTGATCGAGCCACTCGACGAACTCGGTAAGGCAATCGCCGATGCGGGCGACGACACCGCGCTGACCGCGCTCTGGCGGGCCAACAAGTCCGACTGGACTCCGGCACACACCGACGCGGCGAAAGCCCGGCTCGTCGAGCTGAGAGGGGCCGTGGCGTGACCCCCGGACTGTGGTTCGGCCTGTTCCTGCTGCTGGTCGCGGCGCCGTGGCTGGCGGCCTGGTCGATGCGGCGCGGGTCGGAGCGGCTGCGGCGGGACGAGGGTGAGGAATGAACGCAACCGCCGAACATCTCTGGTCCGTCGCCCGCGACCTGCGCGGCGAAGGGCGGGACAGGCGCCGGCCCTCGGTAGGGATCATCGCCGTCCTGGTCACGCTCGAGCACCACGGCCCCGTCCACGGCTCGGAGGTCGCCCGGCTGGCGCGCCAAGACCAGGGGAACGTGTCGCGCTGGCTGCTCAAGCTCCACGAGTTCGGTTTCGCCGACGGATTCGAGGAGGTCCCCGGGCTCGGCCACCAGGGGGGCGGGCGCCCGGCCCGGATGTGGCGGCTCACCGCCGAGGGACGCGAACTAATCGCCGCGCTACGCGCTGAACCTAACGAAGGAGTCGCGTCATGACCTACGCCGGACCTGGCCCGTGCGTGCGCTGCGGGCGCATTGCCCGCGCCACCTTGTGCGCGAGCTGTGCCTACGGCGTGGCGGTCGCCGCCGAACGCGACCGCGAGCAGGACCGCAACCGACGGATCGCCGCGTGGCGGGAATTGAGGGAGGCGTCGTGATCAAAGACTCCGACTTGTACCCCGTAAGGGACGAGGACGTGCAGGAGTACCGCAGGCAGCAGCTGGCCGGTGACGTCCCGGTGCCCCCGTGGCACGCGGTGACCGAGGAGGGAAGGGAGCAGTGGCGCAAGGACTACCGCGAGGCACTGCTGGATGTGGTCGGCGAGGAGGGACGTGGTGAGGTCAAGAACGGGGACTTGTGCGTGGACGACGACATGGCTCAGGCGTACCTCGACAAGCGCGAGCGCTACCTCCAGGCCCTACTGGCGGGGGCTGTCGAGAAGCGCAAGCAGCCCGAGGAGGAGGAGGAGGAGGAGGAGGAGGAGGAGGTCGAGCAGGCCACGGGTTGGGACGCCAATGACACCCGTATACAGCAGCTACGCGCGTCACGCGGATACAACGACACTTGGTCTGAGCTGAGCGAGGAAGACCGCGATCACTGGCGCTTGTACTTCAAGTGGCATGAATCCGGCGCCCGGCGGGAGTACAACCCGGTGAACCACCACATCACCACCCGCGCCGAGCTGAACGAGATCATCGGCGAGACCTTTAAGGCGATCCACGCGCTCAATAACACGAAGGGCCAGGAATACGCCGGGGATGCCGATGCACTGGCCAATTTCCGCAACCGGGCGGAGCAGCTCGACCTCGACCCGCTGAAGGTGTGGGGCATCTTCTTCGGCAAGCACGCCGATGCGATCTTCGCTTTCATCCGTCGCGGCAAGGTGCTTTCTGAGCCGATCGAGGGCCGGATCGACGACGCGATCCTCTACCTGATCCTGCTACGCGCCCTGGTCAAGGAGCGCGGGTTGTGAGCGGCGAGTATCACGCGGTTTCCTGCTCGTCCAGTAGATGTCGATGCCGGGCCACGTACCTAATGACCGCCGCACGCATCACCTTGGACATGGTCTCGCCACGGATCCTGGCGATCCTCAGGGCGGGGAGCCAGTACTCGTCCTCGATCTGCGCGGTGCGCGGAGGCGTGGTTCGGCGGCTCGGACTGGGCACGAACGAAACGATAGTCAGTGACATGTCACTCCAGCAACAGGGTGGTCGGGGCGCCGCTTGCGTTGTTACATGTGACAAGCGTACCGTGTCACATGTAACGTCACAAGTCACACGGAGCGCGCGGAGACAGTATATGGGCTGGTATGACCCTATGATGGACCACAAGGTCCGCGTCGTACACGGTCGGTTCACCGAGATTCCCGAGAGTGCCAAGTTCGGACGCCTGACCGTCCTACGCGACCGCTCGCGAGGAGAGAAGCGGGTCTGGTGTCGATGCACGTGCGGCGCGGAGAAGTGGGTGCTGGCGATCCCGCTCTTGAGCGGGAACATTCGATCTTGCGGATGTCTACGGCGTGAGCACCTGGCAGAGGCCAACAACGTTCGACGCACCCACGGCATGACCAATAGCCGCGCGTTCGCGGTCTGGGCAACTATGCGGGCCAGGTGCAGTCAGCCCGCGAACAAGGACTTCCGTCTCTATGGAGGTCGCGGTATCTCCGTTTGCGACCGGTGGCAGAGGTTCGAGAACTTTTATCACGACATGGGCGAGCCGCCACCGGGCATGTCGATCGATCGAGTCGACAACAACGCTGGTTACTCGCCCGAGAACTGCCGATGGGCCACACCCCACGAGCAAGTCCATAACCGTCGCCCGTCTTCCGAATGGAAGAAGCGGGAGACCTCGTGTCGGGGCTCACGGCACCCGAGGACGCACCTGACCGAGGACGACGTACGCGCTATCCGTCGGTCGTACGCGGCAGGAGGCGTGACGCACCGCCAGCTGGGTTCGCAGTACGGAATCAGCACCGAGTCCACTGGGCAGATCATCCGACGCGTCACCTGGACGCACGTCACAGACCACCCCGGTCCGGCACCCGCCGGGCACGGGAAGTGAAGAGAAGGAGTAATTGATCATGGCACTAAAGGGTGCTTCGACGACGACCGACCAGGACTGGATCGACTGGGCCGCGCTGGCGGCCGAGAACGCGGCCGTGGTGTGCACGGTCAAGGCGATCGAGCCGCCGAAGGACTTCGGCAACGGCGAGGTGGCCGCCGTCCGTGCCCGCGTGATCGTGCTGACCGGCGCGCAGGCCGGGACCGTGTACCCGGACGAGCGGGTGCTCAAGGCGGGCATCCGCAACAAGCTGACCGAGGTCGGTGACGACGTGGTTGGTCGGCTGGACTTCTACGGCACGCGGAAGGCCGTCGGACTGCAGGCCGAGCACGCGGGCGACGTCGATCTCGCCGAGGCCGCCCTGGCCAAGTACACGGCCGGCGCCGTGCCCGCGCAGCGGTCGAACGGGACCAGCAAGGCGAAGGCCGCTCCGGCGGAGGACTCCGAGGAACCGCCGTTCTGATCTGCACCTAAGTAGCCAGATCGGTAGCCACGCCGACGCCCCGGTGCAAGGCCGGGGCTGGCACGAAGGACCGAGCTCCCCGCTCCCCCGCACGACCAGGAGAGACCACGTGGACGACGAACAACGGCCGGCAGGTGAGCGGATGTGAGTGACCCGTCCCCGAACCGCCCACCGGTCCGCCCCCTGTTCGAGGGCACCGAGACCATCACCGCCGGGGACGCCCGGTTCACCTACACCGTCGGACATGCTCACGTTATCGACCCGCTGCGCGAGATGCTCGTGTCCGGCGAACCGATCGCGGTGGACATCGAGACGTGCGGGCTGGGCGCCGCCGCGCTGGACCTCAAGTCGGTCACGTTCGGCACCACGACCCGGGCGGTGGTGTGCGACCCGCGCGACCACTACCAGCGCGAGCTGATCCGCAAGTCGATCGGGTACGCGCGTGAGCTGCTGTTCTGGAACTCCTCGTTCGACGTGCCCAACCTGGCTCGCAACGGGCTGCTGGGCGTGATCAACTGCGCGAAAGTCACCGACGGCGTGCTGTACGCCCGGCTGTCCGAGCCGGACGAGCGGGTACGCAAGTCGTTGACCGACACCTGGGAGCGCTACCTGGGCAGCGGGGACACCAGTAAGGCCCCGGACGAGAACAAGGCCATGTTCCGGGCGCTGGGCGAGCGCACCATGAAGGAGGGCTTCCGGCGCGTCGACCTAAACATGCCCGCGTTCGTGCACGCCGCCGCGCTGGACGTCATCCGCACCGCACGGCTGGTCCCCCGGGTCCGTGAGCAGGCCTACCGCCGGCTGACCAGTGGGCACCCCTACGGCGACGAGGGCGTGCACGGCGACGACGCGTGGAAGCTGGTCGACCGCGAACAACGGATTAACCGGCTGAAGCTGCGGCGCTCGGTCAAGGGTCTGCGGGTCGACTTCGAGTACCTCGACCGCTACCGCGACCAGAACCAGGCCAAAGTCAACGAGACCACCGCGCTGCTCGAGGCGGCCGGGGTCACGGTCACGAACGCGAACACCTTGTTCGAAGTGTTGGAACGGGCCGGGGCGGTGCCGGCGGATCACCCGCGCACCCCGACCGGGAAGCTCAAGGCGACCGCCGTGGTGCTCGAGGCGATGACCCACCCGTTGGCGCGGGCGTTCGTGGCCCGCAAGAAGCTGGTCAAGAACGACGAGGACTACCTGGCCAAGGTGGTCGAGCTCGCGTCCTCGGCCGGGCGCATCCACCCCGATGTGAAGCTGCTGGCGGCCGTGACCGGCCGAGCGGCCTACGGCACGCCGCCGCTGCACCAGTTCCCCGAGCCCGCGCGGGGCATCGTGCTGGCCGACGAGGGCGACAAGCTGACCTCGATCGACTGGAGCCAGATAGAGCCGACCATCGTGGCCAACCTCGCGGGCGAGACCGAGATCGTGGCCCGGTACGAGGACCCGAGCATCGGCGCCGACCTGTACGCCCCGGTGGCCGAGCGGGCCGGCATCAGCCGTAAGCAAGCCAAGGACGTGCTGCTGGGCCTGCTCTACGGCCTCGGCGTGGCGAAGCTGGCCGGACAGCTCGGCTGCACCGAGGACGAGGCCTACGGGCTCAAGAACCTGGTGTTCGACGCAATGCCCCGGGTCGCGGCGTTCACCCGGCAGCTGCGCCGTGACGCGGAAGATCACATGAAGATCATCACGCTTTCCGGTCGCATCCTGCCGATCCCGATGGGCACCTATGAGGGCCGGAGCGGGGTGCAGACGCACAAGGGGATCAACTTCACCGTCCAGGGCAGCGCGTATGACCTGCTGGCCGAGTGCCTGGTCGCGCTCGAGGACGTCGGCCTGGGCGACGCGGTGTACCTCTCGATGCACGACGAGCTCATAGTGAGCACCGAGGCAGCGATCGACGTCCGCAAGGTCATGGAGACGCCGCCGGACCGACTGTGCGAGTTCGCCGAACGCACTCCCGTGCTGCGAACCGACCGGCTGGACCTGGGCGAGCGCTGGGCGGTGGCCTGATGTTCTCCGGGCACCGGTTGGCCGTGGCACTCGGCGTTGTCGACTCCCAAGCCGTGCTCGGTGACGATGAGGCCTCGCGCAAGCAACTGATCCGCGCCGGTGAGGCGATGGTGACCGCCGGGCTGGCGATCGTGCTGAACCGGGCCGGCACGAAGACCCCGCTGTGCACCCTGACGTCCGTCGAGCGCAAGCGCGCGGATCAGGAGGCCAAGGACACGGCGGCCGCTTCCGGCGACCCGAACGCGCACAAGCGTGCCCACGCCTGCGGCCTGGCGCACGCGATCACCGACCTGAGGACCGCGACCCGGGTGCTGACCCGGGTCTCCAAACGCGAGCGGTTCAACATCGGCGTGGAGCCGCGGGCGTCACGAGTGGTGATCGTGGACCTGGACACCGCTCGGCAGGCCGCCGAGTTCGCGTTGCGGTGTGGGCAGGACCGCCCGGCGCTGACCGTCCGCAGCCCCGGCCAGCGCGACCGAGCCGGCGTCTGGGTGCACAAGGACGGCGGGCATATCTGGTTCGAAGTGCCCGAGGACATGGAGCTGCCGACCGGGGACGGCATCTACACCGCTGACGCGGGCTGGACCGCCGTGTGGGGCGAGCACCAGGTACTCGTACCGCCCTCGGCGCGCGACGAGGGCCCTTACGTGCTGGTTGGCTCGATCCACCCGATGCCCGAATGGCTGCGGGACGTGATCATGACCGAGACCCAGGCCAAGCAAGAGCGGCGCGAGGAGGCCCGACGTCGCCGCGCGGCGGCTGGACCGAGCGCGATCGACGACTGGGCCGCTGAGGTGTCCTGGGCGGAAATCCTGACCGCCGACGGGTGGACCGACACCGGGCTGACCAAGAACTGCGGGTGCCCGCAGTGGACCGCGCCCGGCGACCACGCCTCCCCCGAGTCAGCCACGGCCCACCAGCCCGGGTGCTCGGTCTACGTGTGTGAACGCGGACACGGACCTCTGCATGTGTGGACCGACAACCCGTCCCAGGCGGTCGCGGACGCGATCACGGCCTACGGCACGCGGACGCTGACCAAGATCCAGGTGTTGACCTACACCGAGGGTGAGGGCCGGATGGGTCGGCTGCTCGATGAGCTCGGGGTGGAGCGACCGGGACCGACCGTGATCCGGAGCCCTTTCGGAACGTGGGTGGAAGACCCGGACCACGGATCGGACGAGACCGATGACGAGCCCCCCGGCAACGAGGACTCGAACAGCGAGGGGATCGACGACTCGTCGCCATTCACCCCGGAGCAGCTGTTCGAGCGCCGGGTCCGCAAGGAGTGCGAGCACGAGCTCGTTCGGCGCACGGCGCTTGAGCGGATCGCGGCGGCCGACGCGCCGCCGTTGCGGATGTTCAGCGCCCGGTCGATCAAGGACCAGCCACGGCCCAAGGGAATGATCTAGATGCCGTACATGATCTATGAGGACTCGCTGACCAGGATGTACGGGGCGCCGGGCAGCGGCAAGTCGTTCGTGGCCATGGACATGGCCCTGTCGCTCGCGGCCGGGCGTGCCTGGGGTGGTCGGGTGTTGAAGCCGACCACGGTTGTGTACGTGATGGCCGAGGGCCAGGCCGTGAACGCCGACCGGATGGACGCGTGGCTGTCCCGCAACCGTGTGGACATCGATCGGGTCGAAGGCCGATTCTTCGCGGTGCCGGACGCGCTGATGCTGACCGAGGTCGGTGTCCGGCCGTTCGTGGCCTGGGTGCGCGAGCACCAGCCCAAGCTCGTGGTCCTCGACACCAAGAACGCGATGATGGTCGGCGAGGAGAACTCCGCGAGCGACTTCGCGGGCATGCGACGGGCGCTGGACTCGATCCGCAAAGCGTCCGGGTGCTGCGTGCTGCTGATCGACCACACCGGCTATGAGGGCACCCGGGCACGGGGCTCGTCGGCGGGCACCGCGGCTATGGACACCGAGATTCGCGTCGAGATGGACGACAGCGAGAGGCCCGTGCTGATCACGGCCGAGGTGACCCGGGACAAGGCCGCCGAAGCCGGCCACCGGATGGCGTGGCGGCTGATGCCCGAGCACCCGGCGGCGGTGCTGGTGCCCGCGAACGTGCCGGACCAGAGGACCGGGGCCCTGCCCGAGTGGACGACCGACGACCGGCCGCTGCCGGAGAAGATCGAGGGGTTCTCCGGTCGTGGCAGCAGCGCGATCGTCCCGCTGGCCCGGTACATGCGCATGGCCGCCGGCCCGGAGGGGGACATGGCTCGGACCGGACGCACCCTCACCGAGGCACGGACCGACCTGCGGGACGAGCTGGACGTGACGGACCGCAAGACCATCCGGATGGCGTGGTCCGCGCTCAAGGCTATGGGGTTCCTGGAGTCGAGGTTCTCGGACCCGACTGAGGCCCAGGAACGGACCGGCGCGCACGTCTGGAACGACCCGAAATGAGCCTTGTTCAAGATCTACATCAAAGATCAACTCAAAACGCTCTGACCTGCGGAAATAGAAATGATGATCATGGGGCCCACCCCTCTGACCTGCGCGGGCCCGCTTTGTCGATCTTCGGGCCCGCTCGGGCCCACCCCGTTTTGACCTGCGCGGGCCCGCTTGGGCCCGCTCGGGCCCAGCTTCTGACCTGCGCGGGCCCGCTTGGGCCCGCTCGGGCTCATGATCTTGCCCAAGATCGGGGCCCACTCCGCCGGGGGTACGTAGTCCCCCGGTGGGCCCGATGGGGTGCGGAATGTATTCAAGATCGTTACTAAGATCGAGATCGGGGATAAGATAATGATCAAGGGAGCGAGCAAGACGAGCCCGGCAGCGGTGGTCCCGTCCGACCCGGACGCCGCGCGCAAGTTCGCGTGGCAGGCCGCGTGGGAGGCCAACCGCGACCAGTGGGGCCGGCCGCGGGTGATGCTGCCCGACGGCAGCAAGGAAGTCGGCTATCGCCGGGCCTCGAGCTACGGCGCCCCGCTGGAGTCCGAGAAGACCCTGACCGACTGGAAGCTGCGGCAGGTCGCCCGGGGCATTGCCCGTCGATCTGATCTAGTGCTTGCGGTCACCCGGGCTGAGGTCGGGCTGGGCGGGCCGGACCCGGACGTGCACAAGGCCGCTCGCGACAAGCTCAACGCTCTTGCCGAAGAGGCCATGGAAGCCGTGGGCAGCGGCGAGAAGGCCAGCGTTGGTACCTCGATGCACCACGTGTTCGAGCTGATCGACCTGGACCGCGACCCCGGGCATGTGCCAGAGCTGTGGCGCCCGGACGTGGCCGCGTACGTCGAGCTGCGCCGCTGCTTCCGGGTGCTGTCGGCCGAGGAGATCGTGGTGCAGGACGACCACCAGGTGGGCGGCACCTACGACCGGGTGCTGGAACTGCTGCGCGCCATGGAGGTGACCGACCGCAAGGGCAACGTGGTCGCCGTGCTGCCGGCGGGTGAGGTGATCGTGGGAGATGTAAAAACGAGCCAGACGATGGACTTCGCCGGCGCTAAGTTCGGCGTGCAGTGCTGGTCTTACACGACCGCGCATCCGTACGACCCGATCCAGAAGGTCCGCATCCCGTGGCCGCACCAACCGCCAAGCCACGAGTGGGCTGTGATCATCCACGTGGCATCCGGCAGCGGAAAGGCCGGACTGCACTGGGTGAACCTGACCGACGCCGCCGCCGCCGCCGAACAGGTCCGGGTCGTGTACGAGTGGCGCAACCGGTTGGGCAAGGCGTTGATCACGCGCGGTTCGGTGATCGAGGACTTCACGGTCACGTGCGAGTACGCCGAGACGGTCTTTGACCTGCGAGCGGCGTACGAGCGTGCCTTGGCGGCCGGTGCATGGAACGATCTTCTGAGACAGCGCTTTGGCAAGCGCAAGGCAGAACTGCTGGCCGCCGCTGAGCTGGAGGCCCAGTGACCGCCCGCCGCGAATGGACCTGGCCCGCCCCGGACGGCACGGAGCTGCGGTTGATGCGCCTTCCGGACCGCCAGAACCTGCAGCTGGTGCTGGTCGACGACGACGGCATGCACCAGATCGCGCGCACGCTCAGCGACCGGGCCGCGACTGAGCTGGCGTCGTGGCTCGACGCGGTGATCGGAGTCGGATCGTGATGCGTAGATGCGTCGGAATAGATTTGTCTTTGTCAGCTACCGGAATCGCCACCATTACCGAGCGCATCGGTCGGTCACCGATCGCGGCCGTCGAGGAATTCAAGACCGTCGTGACCAAGACCGGACCGCCCGACGCCAAGGGGCGCCCGACCGAGTGCTTGCGCGACCGGTTGACACGCTCCCGCGCGATCGCCTCCGACGTCTGTCACTTCGCGCTGACCGCCGAGCTGGTGGTGATCGAGGGACTGTTCACCGCGAGCGGGGCCGGCAAGCTGATTGACCGGGCCGCCACCTGGATGCGCATTGTGGACCGCTGCCTATCGCACGATGTTCCGGTGGCCGTGGTTGCCCCTACCGCGCTCAAGCTGCCGATCACTGGCAGCGGTCGGGCGGACAAGGCCGAGATGATTAGCGCACTGGTCCGGTTATGGCCTGACGTACTGCTCAAGACCGATAACGAGGTCGACGCCCTGGCTTTGGCTCACCTGGGCTCGGTCGCATTGGGCTGGGATGTGGTGACGTTGGAGCGGCATCGCGTCGTTAAGTGGACTGAGTGGCCTTCCCAGCTTGACGTGGAGGGTGTCGCGTGATGGCTGGTCCCGACCCGATGGACACCCCCAACCGCGTCGGTGGCCGCGAGGTTGTGGCTTGGGCGCCGGACGAGTCCTGGGTGGCCGCGCTGGGCACGCTGTGCCGCCACGTGACCGACCCGGACGAGCGCCGCGAGCTCGCCCTGATGCTCGGTTACGGCGAGCCCGAGGTCCGCGAACGCTACGAGAACGGCCTGAGAGCGATTCTGGCGCGTCGTGAGGCCGCCAGGGTCTCCATATGCCTGCCCGCACCTGAAAGTCGCTCCTGCTCTGCTTGCGCGGCGAGCGAGGGGCCTTCCGGGGGTGCGGGGTGAGCGCGCCCCAGGTCTGGGCAGTCGAGGGCCGGGTCTGGATTCGCTGGGGTCCCGGTCCCCCGTACTTCCTGATCAAGGCGGACGGCACCCACGACCGCACGTTCAACACCATCGGCGGCGTGCGCCTGATGCCCCTGGACTCGCCCCCGGTGGTGGCCCGGTGTCAGGAGTGGTTCGACCGGGGCCACGAGGTGGGCTATGTCGCCGGGTTCGAGGCGGGTCGGATCGAGGGCGCCGCCGGTATCACCCGGCCCGGGCAACCGCTGCCCCGGAGGATCGCGTGACGTGGCTCGTGGTCGTGGCGGTAGGTCGGCGATG
>Ga0193751_1001634_pt1 | contig 14185 bp, 12 predicted proteins | sample L1c2metaG_FD_143050 | JGI IMG/M metagenome (GOLD analysis project Ga0193751, IMG submission 143050) | Soil microbial communities from a riparian zone of the East river system, Colorado, United States - L1c2 | ecosystem: Environmental > Terrestrial > Soil > Riparian zone | place: USA: East River... | reverse complement strand
GAAACCTAGAAGCGCCTGCATCATCTTGCGGTATGCGGCCAGAATGCGCGCGCGCCGGGGATGGTCCGCGGGCAGCGCGCGCAGTAACTCGGTCATGCCGGCGGCTACCCAACCATTGCCGCGTCCCCAATAGAAGGGCGCATCGGGCGCGTGGAAGAACAGACCGTTCGGTTGCTGCAACCGGTCGAGATAGGCCACCATTTCGAGGGCAGCGCGATCGAGATATTTGGAATCTCCGGTCGCGCGAAACGCCTGCACCTGGACGGTGGTGATCATGTACATGTCATCGATCCAGAAGCGGGTTTCACGGGTCAGCCCATCGGGGGTTGGATTTTCCCACTGCCGGTCGGCGAAGGACTTGCCCAGGTCGAGGTATTTTCGGTCTTTAGTCTGAGTCTGAGTCTGAGTCTGAGTCTGAGTCTGTAGATAGATTTCCAGTGGGACGGTGCCGAAGACAGTGAAGTCCACATGCCGGTCTTGGCCGATGAGATGGGCTCCCTCCGGCGTCATCAGCGGATCGAAGCGTTGAATCAGTTTTGCGGAAAGACCCTTATCGCTAGAAAGCTGAGCAAAAGTCAGCGCACCGTACCAGGTGCAGACCTCCTGATAAACAATGTGCTTGGGATCGGCGTGAGGACTGATGACGAAATGTTCGGCTACGCGTTTGCCGACTTCGGCGGGAGAAGTGCCGGCGGGCCAGTCGGTGAAGTAGTTGATTTGGGCGGCGGCCGGAAGGGTAAGACTAAGGAGAGCAACTGCGGGCACCAGCATCATGAACGCTTTTGAGGCTCTCTGTCTGGGGAGTGCGGACATGCGGGTATCATAATATGCAAAGGCGATATCCAACCACATATCCCAACCGCATATCCCAACCGCTTATCTAACCATCGATGTTACCGCCGGTGAATTCCCTCATGGGAATACGTCACTATGGCAGCTGGATGCGATAGAGGTTGCGGCGGGTGGTCTGGCGAGTGTAGGCGTAGAGGGAGGGGCTTACGGCCGAGTGCACGACCTGGGGGATTGTCGTAATGGTTTTCGCGTTCGCCTCGCGCTCAATGCGTGCGAAGTCTCCGGGGGATATTTTCGGAAGGCCCGAGTCGTGCAGCACGGGCAGCGCGTAGCTACTCTCATGCAATTGTGGAATGTATACGTACACGAACTTTCCGGCGGTATCCCAATGGAAGTAGCAATAATCAAGGCACAGGGTAACGGCTTCGCTGCCATCCACGGCAAGTGCTCTGACTGCAACCGTGTGCTCTTGATCGGGGTTTGGGAATGCGGCAACGATCCAATGGCCGTCCGGCGATACGCTGAGGATATCGAGGACGCGTTCGGAGGCTAACTTACGGCGACCGGATCCGTCGGTTTTCATGCGATAGAGATAATTCGTGCCGCCTTCGGCCGCGCGAAAAACAAGATCGCCATCCGGCAGAAAAAATGGAGAATCCTCGATCGCGCTGGAGGAGATGCGCACCGGAGAGGATCGACGGTTGGTGGGCGCGACCCACAAACCGTTATGGCCGCTCTGATCTTTCATCACGAACGCAACTTGCTTTCCATCCCTGGAGATGGCGTACGGATGATTCGAGCCATATTGCAACATGCTGCCGCTTCCCATGGAATAACCCGGCAGGAGCCTCTCAATTTTTCCGTCCCTCAGATTTTTGACCCACAGTTCGTAGTCGGACGTTTGGCCATTGGTCATCAGGAAGTAGAGGCTGTTTCCATCGGAAGAAAATTTTGGCGCGATCGCATTTCCCTCCGAGGAAACCTGGTGATCGCCATCCTTGTCATGGAACCACACGGTGCTGTCCTCGGTGCCGACGGCCGTAATGAGCGACTTGCCGTCAGGGGCCATCGCAATGCCCTCTTGCGAGGTTGGGCCGGAGGTGAGTTGCTCGGGCTCTCCGCCAGGAAAACGCTGCCGCCAGAGATGAAATTTGTCAGTTCTTGCGGTGACGTACACCCACTTACCGTCCGGAGACCAGGCGCCGGAAATGCATGAACCGCTGGGAGGGCCAATGACTTGTGGGTCGCCCGCGCCCTGGAACGGAACAACCCGGCAGGGCAAAATCTGGCCACGATTGTCCATCTCAACAATAAGCACCCAGCGTCCATCCGGAGAAAGAAATGAGTGATGGGCCATGCTGCGCTCGCCGGGAGGCGCATAGATATCGCGGCTATGCCCGCGGCCCTCGTCGGTGGTCACAAGCACCATGTGCAGACCTTCTTTGATCTCGGAAAAGAGCAGCCGCTTTCCACCGTCGATCCACGTCAAAGACGAAGCGTTGGGCAATAGAATGCGGGGCTCGCCACCGAGAACTGGCACTTCCCACATGTCCCAACCGGGCGTGCCGTATGCAATGCGCGAGCCATCGGGAGAGAAGACTGGGCGCAATTTCTCGTTCGAGTCATGCGTAAGCTGGACGGGTTGGCCGTCGGGCAAGAACTTGACGTAAATTTGTCCCAAGCCGAAGAACGAATTATTTCCCCGGATGAACGCGAGCATCCGGCCGTCCGGAGACAGAGCGGGGTACACGGCGGAGTCGGTAAAGAAAGTGAGCTGCTCCCACTCTTTGCTCAGCGGAGGACTGGTGCGAGACGAGCGATAGAGGAGAAAAGCTGCGACCGCCGCCAGCAGAAGAAATGCAGCCGCGACATAGTAATAGCCTTTTCGCCTCGCGTGACCTCGTGTCACCGGCGATATTCCAGGCGGTGATTCTCGCTTTGCCTGTTCCTCTTCTCCTTGTCCTTCTTCTGAGGACGGCACATGCAAGCGTCCGGAACTGGTGTCCCGCTTCAGCCGCTGCAAATCCGTTCGCATCTCCGCCGCACTCTGATAGCGCAGTTGCCGGTCTTTCTCCAGAGCCTTGTCGATGATCCGTTCTAAATCTGCCGGCAGATCGGGATTCAGCCGTACGGCCGATGTTGGCGTACCATCCAGAATGGCTTTGAAAATCACACCTGAACTTTCTCCCCGAAACGGCAACGTGCCTGTTGCCATCTCATAGAGCACGGCGCCGAAAGAGAACAAGTCTGTGCGGGCGTCAAGTTCCTTCGCTCGAACCTGCTCCGGCGACATATAGGCGACGGTGCCGAGCGCACTGCCGGGACTGGTGAGAAATTCCTCGGACTCGATAGTCGGGGCGCTCATGCCAACGGTCTCCCGCTTCAGGGAGACCTTGGCCAGCCCGAAATCGAGAATCTTCGCCTGACCTCGGTTGGTGACGAAGATGTTCGCGGGCTTGATGTCCCGATGCACGATGCCCTTCGAGTGTGCCGCATCCAGGGCGTCGGCGATCTGGATGCCTAGATCGAGCACCAACTCGACCTCCATCGGCTTGCCCGCGATCCGATGCCGTAGCGTCTGCCCTTCCAGCAGTTCCATGGCGATGAAACTTCGTCCATCGGCTTCGTCAATTTCGTAGATGGTGCAGATGTTCTGGTGATTCAGGGAGGACGCAGCCTTGGCCTCCCGCTGAAAACGGCTGAGGGCCTGTGTGTCGCGGGCGAGTTCGTCGGGAAGGAACTTGAGCGCGACATGGCGGCCGAGTTTGAGGTCTTCCGCCTCGTACACAATACCCATGCCTCCGCCGCCGATCTTATTTAGGATGCGGTAATGCGAAATCGTCTGACCCACGGGTTGGGATGGCGTGGACACTGGCTAGACATGTTAGGTGGGAGCGCTGGGAAGGTCAATGAAGCGATTGGGTCGCCGGCACCCCAAGAGGATTGTTGGTGCAAAATCGCGATCGCACTCATTGACCGCGGTTCTGAGTGAAAACGCCTGATTTAAAAAGTTAGGCGGAACAAGAAAGGAGTTACTAAAGCTTCGCGTACTCGGCCTTGGCTTGTTGTAGGGCGGGATGCCGGGGTCGGCGTTTTCCTGGTGCGAGCCAACGACTCCGAGCCTACGCACCGGCTTCGGATGCCCGCTCGCCTGACTGCTTTGCCGGGGCCAGCGCGATCAGGGCTACTCCGATGATGACGAGCACAGCCACGGCGGTCAGCAGACTTACGCGTTCGCTCGTAATGTGGACTGCCAACACGGCCATAACCGCGCCGTGGGCGAAACTCGACCATGCTGTGAAGGCGATCAGGCTGCGATTCGCCGATGGATTGCGTACTGCCAGCAGCAGGAAAATGCCAAGCGCGACATAGAGGCTGAGCATCATGTCATCGCCGTAGTCCGACTGATTCAGTTTCCATAAAGACATCGTCAGCGGATAAATGCCAGCCGAAAACAGCAATCCAACCACCACCAACACAACTTTCAGCGCCCGTTCTCGATTCATGGTGCCCTCCCTTCCAAACACGTAACTGGAAAAGGCATATACAGTCTTAATAAACAACACCCATTCCGCCGCCGCTGCGAACTACCAGATAGTTCGTACTACCTTAGCCTGACGAATTCGCTCATCCGCCGTGACTAGTGGCGCGCCTTCGACCATGGCCGTGGCCGCGATTAGCCGGTCGGCTGGGTCTTTCGGAAAACTGGACGGTAATTGGACAGCAAAAGCGGCAATCTCCGGAGTGATGGGCTCAACCATAACCCGCGACGCAGTTTCACGAACGAACGACTCTACGCTACCCGTAACCTGGATGCGGCCATTTTCTGCCAGCCAAGCCAATTCCCAGAGAGTTATGGCGGCGATGCCCACGCCAGTTTTCTCTCGCGCGTCTTTCTCTCGCTCATGGCGGATAGCCTCGCGGGCCTTCTTGGATAGCCGCTTCGGATCGCTGGCCATCCAGATCAGCACATGGGTATCGAGAAAGATCACTTGTGCTCCCAATCTTTTAGCGGAGTGACTGGCCCCACGATGTCGCCCACGATCTTCACCTTGCCGGCCATGTAACCAAAAATGTCGTCTGCCGGTTTTTCCGCCGGAACCAGTTTGGCCACCGGCTTACCGTGTTTGGTGATCAACACCGGCTCCCCGCTTTGGAGAACCTGGTCCATAATCGCCAGGCATTTTGCCTTGAATACGCCCGCCGCCATTTCCTTCACAGCACCACCTCCGGATCGTAACAACTATGTGGTCATAATATCATGACCATGGACAAACTACCGAAGTGCGCGGATCGGCGCGTGGGTCTTCTTGGGGGAATCTGGGACGCTGAAGCCGGGCGAGGGCGCCCGGCGCTCCACCGGCTGACAGTAATTCACCCTCTAAAGTCCGCTACCCCGTTCCACACCAACTGCACCGCAATCGCCAGGATCAGAAAACCGAAAATGCGGTTGATCGCGCCCACCGCGCCGGGGCCAAGGCGCTTGACGAATGGACCTCCCAGGACCAGCAATAGATAGACGGTCAGGCCAAGCGCGACGATTCCGATCACCATCCCCAAGTAAGAAAGAAAGTGGTCGGCGGTGGCGGCAAGTCCCATGACCACTCCGATCGAGCCCGGCCCGGACAGCATCGGCATGGCCATGGGCGTAAGCGAAATGTCCTCTTTGGTTAGAGCCTCGCTGCTTTCCGCCGACGTCATGCGGCTGGAGCCTGTCACCATGCCCCATGCCGTATTCGCCACGATCAGGCCGCCCGCAATTTTCAGTACGGGCAGCGAAATCCCAAAGAAGTTGAGAACGAACCGGCCAAAAAACATAAAGGTGACCAGGATCGCGATTACATAGAGGGCGGTTTTCAACGCGGTGCGACGGCGCTCTTCCGGCGCGAAGTCGGCGGTAAGAGTAAAGAAAACCGGAATGCCACCAAGCGGGTTGACGATGGGGAAAAGCGCGAGGAACGTCGCCGCCGCTGCCGAGGGCAGGCCGTGCAGCACGTACTGGATGGTCGTCTGCGGGTCCATTGACTCTGTACTCTCTGGCAAGGCTCCCGGCGAAAGAAATTCGAGTATACCGTGCGACGCCAAACCGGCCGAGCGTCTCGTACAGAGAACGTAGCACGACCCCGCGCGGCAAAATCTTCACCACAGGGAGCACAGAGGACCGCAGGGGCAAGCTGAGCGTCATTAATTGACGCCTTCCCCTGTGAACCTCTGTGCTCCCTGTGGTGAGGATTTGCTTGGGAATTGCTACTTCAGATCCGAGTAGCGCTTGATACCGGAGTCCTGCTTTGCCGCTTTCGGAACTGGATTGTTGTTGAGAACAGTGTCGGTGTTCTCTGCAATCACGCCGTCATGTTTGCCGGAAATCGGCTGCCGGCTAGCGGAAGGTTGCGAGGTCCCGGCTCTCGATGCCGCTTTGTCGAAGGTACGCTGGTCGAGATAGGTGACGGTGTCGCGCGCGATCCAGGCATCACCGTGCCTGCCTGAAACCCTGGTCCCGGCCGTCTCATTCAGAGCCTCAGTCGGAGCTTTGGCCGGAGCTTTGGCCGTCGGATTGTCAATCTTCGCGGCGGGCGATTGTTTCGGCGCATTGTCGGGATGCCCTTCCGCTTTTGTGGCTGCTGGCGACACTGGTAACGGCGAGACTTGTCCCTGATGTTTTCCCGTATCTTTTTCGGGAACGATCGACGCATGGCTGATGGAGGCTGCCGACGCGGTTCCGGAACTCTGCACGGCCGTTTGATTACCGCGGCGCATGCTGAACCCGAGACCTAAGGCCATTATCAGCACCATGCTCGCCAATATGAGGACGACATTTCGGAATGGTCCCGAGGACTGATCAAATGGTTGCGGCCACGGCGTTCGGACATCTCTTGGAAGGGCTGTCGTCCGGGCAGTTGTGACTGGGCTAGCTGCGGTTGGGCGAGCTACCGGCCGGGCAGTCATTACCGGCCGGGCAATCATTACCGGCCGGGCAATCATTGAAGATGCCGATGCAGAATGGTTTGGCGGATCGGCCGGCGGCGAGGGCAATAGATCGGGCGACAAGAGCAGCGGAGCGCCCCCTTCCGAATCTGGTTTGGGGGCAAGTTCAGGGTCGAGTTTCGAATCGCGCGGAATTTCCGGTGCCGGGGAAACAGCTTCGGGCGCTAATTGCGGGGCGTCCGCACCCAGCTCCACATCTTCAGCGCTCTGCTCGGCATTGAAGCTGACAGGCGGTTCGGGGAAGTGAACCTCTTTATGAGGCTCCGGCGGCGGCCTGCGGATGAAGTCCGGCATCGGTGCTTTCAAATAATGCACAAATTCGAGCGACGCCGTACGCTCGCCATTATGCGCTTCCACGCTCGCCACCAACTGATTTCCGGGATCCTCTTCGACCCGCAATTCCAGGTCGGCAAGGTTATCGGGGATCGAGTCGGGAGAAACGATTTCTACCGCATAACCGCGGGCAATCAGATCGAGCGCCAACTGTCGCGAACACGATTGCGAGCGTGTGATGATCCTTGCCAGTGCCATAAAGCTCGTGTAGCCCTTTATCTTTTCGCAGCTTTGATGCGGAAAACCCTCGCTGCGGTTTGCGATATTGTTCCAGAACCAGCCCGTATCAAGGCGTGCCAAGGAGCAAGACTGCTGATGCCCAGACATTTTCTCTAAATCGTGATTGCGAAAGATGTTCCTTTTGCACACTTGTACAAAGCTGCGACGGTGGACCGTGGCAAGGCAAACCTACTAACTAATGAGGCGGCAAATGGGCCGCCGAGACCACTTTTGCGCAGAGGATTGGAGTTTCACCACTGGCTCCCATCCGCGGTTAGCGGTATTGTTCCAGAACCAGAGCAGCCCGGTTCAAAGCGGCCGCCAGATCGGCGATTTGCTGTTCGGTCCGGTGTAAGTCCCCCCGATCAATTGCCTCGTTCACCCCAGGAATAACAACTGCTGCATATCCTGTGTATTGTCCCGGCGCGTAAATGGCGTGGCGAAACCACGGACGGTTCGGTAACCCTTCTGGAATCAATAGCGCACGCTCCGCTTCCCGGAGCTTGACGTTCATGCGATCCGTAGCCGCAAGCATTTTTCGTTCCTTTTGCAGCATCTTTGCGCCCGCCTCCTGCAGGTGCCGCGCACCTTCCAGGGCCACCGAGAAATCGGGCGCCTTGTCTCCGAAGCGCTCTTTACTCTTGCTCCTCGCAGCATCGAGGTAGACCGAAATTTCCTTCCCGTAGTTCTCGTAATCGTAGGGAAGCACGTCGGCGCTCGACATACGCAGCACTTCCAGACCATAAACGCGGGCCATCTGCTGTTCGTAGAGGAAGTCGGGATCGCCAAACTTCTTGAACCAGTTGAAGTTATCGAAGGCCGAGTGATACACGCCATAATCGCCGCTCGAACTGATATCGGTGGAAGGCACACCCAGATGCTGCAGGAACACGGTGTAGTCGGAACCACTGCCGAGGTCTCCCACTGGCACATCGCTGTGCGGCGCCGCCGGCGGCGGACGGAAGGTGCTGGTTTCCTGCGGCCGGGAGTTTTCGGGACCGGGCTGGCTCGTCTTCTTCCATGTGTCGTATACGGTTCCGCCCTGTGGCGAAGGCACCGCTTTCGCAATCTCGCGGATAAACTCTTTCAAACTGGGCACTCCGGAGGCTCCGAACTTCTTACCCGATACCGCCACGTCCATGTTGAAATAGGCGTCGGCATTCCCCAGTTCCTGCGCGTGATCTTCGCCCCACTCGGTGGAACCGATTAGTCCTTCCTCTTCCGCGTCCCAGCTTCCGAACACAATCGTCCGCTTGGGCTTCCAGCCCGACTTCAGAAGCTCACCCAACCCGTGCACCGTCTCCAGCATCGCCGCCGTGCCGCTGTTCGGATCCACCGCCCCATACACCCAGGCATCGCGATGATTTCCTGCTACCACCCATTCATCGGGCGAAGACGTCCCCCGAATTTTGCCAATGACATCCCAAATGGTGCGGAACTGGTAATCCTGCTTAAGGTGCATCTTCACTTTCGCTGGACCGGGACCAACATGGTAGGTAAACGGCAGCGCTCCCTGCCATTCGCGCGGTGAGAGCGGCCCGCCGAGGTGCTCGAGGATCGGCGCGGCATCGGCGTAAGAAAGAGGAGTCACGGGAATCTTCGGCAGCTGCTCGGATTCAGTGGGAGAAACGCGCTTGGAATCGGGCAGACTTGGAGTCGACGCCACTCCTGGTGTAGTCGGGTCTCCGGGAAACTGGAACATGTATCCGACCGATCCCCGCTGCACCCCGCTCGCCGGGCGCCACGGCCCTTTCGGATAGGCGTCGCCGCGATAATATCCATCGTCTTTCGGGTCGGAATAAATGATGACTGCCGCCGCCCCGCGTTCCTGCGCCACAAATTCTTTCACGCCGCGGAAATTCTCACCGTAACGGACGATGACAATTTTGCCGTGCACATCGACGTTCATTTCTTTCAGCTTGTCAAAGTCAGCAGGTGATCCGTAGTTCGCATAGACAACCTCGGCTTCGGCATCGCCGGAGGGCGACATCCCGTTGTAAGCGGTCACGACGCGCGGATCGTCTGCAAACGAATCGCCGTCAACATGCTCGCGCCGCGGCCCATGCATCTCCACTCCGTCCGGCGCGGTCAGGTCTACGCGAATCTCAGCCGGATAGTTAAGCCACACTTTGTATTCGACAATTTCGGTGTCCAGTCCGGCATCGCGAAACTTCTTCGCCACGTACTCGGCGGTCGCTTTGTCTTCCGGAGACCCGGCGATGTGCGGCGCTTGCGTCAGAATGCGCAGATGCTCCTCCGCCAGCTTCGGGTCGGGCACCGCGATAAACTTCTTTTCGACTTCCCGCTCGCCGGCGACATCGCGGAATCCACTGATGGCCGCGCTCTCCGGCTGGACTTTATTCTTATCTTTATTGTTATCTTTACCGGCTTGATCTCTACCAGGTTGATCTTTACCAGTTTGATCAAAAGCTTGCAGGTTCGAACCTATCAGCACGAAGAACAGAAAAGCAGCCGAGAGAACTTTCATGGAGCTCCTTGTAAGAAATGTAGACTTGTCAGAATGTAGAAAGACTGATTCAGATTTTTTCCAGCACCGTGAGAACTTCGTCCACCGGCGCAACCCGGTCCTCGGGATAGGTCTTGCGGAACACAACGCTGCCGCCGCGATCCACCACGAACACCGCCCGTTCGCTCGCTCCCACACCTTCTCCCGACTTCCGCAAAACACCGTAGCGCTCCGAGACTTCCCCGTGCGGCCAGAAATCGCTGCACATCGGAAAGTCGAAGGGGCCGATCACGCGTTCCCAGGCCGTAGTGTTCATAACCGAATCCACCGTAATGGTTACGATTTCCGCATTGCTCGCCAGCACTTGCGGACGTTGCGCCTGGTAGCTCGCCAACTGGGTCGCGCTGATTTCCTGCCAGTTAAACGGATAGAACGCCAGCACCACACTTTTCTCTCCGCGATACTCGCTCAGACGCAATGGCTTCCTCACCCCTGCAATCAGCGCCGGCAACTCGAAGTCCGGCGCGGCATCGCCGACGCCCGGCATTCCGTTCTCGAGAATCCCGCGTACACGGTCTTCTGACATAAAATCCGGCGCAAGCCTTCGCACAAGATCCGGCAAAACCAAGATTGTACCGTGCCGCGGGAGCCGCTAGTTGAACGCGTTACACTAAAGAGCGATGACTCAGTCGCCAACGGCTCGTTTTTCCGATCGGGTGGAGAACTACGTCCGCTATCGGCCGGGATATCCGCCTGAAGTTCTGGACCTGCTTCGCGACGAGTGCGGACTGCGGCCGAGTCACGTCGTCGCTGACATCGCTTCCGGCACAGGCGCGTTTACCCGCCTCCTTTTGGAAAACGGCAATTCCGTCTTTGCCGTCGAACCCAATGCGGCAATGCGCGAAACGGGCATCGAGCAGCTCAAATCCCTCCAGTTCAAGGACCGGCTGATGTCCGTCGCCGGAACGGCAGAGGAGACGACGCTGCGCTCCGCTTCCGTCGACTTCGTCACCGCCGCCCAGGCCGCGCACTGGTTCGACCTGCCGCGCGCCCGTGCCGAATTCGTCCGCATTTTGAGGCCGGGAGGATGGTGCGTCTTGATCTGGAATGAGCGGGAGACCACGACTACGTCCTTTCTTCGTGACTACGAGCAGCTCCTGCTGACTTACGGCACAGACTATAAAGAAGTGCGCCACGAGCGCACGACCGCCATGATCCACGAGTTTTTTGCGCCCGCGCTGTCCGAGGAGCGCGTCTACAGCTTGCGCCAGCAGTTTGATTACGAAGGACTCGCCGGACGACTGTGGTCTTCTTCATACGCGCCGCTCGAGGGTCATCCCAGCTACGCGCCCATGATGCAGGAACTCCAGCGGATCTTTCGCGCGCATTCTAAAGATGACACGGTCGCATTTGAATACAAGACGCGCGTGTTCTACGGACATTTGTAATTTGCGATTTGTAATTTAGAGGTATTGGGTTTCAAATTGCCAATTACAAATCACAAATTACAAATTGATTCCCCATGTCCGAACCCAAATCATTTCACATGTCTCCCGAGGAATTCCGCCGCCAGGGCCACGCCGTCGTGGACTGGATCGCCGACTATCATTCCCGCATTGAGAGCTTCCCGGTGCTGTCACGTGTGAAGCCGGGAGACATTCGCTCGAAGCTGCCGCCAAATGCGCCGGAGCAGGGCGAAGCCTTCGATCAGATTCTTGGCGACATTGAGCGCGTCATCCTTCCGGGCATCACCCACTGGCAGTCGCCCAACTTCTACGCCTACTTTCCGGCGAACGCCTCCGGGCCGGCCATTCTCGGCGATCTGCTTTCCTCCGGACTGGGCGTGCAAGGCATGCTTTGGTCCACCAGTCCGGCATGCACCGAACTTGAAACGCACGTGCTCGATTGGCTGGTCCCTATGCTGGGCCTGCCGGAAAAATTTCTTTCCAGCAGCAGCGCAGGCGGAGGGGTAATTCAAGATACGGCGTCGAGCGCTTCGCTCTGCGCTCTGCTAGCCGCGCGCGAGCGTCCAACCCAATTCGCCAGCAATCGCAAGGGCTGCGATGGACGCCTCGTTGCCTATTGCTCGACACAAACTCACTCCTCCATCGAAAAGGCGATGAAGATCGCCGGCATGGGCTCGGACAACCTGCGCCAGATCGAAGTGGACAAGAACTTCGCCATGCGTCCCGAAGCGCTGGCACACCAGATCGAATCCGACATCAAGGCGGGCTTGATTCCCTGCTTCGTCTGCGCAACCGTCGGGACGACATCTTCTAACGCGATCGATCCGGTCCGCACAATTGCCCGGATCTGCCGCGACCGTAATCTCTGGCTGCACGTGGATTCGGCGATGAGCGGCACGGCCGCACTCTGTCCGGAATTCCGCTTCATTCACGATGGCGTGGAATTTGCCGACAGCTACTGCTTCAACCCGCACAAATGGATGTTCACCAACTTCGATTGCAACGTCTTCTACGTCGCCGACCGGAAGCACCTGATTCAAACGCTTTCCGTCCTGCCGGAGTACCTGCGCAACCAGGCGACGGAATCCGGCGCCGTCATTGATTATCGCGACTGGCACATCCAACTCGGGCGCCGTTTCCGTTCGCTCAAGCTTTGGTTTGTGATCCGGCATTACGGGATCGAAGGCCTGCAGCACCACATTCGCGAGCACGTGCGTCTGGCCCAGCGATTCGCCGCCTGGGTGCGCGACGATTCGCGCTTCGAACTCGCCGCGCCTGCCCAACTCAACCTCGTCTGCTTCCGTTTGCGCGCAGCAGATCGTGCGGACCGAGATCATGCGAACCAGCATCAGGCGAACCAGGATCATGCCAATCAACTCCTGATGGAGCGGCTGAATGGCAGCGGCGACCTCTACCTCACGCATACCAAACTCGAAGGCAAGTTCACGCTTCGATTCTGCGTCGGCCAAACCAACACTCAGGCTCGCCATGTGGAACGCGCGTGGCAACGAATCCAGGAAGAGACTGGGAAGCTAGGTAATTCCTGATGCTGTGTCCGCTAGGACCGTGGTACGAGTACGGTTCGTATCAGGGCATGCCTTCAGGCATGCCGCAAGCGCTGCGTCGTGAAAGCGCCTTCAGGCGCTGAGGCGGAGGATTGGGGTTTGAGGTATCAGTGATGGAGCGGGAAATTTCATCAGGCGGCGTCGTGCTTCAGCAGATTTCGGGAGTCTGGCACGTCGCGCTGATTGAGCCGCGGAAAGATGAGCCGCCGAAAGAAAGTCCCAAACCTGCAGCCTCAAAGACGCCGCGGAAGCGCAGCCGTGCCATCTTAACCCTCCCCAAAGGCTTGGTGGACGCGGGCGAAAAACCGCAGGCTGCCGCTGTACGCGAAGTACTGGAAGAGACTGGCGTCGTGGCCGAACCGGTCACCAAACTCTCGGATAACAAGTACGTCTACGTCCGCACCTGGGGCGACGGCAAACGCGTTTTTAAAATCGTGAGCTTCTATCTGATGCGTTATGTCTCGGGAGAAATCGACAATCTCGCCTCCGACATGCGGATCGAGGTCAAACGAGCTCTCTGGGTACCACTCACCGACGCAACCAGCCACCTTGCGTACAGCAACGAGCGCAAGGTGCTTCGGCAGGCTCTGGACTACCTGGAGACCCAAGGCTTTTAGTGAAACGAGTTAACGAAAAAAACGAGATTGACCAAGAACATCCCGAGCACCACGAAAGACCACACGCCGGCGGCAATGCGCGGGGTTCCTTTTCCCAGTATTGCCAGCACGAGTCCGCACAATGCCAGCAGCCCTGTTGCGAGGAACGACCCCAGCCAAAGATAGGCCACGAATGAATTCCAGCCTCCTTGAAGGCCGGCAGAGTCTATCCTCTCCAGCGGGCGGAACCAGGTTACTACTACAAGTGCAAACTGAATGGCAAGAGCCATGCTCGCGAGGACCAAGGCGACAAGAGAAGCCCTGTTCCTCCAATCAGCGCTAAAGTTCCCTCGCGGCGGTAACCGATACCACGTCCAGGCAACGAGAACGCCTGCAGCTCCTTCCGAGAGGGCGATGATTCGTAGAACGTCCATTAGAGTATCTTCCGTTCAGCGCGCAACTGATTGTCAGAGTGTTTCTAGCTGCAATAATAGATCCGCCCACCATCTCAGCAAGTAACCGCAACCGCGAGCTACCGCGTGACCGCTTGCAGCGCCCGATCGATGGCCTTCTTTTCCTCCGCCGCCAACCGTCTCACTGCGCCCTTCTTCAGATCGCCCAGTTCGAGCGGCCCGATCGACACTCGCACCAGACGCAAGACTCGAACCCCCTGCGCTTCGAGCAGACGCCGAATTTGCCGGTTCTTGCCTTCGTCGAGAGTAATCTCCAGCCAGCTATTCTTATCGCCGTGCCGCAGAAGGC
>Ga0193751_1001633_pt1 | contig 14193 bp, 13 predicted proteins | sample L1c2metaG_FD_143050 | JGI IMG/M metagenome (GOLD analysis project Ga0193751, IMG submission 143050) | Soil microbial communities from a riparian zone of the East river system, Colorado, United States - L1c2 | ecosystem: Environmental > Terrestrial > Soil > Riparian zone | place: USA: East River... | reverse complement strand
TATCAGCCGCTGCGGAAGCCGCCGAAACCGTCGGCGATGCGCTGATAACCCTGCACCGGAAACCAGTTGAGCTCGATCGCGAACAGATAGATCAGGCTGTAGCCGATGACGAAGACCGGCACCGAGAAACCGAGCACCGAGAACCCCATGACGATCTTGTCGATCGCGGTGCCCTGCTTGTAGGCGGCGAGCACCCCGAGCGGCACTGCCACCACGACGGCGATCAGGATGGTGGAGAGCGAGAGGGCGAGCGTCGGCTCGAGCCGGCTCGCGATCAGCTCGGCCACGGTCTTCTTGAAGAAAAAGGACTCGCCGAAGTCGCCGTGCAGAATCTGGCCGAACCAGATGAAGAATTGGACGACGATCGGCTGGTCGAGGCCGAGGCGGCTGCGGATCGCCGCGATCTGCTCGGCGTTGGCGTTGTCGCCGGCGATGACGGCGGCGGGATCGCCGGGCGTGAGGCGCAGCATCAGGAACACGAGCACCGCGACGATCAGCATGACCGGAACGGTCGCGGCGATGCGGCGCAGGATGTAGCCGGCCATGAGTCCTTTCGCCTAGCGCTCTCCGCTTCTACCCTCCCCCTTGTGGGCCCCTTGTGGGGAGGGTCGCCGCGCGAAGCGCGGCGGGGTGGGGGTAGTGCAGAGAATTCGTGAGCGCAACATTTGTTTGCGCCACCCCCACCCCTAACCCCTCCCCGCAAGGGGGAGGGGAACCGAGAGGCCGTCGCCTGTTCACCTCACCGCGATATTCCACAGGGCGATCGACGGGCCGGTGAGCAGGCCGGTCACGTTCTTGCGCGCGGCGACCGGCTGCACGTACTGGCCGAGCTGGATATGGGTCGGGTATGCGGCGGCGCGCAGCTGCACCGCCTCGGCGATCGCTTTCTGCTTGGCCGGATCGGTTTCCTTGGCGAAGGCGTCGCGCAGCCGCTCCAGCTCGGCGTCGCACGGCCAGCCGAACATCGCCTTGTCGCAGCTCGCGTTGAGAAAGCCGGTCGCCACCGGATCGAGAATGTCGACGGAGGCCCACGAGGTGAGGAACGCATGCCAGCCGCCGGCGCCGGGCGGGTCCTTCTTGGTGCGGCGCGACACCAGGGTCTGCCAATCCATCGCCTGCAGGTCGACCTTGAAGCCGGCCTTTTCCATCAGTGCCTTGGCGACCGGCGCGAGGTTGCTGAGCGATACGAGGTCGGTCGACTGCATCAGCACGATCGGGGTGCCGTCGTAGCCGGCCTCCTGCAGCAGGCGCCGCGCGGTGGCAAAATCGGAGCCGAGCTTGTCGTCCCACCCCTTGGTCGACTGCAGCGGCGAACCGCACGGGAACAGCGACTTGCATTCGCGATACCATTGCGGGTCGCCGATGACCGATGCGAGGAAGTCCTGCTGATTGAACGCGTAGGCGACCGCCTGGCGCGCCTTGGGATTATCGAACGGCTTGTGCAGCACGTTGAACCGGAAGGCGATCTGCCGGCCGGGCGCGTTGGTGACCTTGAGCACGATGTTGGGATCGGCGGCGAGCAGCGGGAGGAGATCGTGCGGCGGCGCCTCGATCAGGTCGATCTCGCCCTTGAGGAGGGCGTCGACCTGGGTCTGCGCATCGGCGATCCAGATCCATTCGATCCGGTCGACCTTGGCGACCTTGCCGCCGACAAGCCCGGAAGCCGGCTCGCTGCGCGGCCGGTAATGCGGGTTCTTGACGTAGACGGCCTTCTCGCCCGGGCTCCATTCGTCGCGCTTGAAGATGAACGGGCCGGAGCCGGTGAAGTCGCTGATCTGCGTGCTGGGATCGGTCTCGGCGACGCGCCGGGGCATCATGAACGGGACATTGGCGCCCGGCTTGGCCAGCGTCTGCAGCACGAGGCCGTACGGCTCCTTGAGCGCCATGCGGATGGTCCTGGTGTCGGGCGCAGTCAGCGCCGCCACGTAGGACATCAGCTTCTGGCCCATGCTGTCGCGCGCCGCCCAGCGCTTGAGCGAGGCGACGCAATCCTCGGCGGTCACCGGCTGCCCGTCGTGCCAGGCGAGCCCGTCGCGCAACGTGAAGGTCCAGACCAGCTTGTCGGCGCTCACCTCGTAACGGTCGACCATCTGCGGCTGCACGGCGAGCTCGTCGTCGAGCGCGAACAGCGTGTCGTAGATCATGTAGCCGTGGTCGACCGAGATCAGGGCCGACGTCCAGATGGGATCGACCACCTTCAGGTCGGAGTGCATGGCCGTGCGCAAGGTGGTCTGCGCCGCCGCCGGAACGGCGAGCGCGGCAATGGCCGCCAGCGCCGCCGCGACGATGCGCGTCCGACGAATGGTCATGATGTCACAATCACGAGGAGCTCTTCTTCTCGATATTCCAGAACACCGGGGCCGGCGCGGTCAGGATCCCGCTGACGGTCTTGCGGGCGGCGATCGGCTGGTACCATTGGCCGAGCCAGATGTGCGTCACCACCTCGCGCTCGCGCGCCTGCACCGCGTCGGCGACCGCCTTTTGCGCGGCGGCATCGGGCGCGCGCGCGAACGCGTCGCGCAGCTTCTCGATCTCGGCGTCGCACGGCCAGCCGAAATTCGCCTTGTCGCAACCGGCGTTGACAAAGCTGTTCATCACCGGATTGAGGATGTCGGCCGACACCCACGAGGTCAGCATGGCGTGCCAGCCGCCGGCATTGGCCGGATCCTTCTTGACCCGGCGCGCCACCACGGTCTGCCAATCCATCGACTGCATGTCGACCTTGAAGCCGGCCTTCTCCATCAGCTGCTTGGCCACCGGAGCGAGGTTGGTGAGCACCTGCAGGTCGGTCGAGTGCAGGAGCACGATCGGGCTGCCGTCGTAGCCGGCCTCCGTGAGCAATTCCCGGGCCTTCTTGAAATTGGACTCGAGCAGGCCGTCCATCCCCTTGTCGGAGGCGAGCGGCGTGCCGCACACGAACATGGCCTTGCAGGCCTTGTAATAGCTCGGGTTGCCGATGGTGGCGTCGAGGAAATCTTTCTGGTTGAAGGCGTAGAACAGCGCCTGGCGGACCTTGGGATTGTCGAACGGCTTCTGCAGATGGTTCATGCGGAAGGTGTACTGGTTGCCGAGCGGATTGTAGTCGACGAGATGGATTTTGGGGTCCTCGGTGAGCAGCGGCAGCAGGTCGTGGGACGGCGCCTCGACGTAATCGATCTCGCCCGCCAGCAGCGCGTTGATGATCTGCTGCTGATCCGACATCGCCACCCACTCGACGCGGTCGACCTTGACGACCTTGCCGCCGGCGAGCCCGGAGGCCGGCTCGGGGCGCGGCTTGTACTTGTCGAACCTGGCATAGACCGCCTTGTCGCCCGGCTTCCATTCGTCGCGCTTGAACACGAACGGGCCGGAGCCGGTGAAGTCGGAAATCTGCGTGTTGGGATCGGTGTCGGCGACTCGCTTGGGCATCATGAACGGCACGTTCGAGGACGGCTTGCCGAGCGCGAAGATGAGGAGGCCGGTCGACTCCTTCAGCTTGATGGTGAAGCTCTTGGGACCCTGGGCCGCGATGGTGTCGACGAACGACATCACCTTCTGGCCGAGCGCGTCGCGCGCCGCCCAGCGCTTGATCGAGGCGATGCAGTCCTCGGCGGTGACGGGGGCGCCGTCGTGCCACAGCAGGCCGTCGCGCAGAGTGAACGTGTAGAGGAGCTTGTCGGCGCTCACATCGTAGGTGTCGACCATCTGCGGGCGGATCTCGCCCTGCGCGTCCATGGCGAACAGGGTGTCGTAGATCATGTAGCCATGGTTGCGGGTGATGTAGGCGGTGGTCCAGGCGGGATCGACGATCTTGAGATCCGAGTGCATCACCGCGCGCAGGGTGGTCTCGGCGCGGGCGCCCGGTGACGCCAAAACCGCGAGCGCTCCGATCACGGCCAGAATCGTCCACGGCTTGCGCATGCGGCCCTCCCGGGCGCGGCGCACGGTTGCGCCGACGCGACCGGATGCTAACGCCCGCGGCAGGAACCGCCAAGCCGTTTTGATGCGCAAGCTGCCTTGGAATGAGGTCGATCCGGCAGCAGCGCCGCGCAAGCTTGGCGGCAATACTTCCGGGCGCCGGCATTGCGGGCGGCGTCCGCGCCGAGCACGCTGGCGCCATTCCCGGGCAAACGCTAGTGTCCCGGTTCGGGACCAGCGCGCGCTTCAAGTCAAAATGCGCGTCCCATGAGCATACAAGGACCCGGACATGCTCGGCAGAATGCTCTCCCTGTCCGTCGCCGCGTGCCTGTTGTCGGCCGGCGTCGGTTTCGCGCACGCTCCCGATCAACCGGCGCACCAGCTTTACAAATTGGGAGACTTCAAGCTCGAGAGTGGCGAGGTCATCAAGGATTTTGCCGTCTCCTACGTGACGCACGGCACACTCAATGCCAAGAAGTCAAACGCCATCCTGATGGTCACCGCCATCAGCGGCAACCATCACCGGCTCGATTTCATGATCGGTCCGGGAAAGGCGCTCGACACGAACAAATATTTCATCATCGCCACCGATGCGATCGGCAACGGCCTCACCACGTCGCCGAGCAATAGCACAGCGCAGCCGCGCATGAAGTTCCCCAAGTTCATGATCCGCGACATGATCGCCTCGCAGCACAGACTGTTGACGGAGCATCTGGGCATCGATCACGTGGTGGCCGTGGTCGGGCCGTCGATGGGCGGGATGCAGGCACTGCAATGGGGCGTCAGCCAGCCGGCGTTCATGGACAGCCTGGTCGCGATGGTGCCGCTGGCGCGCACGCCGGCCTGGACGGTCACCGTGCTGGAAGCCACCCGCAAGGCGATCATGCTCGACCCGGCGTGGAATGCGGGGAACTACGCGAGCCCGCCGGAGCAGGGCATCCGGCTGTGGCGCGACATCCTGAACTTCGTCGCCGCCCGCAGTCCGGAAATGTATCGCGACCAGTTCCCCGATCAGCTCGCCGTCCTGCCCTGGCTGCAGCAACAGGAGGGCAACCTCCTCAAGGCATTCGACGCCAACGATTGGATCTATCAGACCTGGGCGTACGATCGCCACGACGTCGGCACCACGCCCGGCTTCAACGGCGACACCACGAAGGCCCTCGAGGCGATCAAGGCCAAGACCCTGATCCTGGTCGGCACGAAGGACCTGCTCAATCCCGAATGGGAACCGCAGGAGGCCGCCAAGCACATCCGCGACGTGAAGGTCGCGACGATCCGCCCCGGTTCGGTAACCGGGCACGCGTCCGCGGGTGGTGTGTTCCCGGGCGACGTGGAGTTCCTGAACCGGGAGACCGCCGTGTTTCTGGACAGCGTGACCGACGGCGGCAAACGGCTCCAGTAGCTTGGCCGCGTGGCGGGGGCCTCGATCAGGCGGGATTTTCCAGGCTGAAGACGCCGCTGTCCTCGTCGTAGGCGAACACTTCGGCATAGCGGGCCCAGGAGGTCACCGCCCGCAGGGTCCGGTCGGCGGATTCCTCCGGCATCGAGTCCTCGAGCTCGTCGCGGAACCGGCTGGCGGGCGCGTGGTGACCGGCGCGCTCGTCGAGCACCCGCTTGATGTGGCCGGCGAGCGGCACGTAGGTGACGAGGTGCTGGGCGAACAGCTTCTTGCGGTCGTCGAGATCGGCGCGGGCGAATCGCTTGCCCGCGTCGGTCATGCGGATGTCGCCATGCTCGACCTCGGCGAAGCGGAGCAGCTGCAGGGTTTCGGCGATGGGGAACAGGTCGTCGACTTCCAGATGCAGGCTGGCGGCGATCGGCGGCAGGTCGGCGTGCCCGTTGTAGGGTTCCGCGGCCAGCACCTCCATCAGGCCGGCGAGCAGGTTGGGCGAGACGCGCGGCAGCACCATGGCGATGCCGGTGCCGGGAAACAGGCCCTCCCGACCGGGCTTGCCCGACGGCCGCGCGGTCATGCGCGCGTAGATGTCGTCCACCATGGCGCGGAAGTTGGGCTCGAGCCGGTTGCGCGGCTGCGGCAGGTCGACCTTGATCTCGGCCAGGATGCGTCCCGGGTTCGAGGAGAACACCAGGATGCGGTCGCACATGAGGACGGCTTCCTCGATATTGTGCGTGACCATGAGGATCGAGCGGATCGGCATGCGTCCCTCGCACCACAGATCGAGCAGGTCGGTGCGCAGGGTCTCGGCGGTCAGCACGTCGAGCGCCGAGAACGGCTCGTCCATGAGCAGCACCTTGGGATGGACGACGAGCGCGCGGGCGAGGCCGACGCGCTGGCGCATGCCGCCGGACAGCTCCTTGGGATAGGCGCTCTCGTATCCGTCGAGCCCGATGAGATCGATCGCCGCGAGCGCGCGCTGCCGGCGCTCGTCGAGGGCGATGCCCTGGGCCTCGAGCCCGATCTCGACGTTCTCCAGCACGGTGAGCCAGGGAAACAGCGCGAAGCTCTGGAACACCATGGCGACCTGGGCGGCCGGCGCGGTCACCCGCTGGCCTTCGATCGCGACGCCGCCGGAGGTCGCAGGCATGAGGCCGGCGACGATGCGCAGCAAGGTCGACTTGCCGCAGCCGGAGCGGCCGAGCAGCGCGACGATCTCGTTGTCCTTCAAGGTCAGGTTCACGTCGTCGAGCACCGGCACGTCGCTCGCGCCGCCTTTGCGATAGACGTGGCTGAGGTGGTCGATCTCGACGAGGGCGGCGGTGGCCGTGGCGGCGTCCATGGCAGGATTCCTTATGCGACTAGTCGAGGCGGCAGCGGCGCTCGGCGAACCGGTAGAGCGGCCGCCACAGCAAACGGTTGACCACGACCACGAATACCGACATCACGCCGATCCCGAGCACGACCCGCGGGTAGTCGCCGGCCTCGGTCGCGTCGGCGATGTAGGCCCCGAGCCCCGCGGCCTTGAGCTTGATATCGCCCCAGTTGGCCACTTCGGCAACGATGCTGGCGTTCCACGAGCCGCCCGAGGCGGTGAGCGCACCGGTGACGTAATAGGGAAAGATCCCCGGCAGGATCACCTGCCGCCACCACTGCGCCGAGCGCAGCCGATAGATGGTCGAGGCCTCGCGCAGGTCGGTCGGAAAGGCGCTCGCGCCGGCGATCACGTTGAACAGGATGTACCACTGGGTGCCCAGCACCATGAGCGGGCTGAGCCAGATATTGGGATCAAGCCGCCACGACACAATGCCGGCGACCGCGATCGGGAACAGCACGTTGGCCGGAAAGGCGGCGAGGAATTGCGCCACCGGCTGCACGCGCTGGGCGGCCCAGGGGCGCAGGCCGATCCACACCCCGATCGGCACCCAGATCGCGCTGGCGACGGCGATCAGCACCACGACGCGCGTCAGCGTCAGGAGCCCGAGCCCGCCGGCCGTAAGAACGTCGGCGATCCCGAGTTCCGTGCGCACGTAAGCGACCACGAACCAGAGCGCGTAGGCCGTGGCCGCGAGCACGACGGCAAGCCACAAGGCGTCGGCGGCCCTGCTGCCCTGGCGCGATATCGGCGGTCGGCGCCGCGCCGACACCCGCAGCCGCACCAGCGCCAAGGTGGCGGCAATCGAGGAGACCGCGCCGAATATCACCCGCACCAGCCGCGTGCGCCGGACCAGATCGTAGACCCAGGACTTCGGGCGGTCGCGCGCGGCCGTCTGCTCGAAACGGAACTTGTCCGCCCACGCCACGATCGGCCGGAACACGAGCTGATCGTAGGCCAGGATCACGATCCCCATGGCGGCGACCGCAAGACCCACTGCCCGCACGTCCTTGCGCTCGATGGCGAGCGCGAGCCACGACCCGATGCCGGGCAGCTTGACCGTGACGTCGCCGACCGTGATGGCCTCAGACGCGACCACGAAGAACCAGCCGCCCGACATGGACATCATCGTGTTCCAGATCAGGCCGGGGGCCGCGAACGGCACTTCGAGCCGCCAGAAGCGCAGCCACCACGACTGGCGGAAATGCCGGCTCACCTCGTCGAGGTCGGCCGGGATGGTGCGCAGCGACTGATAGAAGCTGAACGCCATGTTCCAGGCTTGGCTGGTGAAGATCGCGAAAATGGCGGCGCACTCGGCGCCGAGCTCGCTGCCGGGAAAAACCCGCATGAAGAACGCGACCGTGAAGGTGAGAAATCCCAGCACCGGCACCGATTGCAAAATGTCCAGCGCCGGGATGATGACAAGCTCGGCCTTGCGGCTCTTGGCCGCCAGGGTCGCCACCACGAAGGTGAACAGGAGCGAGCACAGGATGGCGGCGAACATCCGCACCGTGGTGCGCAAGGCGTATTCGGGCAGCTGCGCCGGATCGAGCGTCACCGGCGCCAGATCGAGCTTCGCCAGCGGCGCTTCCATCTCGCGCACGCCGTGGGCGAGCGCCACGAAGGCGGCCGCGATGAAGATGAAGATGACGACGTCGTAGAAATTGGGCAGCAGCCCGCGCCGGCCGAGCCCGAGCGGCACGGCGCGTGCATTGCCCGCCACGGCCCGGATGTTCATCGCTCCCCCCGTGATCGCCGGGGCGGCGATCACGGGGGCGCCCGAAGATCAGGCGCCCGCGGCCACCGCCGACGGCTCGGCCGGCTGACTGCTACTGTCGCTGCCCATCGCGTTCTTGCGCCGCCCTGCAGCAAACCCCGCGCTCGATAACGGCGTTCCTTGACCACCGGATGACTCACCACGCCCCCGCGAGTCAACCACGGACCGGCGATCGGGCGACGCAGATACCAGCGGCCCGGCCACGGGCGGGGCGAATTATCACCTATTCGCGATTTCTCGGACGCCCAAATGGCGCTAGGATGGCCCCACTGGGTTCGCATGCCGCCCGGCGGACGATCGGTGCGTGACGTCGTATGTGACGCGTTCACGAACCGAAATTTGCGCATCCGCTTCCGGGGCGACTTTATCAGGGAGGACTGGAATGGCTCGTCTCACCATCAACGGAACGGCACATGACGTCGACGTCGACCCGAACACCCCGCTGCTGTGGGTGATCCGGGAGAACGTCGGCCTGACCGGCACCAAGTACGGCTGCGGCATCGCCCAATGCGGCGCCTGCACGGTCCACATCGACGGCGTCGCCGTCCGCTCCTGCGGCATGGTCGTCAGCGACGCGGTCGGCAAGCAGATCACCACCATCGAAGGACTGGCCGCCAACGGCGCCCTGCACAAGGTGCAGAAGGCATGGATCGACCACGACGTCCCGCAGTGCGGCTATTGCCAGAGCGGCATGATCATGGCGGTGACGGCCCTCCTCAAGGACAAGCCGAAACCGACCGACGCCGAGATCGACGAGGCGATCACCAACATCTGCCGGTGCGGCACCTTCCAGCAGGTGCGCGAGGCAATTCACATCGCGGCCAGCGCGTGAGCAGGGAGGGCACCATGAATTACGTACCCGCTATGAACCGCCGCTCCTTCGTCGTCGGCGCCGCCACGGTCGGCGGCGGCTTGGCGCTGGGGCTCGACATCCCGCTCGGCGGGCCGCAGGTCGTGCGCGCCGCGGACGGCTCGCCCGAAGTCAATGCCTGGGTGGTGATCCGGCCGGACGACACCGTCGTGATCCGCGTCGTGCGCACCGAGATGGGCCAGGGCACGTTGACCGGCCTCGCCCAGCTGGTCGCCGAGGAGCTGGACTGCGACTGGTCGAAGGTGACGACCGAATATCCGACCCCCGGCCAGAGCGTGGCGCGCAAGCGCGTGTGGGGCGACTTCTCGACCGGCGGCAGCCGCGGCATTCGCATGTCGCACGAATACGTGCGCAAGGGCGGGGCGGCGGCCCGCATGATGCTGATCCAGGCGGCGGCGGACGAGTGGAAGGTCCCGGTCGCCGAGCTGACCGCGGCCAACGGTGACCTACGGCAAGGTGGCGGAAGCCGCCGCCAAGCTCGATCCGCCGAAGGATCCGCCGGTCAAGGATCCGAAGGACTGGAAGATCGCCGGCAAGCCGCTGCTGCGGCTCGATACGCCGGACAAGGTGACCGGCAAGCTGGTCTACGGCACCGACATCAAGATGCCCGGCATGCTCAATGCCGCGATCAGGGACTGTCCGGTCCAGGGCGGCAAGATCAAGAGCTTCGACGCCGCCAAGGTCACGGGCATGCCCGGGGTCAAGAAGGTGGTGCAGGTCGGCGATTCCGGCGTCGCGGTGGTGGCGGACACGTTCTGGCACGCCAAGACCGCGGTCGACGCGCTGCCGATCGTCTGGGACGAAGGCGAAAACGCCAAGGTGTCGAGCGCCACGATCGCGGAATGGCTCAAGGCCGGCCTCGACGCCGACCAGGCGTTCGTCGGCAACGAGAACGGCGACGCCAAGGCGGCCATCGCCGGCGCGGCCAAGAAGGTCGACGCGGTCTACGCCTATCCGTACCAGAACCACGCGCCGATGGAGCCGATGAACGCCACGGCGCGCTGGACCGAGGACAAGTGCGAGGTCTGGTGCCCGACGCAGAACGCCGAAGCCGCGTTCGCGGCGACGCTGGCGGCGTCGGGCCTGCCGGCCAACAAGTGCGACGTCTACAAGACCTACGTGGCCGGCGGCGGCTTCGGCCGGCGCGGCGCGTTCCACGACTACGTGACCCAGGCGATCCTGATCGCCAAGCAGATGCCCGGCACGCCGGTCAAGTTGCTGTGGACGCGCGAAGAGGACATGACCCACGGGCGCTATCACCCGGTCATGCAATGCAAGCTCACCGGCGCGTTCGACAAGGACAACAACCTGACCGGACTGCACATGCGGCTGTCCGGCCAGTCGATCCTGGCGAGCGTGTTCCCGCAGAACCTGGTGAACGGCAAGGATCCGCTCACGTTCCAGGGCCTCATGCCCCAGGGCCAGGAGCACGCCTTCGGCTACACCATCCCGAATCTGATGATCGACCATTCGATGCGCAACCCGCACATCCTGCCGGGCTTCTGGCGGGGCGTGAACATCAACCAGAACGCCATCTTCCTCGAGTGCTTCATCGACGAGCTGGCGCACTCGGTCGGCCAGGATCCGCTCGAGTTCCGCCGCAAGCTGATGAGCAAGCATCCGCGCAATCTCGGCGTGCTCAACGCGGTGGCCGAGAAGGCGGGCTGGGGCAAGCCGGCGCCCCAGGGCATCTACCGCGGAATCGCGCAGATGATGGCGTTCAACAGCTACGTGGCGGCATGCGCCGAGATCTCCGTCACCAACGACAAGATCAAGGTGCACCGCATCGTGGCGGCGACCGACCCGGGTTACGCGGTCAACCCGGCGCAGATCGAGCGCCAGGTCGCGGGCTCGTTCGTGTACGGCCTGTCCGCGCTGTTCTACCAGGAATGCACCGTGAAGAACGGCCGCGTCGAGCAGGAGAACTTCGACACTTACAACTCGATGCGCATCAGCGAAATGCCGAAGGTCGAATCGATCATCATGGCGACCGGCGGCACCCTCTGGGGCGGTGTCGGCGAGCCGACGATCTGCGTGGCCGCGCCCGCCGTGATGAACGCGTACTTCGCGGCGACCGGCAAGCGCATCCGCTCGTTCCCGCTGAAGAACCACAACATCCAGATGTCATGAGCAAACGGGAGCGGCGGCTAGACAGCCGCCGTTCCTCCATTCCTTGTTTGGAGAGCCCGACATGAGAGCGGCGGAACTGGCCGTCGCTGCGGCATGCTTTTTTGCCGTCGTGCAGGGCGCCGCCGCGGCGTCGCCGGCGCCGCCGTCGGGCGCGGCCTCCTGCTCCGGCTGCCATCCGGTGAGCCCCAAGGCCGAAACTCAAGTCCCGCGGCTTTCCGGCCGCAAGCCCGCCGACATCGTCGCCGCCATGCAGGCGTTCCGCTCCGGGCAGACGTCCGCGACCGTGATGGACCGCATCGCCAAGGGATTCTCCGAGGCGGAAATCCACGCCATCGCCGACTGGCTCGGCGCACAGCAATAGGACCAGCTCGATGCCCCGTGGCACCGCCACCCGCCGGACATTTCTCAGGCGCTCGCTCGCGGCGGCGGCCCTCGTGCCGATGCCGGCGCTGGCGCAAGGTCCGGCGCGCGTGGTCGTGGTCGGCGGCGGCTTTGCGGGCGCGACCTGCGCGCGCGAGCTCAAGCGCCGGGTTCCTGACGCCCGGGTGATCCTGGTCGAGGCCAATCCGACCTTCACGGCCTGTCCGTTCAGCAACGGGGTCATCACCGGATTGCGCGAGCTGCGCGCCCAGCAATTCAATTACGCGGCGCTGGACGGCATGGGCATCGGCCTCGCGTACGTGCCGGCGACCAGGATCGACCCGCAGGCGCGCACGGTCACGCTGAGCGAAGGCCCGGTGCTGCCGTACGACCGGCTGGTGCTGGCCCCGGGCGTCGATTTCCGCTGGGGCTCGCCGGCAGGCTACGACGAAGCGGCGGCGCAACGCATGCCGCACGCCTGGAAGGCCGGCGAGCAGACGTTGCTGCTGCGCCGCCAGATCGAGGCGATGGAGGACGGCGGCCTCGTCGTCATCTCGGCGCCGCCCAATCCGATGCGATGCCCGACCGGCGTCTACGAACGGGCGAGCCTGATCGCCTACTATCTCAAGACTCGCAAGCCGCGCTCGAAGCTTATCGTCCTCGACGCCAAGGACAGCTTCCCCCTGCAGCGGCTGTTCCAGGCCGCCTGGCAGCAGCTCTATCCGGGCCTGCTCGAATGGGTGCCGCTGTCGAACGACGGCAAGGTCGTCAGCGTGGAGCCGGCGACCAACACGCTGGCGACCGACTTCAGCACGCACAAGGCGGCGGTCGCCAACGTGATCCCGCCGCAGAAGGCCGGCAAGATCGCCGAGGCGGCCGGCGTCGCCGACCGCACCGGCTGGTGTCCGATCGATCCGGCCACCTTCGAGTCGCCGCTGCAGAAGAACATCCACGTGCTCGGCGACGCGGCGATCAGCGGCGCCATGGCGAAGTCCGCCTTTGCGGCCAACGCCCAGGGCAAAGCCTGCGCGGCCGCGGTCGCGGCGCTGCTCGCCGGCGAGCAGCCGGCGGGCGGCAAGCTCATCAACACCTGCTACAGCCTGGTGGCGCCCGACTACGGCCTGTCGATCGTGGGCGTCTACCAGCCGGTGAACGGCCAATACGTGGACGTCGAGGGCGCCGGCGGGACGAGCCCGGCGGAGGCGCCGCGCGAGGTGCGCGCGGCCGAGGCAAATTATGCGGCAGCGTGGTTCCGCACGATCACGGCCGAAGTCTTCGGCTGACGCCGTGCGGCGCGCCGTGGGGGCATGGCTCGTGGTCACCGGCGCCTGCTCCTCGGCGCACGCCCAGGAGCCGCCGCCGCTCGAACCCTATCAGGTGGCCGGCGATGCCATTCCGGCGCCGTTGACGGCGACGCCCGGCGACGCGGCGCGCGGGCGCGCGATCGTCGTCAACCGGCGGGTCGGGCTCTGCCTGCTGTGCCACACCGGGCCGTTTCCCGAGGAGAAGCTTCAGGGCAACATGGCGCCGGACCTTTCGGGCACCGGTGCGCGTTGGTCCGCCGGGCAGCTGCGATTGCGGCTGGTTGACGCAAGGCGGTTGAATCCGGACACGATCATGCCGCCCTATTATCGGGTCGACGGGCTTGTCCGCGTGGCCCCGGCGTTCCGCGGCAAGCCGATCTTGTCGGCCCAGCAGATCGAAGATGTGGTAGCATTCCTCGCTACGTTGCGTGACTGAATCGCGGAGGATCGATGCGCGCAAGCGACCGCAAAGACACCGCAACCCGCCGCTGGGTCGGGCTCGCGCCGCTGCTCGGCCCGCGGCCCGCCGCCGCGACCCCTGCCATGATGGCGGCGGCAATTCGCGAAGTGGTCGGCGAAGCGCCGGTGCGCGAGGGCAAGGTCACCCTCGACCTGCCGCCGCTGGTCGAGAACGGCAACGCGGTGCCGATGACCATCACGGTCGAGAGCCCGATGACCGCGGCCGAGCACGTCAAGAGCATCCATGTGTTCAACGAGAAGAATCCGCAGCCCTATGTGGCGACCTTCCATCTCGGGCCGCGCGCCGGCAAAGCCAAGGTGTCGACCCGCGTGCGGCTGGCGGATTCCCAGAAGGTGGTGGCGATCGCCGAGATGAGCGACGGCTCGTTCTGGTCCGACAGCGTGAACATGATCGTCACGCTCGCGGCCTGTGTCGAGGAAGGAGACGGAGCCCTGTGACGCAAGCTCTCGTCAATGTGCCGGCCAAGGCCAAGCGCGGCGAGGTGATCGAGATCAAGGCGCTGATCTCGCACCCGATGGAAACCGGTTACCGCCACAGCGCGAACGGCGTCCCGATCCCGCGCGACATCATCCATACGTTCGTGTGCCGCTATAACGGCGAAC
>Ga0193751_1001632_pt1 | contig 14200 bp, 9 predicted proteins | sample L1c2metaG_FD_143050 | JGI IMG/M metagenome (GOLD analysis project Ga0193751, IMG submission 143050) | Soil microbial communities from a riparian zone of the East river system, Colorado, United States - L1c2 | ecosystem: Environmental > Terrestrial > Soil > Riparian zone | place: USA: East River... | reverse complement strand
TATCGGAGAGGCCATGCACGATCCAGGCGCGCTCATGCCGAAGCTCGCGCAGGACCGCGGCGAAGATTCCGGTCAGCCGCGGATCAAAGACGCCGATCAATTGCCGCGATGGGCGCGCTGGATTCAATAGTGGTCCGAGCGCATTGAAAATCGTGCGCACATTTTGCCGCGCCAGACGTTGACGCATTTCCGCGAGCGCGCGAAATGCCGGATGATATTGTCGGGCAAATAAAAATCCGACGCCCTGTCGCTTCAAAGATTCGCGTAATTGATCGGGCGGAAGATCGATCGGCACGCCGAGTTGTTCGAGAACATCGGCGCTGCCGCAGCTGGAGGTAACCCGGCGATTGCCATGCTTGACCACCACCGCTCCGCCTGCCGCCACGACAAACGCCACCGTGGTTGAAACATTAAATAAATCGAGGCCGTCACCGCCGGTGCCACAAACGTCGATCATCGGGCCGGGCATCTCGGCCGGGTCGATCATCGGATCGACCGCGCGCTTCATCAGCGCGCGAACAAAAGCCGCAATTTCTTCGGCCGTCTCTCCTTTATTGCGCAACGCGGTCAGGAACTCGGCTTTCGTCTGGTCGTCGACGTCATCCGAAAGCAGAAATGTGACCGCATCACCGATCTCGGCGCTGTTGAGATCGAGTTCGTAGCGGAGCTTTTCGATGAGCGCTTTCACGTGGCTCTTCTGTGGAGGCAGCCGTCCTCGGCTGCAAATTCAATTCTCATCGCAGGCGAGACGCCTGCCGCTACAATGCTCATGGAGCTTGCGCGTCTAACAACCATTCCCGATAAATCTTCGGCGAAATTTCGGATGGCTTGATTTCGCTCCGCCCACCCCAGAAAACGTTGGTGTAAGAAACCGGTATCCCGCGCGCCTCAAGATGTCGATCGATCGCAGCCTTGTGATCGAGGAGTCGTTGTTTGTCGGTGCCGTGCGCCACCGCCATGATGTTCACGTTCTTAAATTCCGGGCCGGCTTCGCGCCAGTAGCAATGAGTCAGGATATGGTGCCGGCCAACTTCGCCGCCAGTTTCGATTTCGCGTCCAGTCGGCACCGCCCAATGAAATAACGCGTTGAAACGCGTGACGCGCACACCGGTCTGCGAAGGTTTGACGTGTTCGAGGAATGTTGAAAACCGTCCGATGATTTTGCGCGCGCTTAGATCTTCGGACACCCGATAAAATTCATCCAAACTGACTCCCGCTTCTTTGGCGCGCGACGCCCATGGATTCAGCCGAATTTCCTCCGGCGCGAGTTCGCGTTTTAGCGCCAGCAGGATGCTCCACTCATGTTCGCTAAGATCGACAGCCTCTACCCGAATCATTTTCGCCGGCGCGTCCGCTTTTTCTCCGGGTTCAATCGTTTTTCGGCGGACATGCCCGACGCCAAGCGTGAAAATTCCTTTCGCCGGCATGATCCGGAATTTTTCCGCGCCGACTCTTCGCGCGAGCAACTCACAATGTTCCTGCAGCGAGAAGCCGTGCGGCACTTTCAGCGTCGTCCACAGTTTGTATTCCGAGCCGGCGCTCGCGGTGTCGGTCGAACGAACAACCACGTGACCCGAAAACGGATCGCGCTGAAACATCCAATCAAACGCGCCGTCGATCTTGTCATCGGGAACTTTCCACGCGATCAACGCGCCGTCAGCGAGATTGGTCGCGAGCAGTGTTTGCCGGACACGGCGGATCGTCCCAGCCCGGAGCATGGCCGCGATCCGCGTCATGACAACATCGACATCCACGCCCGAGCGTTGTGCGATTTCCCCGAACGGCTCGCGGACAAAGCCCTCGATCTTATCCTCCGAAATGGCGAGGATCTTGGCGTTGATTGGATCGTTATGCTCGACCGGCAGCATGCGAATTAATCGAGTGTCGGAGCGAAATTGTCCAACCCGCTCCGAGAAAGATCAGTCGACTTTCTTTTCCTGATCGTTCACGCCGAGCCAATCGCGCACGCGTTGCCGGCGCAGCTCGAACGTTTGATGGAGCTGCGCCCGCTGCTCCGGCGTCAGGATCGCGTTGATTCGGTCCTCCCCGCGCGAAAGAATTCCTTCCGTCTCGCGCAGATCCATTGCGCGCAAATTGGTCAGTTCGTCGTCGATCTGCTGCAGAATCGGCCGGATCTTCTGTTGCTGATCGGGCGTCAGTTTCATTTCGCTCACCCAACGATCCGGTGTGTTCGAAAAAAACCGCCGCGGGTCGCGGTTGCGCCGCATTTCATCTTTGGCCGAACCCATCACGAAAAATGCGCCCGTCACCGCGCCGGCAACAAAAGTTGCAAGGACCAGGAAAACGACTTTCCATCGACTGAGCCCGTTCATGTCTACAAACAACAAAGAGACGCCGCTAAAAGCGATCTTTTTCGATGCGGCTGGGACGCTCTTTCATCTGCCGCGCGGAGTCGGATACCACTACGCGCTCGTTGGCGAAGAGATCGGATTGAAACTCGATTCTCGACAACTCGATCGCGCATTCAACAACGCCTGGAACGCAATGCCGCGGCGTGAGCCGGTCGATGGCCCGCGCGAAGACGACGACAAAGAGTGGTGGCGCGAGCTGGTCGGTCTCGTGCTGAACGAAGTTGCGCCTTCAATGAACGAACTCGATCGCGATAATTTTTTCGAGATTGCCTACGAACATTTTGCCGAGGCCGGCGTGTGGGAACTTTATCCCGAAGTCCTTGAGGTTCTGGAAAACTTATCTCCGCGATTTCAGCTCGCGGTCGTTTCAAATTTTGATGGACGATTGCGGATGATTCTGGAGCAGCTCGGCGTCTCAAGGTTTTTCAAATACGTTTTCCTTTCGAGCGAGCTCGGCGCCGACAAACCAGATCCGGAAATCTTTCGGCGCGCATTGAGTGTAATTCGTCTCCAGCCCAATGAAGTTCTGCACGTCGGCGATGATCCGGAGCGCGACTGGAAGGCAGCCACCGCCGCGGGATTGCCGATCTTCCAATTGGATCGAAAGAAGAATTCGCTCCGGGATTTCTTGTCGATCTTATAAATGGGTCGGCTTTTCCTGGTGGGTATACCCCCTGTGCGCGAACGCCTGCTCCGATATAGCGCCGAAGTAGTCATAACCGCGCATCACAAACGAACCGGGCCTTGCTCTGATCGCGTCAACGTCGGCGAGCAGACCCAGAATCTAAAGTCCGCTCCAATCTCTATTTGTTCTTTCTGTAGCAGTTGCATTGGCGCAAGTTATTTTCCATGACCCTTTTGCGCGACGGCTTTGCCGTCATGCGCCGCGCGCGCGAAGGAATGCTTTCGGAATCGGAAGGACAGTCCTACTATCCTTGGGGGCGCGTTGAGGGCGGCGCGCCTCTAACAATACCCCCTCTCCTCCGCCGGCACCCCCCGAGCAAAAAGACCGCCTCTACTTATTTAGAGGTGTGAGAAAAAAATTTTGCCAAAAACACCGGGAGCGGCAACTCGCAGCAGGTTGCGTGTAAGGTCGCCGCGCGTTCGGCGCCACAGGGTTGAGTCGGCATTCTTTTTTTCCAGAACGTTGTGTCCGTCATCGCAAACAAAGCTCGACATTCGTTAGGAAACCGTTCAAAAAGCGAAGCCGATTACGTCACCCGACGTTTCAACGCATCTTCGGCCGGGCTGAAGGAGCCCGTGGGGCTGCACCTTCGCTGAAATAGCGCTTTACGCGATCTCCAGATCCAACTGGAGCCCCGAGTCAGCCGAAGTGAGGCCGCTGTTCAAAGCGCCTAGTGAGGATGGTTCGCGGTTCCGGGCGGAACTGAGGTGCAGGCGATGCAGTCAACAATCCACCCGAGCAAAATATGAAACCAACAAAAACGACAACTCCATCGATAAAGAATTGGATTAGCCGCGCGCCTTGGTGGCGCGATCTTCTTTTCATCGTCATCACTTGCTTCGCCGCTTTACCGACAGTGCAAGCGGGGCCGGACGGAGGTGTGGGCACCGGAAGCACGGCGGAAGGGCCTGGGGCGCTCTTTAGCCTGACCAGCGGCAGCTACAACACGGCGCTGGGGTTGCAAGCGCTCTTTAGCACCACAGGCGGCGTCTACAACACGGGGACCGGTGTGAATGCGCTCTACCGCAATACAGATGGCGCCTACAACACGGCCAATGGTGGTTTTGCGCTCTTTAGCAACACCATCGGCAGCGACAACACGGCCACCGGTGTGAACGCGCTCGTTAGCAACACCATGGGCAACTTCAACACGGCCACTGCTGAAAGTGCGCTTCAGAACAACACAACCGGCAGCCTCAACACGGCCACTGGTGAAAGTGCGCTCTTGAGCAACACAACCGGCGGCGAAAACACGGCCACTGGTGAAAGTGCGCTCTTTAACAACACAACCGGCAGCCTCAACACGGCCGACGGTCATAGTGCCCTCTTTAACAGCACAACCAGCGACGCGAACACGGCCAGCGGCGCTGGTGCGCTTGGGACCAACACAACCGGCAGCAACAACATCGGGTTGGGCTATCTAGCCGGTATCAACCTCACAACAGGAAGTAACAACATCGATATTGGCAATAGCGGCGCCGCGGCCGAGTCTAACACCATCCGCATCGGTACCACAGGCGCCCAGACCGCTACGTTTATCGCCGGCATTCGTGGGGCCATCGTGGCAAGTGGCGTAGGAGTGATTGTCGGTTCCAACGGTCAGCTCGGCACGGTAGTTTCCTCGGAACGTTTCAAGGACGAGATCAAGCCGATGGACAAGGCGAGTGAAGCGATTCTCGCCCTCCAGCCGGTCACCTTCCGCTACAAGCACGAGCTTGATCCTGATGGCATCCCACAGTTTGGACTGGTGGCTGAGCAAGTAGAAAAGGTGAATCCTGATCTGGTGGTTCGCGACGCGGACGGAAAGATTAACACCGTACGCTACGAAGCGGTGAACGCGATGTTGCTAAACGAGTTTCTCAAAGAGCACAGTAAGGTCGAGGAACAGGACCATAAAATGCAGGAACAGGGAGCGATGATCGCTAAACAGCAAAAGCAGATTGAAGCTCTCACAATGGGATTACAAAAAGTGAGCGCCCAAGTCGAAGCGAACAAACCTGCGCCGCGGATGGTTAATAACGATCAGTAAAAATAACAACCAGGAACATTTCGCAAAAAGCCGTCACGCTTCACCGCGTGGCGGCTTTTTGTTTGGAAGAGCAGCAGCATGAACCCCGGTTACACGGGATTTTGAAATGGTGTTGCGAAGTAACCGGGTAGCTGGAAGGAACTGAATCAACGCTGCAAAGATTACAGAGCGTTCGGGGTGCAGGGTTGCAGTGAAGGGTTCGACAAACGTCCAGTTTTGACCTCGACGGTCGGCAGAAGTCGGGCATTATCAATTGCTTCATTTTTTCGTAATTTCACGAGATGGCCGCGGACGTTAAACGAGCGATTCAGCTCGAGATTGGCCATGTCTTGTTCATCGACATCGTCGGTTACTCGAAACTACTCATCAACGAGCAGAGTGAGCAGCTACAAACATTAAAAGAGATCGTCCGGGCGACTGAGCAATTTCGAATCGCCGAAGTGGCGGGCAAACCCCTGCGGTTGCCCTACGACTTTACGACTCGCTTACGCAGCGTTTCACCGAACTGCTCAATTTTGCAGCAAAAATTGGCACGCCGTAGAAGGGACCGTGAACAGCGCAGTGTGCCTTTCGCGCGCGCACGTGCGGAATGGGTGCGTTCAACAGCGGCGCGCGGAATGGTTTGAGCGGCTCGTAATCGCAGCCTAAGTTTATGGTCTTATGCCGGAGAAACTGAAAACGAAGCGCATGGAAATCGCGCACGTCCTCTTTATCGACATCGTCGGATATTCGACCCGCCTAACCGATGAACAGCAGACGTTAGTGGATGAACTGAACCAAATCGTTCGCAGCTCCGACGAATTCAACAAGGCGGCAGCCGCCGGACGGCTGATGAAGATTCCGACCGGCGACGGAATGGCGCTGATTTTTTATAACAGTCCCGAGCAGCCGGTGGAATGCGCCATGGAAATTAGCCGCGCCTTAAGGCATCATCCCGGTTTGCCGGTCCGCATGGGCGTGCACAGCGGACCAGTTAGCGCGGTGACCGACGTTAACGATCGAGTTAACGCGGCCGGAGTTGGGATTAATCTCGCCCAACGATTAATGGATTGCGGCGACGCCGGTCATATCCTGCTTTCGAAGCGGGTCGCTGAAGATTTGCAACAGAACGGACGATGGCGTCCGCATCTGCATGATCTGGGCGAGGTGGAACTGAAGCATGGCGAGCGAGCTCACGTGTTTAATTTCTACACCGACGATGCCGGCAATTCAGATCCGCTGAAGAAGGAGGCAATGTCCAGCGCGGCCATGGCTGCCGGCACCACCGAGCTGAAGCGGGATCGGATATCCATATGTGTCCTGCCCTTCGCCAACATAAGTGGCGACGCCGAGCAGGAATATTTCAGCGACGGAATCAGCGAGGACATCATCACTGACTTGAGCAAGGTCTCGGCGTTGCACGTGGTGTCGCGCAACACTGCGTTCACCCTCAAAGGCAAACCGGTCGATGTGCGACAGGTCGCCGATCAACTGAAGGTGAGCCATGTGCTCGAAGGCAGCGTGCGCAAAGCCGCCGGTCGTGTGCGCATCACTGCGCAATTGATCGACGGTTCCAATGACAGTCACGTCTGGGGCGAACGCTACGACCGCGATCTGAACGACATCTTTGCCCTGCAGGATGAGATTTCAAAAGCGATTGTCGGCGCCTTGAAGGTGAAACTTCTTCCGGAAGAGAAGAAGGCGATCGGGCGGCGTGGGACCGAGAACGTCGAGGCCTACAATTTGTATTTGTTGGCGCGCCAGACATACATCACCGGTTACGAGGGCGATGGTCGCCGAAATGAGGCAATCATCCGTTTGTGCCGCCGTGCCGTGGAAATCGACCCCAAATATGCCGAGGCGTGGGCACTTACCGCCATAGGGGAAATGAGTTTGCGCACAAGTGTCGGTGGAAGCGGAGACGGCGGCCTGGCCGCGGCTGAACGAGCTCTGGAACTAAACGCGGATTTAGCTGAAGCCCATGCGGTGAAAGCCCGAATTTTGGCAGACGAAAACCGCAAGGACGAGGCGTCTCGCGAAATCGAGATCGCGCTTCGACTCGACCCCGATTCTCATCAGGTCAACAAATTGGCCGGCCTTCTAAGATTTCGACAGCAGCGGCTCGAAGAGGCCGTTGGTATCTATGAAAAGGCGGTGGCGTTGGAGGAAGGAGACTTCGGATCTGCTGGCATGTTGATTGCCTGCTATATCGCCCTCGGGAATCCTGAGGCAGCTCGACGGTCGGCCGAAATTACGCTGGCTCGTACAGAGAAGGTTTTGGCGCATGATTCCAACAACGGCTCGGCCATGGGCCACGGCAGTTATGCCTTGGCCGTGTTGGGTCAGGGCGAGCGAGCAAAAGATTGGATGGGTCGCGCGCTATTGATCGACCCGGAAAACATAACCAGTCGTTACAATTTTGCCTGTGCACTTGCGAATTATCTGAACGATAAGGATGCGGCGTTGGAGATGCTCGGCCCGGCATTCGAAAAGATGGGCACGGGTCTCCTCACTCACGCTAAAGTCGATCCTGATTTGGATTGCCTCCGCGACGATCCGCGGTTCAAAGCCATGCTCGCCGTCGCCGAAGCACGTGTGGCGTCGGACGGCACCCGCCAGTCGGCAGATCAGAAGTGACTCGTGAATAGTGACCACTAACAGACCCACTGGCTTTCAACGTGCCGCTCACGCCCGCGCTGCTCCGGCTCGATCCAATGTTCGATCCGCTGAGGAATGATCCGCGTTTTCAAAAACTCGCCGCTTCGTCCGCGCCGGAAGCGGCGGACAAATAACGCGCCCCTGAAGCGCGACCGGGAATCATTGTTGTCGGGATGTAGCGAAGACAGAATGGACCGACCGCCATTTGTGCGTTGCCCGAGGGGAGCGGACGGTCTCGCCTAACGAATCCCAAAGTGCAGGGCATCGTCGAAGGGCACTAGGGAAGAAGCGTTCGCACTAGGTTATTGAAAGAGTGAACATTCTTGACATTCGTAAGCCGATTTCGCGAGAATTGCCGCCGATCCGAAAGAGCTAAGCCGTTTCGGCGTAAGATACAACGGCGGGCCATTCGCTGAAATGACTTTGGTTATTTCGGTTTGAAAGGGAACCCTATGAACATACGATTGATTCTTTCCGGCTTGGCTGGACGTAGACCGTAAAGGCAGTTGGGCGATGCAATCGCGACGTTTCTCTGGGCTGCCGCTCATCGGCATCTTGGCCGTCATCTACTTCATCGCTGGCAAACTCGGCTTAATGCTGGCGTCGTTGCACGCGAGTGCATCGCCAGTATGGCCGCCGGCGGGAATCGCGCTTGCCGCATCACTCTTGCTCGGTTATCGCGCGTGGCCGGCCATCTTTATCGGTGCATTTCTGGTGAACGTCACGACTGCGGGAAATGTCGCTACGTCATTTGCCATCGCCACCGGCAACACGCTTGAGGCGCTCGTGGGCGCCTGGCTGGTGAATCGATTCGCCGGCGGCACAAATGTCTTTGATCGTCTACAAGGCGTTTTCAAATTTGCGCTCGCGGCAGGGATCAGCTCCATCATTAGCCCTGCTTTCGGCGTGACGAGTCTTGGAGTCGCCGGCTTTGCCGATTGGACAAACTACGGCGCGATTTGGCTGACATGGTGGCTCGGCGATGCAACTGGCGATCTTGTTTTCACTCCCTTAGTTCTCCTGTGGAGTGTTGCCTCAAAACGACGTTGGAATAAAAAGGAAGCTGCCGAAGTCGGCGCGCTCCTCCTGTTGCTGGTGGTGTTGAGCGCGGTGGTCTTTGGCGGATGGCCTGCCGTTTCCGCCCGAACTTATCCAATCGCTTTAATTTGCGGAGCGGTTTTGATTTGGACTGCTTTCCGGTTTACGCAACGCGGAACTGCCACGGGAATTTTCATCCTGTCCGCGATCGCGGTGTGGGGGACGCTGCATGGCTTCGGTCCATTCGTCAGGGAAACGGAAAATCAGTCGCTTCTCGCCCTGCAATGGTGGACAGCCGTGCTGTCAATTACGGCGATAGCGCTTTCCGCCGGTATGGCCGAACGCCGGCGCGTTGAGGAAGAGCTTCAGCAACAAAAGGTAGTTGTCGAGACCGCCAACAGGACCAAGGACCATTTCCCGGCCATGGTTTCGCACGAACTTCGTACGCCACTCACTCCGGTCATTTCCGCATTGGACTCGCTCGAGAGAGAGCCGGCGCAAACTGAGGCAGACAGCTCCGTGGAACCGAAGTCCGATCTAAAATCCGAGATCGCGCACCTTCTCTTAATCGACGTGGTTGGTTATTCCAAGCTATTGGACAATGAGCAGATTGAATTGCTGCAAGAACTCAATCAAATCGTCCGAAGCGCCGAATGTTTCCGGACGGCAGCAGCAGCCGGCAAACTCATCCGCGTGCCGACGGGAGACGGGATGACACTCCTTTTTTTCCGCAGTCCGGAGGAGCCGGTGCGATGCGCGCTGGAAATAAGCGGAGCCTTGCAAGCGCATCCGCGCATCCAGTTACGAATGGGGGTTCATAGCGGTCCGGTCAATCGAGTTGCCGATATCAACGACAAAATCAATCCGACAGGGACAGGACTCAACGTGGCCCAACGTGTGCTGGATTGCGGCGAAGCCGGACATATTCTTTTGTCAGCGCATGTAGCGGAAGATTTAGCGGAATACCGGCACTGGCAACCGTACCTGCACGATTTGGGCGAGTGCGAAGTGAAGTACGGATTGCGGCTGCACCTTTTCAATCTCTGCAAAGAGAATCTCGGTAATCCGCAGGTCCCTGAGAAACTCAGGCGCAGAAGAAGATGGAAGCAAGAATGGGACATAGTTCACCCAGTTAGCCTGCCCCGGTGGCCAAGGGCCCTGCTGGTAATTGCTTTGGTTGTCGCTGCCCTCGCTATCGTGATTAGTTCTTTGACCTTTTTCCAGCAAGTATCACTGAGGATGACCCGATCGACCCCTCCCGAGGAGACGGCTAGCAAGGGCGCCGTTTCGATTCCCGAGAAAAGCATCGCCGTGCTCCCGTTCGAAAACCGGAGCGAAGACAAAGCCAACGCTTACTTCGCAGACGGCGTACAGGATGAAATCCTGACCGACCTGGCCAAGATCGCGGACCTGAAAATAATCAGCCGCACGTCGGTAATGCAGTACAAGAGCGGAGTCGCGCGCAATCTGCGCGAGATCGCCCAGCAACTCGGCGTTGCGCATGTCGTGGAAGGGAGCGTTCAGCGTTCTGGCAATCGTGTGCGTGTCAACGCGCAGTTGGTCGATGCGCGCACCGACAGACAAATATGGGGGCAGACTTATGAGCGCGATCTTGCGGATGTTTTTGCTATTCAAAGCGAAATCGCGAAGGCGATTGCCGAGCAGCTTCAGGCCAAGTTTTCGCCACGTGAAGAGAATGCAATCGAACATCCCCCGACGGCCGACATCACCGCCTTTGATCTTTACACGCAGGCCAAAAATCTTCTTCTGACGAGCTTTAGCAGTGCCGCGAGAGCGAAATTGCTGCAGGCAGCTGATCTGCTGAACCAGGCCATCGCGCGTGACCCATCGTTTTTCCAAGCGTACTGCCAACTCGCCCACACTCATGACCTGCTTTACTTCCTTGGCCTCGACCATACGCCTACCCGGCTGGCCTCAGCGGAAGCAGCCATTCAGGCGGCATTTCGCCTTCGTCCGGATGCAGGTGAAACGCACCTCGCGCGTGCGAAAAATCTTTATTGGGGATATCGCGATTATGGCAGTGCCTTGGCTGAACTGGAAGTTGCCCGCCAAACTTTGCCCAATGATCCGCGAATATTCGAGCTGATGGGTTACATCCAGAGGCGTCAGGGGCGCTGGGAAGAATCCACACGAAACATCGAGCGCGCCATTGATCTCGATCCGCGCAACTTTTTCACGCTCCAGCAGATCGCGATCAGTTACGGAGTTCTCCGGCGCTATGCCGAAGAGACATCCGTTCTGGATCGCGCGTTGGCCATCGAGCCGAATGATGTCAATACGAAAGTAGCGCTTGCGTCCGTCCAATTTCATTGGAAGGCCGACACCGGACCATTGCATCGAGCAATCGATTCGATTCGAGCTACAAATCCCGGCGCCTTACCGAATGTCGCGAATGATTGGCTGAGCTGTGCACTAGCCGAGCGCGACGTCGCTGCAGCAGAAAATGCATTGAACGCATTCGGCGAAATACCGCTGACCGATTACGCTGTTCACTTGAATCGTCCCCTAATGGAAGGCATTATCGCTCGTATAACGAAGGACGAGGGCGCAGCGCGGGCGGCGTTTATGGCTGCGCGCGCGGAGCAGGAGAAAGCGGTTCGATCTGAACCAAATTACGGACCGTCGCTATGCGCGCTTGGCCTGATCGACGCGGCTCTTGGCCGAAAAGAGGAAGCACTGGGCGAAGGCCGGCGCGCCGTCGAACTTCTTCCCGTGGCAAAAGATGCAATCAATGGTCCGCTCATGATTGAATATCTGGCAATGATCGCCGCGTGGGTTGGCGACAAAGGTCTCGCCTGCGAACAGCTTGGCATCGCCATCCGTCCGCCGAGCACCGTCAGCTACGGCCAATTGAAACTTCTGCCGTTTTGGGATCCGCTGCGCGGCGATCCTTGCTTTGAGAAAATCGTCGCCTCACTGGCGCCGAAACCGGCGAATAAGTGACTTGGCAGCCTGTTCGTAGAATGGGCGGGGATGGACATAGCAGCGGAGGCGGATCCCCCGGCAACAAATCGGCGCCAGCTTATCCGCAAAGAATCCGTTTCCGAGTGCTAATTGGGAAGATGATGGGAATTTTCTTAACGAAATTGAAAAAGCGAGTAAACGTCGCGTGGCATTTTTTAGAGACCGTCTTCGAAGGCCGATGTTGCCATCTTTCCGTTGACGTTTGTTGACGTTAAAATTGCGAATCTCTCCATTTCTGTGCCCGACGGTGCGAGTCCGTTTCCTTTCACGGATTTGCACATTCTACCTATGAAAATCAGCTTTCAGAGAAGGAAAAGGAGTTTGGGCCGGCCGGGACTCGAACCCGGAACCAACGCCTTAAAAGGGCGCTGCTCTACCGATTGAGCTACCGACCCGCGAGCAGGGAAAGTTTGTACTCCAGCTCATAGGACGCTGCAAGAGTTGTAGGGCAGGCGCTCCGCCTGCCATTTTCATTTCACCGGCGAATCTCGCTATGATAAACATCTCAGCGGCGATCATGAAATTATTCGCTGCTTTATTTTTCGCGTTCGCCGCATCGCTGAACGCTGCCGATTTCGATCTCGCCGCACGCGCGACCAACCAGCTCGCTATCGACCTTCATCGTCAGCTTGCTCGGGGCGATGAAAATCTCTGTTTGTCGCCTTATTCAATTCAGAGCGCGCTGGCGATGACCTTTGGCGGGGCGGATGGCGACACGCGCGCGGAGATGGCGCGGGTGTTGCATTTTCCAAGCGATGGCGATGCGATTCATGCGTCCTTCGCCGCGCTGCAGCGCTCGCTCGAAGAAATGTCGAAGAAGACCGCGAAAATCGTCGAGCAATCAAAGAAAGGCGGCGGACCGAGCGAACCAATCACGTTGGCGATCGCAAACCGGTTGTTCGCGCAGGGCGGCTATGATTTTCGAGATCCATTTCGCGAGCTGGTGAAAAAATTCTATGGCGCGCCATTTGAGATGCTCGATTTCAAAAAAGATCCGGAGGGCGCGCCAGGACATATCAACAAATGGGTCGCTGACCAAACGCGCGACCGGATTCGCGATCTGGTCCCTCAAGGGGGAATTAAGGAATTGACGCGGCTCGTCCTAGCGAACGCGATTTATCTCAAAGCGCCGTGGGCATCGGAGTTTAGCGACGCGCTCACGAAACCAAAACCATTTCGCGTTCATGGCGGCGATGCTGTCGATGTTCCAACAATGAACGATCGCAGGCACTTCGGATATGCGAAACGTGACGGGTACACCGCTGTCGCGCTACCCTACTCCGGTGGCGAGCTGCAATTTTTGATTCTCCTTCCAGATGAAATGAACGGACTTCGGAAATTAGAATCAAAACTTGGCGCAGAGTTGATTGCCCAATGCGCAAAGCTGGAAACCCAGGATGTCGATCTTGAGTTGCCGAAGTTCAAATTCGAACCGCCGACGATTCCTCTCGGTGAAACGCTCCAGGCGCTCGGGATGAAAACGGCGTTCGATGTGCCGCAAGGCAGCGCCAATTTCGACAAAATGTCGCCGCGCAAGCCGAACAAATATCTGGCGATCTCCAACGTTTTTCACAAAACGTTCATCGCCGTGGACGAAAAAGGCACCGAGGCAGCAGCCGCAACCGCAGTCGTAATGATGGAAGTGACGGCCAGGTTGGAGAAACCGAAACAACCGATTGAAGTGAAGGTCGATCGCCCGTTTCTTTACGCAATCCAGCACGTCCCGAGCGGCGCATGTTTGTTCATCGGGCGCGTGACCGACCCGCGTTAAGGTAGGGGCGATTGACTCAATCGCCCGCGGGCGGTTCGGTGAACCGCCCCTACCTGTAGCTCAACTCGCCGTTCACAATTGTCGCGGCTGAGGTAAACGGGTGCGGCTCATTCTTTTTCGCATCGAGAATGTGGATCACTTCAACGCCACGCGCTTTCAGATAATCGGAGATCAACGAACGATGGCACCGCCACCAAACTCCTTCCGCGCACATGATCGCGGTCGATCCCGATTGATCCGCAAGATCGACAAGTCGGGCGATGCCTTTGCGAAAATCTTCGGTCTCCATGTAATCCGCATATCCGCGAAACATTTCATTGCGCCAGGCGGCGTTGTGCGAATCTGGCTTTGCTTTTCGTCGTCCGCCAAGCTCCGGAAAATGCTCGTACCGAATCCCACCAGCGCTTAACGACTTCGTCAATGCCTCGCGACCGAACTGGGGATACCGTTTCGAACCGGGAAACATCCGCACGTCGGCAATGAGTTCGATCCCGTTCTCTTCCAAGAGCGAAAGGAAGATGTCGATCTTGCGCGTCGAGTGCCCGATCGTCCAAATGCGCGATATGATTTTTGGCTCTTTTGCTTTCACGAAGTTCCCAGTTACGTTTCAGTCCCAATTAAGAAATGAAAATGAAAAAATCACTGCTGTCAGCAATTGTCGGCTTCGCTACATTGGCGCTTAT
>Ga0193751_1001631_pt1 | contig 14202 bp, 13 predicted proteins | sample L1c2metaG_FD_143050 | JGI IMG/M metagenome (GOLD analysis project Ga0193751, IMG submission 143050) | Soil microbial communities from a riparian zone of the East river system, Colorado, United States - L1c2 | ecosystem: Environmental > Terrestrial > Soil > Riparian zone | place: USA: East River... | reverse complement strand
CGGATAGGGTCAGCGTCTCGACTGGCGCCCCCCTCTTGGCTGGTCAGTAGTCCTCGGCCAGCATGAGTGTGAGTACGCGGGTCGTCTTATCGGCGTTCGCCGGATCCTCGGACTCGCGCAGGCACAGAGAATCGTAGTAGTCGATCTTCCACAGGAACGTGTGGCCATTGAGGTCGAACCGACCGTAGTCATGCTCGCCATAGGGGTCGCTGGCTTCTGTAAACTTATCGAAGCTGACGAGCTCCGTGAGAGCATCTCGCTTGATGGCCTCTGAGAGCGCGTCGACGGTTGCCGTCATGATCACCTCGCCGCCCTGAAGTGTCCGGCGGAGTTGGTCGTTAAGAGCGGCTATCTTCTTCGTTCGAGCCTTGCAGAGCGGGGACAGAATTTCGATGCTCTCGTGGGGCGACATGTGCCGTGCCCCGCAGCGAGGGCAGTCGTCATCGCACATAGCGGACCACTCGTCCGACCATTCCTTGCCGCAGCGGGCGCACGTGTAGTGGTTGCGGAACCAAGCCATCTCCGCCCTCCCTCAGATGATTTCGGCGAGGATGAGCGCACTTACGACCGACCGCTCTCCGCAGGCTTCGCACCAGCCCCCGGTCTGGTCGGGCTCGACCGCGGTCGTGTATTTGCAGTGCGGATTGGTACAGATTCCAGGGGACACACTATCGGCAAGGACCGCAGCGAACATATCCTCCAAGACCGCGTAGCCTTCGCAGTCCGCTAAGTCCTGAAGCTTCGTCTTCCTGAGTCCAGGATCCATGATCTCCTCCGTCTCGCTACCGGCACCCGATTGGCAGGTGCCGGATTGCAAGACGGAGGCGCATGGAGCGTACGAAGGCCGAGTGGGTTGCTGGGCAGTGGGCCACGGACTAAATTCGCCCGGCATCCCCTCGGGTGTGCGCGTGGACAAGTCGCGCACAGGGGTATTTTGGGGGATGGGGTGGGAATCAATTAGACGCGAAAGTGTGCCAGGACGGCAAATGCCGCTCAGAGCACGGGAAATTCGTCTCGCTTTCGCCGATGCTTTGCGCATGCTTTCCAATCGCATCAATATATTTGTGAGCCTGCCGCTCCGGTCGCTCGACCAGCTGTCCCTGCAACGGCAGCTCGACGCCATCGGCAAAGCAAAGGATGCGGGCGGAAAGCCTGCATCGGCGGCCTGATGAGCGGCGCGCCTGTCCCGCTCGGCCGGCGCCTGTTCGCCGAAGGGCTGGGGACGGCCATCCTGGTCGCGACCGTCGTCGGCTCCGGCATCATGGCCGATCGGCTGGCCGGCGGAAATCAGGCGATTGCGCTCCTCGGCAACACGATTCCGACCGGCGCGATCCTGGTCGTGATCATCACGATCCTGGGTCCGGTTTCAGGCGCGCATTTCAACCCGGCCGTGACCCTGGTTTTTGCCGGGCGCGGTCAAATGCCATGGGGCGAGGTGGCTCCTTATATTGTCGTGCAGTGCACCGGCGGCATCGCCGGCACCGCCGTCGCTCATCTCATGTTCGACCTGGCGCCGTTCGCCATCGGCACCATCGTGCGCAGCGGCCCGTCCCAATGGCTGGCCGAGGCGGTCGCGACCTTCACCTTGATCCTCACGATCCTGGGCGGACTGCGCTACGCTTCTCAAGCGATTCCATGGCTGGTGGGATTGACGATAACCGCCGCCTACTGGTTCACGTCGTCCACCTCGTTCGCTAATCCGGCGGTGACGCTCGCGCGCGGATTCACCACCACGTTCGCCGGGATAGCGATCAACCACGTCCCGGGATTCGTGATCGCCCAGATGATCGGCGCGGCGGTGGCCGCAGGTGTTGCCGCGGCGCTGTTTCCCGCGACAACGGTACGGTCCGTGGAGACCATGGGCCGCCGGCGAGTAGGACGCTGGGTCGGCAAAGCGGATGGTTTCGTGCGCCATCGCCGCGGTGATGTCCGCCTTGAAAAACTTGCATTGAGCATACATTGTCCGCTCTTACTCCAATTCCGAAAAATCAAGTCATCTGGGCTTTTGAATTTCGATTTCAGCTTCCATGCTCTAAATATTGCAGTAAGCTGGTTGGGCATGGGAACCGTGCGGACGCCGGCGGAGGTTTTCGGTGCATCGCTTCAATTGGCACGCACTTCGGCACTTTGCGGTGTCATGTTGGATCGAGAGGGGGCTCACACCTAAGACGGCGCAGACATTCGCTGGCCACGCGTCGCTTCAAGTCACGATGGATCGCTATGGGCACCTGTTCCCAAGCGAGGATCACCAACAAGCAATGAACCTAGAGGGGGTGGTCTTGAGGGCCTGCTGGCAGCGGCGGGGGGCTCACCCCGGCCATTGATCCAACCGGCGCGGGTGTCCTTCTCGAGGATTGGAAAGTTCAGTGGCGTCCGCTCAGCAGAGGACCCATACTTTATCGGCTTGATGCAGCAGAGGCATATTTGTAGTCTAATGACGGTATGGAACCAAATATGATCGGGTCGCGAGCAAAGTATGGGGTGCTGGTCTTATTCGATCGTATTCGATTTCGTCTTCTCAAACTCCTTTATGATGGTTTTTTTGTCGTTATGGTGCGCGACCAGACTTGGCAAGAGCCGCTTATCAGTTCTGTTTCTCCCCAGGCAAACAACCGGATACTTGATTTCGGCGCGGATAGCGCCTCGACGGCCGTAACCCTCGCCCGCCGCTTTCCGGAAGCAACTTTCGTCGGAACGGACCCAAACCCGAAGGCTGTCGAAAAATCAAGACGGGGCATCGCACGTCGCCACATCTCCAACGTCACGGTTATGGTCGCACCCCTCCACGGCCGCCTTTCGTTCGACGCGGGCTCATTCGACAAAGTTCTCTGCGTGCTCACTTTTCATGATCGGCCACCCGACGAGAAGCTTCGCATCGCCAAAGAAATGCTGCGGGTCCTTCGACATGGTGGAACACTTCATGTGGCCGATTACGACAAGCCTGCTACTTCTGGCGAACGCGCTCTACTGAGGCTCACCCAATACATCTCAGGGCAGCCTGCGGCGGAGCCCCACATGAATGGAAGCTGGATAGCCGTTATCGAGAAAGCTGGCTTTGCGGGTGTACGACGCCAATCGTCGCATTCCGTTGGGGTAGGACGCATTTCGGTGATCAAAGCAAGGAAGCGCTGATCCAGTCTGCGGAGGCCACCGCGGGTAATCCAGCTCAAACACGGTGCCTGCCAAGTTGGCCCATTTGCGGACCCTATCTGGAGAGGCACCTCTCAAAGCGCTCGTTGCACAGCCCGGGCAACGTACCTCTACGGCGAAATGCGCGATCATTGAAAGTCAACCTGAATGGATCGGAGATCTCCCACGGTCCACCCCCCCGGCGATGGGACGAAATACTACCAGGCTGGGGCGCATTGGGCCGCTCAGGAAGCCGTGACTTGACCTTGAACTTCGCGGTGGCATAGGTTTCCACCTACCAAGGGTTACCATGGCTATTGCACGGACGATTGTGGCCATCTGGGTTGCCGTGTCGGTGGCATTGCTGCCCATTGCAGGCGGCGTGGTGGTGGCTGCCACGCCGAAGCCAACCGTAATGTCGATGCCTGCGTGTTGCGACTATGACGACGGCATGGCGATGGACCATACGTCGACGAACGATATGGGGAATGACTGCCAGGCGAACGCCGGTTGCGCGGCCAAGTGCTTCAGTTTGTGTGGCGCGATGTTTTGGGGTCCGGTTCTCCACCCCCCTATGGCTAAGGCTGAGCCGCCGCCTTTGACCCAATACCCGCGATCGCAGGTCGGTACTCCGCCCTTCCGACCTCCTCGGGTCTAAAATTTCAGCAGATTTGTGCTACGACGCGTGAGTCTGACAGCTCGCGCGTGTAGGCGTTTGGCTGCGTCCCGGTGGCCCCTGGCGCATTGCCGATCACAGACCCATGAGGAGCTTGAGACATGCATTCGAAGTCTACTCTGGCCGGCGCCGTCATTCTCGGCGCTGCGAGCCTCACCAGTCCCGCGTTCGCAGGCGCCGGCGATTACGCCTTTGAGCCGGTGAAGGCCGAGGTCAAAAAGGGCGACCATGTGACGCTCTCGGTGCGTCTCGTCCATAAGCCGACCGGGAAGCCGGTACCCGACGCGGTCATCGTTTCGCCCCGTATCGACATGTCCCCGGAAGGCATGGAGACGATGACGGCGCCCGTCACGCTGGCCCCGGGAGCCCAACCGGGCACCTACAGCTTTGCGACCGATCTCGCGATGGCCGGCCGTTGGCTCCTGACGGTCTCGGCAAAGGTGCAAGGCGAGCCGGAGACCGTGACCGGAAAAGTCACGTTCAAAGCCACGGACTGAGCCATGATTCGGTCCATCCTGGCCGGCGTCGTCGGCGGGCTCATGCTGACGGGGCCGGCCGAGGCCGCGCCCAAGGGGCCGCCGGGAGCAACTGCCGGCGAGCTGATCGCGCTCGCGCGGCGGCTCAGTCCCGAGCTCGCGGCAGCCGGCTTGGCTGCCGAGGCCGCGACAGCCCGGATCACGTCGGCCGGGGCGATGCCGGACCCCACTCTTCGCGTCGATGCCGACAACCTTGATAACCGAAACATATCCATGAACGGACCTACCCTCACGTTCAGGTTGATGCAGGAATTCCCGCTGTGGGGAAAGCTCGACCTCAAACGCGACATGGCAACCTTTGAGGCCAGCGCGGCGCGGCATCGCCGCCGCGGGACCGAGTTCGAGATCATCGCCCGCGTGAAGAGCGTCTTTGCCGCCCGATATGCGACCTTCAAGGCCGGTGCACTGACCCGGCAAACCTTGGATACGGTGCAAACCGCCGCCGCGACGCTGAGGGATCGCTACGCGCAAGGCGGCACGACGCAGGAAGACGTCCTCCGGCTCGAAATCGAGGCCGAGGAACTTGGCATCGAAATCGAGCGCCTGCGCGGCCAAGAGACGAAAACCGCCGCACAGCTGAATGTGCTTCTCAATCGTCGGCCCGATGCGCCGCTCGCCCGCCCGATTGCATTGCGCCGGCTACCGGCCGAGAGAACGATGAGCGTGACGGTGCTGGTCGACCGTGCCGTGAAGCTCAATCCGATGATCGCCGAGGGGGAAGCCAAGAGGGCATCGGCGGGCGCCGCGCAAAGTTTGGCGGAGCGAAACCGGTACCCCGATGTCACCTTGGGCGTCATGACCACGCGAGATCGCGATGGCTACGCCGGCACCGGGGTGATGGGCGAACTCCGCATTCCATTCCAATGGCACGCCAAGGAAGCCGACGTCGCGGCCGCGTCCGCCGAACGGGCCGCAGCGGAGCAACGGCTGAATACCGTCAAGGCCACCATTCAGGGCGAAGTCGCCGCTCTGCTCGCCGAGTATCGCGCGACGGCGAAGGCGCTGGAAATCATGCAGCATCATCATTTGCCGAAGTCCGAACTGGTCGTTCGCTCGGTTCTGAGCGCGCTCGAGACCGGTCAGGGCGACGTGCTCAGGGTGCTCGATGCGGTCCGGCGCCAGCGCACCATCCAGCTCGAGATTCTCAAGATGCAGGTCCAGCAGCAGGCGACGCTTGCCGAAATCGAGAAAGCGATCGGGGGCGACCTGTGAGACGCCTCGGAGTAACGCTGCTGGTCGCCATCGCGGCTGCTGCCGGCACCGCGGGCGGATATTGGTACGCCCAGCGGCAGGCCGGCATGTCGACATTGTCGCTCAATGCCGAGCCGGCAGCTGCAGCCGACCGCACGATCCTCTACTACCGCGATCCGACCGGCGCGCCGTTCTGGTCGGCAACGCCGAAGAAGGATGCGCAAGGCCGTGATTACCTTCCGGTCTACAGCGACGAGGAGCCGGCGGTCGGTCTAAAGCCGAAGATGCCGCAAGCTGCGGGTGGTGAACGCAAGATTCGCTTTTATCGAAACCCGATGGGATTGCCCGACACGTCCCCGGTTCCCAAGAAGGACTCCATGGGGATGGAATACATCCCCGTATACGAGGACGACGATCGGGGCGACGACAACACGATCAAGGTGAGCGTGGACCGCGTGCAGCGCAGCGGTGTCCGCTCTGAAAAGGTGCAGCTGCGAACCTTGATACGGCCAGTCCACGCCCCTGGAACCGTTCGTATCGACGAAAGAAAGCAAACGGTCGTCACGTTGCGAGCCGAAGGTTACATCGAGGAGCTGCATGTCAACACGACCGGGGAGGCGGTGAAAATCGGCCAGCCGCTCTTCCGACTCTATAGCGCGCCTCTGGTCCAGGCGCAGCTCGAGTATGCGTTGGCCGTCAAGGCAGCTCGCACCATGCACGATACGAACCAGATGGCGATGGTCGACGGCGCCGCGCAAAAGCTCCGCAGTCTGGGCATGCCCGAGGCGCGCATCCGCGAAATTCAGGAGAGCGGGACGGTACCGCGCACCATCGAGTGGCCGGCGCCGGCAAGCGGCACGGTTCTCGAAAAGAAAGTCATCAGCGGCCAGCGAATCATGGCGGGGGAGGAGCTTTATCGAATCGCCGACCTCTCGACGGTGTGGGTGATTGCCGAGGTGCCGGAGCGGGATATCGGCTCCATCGCCACCGGAGACCGGGCGACCGTTACATTCCGGGCCTTTTCCAGTCAGCCGATGGAAGGGCGCGTGACGCTCGTCTACCCCGAGCTCAAGCCGGAGACACGGACCGCGCGGGTGCGGATCGAGCTCCCGAATCCCGATGGCCGATTGAAACCCGACATGTATGCGGACGTGGTGTTTCATGCCGGCGCGGAAGATAAGCCCGTGGTCGCCGTGCCGGACAGCGCGATCATCGACAGCGGTACGCGCCAGCTGGTGCTCATCTCGAAGGGCGAAGGACGGTTCGAGCCGCGAGTGATCAAGATGGGTCGACGTGGCGACGGCTACGTCGAGGTGCTGGAAGGCATCAAGGAAGGCGAAGAGGTGGTCACGACCGCGACTTTCCTGATCGACGCGGAGAGCAACCTGCGGGCGGCTCTGAAAGGCTTTACTCCACAGGAACCGCCGAAATGATCGCCGCCGTCATTCGCTGGTCTGCGCGAAACGTCTTTCTTATCGGACTGGTGTCGGTCTTCATCGGATCGGCCGGCTTCTACGCGCTCAAGCATGTGCCTCTGGATGCAATTCCCGATCTTTCCGACGTTCAGGTCATCATCTATACGGAATATCCCGGCCAGGCGCCGCAAGTCGTCGAAGACCAGGTCACCTATCCGCTGACCACTTCCATGCTCAGCGTTCCACGGTCGCGGGTCGTGCGCGGGTTTTCTTTTTTCGGCGTTTCGTTCGTCTATGTCATCTTTGAGGACGGGACCGATCTCTACTGGGCGCGCTCGCGCGTTCTCGAATATCTCAATACCGCGGCGCAACGATTGCCTGCGGGAATTACGCCGACGCTCGGGCCCGACGCGACCGGAGTGGGCTGGGTGTACCAGTACATCGTTCGCGGCGAGCAAAAAAATCTTGCCGAGCTTCGCACCATCCAGGACTGGCAGATCCGCTACGCTATCGCCAAAGCCGAGGGCGTGGCGGAGGTCGCGAGCGTCGGCGGATTTGTCAAGCAATACAGCGTGGTCATCGATCCGCGGCGACTCCAGGCACTGGGCATATCGCTGGATAAGGTTCGGGCGGCGCTGCGTTCGAGCAATCGCGATGTCGGCGGCAGGACGGTCGAGCTCAGCGAAACGGAGTTCGCGGTTCGCGGTCGCGGCTACGTGAAGAGCATATCCGACCTGGAGCAGATCGTCGTCAAGACCGACCGCGGCGTGCCGGTGTTGCTGAGGGACGTTGCGCGCGTCGAGCTCACGCCTGATGAACGGCGCGGAATCACCGAGCTCAACGGGGAAGGCGAGGTCGTTTCCGGGGTTGCGGTCCAGCGCTTCGGGCAGAACGCGCTTACGGTCATCGCAAACGTGAAGGATCGCCTCGCGGAAATCGCGTCGGGCCTGCCGCAAGGCGTGACGATCCAGACGGTTTACGACCGGTCGGATCTGATCAACCGTGCCATCGAGACCCTCAAAAAAACGCTGATCGAGGAGAGCGTCATCGTCGCTCTCGTCTGCTTCGTGTTCCTGCTTCACGTGCGCAGCGCGTTCGTTGCGATCATCACGCTGCCCCTCGGGATATTGATTGCGTACCTGTGCATGTATGCGCTCGGGCTCAGCTCGAACATCATGAGCCTCGGCGGGATCGCGATCGCGATCGGCGCGATGGTCGACGCCGCCATCGTCATGATCGAAAACGCGCACAAGCGGTTGGAACGAGCTGCGCCTGGCAAGACCCGGGCCGAAGTGATTATCGAGGCCGCGATTCAGGTCGGACCCGCATTGTTCTTCAGCCTGTTAATCATCACCGTGTCGTTCCTGCCGATCTTCGCGCTCGAAGCGCAGGAAGGCCGGCTGTTCAAGCCGCTCGCCTATACCAAGACGTTCGCCATGGCGGCGGCGGCATTCCTGTCCGTGACGCTCGTTCCCGCGCTCATGATGCTGCTCGTGCGCGGCCGCATCGTGCCGGAGCACAGGAATCCGGTTAACCGCGCCTTGACATGGGCGTATCGGCCGGTGATCCGCCTCGCATTGCGGTTCAGGTGGACGACGATCCTCGTAGCGCTCGCTGTACTCGCCGCCACCCTGTGGCCCGCGGCGCAGCTCGGCACGGAGTTCATGCCGACCCTCAACGAGGGCACCCTCTTTTACATGCCGACGACGCTGCCCGGTCTTTCGATCACGAAGGCCCTGGAATTGGTCCAGACGCAAGACAAGATCATCAAATCATTCCCCGAGGTCGAATCCGTTTGGGGCAAGGCTGGGCGCGCGTCCACTGCGACCGATCCCGCTCCGACCGAGATGTTCGAGACCGTGATCAATCTGAAGCCGGAGAACGAATGGCGGCCCGGCATGACCGTCGACAAGCTGATCGCCGAGATGGACAAGTCCCTCCAGTTTCCCGGCGTTTCCAACGCCTGGACCATGCCGATCAAGGCGCGCATCGACATGCTCTCGACCGGCATCCGCACCCCGGTCGGCGTGAAGGTGTTCGGCAAGGATCTGGCCGAGCTGGAAGGCCTGTCGCGTCAGATCGAGGCCGTCATCAGGAAGGTGCCCGGAACGACCAGTGCCTATGCCGAGCGGGTCATCGGCGGATATTACCTCAATGTCGATCCGGACCGGACCCAGCTAGCGCGCTACGGTCTGATGGTGGACGACGTTCAGAACGTCATCGCCATGGCCTTGGGGGCGGAGGCGGTGACGACGACGGTGGAAGGCCGGGAGCGATACACGGTCAGCATCCGGTATCCGCGTGACTTGCGGAGCGACCCGCAGGCGATCGCCACCCAAGTTCTCGTGTCGCTGCCGGACGGCGGCACCGTTCCGTTGGGAGAAGTGGCCAAAGTGAGTCTTTCGCTCGGGCCTTCGAGCATTCGCACCGAAAACGCCCAGCTCGCCGCCTACGTCTATGTCGACTTTCGCGACCGCGACCTCGGTGGATACGTCGCCGAGGCCCAGAGCGCGGTCGCGACCCAGGTCAGGTTCCCGCCGGGCTACTACGTCACCTGGAGCGGGCAGTTCGAATACCTGGAGCGGGCGAAGGCGCGACTCCAGACCGTCGTGCCGTTCACGGTCCTGATCATCTTCCTCTTGCTTTATCTCAACTTCCGGAGGGTTACGGAAACGCTGATCGTGATGCTCTCCGTGCCCTTCGCGCTCGTCGGCGGTCTGTGGCTGATGTGGTGGCTCGGGTTCAACCTGTCGGTCGCCGTCTCGGTCGGCTTTATCGCGCTCGCCGGCGTCGCCGCCGAGACCGGCGTCGTGATGCTGATCTATCTCGACCAGGCGTTCACGGACCTGCAGGCGGAGCGCGCCGCCGAAGGCCGGCCGTTCACCCACGAGGATCTCCATGCCGCAATCATGAGCGGCGGGGGCGAGCGCGTACGCCCCTTGATGATGACGGTCGCCGCCATCATGGCGGGGCTCCTGCCGATCATGTGGAACCACGGCACCGGCGCCGAGGTGATGCAGCGCATCGCGGTCCCCATGATCGGCGGCATGGTGTCGGCGACCGTGCTCACCCTGGTCGTGATTCCTGCGATCTACGCGGTGGTCAAGGGCCTCAGGCTGCCGCAGAGGTCCCTCGCCGTGGAAGACCCTGCCCAGCCTCCACGATCCGAGCTTTCGCATGCAGCGGAATGACAGGCCCGGCCTTGGACCGGTTCACTCAGCGGCTCCGCGCGCAAACCGTCCGGCCGCTCGACAGTCTCGATTGCGCCGGCGCCGCTGCGCGCGGGTATCGGCGACCAGCGCAATCCCGGTTCCGCCGGAGCGCGGAACCCCACAACGAGAGGAGAACTGACCATGCTGAATTGCTCCAGGCGGGCCGCAGGAGTTCCGGCGCTGATCCGCACGGCTCTGCTCGCCGGCGCCCTGCCGGCCTTGTTCTTAACGGCAGAGGCCCAGGCGCAGGGCATGCCGTCGAACATGAAAAACATGCCGGCAATGGGCGATTCGAAAGGCGAAGCCAAGGGTGCCGCGGCGACCGGCACGGTCGATGCAGTGAACGTGGCGGAACGCAAGATCAAGCTCAGTCACGGGCCCATTCCGGCGATCAGCTGGCCCGCCATGACGATGGAGTTCCCGGCTGCTGCATCCGTCGATCTTTCCAAGCTGAAGCCGGGCGACAAGGTGCATTTCACGTTGAGCGGCGCCAACGGCTCCTACACCGTCGACTCGATCAGCCCGGCTGAATGAGCCGACGAGCGGCGAGGCGGACCGCGGCCGGTCCGCCTCACCAGCGCCAGAGAATTCCCCCTTGTTCGCCTTTCAAATATCCGCATCCCGGAAATGTCGACCAGCTCGGCGCGTTCGGAAGCTTGTCGGCAGCCAAAGGGTCCGCTCGACTCGGCGATTTGACTATCAAATAGGCACGATGGCGGGAAATAGTGCAGTGTTCGCAGGTGGATAAGCAGTTGTATTTTCTGAAGTGTTGCAAAAATGCACTAGTGGACGGCATATACAGCGTGTTAGTTTTTTTATTGAAAGCGCTAATTCCGCATAGCATATACGTCATCGTGCGGGCCGGGGATCTTGGTCGTTCAGGGGCAATGGGGGTGGGAAAATGCGCAACATTATTTCGCTGGCAGCACTTGCGCTTGCGCTCGGCGCTGCACCGGCTTTCGCCGCCGACATGCCCGTCAAGGCGCCGCCGCTTCCTAAGCCTGTATCATGGTGGGATACCTTCACCATAACCGGCGAATTGGAAGCGGGTATCACCTTCAATTCGATCCATCCTGCCGATGGAATCAACTTCGGACATCTTTTCACCGATCGAGCCAACACTGCCCTGTTGAACCAGGCCGTGGTCACCGCGCAGAGACCGCTCGACCCCAAGGCAACCGGCTACGATTTCGGTTTCAAGTTCCAAGCGATGGTCGGATCGGACGCGCGCTATACGCATTTTCTGGGCGAGTTCGATGAGTCGATTACCGGCCGAAACCAGTTCGACATCGTCGAGGCCCATGCGCTGTTCCATCTGCCATGGCTGACTACGGGCGGCGTCGACCTGAAAATCGGCCAATACGTCACGCTGGAAGGCGCCGAGGTCATATTTGCCGCCGACAACCCCCTCTATACGCATTCCTACATCTTCAATTTCGGCATTCCCTTCAAGCACACGGGGTTCATGACGACGACCCACGTGAACGATACCCTGGATATCTACGCGGGCCTCGATACGGGCGTGAATACGACGTTTGGTTGCTGCAGTCTCGATAGTGGCGACAACAACAGAGCCATCGCCTTCCATGGCGGTATCGGGCTCAATAATCTTCTAAACAACGCGCTCACGATCCTACCTTCTACCCATATCGGTCCGGAAAATCCCGACACTCCGGCCGTCCGCGCAGCATGTGCGTGCGACCCTAACAGCGCACTGCGCTACCTCAATGACGTGACGGCAACGTTGAAGGTGAACGACAAGTTCACGCTCATCACCGACGCGAACTACATACGCGATGACGGCTTCAAGGCCGACGGCTACGGGGTGGCGCAATACGCCGTCTACACCATCAACGACATGTTCAAGATTGTCGGACGCGGCGAGATTTGGCGCGACAACGCCGGCTTCTTCGTCGCGGCTTACCCGGGCAATCTCGACTTCGTTAAGGCCGAGCACGGCGATCCGACCGCCGTCGTGATCCCCGGGGGGGCGACAACATACGGGGCGCTCACGGCCGGCCTCACCATCACGCCGACGATTCCCACGAGCGGGCCGATCAAAGCGCTGATCTTCAGGCCAGAGGTGCGCTACGACACGTCTCTCAACGGCACTACGCCGTTCGGGGCAGGAACAAAGGGCTCGCAATTCACCTTTGGGGGCGACGTCATCCTGAAGTTCTGAGCTCGAGCAAATCGTCGTCTGGGGCGCCGTCGCCGAGCGGATGCGCCCCAGACTTCGAGTTTGCTCGGTTCCTACGGGGGCAGCGCCAGCCGATAGCCGATACCCAGTTCCGTCATGATAATAGTCGGCCGGCCTGGATCGACTTCGACCTTGCGCCTTACTTTCGATACCAGCATGCTCAGGTGATGGGTCAGTTCGATGTAATCTGGTCCCCATATCTCCTTCATGAGATGCTCGTGGATCACGACCTTACCTGCGTGCTGACCGAGGATCTTCAGAAGACGATACTCCTGCGGAGTCACTCGGACGGGAACCCCCCTGACTGACACCGCGTGGTGCGCGAGGTCGATGACGAGCGGTCCGGCCCTGATTACAGGCTCCCCGCCCTTCGGCCGTTGCAGGTATCGCCGCTGTATGGTGTGTACGCGCGCCAACAGTTCGGCCATGCCGAATGGCTTTACCACATAGTCATCCGCGCCGAGTTCGAGCGCGAGAACTTTTTCGCGCTCTTCCGACCGCTCGGACACAACTATGATGACCGCGTCCGACCACCCTCGCACCGTGTCGATAATTTCCTTGCCTTCCATATCGGGTAAGACGGGCTCGAGAATGATCACGTCGGGCGAGTTGAGCGTGGCAAACTCCAGCCCTTCCGCGCCCGTCTTTGCCTCGATCACCGAAAATCCGGCGAGCTGGAAGCCAGCGCGCAGCAGCCGCCTAATCTGGGCCTGGTTGTCGATGACGAGGACGGTGGGTTTAGGCATTGCACGCATGCTTGGCAGGCTGCTGAAGAAGTCACCGTTCGGCGAGTTTTCGACGCCGATTCGCCGCCGAGATGGCAGCGGATTCCGACTTTCAGATACCATCTTGCTCGAGTTCGGCCCAGCCGACGGCTCGCCGTATTATAATACCTATCTACGCATATTCCATTGAGCCCGCATGTCCGGAACTTGGGGTCTCCCCGCTGGCCACGCCGGACGCTGTCATGGACGCGACAAATATTCGCACAAAATCGTTCACGTCCGCACGCTGCTCTTGTCCCCGAGGGCGTTATCTTAAGCACACGACCAAAGTAAACCCGTTGTGAGGGCCGCACCCCTGGCGGGCAGCCCCGCGAATTGGTACGTAGGTTCATGGTATCCGGAATCGCGCGCCGCCTCCTGGTTGTCACCCTCTCTATGGCATTGGCCATTGGGGTGTCGGCGCATGCCGCCCGCGCGACCCACATGGACCTCATGGCCCCCGATGCGATGGCTACGCACATGCCAATGTCCGGCAAGTGCGATGGCTGCCGCGACAACCAAAAAACCATGGCGGCTTGTGCCGCCTGTTGCACCAGCGTCGTCGGATTGCCGGCGACCAGCTTCGTGCTCGAACTGGTTCCGGTCGAGGCTTTTGAACCCATTGCCGGGCCGAGCGCGACCGATCACGCCATCCCCCCCGATCCCTATCCCCCTCGAACTGCCGTCCTGAGCTGAGGCGCATCGCCTTCCCCTCGGCGATGTGACCCTCCCGCGCGCGTGCGGCGCCGAGCCGTCGCACGCGCATTGGGCATAGGTGCACGTGGCTTCCGGGTCGCGCATATGCCGACGCACAGGATAGCTATAGATGTCCTCTTTTCTTCAGCCGACGATCAACCGTCGTGCGCTTCTTGTCGGCGGTGGGAGTTTCGCAGCCGCGGCTTCGCTTGCTCGTCCCGCGTATGCTGCCGCAAACTCGACGAAGGAATTCAGCCTCGCCGCGGCCCCGGGTCGGGTGCGCCTCGTGGGCGAGGCTCATCCGGCCACCGACGTTTGGTGCTTCGAAAACCGCGTTCCCGGCCCTGACATTCGCGTCCGGCAGGGCGAACGCGCTCGCATCG
>Ga0193751_1001630_pt1 | contig 14203 bp, 18 predicted proteins | sample L1c2metaG_FD_143050 | JGI IMG/M metagenome (GOLD analysis project Ga0193751, IMG submission 143050) | Soil microbial communities from a riparian zone of the East river system, Colorado, United States - L1c2 | ecosystem: Environmental > Terrestrial > Soil > Riparian zone | place: USA: East River... | reverse complement strand
TGATGGTTTGCCCATCAACATAGCCCAGGTCGCGCAGGCCCTAAGAACGCGTCAAATCGTGTCGACCGCAGCGTGCCTGGATCGAGCTTGAAATCAAGAAAGCAGAGCCGCGGGACGTTTTTAGGCGCCTGCGCGCGCGCTCCTTGCGACCATGCAGCCGCAGCACCGCCGACCAGCGCGATGAACTCGCGGCGCTTCATTCGATCACCTCGTCGGCGGCCACCAGCAGGTTTTGCGGGAGCATGATGCCGAGGGCCTTGGCGGTCTTGAGGTTTATCACTAACTCGAATTTCGTCGGCTGCTCGACCGGGAGTTCAGCCGGCTTTGCGCCCTTGAGAATCTTGGCGACGAAATCGGCGGTTCGCCGATGCATCACGGCCTGGTCGACACCGTATGACATCAGCCCGCCGGCTTCGACATAGGTCTTGAAGATGAACATGGTTGGCAGCCGATGCTCGATAGCCAGCTCGGCAATTTGATTACGGTATAAGGCAAACAAGGGACTGGACAGAACGAGAAGCATTCGCGCGCCGGTCTGCGCGATGGTTTGAAACGCCACAGTGAAATCGTAGGGCGGCCTTTCGAGCTTGAACGCATGAAGCTCCAACCGCAACGCTTTGGCGGCGCGCTGAGCTGCCTCGAACTCGTCGGTCACCAACGGGTCCCAGAGAATGCCCAGACTGGTTCTTCCCGGTACAGCCTGCGTCAGTAGCTCGACCTTCTTCGCAGCCAATTCTGCCTGTTGATAGAACAGCCCCGTAATGTTGCCGCCCGGCCGGGCAAGACTGGCGACATAGCCGCGCGCTATCGGGTCGAAGTTGATTGCCTGGAGCACAATCGGAATAGTACGGCTCGCATCGATCACCGCTTGCAGCGCGACTTGTGGCCCTTGGGCAACAATCAAATCCAGATGCGCACGCAGTAATTCCGCCCCCGCGACCGAGACCCCTCGCGGATCATCCGACCGGCGGTATTCGATGATAAGATTTTGACCCTCGCTGAAACCATTCTCTCTTAATTCATCGGAGAAAGCTTGATAGTTCGCAGCCGTTCCTGGCGCGTCGCGGCTGACACCCAGGAAGCCGATGCGAAACACTTTGCCAGGTTGCTGTGCGACCGCAGCAAGCGGCCACGTCGCTGCCGTACCGCCAAGAAGCGTAATGAATTCCCGTCGCCTCATGGTCCTTGCCCTCAGGCCGAGGACGACACTCTAGCATATCAATAAATGGGAGCTGAGCCGCGTGCGTCGCACCAAATTTGGTTGCTGATGTCCGAGTCGGGGTCAAAGTGCGAAGTAGAGCGCTTGCCACGGTGAGTCCGCTCTTCCCTCAAACTCGGACATCGGTTCGCCTAGCGGTGACCCTCTACCGCTTTACGTCTGGTATGTCCGCAGGAGGCCTCGGGATGTCCTCCTCAAACTTGCTCAGCGTCGGCTGGGAGGGCCTTGCTTGGCTCGTGCGCCTGCGACGCGATCACGCTGAGACTCGGCCGAAAGTCTCTCCTGTCCTTTCAGATAGGCGGCGAGAATAGCGGCCGATTCACGGGTGGAGGTATAGTGCTCGGGTAGGAAGCTTTCGAGCCCGAACAACCATTTCGTGCTGGTAACGCTTTGCGGCGATTTGTGGCAGGTCGCGCAGTCTGATGCGTAAAGTTGAGCGGCGGTCTTGCCTTGATCCAAGTTTCCTTGCGCCCCGGCCGAGCTCGCGACAGCCAGCGCCAAAAAACCGAACGCCAGCCGGACACCGCGACCTGGCATCGTCACCGCCCTCAACCTTCGCTGCACAAGGTGGCGGCCGAGGATGGCCTATAGGTGACGTAAGCTTGGCACTAGATAGATTTTTGTGGTGCCTGCCTAGCGCGAGAGCACCGGCTGATGCGCTCTTTTGACACGGAGGTCGGCATAATCCTGTCTACTCGGACGGAGGTTAATTGGCATCGACAACTGTAAAGCCGGCATCCCACCTCGGCGGGAATACAGGAAGATACGGCCATGAACGTTGAAAGCATCTTGGAACGAAAGGGAACGGAGGTTGCAACGATAGCGCCCGAAGCTAGCATCAAAAGAGCGGCAGACTGGTTACGCGCAAAGAACGTTGGCGCTCTAGTGGTGACGAGCAACGACGCTATTCTCGGTATTATCTCCGAACGGGATATTGTCCGCGCGTTTTCTCAGTACGGCGAGCCAGTTGCGTCTATGCAAGTAAGGGACATCATGACGCATGGCTTGATCACCGCGTCCCTCGGGGATGATCTCACCCACCTGATGCGCTTGATGACCCGCCATCACGTGCGCCACATGCCTGTGCTTCGCAACGGCAAGCTGGCTGGCATTATCAGCATAGGCGACGTGGTTAAGCACCGGCTGGATGATCTGGAACTTGAAGCGAGCGTCCTCCGCGATGTCTACATTGCTAGCCACTGACGGTAGCCGTTAATGCGCGCCGGTCAGGTGCTTGCGCCGCGAGGCGAGAACCAGCAAGTCGTCGCAATTAGGCCAGATAGTATTTTCGCCCGGTTGTCGCGTGAGCCGGTCGAGCCGCGCGGTCATGCCACCCGACGAGATCGTCAGAGCTTCGTGTACGCCGCAGCAATATCGGCGGCTCGACTTCCGCATTGGGTCAATATCTGCCGAAATCAGATTTCTGCGTCACGTCCGTTGAGCCCCTAATAACGGACTCATATCGGACGTCGCAGCAAGTCGCTTCAGGGCCGATTGTGTTGCAAAAGTCGCTAAACGCTGAGCGTAGATTTTTTCGGCTGAAACCTAAACAAGCGAGAACTGCTAATAAAGGCGACTCAAGGTCAATTACCGAGGTCACTGGTGAGTTCAGCGCGAGATTATGTGACCCCCCACATCCTTACATGAAAAACGCGCCTATGGCTCAGAAATTTTGTGATCAAGGACGCAAAACGACTTTTGCAACACAATCGGCCCTGATCTCACATCACAATGCGCTCAGCCGATGTTTGCTTTCGGGGGGGTAACGGACATCGACCGCGGCGACAATTGGGGAATGATTCAATTTTAAGACTTTAACAGAGAAAATTGCTGACGGTGAAGATGGCGCCACTCGCTCTGTCGTCATTGAAAACGGACAAGAACGGAGTCACGATGGAAATCCACTTGAGAGGAACGAGGGGCCAAAACGGAGCTAGGACATGCTTCGCCATGGTCTGCTTCTTGGTACCAGCTCAGGGCTCGTTTTCGTCAGTATCGCGAACGCTAAGGCGGATCTCTGCTTTCGTTATGCCAAAACTGGCGGCGGAACGCTTGTAGCCCTGGGCGCGCAGTTTCCTGCAAATAATAGCTGCCAACCGCTAGCTCTCTTCGAAAGCGGTGGTCTGATAGGAGCTGCAAACGGAATGATCTGTAGAGACGGGGTTGATAATAGAACGATCATTTTCCACTACACGTACAATGGTTGTAGCTCGGACTATTTCGAGTCGGCGACCTGCCGCATCCAGCTAGACGACAGCAACAAAACGGCTAGCAGCAGTTGTCGTGGAACGCTCTCTAACGGAACCCCTTTCATTGAGAACAACGACGCCGTGATTGAGATGTGCAGCGGGAATATTGTTCCGGGCGGTGGCGGCGGAGCGTGTTCAGGAGGGTTTTCGCACCGCACGGGCGTCCAAGTACCCCCAACGTCAGGAAGAGCGGGAAGACCGATGCAATGAACGGGCCGCCAGCCCGCTCGCTCGCTCTCAACTAGCGGCCAACAATGCTTACGCGGGCAACTCGCACGTCGGCCGCGTCGAACGTCATCTGGCGCGCTTTCATTGTGTGCGGCGGCAACCCCTCACCATTGCCGATTTGGCGCCACGCAGTTTCCCGTGGGGCTAGTCGCTACGCGCGCTGGCAGTAAGTCGATGTCCGCTTCTCTAATCGGCCGTTCTGGGTCAAGCACTTTCAGACTTTCCACCGCTACAGTGTCGATGTCGCTCACGGGCTACCACATTACTGGGTTGCGACCGTGTTGTGCATCACAGCAAAATTTTGCGACCGATGTCTCTTGTGGGTCAGAACCGGACGTGACGCAGTCAAATCCTAATGTCTGTTATTACCTCAGAAGCGGACATTGAGCGGCGGCCTTTGCACGTCCGCTTTGGGCCAAGAAGCTACATCGACTTGCTGGTCTTATCCAGGTCTAAACGCGGCCGAGCGGCGTGAACTTACCGTCCACGTCGGCGTGATACGGGGCAGATAACGCCCTTCGTATCGCTAGCTAACTAGGGTGCTAGCTCTTCGAGCCAGATGAATTCGAGCGGCGCCGTCGACATCGCGTTAACACGCTTAAACACATCTTGCATGTGTTGCGACTCAATCCAATCCTTTACGGCCTTAACTTCCGACGCTGTCACCTCCCCGACAACGTGAACTCGGTTGCGATCGTCACTTCCGCGTAACAGTCGCCAACGGCCAATTTTTGGTGGAGGGTCGGCCTTGAACACCTTAAGCCACTCATCAAAGTTTTTGAGATGATGAACAACGACAACTACGGGCATTTGGAACCTCCCATTACAACAAATTGTTCGTTTTCAGGACAAAGACCCAACCAAATTGAAAATTTAGCGCATCTGAAGAGTTTTTTGAACCGGTCTATTTGGGTACGGATGGGGTTTCGACGCGTCATCGGCCTCTCATCACACCGACACCAGCCTATCATGTCCTTCAATGAAAGATATTTTGTACAAGAAGTATTTCGCCCCGGCGCGCTAAGATCGCGATATGGGCTGCCTCCGGCGCTGTCTCTCTAATTCGTCGCGAAGCAGTAGAACAGCCCCGCACCGCCAGTGCTCTTAAGCCCGTCCTGGCTGCAGTCGCGCGAGGGGTGTGACGAGTTCCAGGACCGGCCCGGCGGGTCGTCGGTGAGGCCGGTGCGGTCACTGTGCCCGAGCATGGCCGCGCCGCTGGTGCTTGAAGTCCAATTCTTACAGGTCATGTCCTTGTCAGGTGGGAATGCCTTACCGTCCGGCTGCGAGCCGGTCAGTATGTCGTGCATGTTGGGTGTGTCGCCGCGGCCGTTGACCACCGCGCCCTTCTCGGTCAGAGCCGTCTGCTTTGTGAGCATGTTGGCGCCATGCAGTTCGTCGAGGTCGCGCGCGATGAGCGTCCCCTTGGCATTGTACCAGGGCCCATGGCCGATGCGGTCGCGGGCGTTGACAGCGGGCACCCCGGCAATGGTCTGCGTGCTCAGATAGGCGCGCCAGGTGCGCGCGGTCGCGGCGAGCGACTGACACTGCGCATCGGCGCCGGTGAGGCCGCCCAGGTCGCCGCCCTTGCCGGAGCCGGCGCTAGTGACGAAGAAGCGCATGCTCTGTGGCGCGTTCGGCGCGTTCTGCGCCTGGACGGCGGAAAATCCGAACGACAGAAGTGCAACCGAAGCGAAAAGGGACAGGGTGTTGATCGGCGACTTCATGATCGACCTCTCGCTTGGCTTGGTGCGGGGGTGCGCGAGCCTCGCGAACCTTTCCGCGCACCCGGGGTATTCGATTCCACTCGACTCACCACCTACATCACGGCTTCGTACCCGCCGATGGCGGACTTCATCATCAATGACGCGAGTTAGCTGCATTCCGCTCGATTATAAAACAAAAGCCCCGCTAGGGGCTTTTAGACAGGAAGCTCTGAGGGTGAGGGGCTGGGGGGCGAACATCCCGTCCAGCTTACTAACGCGAACCGCTGTCATAAGTTCCTTCGCCGCCCGGTTGGCCAGCGGTAGGCAACCGGCACCCCGGCCTGGAACGTGACTGTAGTGTTATAACTGTGCCCCACTACCATGATCGACGCGATCGTCGGCCCAACTCGTGCCCATGCGCTGGGGCTTTGTTGCGGTCGTGGTAGTCAAAGCCGCTGATGTCCGTTTTGCGCGCATTTTGGATTCAGGTCGGACATTGCGCGACTTCCGACTTGGGTCAAAATGCGAAGTCGACAGCTTGTCCGGGTACGTCCGTTAGTCTCTCAAACTCGGACATCGGCCGCCGTCTGAGGACGGCAATTTGAAACCGCGAACCGAGCGGCAACGCTTTGGGCTTGTGAATCTGTTTTTTTCTTTCCGAGGTCATGGCCCTGGTGGTGGCGGTGGTGGCCGTGGTGGTCGCGGCGGAGGCGGTTTAGGCTTGGGCGGTTGAGCGGCCTTAAATGGTAACTTGCGCATTGCGATCTCTAGGTCGAGGCGAACGTTCCGTGCGACCCCACTAGCCGCAAGCCAGCGCATAGATATGCTGAACGCCCTGCGGCAACGGCATTTAACAATGTGACGAACCTTATTGTAAGCCGTCGCGGTCCGATACAAGCCGAAGATCGATCCGCTCTATGAGCGCCATCCGCGTGGCCTCAGCCGCGGTCAATTCATGGGTGGCTTCTATTGCGGTGCTGCGGTTCGAGCCCGCAGCGACGATGCCGGCGAGCACCGCCGCGACCGCGACCGCCATAATCGACGGATCGAACTGAGTCACGCCGATTACGGTGGCGATGAGAACCACGCCGCCGGCCACCACGGCGATCTGGCCGGCGAGGATGAATTTGCGGCAGTTTTCGATCCTAGCGGCGAGCTCATCGATCTGCGCCTCGAGCTGCGCGATCTTGTCGCGATGGTCGCTGTCGTTCATGGGTGACCCACGCAGGGCGAACGCCAGCCAGATCGAGTTCAGAAAACACAGTTAGGGAAAACTCGTTGTTCTTCCCTCATTGGATGAATTCGATCGGGGCGGCAAGCCGAGCGTTACCCTCGTGTTGGCGTCGAGCCGCCAGAACTCGCCGCTCGCTGCTAAACGCTCGTTAAGATAGTCTTCGGCCCGGTCGAGCCGCTCCGCGAATGCTGCCGGCTTCTCGTAGACCCCGCTCCAAAAATCATTGAACAAGATTCTCACCAAGTTGCGTCGACGCTCAATTTCCTGTTGGTCGAGTACAGTATCCGCGACAGGGTTGATCCCAGCACCCGGCCCAACATCCACGTCAGCGCTAACCGGCGACAGCTCCCGCTGCCTCATCGTCGCTCTCAACAAGCCTTTCAGCAGATGCACGATGTCTCAGCCGCAGAACATGCTTGGTTAGCCTGTAGGTGGCCGCACGAATCTCCGCCAGCCATCGCAAGATATTTGCGATCGCCCCTCGCGTCGTAACTGGCTTCGATCTGCTCGTTACGACCGTCCGCGCTTCCATCAGGGGTGCCGCTTCTTGGTTGCCGTGCGTCCTTCATAGCAGAGTCGGCTCCGAGCTGCCCAAAAGCGCAAACCCTGCTATAATGCCGGATCGACCACGGCCTCCTGATGCAGCTCGCCGCCCCGCATCAGGCGCCGAGCGATGTCGGCCGTTTGCAGGGCTGCACGTTCGGTCGGTGAATGCTGGTCATTGGCGTGCTTCAGAAGCTTGATTTCAGCGCGGATCGGCGCAAATGGCCCAAATTTATGCTGCCTCTCGCTGAAATGATCGGCGTAGGGGCCGTAGGGCGTGTCTACCGGCTTAAGCAACAGGTCGGGAAAGTCGTGCGCGAAGCTGGCGCGGGTCGGCCGCTGTTGCGACAACACAAAGGCTGCGATGTCCCACGCCTCCTCGATGCTGAGTCGCGCGTCCAGATAGTCGGTGCCGTGCGGCATGTTGAAGTGGATGAAGTTTGCGAAGGTAATAATTCGCGCCATTCCCGCGCCGTCATTGAAAGAGTTGGGCCCCCACAATGGCGGGTCAACGTAACCCAGATCGGAGTTTGCAAGACTGTAGGTCACGCCCGATCCGTCGGGTTCATGGCAAGCCGCACAGAAGTGCACGTAGAGCGGTCGGCCGCGCTTCGGATCAGCCGCGCGATTAAGCTCTGGCACCCGGCCGGTACCGAGCCCGGGCAATTGCTGGCCGGATGGCACGCCGCTGCTGAGAAACTTGATGTAGGCGACTATCGCCAGCATCTCTGGCGCATCGATCGGCAACGGACGTCCGTTCAAGCTCCGCGTCATGCACGAGTTGATGCGATCCTCGATGCTGATCTCGCCTCCGGAACGCGCACTGTATTGGGGAAAGTCGCCGTAGAGGCCGAACAAGGGCAATCCGAATTTCTTAGTGCCGGCCTGAAGGTGACAATTACTGCAGGCAAGATTATTGCCGGCAAAGCGCTTGGACTCGTCCGGCACATTCGGACCAATGTATGCGTAAGTGGCAGTGATGAGGTCGCGGCCCTCGCGCACTTGAAGACCATGGGCGTCGCGCGGTAGCGCACCGATTTCAGGCACGGTCCAGATAGCCGCACTTTGCGACCGAACTTCCATCCTCGACGCCGCGACTATGGTGGCGGCCGCGAGAGCGATCGCTACGTTGATAAGCCGGTATCTCATTGGGCCCTGAAACTGAGAACGACCTTCCAGACTGGACGACGATACCACATCGTTTGAATGAGAGCTGTTCCATGCACCACAGTAAATTTGGAGCGGCCGCGAGTCATCTGAATTGGTCGTCGCTACGATGTTCCACTCATCGCCCGCCGTCGGGTTGATACATTGACGGTCGGAAAGCCACGTCCCATGTCGAGGAGAGTGACACAGTCCATGACATGGCCCTTGTTCCCATGACATGGCCCTTGTTCAAGGCAGGAGAAGACGATGACAAAATTTGCCCTATACGTTCCGTTGCAGGCGAAACCGGGTAAGGAGAAGGAAGTCGCGGATTTTCTACGTTCCGCCGTACCTTTGGTGAACGCTGAGCCAGGCACAATCTCATGGTTTGCCATTCAAGAAGGACCGTCCTCTTTCGCCATCTTCGATACGTTTAACGACGAGGCCGGACGGGACGCACACCTTAACGGCAAAGTGGCGGCCGCCTTGATGGAAAAGGCAAAGGCCGGCGATCTGTTTGCCAAGGCGCCAGAGATTCACAAGCTCGGAATTCTTGCGGACAAGCTTCCAAAATGAGAATCTGCCGACGAGGTGATCGACAGGCCGCTGAATGTCCGCTTCGGGTCAATCGCTACCGATTGGCGATGTCCGCGGTACGTCTGCTTAGCCCCCAACAGCGGAAGTCTGAGCGACTGCACAAAATCTGCGTCAAGGGCCAACGGGCGACACCCCTGCACGCATTGACAGAAAGGATGTAGTCTCATTGCACAGACCGCTTTCCCGAAGCGGTTACTGAGTTCGGCTGACGCATCCGGCAAAGAACCGCTGCTCTGCATCGAACGGTCGAATTGACCGGACGCACCGCCAATGCAGCACAGTAGCATGGGAGGAAAAGGCCATGACGATGAAGCTATTCGCGACTCTTGCCGCGGCCATGGTTGCGTTCAGCGCCCCCGCGCACGCGCAAAAATTTCCTGTCCGGTCGATCACCATGGTCATTCCGTTCGCCGCGGGCGGCCCGACCGATGTGCTCGGCCGCGTCATAGCGAGCCGCATGAGCGAGGTGCTCAGCCAGCAGGTTGTGGTCGAGAATATCACCGGAGCCGGCGGCATGACGGGCTCCGCGCGCGTCGCCAACGCCGTCCCTGACGGCTATCAGTTCGTCCTCGCGACCGTCGGCAGCGCCGCCCAGGGCCAGACACTCTATAAGCACCCGCTCTACAATACCGTGACCGATTTCACGCCGGTCATTCTCATCGCAAATGTTCCGCTCGTGCTGATCACGCGCAAGGATCTGCCAGTAAGCAACTTCAAGGAGTTCGTCGCCTACGCCAAGGAGAACCAGGCCAAGATGCAGTTTGGCTCGGCCGGCGCCGGGTCGGCGACGCATCTCGGCTGCGTGCTGATGAATTACCTCCTCGGCGTCAATATTACGCACGTACCTTATCGCGGCACCGGCCCAGCGATGCAGGATCTACAGGGCGGTCGCATCGATTATCTGTGCGACGTCATGACGACGGCCAAGCCGCAGATTGACGGCAGCGCGGTCAAGGGTCTGGCAATCTTCGACAGCAAGCGTTCGCCAGCGCTGCCCAATGTGCCGACCGCCATCGAGCAGGGCTCGCCGCCCGATCTCATTGCCTACACGTGGAATGCCATCTTCCTGCCGAAAGGCGCGCCAGAGCCGATCGTAAAGACGCTGCACGACGCCGTGCTTTCGGCGATGCACACGCCTGCGGTGCGCGAGCGGCTCACAGATCTAGGCGCCGAAATCGTTCCCGATGATGAGGCAACGCCGCAGTATCTCGGTGATTACCTCAAGAGCGAGATCGCAAAATGGGCCGTGCCGATCAAGGCAAGCGGCGTGACCGTCGAGTGAACTGGAATTACCCCGATCGCTCTCGAACTTCGAGAATGGCTTCTCGGCATAGTCCCGTATGCAATTATCTTTTATTTTCTTTTCCACCATGAGCAATTCATGAAGATAGTGGAATGGCTGGCAACCCTTGTTCAACCCCAAACGCACTAGGGACTCGTTTGTTCTCCGTGATAAAGGCGGAGCGCGAGCGTCAGGCCCGCGTCATCCTGGGCGATTCAGAGCGGCAGATTGCGGAGAAATTCGTCGAGGCCGCGAACACCTATGCCAGCAATCCGAGCGCATTCCATTTGCGAGCGATGAACATGCTCTATGAGGGATTGAAGAGAGACAACGCCACGATCGTCATCGTGCCAAGCACGGCGATCGAAACGATGCAGCTCGGCGGTCTGGCTGGAATAACGGCGTTGACGGCGACGTTGGGTCAAGAGCGCACCGCCGGTGCGCCGGGTCCATGGTCTGACTCCACCCCGGCGAAACCGTAGTCCGCTCAGCGTTACGCAAGACGATGGCTAGCGACAACAAAAAAACCAAAGGCGATCCCGCTCCAGAAAACGCGGCCGCTGCGAAAAACAAGAGAACTCCAGGTGAAGACGTATCCAAGGTCGAGGGCGGCGAGACAGCCGCCGCCGCGCCTTCCAACTATAGCAGGGGCGAAGGCCAGAAACCGGTCACCGCGGCCTACAAGGAAAACTGGAACGCAATTTTCGCGAAGAAGAACGCGAAGAAGAAAAAGCGATGATTCGCGCGACGGAGCAGGCAAGCGGTTTCTTGCGAGGCGTGAGCAGGCCGCTCCTGTCGCAGATGGGTCACGAACGACCGATTTTCGATGTCCGCGGGATGACTGCTTTTTTCCAGAGCGGACATTTCGTTGCGGCGCCAAAAGTAGCGCCTTCATGATGATTCACCAGGGCGAGACCATTACGCGCAGCCCTATCCCGGCGCGACCGCCGGCGGCGGCAACAGCCAAAACATCAGCTTCAACGGAATAATGATCGGGACGACGGCGTTCTTTAATCAGTTCGCGGCGCAGATTGCGCGCACTCAGCAGCAATACGCGCAATTAAATCTATCGCTTGCATAAGAAAGGGAAACGCAATGGCAGAAGCTCTTCAGTTTCCAGATTTTACCGAACGATCGTGGCCCGAAAACGCGGCGGCGGTTCGCGCCGCTGCGCTCGCCAGCGGATGGTCGCCGAGTGCGGCGGATTGGATATGTGACGATTTGAAACCGCGATTCAAGGCGGCACTTGCCGGCATTCGCGAGAAACTGTCGGCACTCGAACAAGCGCAAGAGGGCGTTTCCGAACAGAGCCGCCAGTTTGCGAACGAAACGGCGGAAATCTACCGAGAGGCGATCAAGCAATTTTGGGGCCAGCTATTCGTCATGGAGTTCGAGCTGTGGCTTGCGAAGTTTGGGCAGTGGCCCGAGATCGACCAGATCTAGCAGTTTGCTGAAAAACCGCTCGCCATAGCGAGGATTTGCTCATAGACTTGTGTTGGGCTTTCCTTGAAAGAAATTCAATCTAAAAGTCTTCGTCTTTGCAAACTGGAGATTATTGAATGGTCAAGAGATCGAAGCGCCGCGGGTGGACAACGGCAGACGTTCGCAAATTAAGGACGCTCGCGAAAAAGAATCACGGGCGACAAGCATCGCCAGAACTCTAAAGCGAACTGAGGGCGCGACGCGGCAAAAAGCATTCAGCCTCGGATTGTCATTGGACTCGCGAGGCTGAAGGTTTCCCGGTTAATCCAAGCGATGCCCTATCAACCCAAGACCCCGCCATGTGCGGGTTTTTTGATACTTGGGGCCTGGACGTAGCCCATCGGACAGAAGTCACTTTCTGCCGTCTCGACACCAAACCGTGTCTCGGACGGCGAATAGTCCTTTCGCAATGCAATAATTGACAGCCCGGAGAGTCCGCTGTGGGTCAATACCTGCCGAAATCAGATGTCCGCGTCACGTCCGCTTTGCCCCTCATAACGGACTCAGAGCGGACATCGGGGCACGTCGGTTGCGGGCCAAACTGCGACATATGCGCCGCAGCAAAGAACGTCGCTATTCGATCACCTCGTCGGCTGTCATCTGGATGATCATGGGCACGTCGAGGCCGAGTGCCTTCGCGGTCTTGAGGTTGATCACGAACTCGAATTTGGTGGACTGCACCACCGGCAGGTCGGCGGGCTTCTCGCCCTTGAGAATCCGCCCGGCATAGACACCCGCCTGGCGATAGGCTTCGCTCTGGCTTGGCCCGTAGCTCATCAGGCCGCCGGCCACCACGTCCTCGCGCAGGACATGGCTCGCTGGCAGCCGATAGCGAGATTCAAGACTAACAGTAAGTTTCCGCTTCGAGGCTAAGAATGCGCCGACACCGAGGAGGACGGCACCGGCTCCGCGCTGGACGAACGTTGCGAAAGCTGTCTCGATGTCGCGGTCCGTACTGACATCGATAATGACGAGCCCCTGACCGGAGGTTTTCGCCGCGGCCTGCACGTCGCGCCGCTCAGACTCAGCTTCGGGGCTGGGATCGACAAGCATGCCGATCAGCGTCGCCCCAGGCACAATCCGGCGCAGCAGGTCCAGTCGTTTCGCTCCCAATTGGGCGCCAAGCCAGGTCACGCCGGTGACGTTGCCGCCCGGCCGGTTCAGGCTGGTGACGATGCCCTCCCTGACCGGATCGGCGCCGCCCGCGAACACGATTGGTATCCTCGTAGTTGCGGCCTTGGCCGCAAATGCCGCGCCGCTGTTCACCACGATTACGGACACAGGCAAGCGGATCAAATCTGCCACAAGAACCGGCAGCCGATCGATTTGATTGTCCGCATAGCGATATTCGATCGCGACGTTCTGCCCCTCGACGAAGCCCATTTCCTTTAGGCCTTGGCCGAATGCGGGAATAAGGTTCTCGAACGGCGCGAGCGAGGTGCTGCGCAGAAAGCCGATCACCGGCATCGCCGGCTGCTGCGCGCGCGCAGCAAGCGGCCAGGCGACTGTCACGCTACCGAGCAAACCGATGAATTCGCGGCGTTTCATTGCATCCCCCAGCGCTCAGGACAAGACCCAGCGACATCAAAGGCAGCCCAACTGCTCCGCGACAAACTTCTCTGCATCGAAAATTGGAGAGGATCGTTTGAATGAGGCCTCAGCATCGTAGGCCATCTTTTCAAGCGGGCTGTTCTCGTATCCGAACTCGTCCAGTCCATTTGCATAGGCTGCAAGAAAGCCTTCCGGGCCGAGTAAGCGCCATTGGATTACGTGTATCAATTCGTGAAAGTGAAGTGCCTCTTCGGTCACGACCGTCCGCTTTATAAAATACCTGTCTAGATAGGTAATTCCATGGAAATCACCTTGTTCAAAGGCTGCAAACCGGCCGAGCCCCATCGCTGATAGAGGTGGCATCGGCACTCGATCGATAGGTATGAATTTTACGGTCTCTAGCAAAGTATGGTCGAAATACAGTGGCGGGCGCGCAAAGCGCATCAAAGCGATGGGCTGCGCGTCCTTTTCATAAGCGGCCAATGTTTTCTGAATCCAGGCTTGCACCTTTGGGTAAGCGATACGAAATTCTTCAGGGGTCACGGCAACAGATCCGATCTGCGCCATCAGAACCTGCTGCTGCGCAAATGCGCTCAACGGCCAAGCTGTGGCTGCCCCGCTAAGAAGTGTGATGAACTCGCGCCATCTCATGTCCGGCCCTAGGCTCAGGACTGTGCCGACTATCGCCTACGATGGGCGATTACAGCAGGGATTTGCGACTGGCGGAACGGGGTTCAGCAGTCATTCTGCTCGGCAGCAATCCTGAGCCGCGCATGTCGCAGTTGGGTCATCAACGGACATGGCGGCTGCGTTTTGTGATGTCCGCTCTTACCCAGCAAGCAGACATTAATCGGCGTCTGTCGCAGGTCCGCTTCGGGCCGATAGTGTTGCAAAAGTCATTTTGCGTCCTTGATCACAAAATTTTTGAGCCATAGGCGCGTTTTTCATGTAAGGATGTGGGGGGTCACA
>Ga0193751_1001628_pt1 | contig 14210 bp, 14 predicted proteins | sample L1c2metaG_FD_143050 | JGI IMG/M metagenome (GOLD analysis project Ga0193751, IMG submission 143050) | Soil microbial communities from a riparian zone of the East river system, Colorado, United States - L1c2 | ecosystem: Environmental > Terrestrial > Soil > Riparian zone | place: USA: East River... | reverse complement strand
GGCCAGCGCGTCGGGCCTCGTCGGGCCGCTCCTCGAGGTGGAGGACACCGACGGCGACGGCGTCCGGATCGTCCTGGAATAGCCACACCTACGATCCGCGCCCGCAGGGAGTGAGCCCCCGCCGGCGCTTGCGGACAGACGGGGACCCGCGCTCGATCTTGAGCGCGGGTCCTTCTTGCATTCCCGGTCCGATTGTCGGTGGCCCGGCCGGGCGATCGGCCTCCGGCGATCAGCTTCGACGATCAGCCGCTGAGCGATCCGCCGTCAGGCGATCCGCCCGTGCCTCGGGTCACCCGAGGCGGCCCGCCCGCGTGTCGCTGCTGACATTGCCCGCACGGGGCACGGAAGCGAGGTTGCTCGCGCCACGGGACAGGTCCGCGGTCTTGGCGAGGTCCGGGACCACGTGGATCCCATCCCTGCGTCCGGATTCAGAGGCCGGGAAGCGGCGCTGACCCGTCATGCTGAGGACAACCTCCGTTGCCCGGAATCCTACTGCTGGCCACAAGCCACGAGCCTTACAGCGGCGTTGCAGCGGTCTACCATCGGCCCATGGCGAAACCTTCCCGTGCCGCGACGACCCTGCCCTTCACCGGCATCGATGAGGCCGACCGGCTCCTCGCCGAGGACCCGCTCGCGCTCCTGATCGGCTTCGCGCTCGATCAGCAGGTCACCGTTCAGAAGGCCTTCTCGGGGCCGTGGGAGCTCCGCCGCCGGATCGGCCATCTCGACGCGGCGAAGATCGCGGCCATGGATCCAGCCGAGCTCGACCGGGTCTTCCGGGAGCGGCCGGCCCTCCATCGATTTCCCGGCTCGATGGCCGGCAAGGTCCAGGCACTGTGCGCCGCGATCGCTCGCGACTATGGCGGCGATGCGTCGCGGATCTGGCGCGAGGCGAAGGACGGTCGCGAGCTCCAGGCGCGGCTCCTCGCGCTGCCCGGGTTCGGCGAGATGAAGGTCCGCTCGGTCCTTGCGATCCTCGGCAAGCAGCTCGGCGTCGACCTGCCGGGAATGGCCGATGTCATGCCTGCGCATCCGACGCTGGGCGACGTCGATTCGCCCGAGACCCTCGCCAGCTACCAGGCCGGCAAGCGGGCGAAGAAGGCCGAGCTCCGAGCCCAGGGCAAGCGCGTCTAGCGGTGCCGGTGCTTGCCGCCACAGCGGCGGTGCTTGCCGCCACGGCCAAGCCGCCGCGTCCGTGCCTCCACGGCAACGGTCGCCGACGTGATGCGCGTCGCCGTCATACGGGTGAGGCGCGGCCGGACACGCATGCTTCTTGACACGGCGCCGACGCGACATGCCTCCGACACGCATCGTCAACGGTGGATCGCCGCCCTTGGGGTGGTGGCTAGACGGCCGTGACCGCATCCCAGACGCGTTGACGGCCTCGAGCGGCGGACGCATGATGCCGCGGTGGCACATCTGCTCTTTACAAGTGTGCGTGGGGAACCGTGAGCCAGCAGGCCACCCTCGTGCGCGTCAGCCGGCTGTACTACGAGGCGGGTGAGACCCAGGAGCGGATCGCGACCCTGCTCGGCGTCACGCGACCCCAGGTCTCCAAGCTCCTGAAGCAGGCCCGCCAGCGGGGCGTCGTGGAGATCCGGATCGTCGACAAGGACGAACGCTCGGAGCCCGTCGCCGAGCGCCTTCGGGCGCGATTCGGGCTGCGCGAGGTCCGCGTCGCGCCGACCATCGACGGCCACGAGGCCGCAAGCCGCCGGCGCCTCGGCGCCCTTGCCGCGGACGTGCTGCGCGGCGCCGTGCGCGACGGCCAGGTGATCGGCATCGGCGCCGGGTCGAGCGTGTCCGCGACGGCCGAGGCCCTCGAGCCGATGACACCGCCGATCGACGCGACCGTCGTGCCGCTGTGCGGCGGCTTCTGGGTGTCCGCCGCCGGACCCGAGCCGTTTCGGCGGATCGCCGAGGTGCTGGGTGCGACGCCGCGCGCGTTGCTCGCGCCGGGTGTCCTGGAGACCGCCGCGACGCGCGATGCGCTCTGGTCCGACCCGGGGATCCGGGCGATCGGCGACCTCTGGGACCGCCTCGACGTGGCCCTCGTCGGGATTGGAGCGCCGAGCTGGAGCGAGGCGACCGTCGGGCCTGAGGCGATGGCGGAGCTCGAGGCGGGGCATGCGATCGGCGAGGTCCTGATCTCGCCGTTCGATGCCGAGGGTCGCTTCGTGGCGCCCGGCTTCCGCGCCCGGACGATCGGCTACGACGCTGCTCGCCTCGGCCAGGTGCCGACGGCGATCGGCGTGGCCACGGGGCCGGGCAAGGTCGCCCCGATCCTGGCGGTCCTGCGTCGCCGTCTCGTCAACGTCCTCATCACCGACACCGCGACGGCGGAGATGGTGCTCGAGAAGGCCGGCGGCGAGTCCGGCGCGGAACCCGGCGCCCTCCTGTCCGGGGCCTCGACGTGAGCCGCAGCATCGCGGCGGCGCTCGGCATCGACGTCGGAACCACCGAGACGAAGGCCGGGGTCGTGAGCCTCGACGGCCGGCTGCTCGGGCTGGCCCGCCGGCGGCACCTCGGTTTCGTCGACCCCGCGAGCGGCACGGCCGAGCAGGACCCAAACGAGTGGTGGTCGGGGCTCGTCGCCACGGTTCGCGAGGCATTTGAAGCCGCCCGCGAAGCGAGCCCCGGCGGTCTCGACGTGGTTGGCCTCGCCGTCGATGGCCACGGCCCGACCCTGACGCCAGTCGATGCCGCGGGCCTGCCCACGCGGCCGGCCATCACGTGGCAGGACACTCGATCAAGCGAGGACGCGGACGCCCTCGCGGCACGAACCGGCCTGCACGGCTGGGCGCTGGGCATCCTGCCTGCGGCGCGCTGGCTCGAGCGCACGGATCCCGACGCCGCGCGCGCGACTCGCTGGTACATGAACTCGTGGGAGGCGCTCGCCCTCCGCCTGACCGGCCGGGCCGCCGCCGTGGCGGCCGGAGCAGCGGTGCCGCTCCAGACTGACGTCCTCGCGGCGGCGGGCGTCTCGGCCGATCGCCTGCCGCCGCCGCTCCGGGCCGGCCAGGTGATCGGGCCGCTCCTGCCGGACGTGGCTCGGCAGCTCGGGCTCGCGGACGCGACGCCGGTGGTCGCGGGTGTCGTCGACGCCTACGCGAGCCTCCACGGCGCGGCGATGCTCCGGGCCGGTGACGCAATCGATGTCGGCGGGGCCGCCGGCGGCTTCGGCCTCTACTGGGACGAGGCGATCGAGGCGCGGGGCTCCTTCACGGCGCCGGCGCCGATCCCCGGTCTGTGGCTCGTCGGTGGCGCGATGGCCGCGACCGGCGCAGCCCTCGACTGGTTCCGCGATGCGGTCCTCGGCGGACGCATCTCCACCTCCGAGCTGCTCGCCGAGGCGGCCGCCGTCCCGGCCGGCGCGAACGGCGTCGTGTTCCTGCCGTACCTCGCCGGCGAGCGTTCGCCGCTCTGGGACCCCACCGCGCGCGGCGCGTTCGCGGGGCTCACCCTCAACCACGGCCGAGGCGAGATGACCCGGGCCATCATCGAGGCCTCCGCGTACGCGCTCCGCCACGTTGCCCGGTCGATCCTGGACGCCGGCGGCCGAGTAGACGCGATGCGCGTCTGTGGCGGACCGGCCCGCGACGACGCGTGGAACCAGGTCAAGGCGGACGTGACCGGGTTCCCCGTCGAGGTGCCGCGGATCCTCGAGACGGCGGTCGTGGGCTCGGCGATCCTCGCGGCCACGGGGGTCGGCGCCCAGCCCGACCTGCCGACCGCGATTCGGGCGATGGTGACCATCGACCGGCGGCTCGAGCCGGATCCCCTCGTCAGGGCGCGCTACGACGCTGGCTTCGAGGCCTACCTCGGCCTCTATCCGGCGGTCTCCGAGGCCCTCCGGCAGCGGCCCCAGCCCATCGAGGCGACGGCATGAGCCGGGACGAGGACCTCATGGCCCGCTTGCTCTCGCCGACCGGAGACCCGGCGACCGCCCACGAGCCGGTCGCGACAGGAGCGCTGCTCCGAGAACTCGGCGTTCCCGGGGTTCCCGCGGTTCCCGGGGTTCCCACGGACCGGGACGCTTCCGCCCCGCTCCAACCGGGGCGACTCGAGCTGCGCGGGATCCGGCGATCGTTCGATGCCGGCCATGGTCAGCGTCTCGTGGCACTCGACGGCCTGGACCTGGCGGTCGACGGCGGCGAGATCGTCTCGATCATCGGGCCGAACGGCTCGGGCAAGAGCACCCTGCTCCGCGTCGCCGCCGGCCTCCTCCGGCCCGAGGCCGGCGAGGTGCGCCTCGATGGCCACCCAGTCACGGGCCCCGAGCGCGGCATCGGGCTCGTCTTCCAGGAGCCTCGGCTGCTGCCGTGGCGGACCGTGGCCGACAACGTCGGCTACCCGCTGGAGCTGGTCGGTGCTTCAAACACCGAGCGCCGCGAGCGCGTCGCCGAGCTCGTGGAGCTCGTCGGTCTCGAGGCAGCGGCGGACGTCGTCCCGTCGCGTCTTTCGGGCGGCATGCGCCAGCGGGCGGCGCTCGCCCGGGGCCTAGCCCTGTCGCCGGAGGTGCTGCTCCTCGACGAGCCGTTCAGTGCCCTCGATGCGCTGACCCGGGAGCGCTTCAACGCCGAGCTGCTCCGGCTGTGGGCCAGGATGCGGACGACGATTCTCTTCGTCACCCACAGCATCCACGAGGCGATCTTCGTGGGCGATCGGGTCGTCGTCCTGTCCCAGCGGCCGGGGCACGTGATCGGCGACCTGGCCGTCCCGTTCGGTCGCCCTCGCCGGCCCGAGGTTATGGACGAGCCGGCGGCCGGCGCGCTGGCCGGCCGGATTCGCGGCCTGCTCGAAGGCGGCGGCGCATGACCGCGGCCATTGCTCGCGGCCGCGGCTGGGGCGCTATCGGACCGATCCTCCTCGCCCTCGTCGGGTTCTTCGCGGTCTGGAAGCTCGTCGTGGTCCTCGGTGGCTACCCGGTCTTCATCCTGCCGCCGCCGGAGACGGTGCTCGCGCGCTTCGTGACGGGCTGGACGAACGGCATCCTTCTGCGGCACACCGTCGCGACGCTCGTCGAGATCGCCCTCGGATTCGCGATCGGGGCATCGACGGCGATCCTCGTCGGCTACCTGCTCGCGCGGTCTCGCCTGGCCGAGCGGGTCCTCTCGCCGTACATCGTCGCGGCCCAGGCGACGCCGATCCTGGCCCTCGCGCCGGTCCTCGTCCTGTGGTTCGGACCCGGGCTCGGGGCGCGGGTCGTCATCTGCGCCCTCATCGTCTTCTTCCCGATCGCGGTGGCCACGATGGTCGGGATCCGGGCGGTCGACGATCGACTGCTCGAGCTCGCCCGGAGCCTCCGCGCGACTCGCCGCCAGGTGTTGACGACCCTCGAGATCCCGGCCGCCCTGCCGTCGATCTTCGGCGGTCTGCGGGTCGGCGTGACACTCGCCGTCGTCGGCGCGATCGTGGCCGAGTGGGCCGGGGCCGACCAGGGCCTCGGCGTCCTGGTGAATCTCGCCCGCGGCAGCCTCTTCGACATCCCGCTGCTCTTCGCCACGCTCCTGACGATCGCCCTGATCGGCGTGGCCCTGTACGTCGCCGTCCTGCTCGTCGAGCACCGCCTCGTCGGCATCCGATGATCCACAGCCGCCAGCCCGGAGGTCCCGCCGTGTCGTCCCGCCGCCTTGCCGCTCTGCTCAGTCTGACCCTCGTCGCGGGGTGCTCGCCCGCCGGCTCATCGCCGTCCGCGCCAGCGGAGGCCTCCGCCGTGGGGCCGTGCTTCGGAGTACCGAACCGGCCAGGCGGCTGCGTCCTCCTCACGGTCGGGCTCGGCTACATCCCGAGCGTCCAGTTCGCCCCGTTCTACTTTGCCCAGCAGCAGGGCTACTACACCGCCGCGGGGCTGACCGTGACCTTCCAGAACCAGATCGACCCAAACCTCATCACCCTCGTCGGCCAGGGCACGATCGACGTCGGGCTCGCCGATGGGACGAGCGTCGTCCCGGCGGTCAGCCAGGACATCCCGATCAAGTACCTCGCGACGGTCTACGGGACGTTCCCCTCGATCGTCTTCGCCAAGACGTCGTCCGGGATTGCCAAAGCGGCCGATCTCAAGGGCAAGCGCATCGGGATCCCGGGCCGCTACGGCTCGTCCTGGATCATGCTCCAGGCGCTCCTCGGGTCCGCGAACCTGACCCCGAGCGACGTCACGATCGTCGAGTACCCGGACTTCGGGCAGGGCGCCGCGCTGGCCCAGGGCCAGATCGACGCCGCCACCGGCTTCGACAATAACGAGCCGGTCCAGGCGCGGCTCTCGGGGACGCCCGTCAATGTGTTGCGCGTCGACCAGGTCATCCACCTGCCGGGCCCCGGCCTCATCGCCGGAACCGCGACGCTGTCCACGAAGGGCGCCGCGATCACCGCGTTCGTCGCCGCGACGCTGCACGCGATGCGTGACATCGCGGCCGACCCGAGCAAGGGCCTCGACGCGTCGATCGCCGCCGTGCCGGAGCTCGGCCAGCAGCGTGCGACGCAGGCCGCGATCCTCGACGCGACGATCGCCGACTGGGCCGCGCCGGGTGCACCGCCCGCCTCGGCTGCAAGCTCGTATGGCGCGATCGACCGCGCGGGCTGGAACGCGACGATCGCGTACCTGACGACCCTCGGCATGGTGCCGAAGAGCATCACCGTCGATGACGTCATCGACGACCTGAGCGGCGTCGCCGGGACGTGATCAGGCGGGCCGTCGCCGCGCGCGGCGGCGCAATCGCGTTCCTGCCCATCGCCGCGGTCTTCGCGGTCGCGATCGTCGTCACGCTCGGCGACTCGATCCGGCAAGCCTCGCCATCCGCGAGCCCGGCCGCGACCAACGACGATCAGGCGGCCCCCTCAGGATCCCTTTCGCTGGGGGTCACCGACGTGCGCCCGACCGTGTCGTCCGACGGCTCGGTGGTGCTGAGCGTGAGCCTCACCGCCCGCGTCCACGCGACCCGGACCATCACCGTCGCGACCCCGTCGACCATCCGCTACCCGCTGTTCCGGCTCATCCCCCAGGGATCGATCGGTGTCGTGGGCACGTACTCGGCGTCCACGGGTTCAAACACGACCCTCCTCGCAGGCCAGACCTCGACGTACGAGCTGGCGTTCGACTTCCGCGGGCTCTCGATGCTCCCGGCGCCGGGTCGCGAGGTCGCGATCGCCGGCAATGTGCCGCCGGCGCCGGGCACCTGGCTGCTGGAGATGCAGCTGGTGGACGAGGGGGGCCTGTCCTATGACGTCACGACCCCGGTCACGATCGCCGCCGCCTCTTGACCGGGGAACGTCGGGGCGCGACAATCGTTGCAGACGCAACCATCATCGCATCGGCGGTGAGCCGCGCCGCCGAAAGGACAGTTACGACGCCATGGATCCCCAGATCGCCCGAGCGCTGACGCACGGACAGACCATCGACATCACCACGACCGGTCGCGTGACCGGCCAGCCCCGCCGCCTCGAGATCGTGTTCCACAACCTCGACGGCCGGATCTACATCTCCGGCATCCCGAATGCCCACCACCAGCGCGCCTGGCTCCGGAACCTCGAGGCCGACCCGGCGATGACGTTCCACCTCAAGGGCCCGGTCTCGGCCGACCTGCCGGCGACGGCGCGGGTCATCACCGATCCCGACGAGCGCCGCCCGATCCTCGAGCGGATCGCCCGGATCTGGCACCGCGACCCGGAGACGATGATCGAGTACAGCCCGCTCATCGAGGTCGACATCGAGGGCTACGCCCCGGCCGCCGCGGCCTGACGAGCCTCGGGCTCATACTGCGCCCGTGGGCTGGCAGCATTTCCTGGGCGGCGCGAAAACCGGCGCATCCGGCACGAAGCCCGGCGTGAAGCCCGGCACCGACGCTGCCGACACCGAGACGGTCCGGCGGATCGTCGCCCAGCTCGAGGCCATGCCCCACGATCGGGCCCGGTTCCTGGCGGCCTTCGCGTACATCCTGACCCGTGCCGCCGCGGCCGATCTCGACATCAGCGCGGCCGAGGCGCACGAGATCGAGGTGCTCGTCATGGAGCACGCCAGCCTGCCCGAGGCGCAGGCCGTCCTCGTCGCCCAGATGGCGCGCCACCAGGCGCTGCTCTACGGCGCAACCGAGGACTACCTCGTCACGCGCCAGTTCAAGGACCTCTCGACGGAGGCGGAGCGCCTCGACCTGCTGCGCTGCTGCTATCTCGTCAGCGCCGCCGACGACGAGATCAGCCTGCAGGAGTCGGACACGCTCCAGGACATCGCGCTCGAGCTCGACGTCGATCGCAATGCCGTCAAGGCGATGCGCGAGGAGTTCGCCCCGAAGCTCTCGACGATCAAGGCCCTCCGCCGCCTCCGCGCCGAGGAGGACTAGGCCCCGCCTCGCAGGAGCGCGAGAGCAGGTTCAGTCGCGCGAGCACAGGTTCAGCCGCGCGAGAGCAGGTTCAGCCGCCGAGGGCGGCGTCCAGCTCGTCGTTCGAGGGCTCGCGCAGGATCCGGTACGGGGCGTCGGGATCGCCGAACAGGATCGTCGGCGTCACCCAGCCGCCCTGGTTGAGGCGCCGGATGTGGGCGTCGGCGGCCGGGTCCTCATCGACTTTCCGGTACTCAAACGGCACGCCCTTGACCGTGAGGTGTTCGAGCGAGCGGGTCGTGTCCTCGCAGGTGTCGCGGCCGAGCACGACGATCGGCGGATGCGCTGAATCGGGGGCGGGCTGGGTCATGCCGGGTTGCTCCTCAGTTCGGGCGGCCGCTGCCGCCGAGATCGTTGCCACGCTCGCGCAGGAAGCGCTCGATGTCGGCGATGAGGTCGTCGCCCTCGGGCAGGCGCGCCTCGTCGGTCATCGCCTCGAGCCGCTCGACGTACTGGCGCGTGCTCTCGTCGGAGGCCGCGGCGGTGTCGAGCCGCTGGCGGAGGAGCATCGCCTCGTTGGCCAGGCCACCAGGTGGAATCTCGACCTCGAGGTGCCGGTTGACGACCTCGAGCAACGCGAGGGCGGCGGTGGCGTAGGGCCCATTGAGGTAGTGCGGAATCTGGGCGAAGTAGCCGACGGCCGGGATCCCGGCCTTCGACACGGCGACGTCGAGCACCGAGATGCAGGCGGCGGGCACGCGCAGGGTGCCGGTTGGGCCGGCCTGGACATTGCCCTTGAGGAGCCCCGGCTTCGAGGCGGTGCCGAGGATCGGCACGGGCCGGGTGTGCGGCACGGCCGCCGGGATCGCCCCGAGGCTGATCCACTGGACCACGCCCAGCTTCTGGACCAGCGCCACGAGCTCTTTCGAGAGCTCCCGCCAGCGGAAGTCCGGCTCGGCGCCGGTGAGCACGAGGATGTCGCGCGCCCCGTACGTCGAGCGGGTGATCGTGAGCTTCGACCAGGTCAGGGTGCGCGGCCGCCCGTCGCGGATCTCGAGGGCCGGCCGGCGGGCGCGGTAGTCGAACAGGGCGTCGCCGTCGAACTCGGCGATGATCGCCCCGCCCTCCGCGACGCGCTCCGCGGCGTTCGTCGCGGCCGAGCCCGCGTCGACCCAGCCATCGAGGGCCACGAGCATGCTCGGCTCGTGGAGGTCATCGGGCGCAGTGAGCTTGATCAGGGCCACGGGCGAGAGTCTAGGCCCGGTCCGCGTGACGGGCGCGCGCCTCAGCGGAGTCGGCGGGCCGCCGAGCGCGCGGCGTGGAAGCCGCACATGCCATGGACGCCGCCGCCGGGCGGCGTCGAGGCGGAGCACAGGAAGATCGAGGGGTTCGGCGTCGAGTACGGGTCGTAGAAGCGCCACGATGGCCGAGTGAAGAGCTGCCGGACGCCGTTCCAGCCGCCGGCGATGTCCCCGCCGATGTCGTTGGCGTTGTACGCCTCGAGGGCTGCCGGCCCGGTCGACACGGTGGCGAGGATCCGATCCCGGAAGCCCGGGGCGAAGCGCTCGATCTGGCCGAGGATCGGCTCGGTCATGTCCGTCGTCGAGCCGTTCGGGACGTGGCAGTACGCCCAGACCGTGTGCTTGCCCTCGGGCGCTCGCGAGGGATCGAATCGGCTCGGCTGGGTCAGGAGGACGAACGGCCGCTCGGGCACCTGGCCCTTCGCGACCGCCGCCTCTGACGCGGCGATCTCGTCGTAGCTGCCGCCGAGGTGGAGGGTGCCGGCGCCGGCGAGCTCCTCGACCTGCCAGGGGATCGGGCCGTCGAGCGCGAGATCGAGCTTGAAGACGCCGGGTCCGTAGCGGAACAACCCGAGCCGCCGCCGGAAGCCCGGCGGGAGGGCATTGCCCGTGATGTCGAGGACCTGGCGCGGCGTGAGGTCGAACAGGGTGACGCCGTGGGCCGGCAGGTCATCGAGGCTCGTCACCGCGCGCCCGGTCTCGATCCGGCCCCGCAGCGAGAGCAGCTCCTGGGCCATGGCGACGGGGATCGAGCCGGCGCCGCCGGCGGGGAACGGCCAGCCGTCGCGGTGCGCGCTCCCGAGCATGAGTAGCGCGGCGGCGGCGCTGACGGGCGCCCGCATCGGCAGGAGCGCGTGGGCCGCGGCGCCGGCGAGGAGGGCCTTCGTCCGATCCTCGACGAACCGGCCCGCGAGCCACGACGCAGGCTGGAGCGCCTGGACCCCGAACCACGCCAGCCGTGCGGTACGGCGCGGCCAGAGCGGGATGTGGAACGGCGCGAGGACGTCCGGCAGGAGCTCGTCGAAGTGGTCCACGAGCGGCCCGAACAGCCGGCCGTACTCGTCGGCGTCGCGCCCGAGCGTGGCCGCCATCGCCTCGACGTCGCGGTGGACGACGACCGCGGTCCCGTCGTCGAACGGGTGGGCGAGCGGGATCGGTGGCTCCAGCCACTGGACGCCACGCCGCTCGAGCCAGCCCCCGGCGAAGAACGGGGCAAGGCGGCCGAACGGGTAGATCGAGCTGCACGCGTCGTGGATGAACCCGGGCAGCGTCCGTTCGTCGCTGCGAGCGCCGCCACCGACGGTCTCGGCCGCCTCGATGACCTGGACCGAGTGGCCCTCTCGGGCGAGCTCGATCGCCGCGGCGAGCCCATTCGGGCCGCCACCCACGACGATCGCATCCACCAGCTCGACGGTCATGGCCGCAACCGGATCGGCTGGAAGAACTCGCCGGCGGGCGTCCGGACCCACCACGCGCCGGTGTCGCGCCGCTCCTGCCATGTCGTGAAGCGGTAACGGAAGCGCCGCGCCCGGACCCACCGTGGCGGTCCGTTGGGGAAGGGGTTACGGCCGATGAGCGCGAGCGTGGGCCCGTCGCCCTCGAGCAGCCGGACGAGGAACGGCACGAACCAACGATCGCCGTAGCCGGGCGAGAGCGGCAGGAACCACATGAGCCAGTCGAGCCGGAGATGGTACGGCGCGACCTGCGGCGGGAGCCGCCGGAGATCGCCGGGCTTGGCCTTGAACGCGTATTCGCGCCACTCCGTCGCGGGGCCCGGCTCCTCGTCGAGCGTGCCTTCGACGATCACCTCGTCGCGGACCCGGCTGACGCTCCCGAACGCGCCGTAGGTATTGACCAACCGGAAGGGGTCGAACGACCGGTTCATGGCCTGCCGCGGGCTCAGCAGGTTTCGGACCGGGAACCAGCTCAGCCCGACGACGACGAGCGCGAGGAGGAGGACCAGCGCCCCGAACCAGGTCGGCAGGACCGCCGGGAGCGCGGCCGGTGCGCCGGCCCCGATCGGGGCCAGCGCGGGCGCGACGAACCGGACGACAGGATCCGCGATGGCGGCGGTCATGGCGACGATCGTGATCCAGTTCAACCACGCGTAGTTGCCGCTCACGACGAGGTACAGCTGCGTCCCGATCAGGAGGACCGCGGCGATCGTCCCGAATGGCTGGGGCAGGAACAGCCCGAACGGCAGGACGAGCTGGGCGACGAAGTTCCCGACCGCCTCGACCCGGTGAACCCGCCGCGGCAGGCGATGGAAGAACCACGACAGCGGGTTGGGCAAGGGCTGCGTCTCGTGGTGGAACTCCATGCAGGTCAGGTTGCGCCAGCACGGATCGCCGCGAAGCTTGATCAGGCCGGCCCCGAACTCCACCCGGAACCCCAGCCAACGGAAGGCCAGGAGCACCGGCCACGGCGGCGCGACCTCGGCATTGCCGAGGAAGATCGCGAGGAAGCCCGCCTCGAGCAGCAGCGTCTCCCAGCCGAAGGCGTAGAACGTGCCGCCGACGTTGACGATCGACTGGTAGAGCACCCAGAGCGAGAACCACGCGGCCATCGTCAGCGGCAGGGGAGCGGCCTGCGGAAGGCCGACCAACAGCGCGACGGAGACGACGATCCCGATCCAGGAGATCACCCGCAGCTTCGCGTCGGAGTAGCCGAGCCAGCGGAAGAGCGATGGCGCGTCGAGGAAGCGCGGCACGAGGCGGAGGAACTCCCCGGCGGGCTCGAGCCCGCGATCGCCGCACAGCGCCGGGAACTGGCGGAGGGCCACGACGAACGCGATGACGTAGATCGCCGCGATCCCGCGCTCGAGCAGGAAGCGCGCGACGACGTAGTCCGGCGCGCCGAGCTCCGGCATGGCGCCTATGGTGCCGCCTCCCCAGCCCGCTGTCCCGCGTCCGTCCGCCGCCGGCGCTGACATCGAATTGCAATGCCTGACGGGGTACCTCTGGCGCGCCCGACAGGCGATCGGTCACTTGACGCGGCCGGTGCGCGTGCACAACAGTGAGGCGATGCGATTCGCCGCGGCAGGGCTGCTCGGCCTCGTTGTTCCCGGTGCCGGTCATGCCCTCCTTGGCCGACGGCGCGCGGCCGTCCTCTTCTTCCTGCCGGTCCTGGTCCTCGCGGGCGCGGCGGCCGCGCTCTTCCTGACCGGTGGCGTCACGGGCCTCCTCGCCTTCGTCGTGACCCCCGGGGTCCTGCCCGCCCTCGCGGTCGTCAACGTGGCGTTCGCTGCGTGGCGGGTGCTCGCCGCCGTGGACGCGTCACGTGGCGGGACGCGGCCGCTTCGGACCGGCGCCGTCCTCGCCGCGGGCATCCTCGTGCTCGTCGCCGCGCCGCACCTCTGGGCCGGCATGACGATTGCGACCACGAGCGATCTCCTCGACTCGGTCTTCGCGCCCGATGCGACCGCCGGCCCGGACGCGAGCGACGCCCCGCCCGTCTCTGCCTACATGGGCCGCCCCGGGACCGTCGATCCGTATGGCTGGGACTGGCCGGATCCGACGGCTGCCCCGGGCGCCACAGGGGGGCCGCCGGCCCCCAGCGGGCCGTTCGCTGCCGGCCTCGGAACGTTGCCCGGCCTCGGTGTCTCGGTCCCATGGACACGGCCCGGCGCCGTGCCGTGGGGCGCCGATGGCCGCTTCGACCTGCTCCTGCTGGGCTCGGACGCCGGCCCGGATCGCTGGAGCCGGCGCATGGACGTCATGCTCCTCGTCGAGGTCAACGTGGCCAACGGCAAGGTCGCGATGATCGGGCTGCCGCGGAACCTCGTCAACGCGCCGTTCCCACCCGGCAGCCCCGCGGCCGATGCGAGCTCGTGCGGCTGCTTCTCGCAGCTCCTCAATTCGATGTACGTCGAGGCGACGGTCGTCCACCCGGGTCGCTGGCCAGGGACCGGCGCTGTCAAGGGCATCGGTGCGGTGCGGTCCATGGTCTCGACCCTGACGGGCCGGCCTATCGATGCCGTCCTCGTCGCGGACCTGTGGGGGATGATCAAGGTCGTGGACGCCATGGGTGGCGTCGACATCAACATCACGGCCCCGGTCTACGACGACAACTACCCGGATCCGATGTGGGGCCACATCGCGATGTCACTGCCTGCCGGCGAGCAGCACCTCGACGGGCGCGACGCCCTCTTCTACGCCAGGAGCCGCCACCAGGACTCCGACTATGGCCGGATGCAGCGGCAGCAGACCCTGCTGCTCGCGATCCGCAACGACATCGGGGCCGCGACGATCCTCGATGCTCCTGCCCTGGCCGGCGCGGCGAAGGGCTTCGTCTGGACGGACCTCCCGCGCGATTCGCTGCCGAACCTGGTGAACCTGTTCGGCAAGGCCGCGGCGGCGAGCGTGAAGAACCTGCGGGTGATGCCGCCGACGTACCCCGAGGTCCTCACCCCGGCGATCGTCACGAAGGTCCAGGCCGACATCGCGAAACTCCTCGGCACGGTGCCTCCGCCGACACCGACGCCGATCCCCACCGCATCGCCGCCGAGCGGCACGCCCGGCCCCACGCCCGAGCCGACGCCGGTGGACACCCCGCCACCCACACCGGAGCCCACGCCCGCCGCGACGGACATCCC
>Ga0193751_1001627_pt1 | contig 14211 bp, 15 predicted proteins | sample L1c2metaG_FD_143050 | JGI IMG/M metagenome (GOLD analysis project Ga0193751, IMG submission 143050) | Soil microbial communities from a riparian zone of the East river system, Colorado, United States - L1c2 | ecosystem: Environmental > Terrestrial > Soil > Riparian zone | place: USA: East River... | reverse complement strand
CGACTTCAAGGGCGGGACGCAGATCACGTTCAATACGCCCAAGCCGTACTCGCAGGGATCGCTCCAAAGGTTCATGGCGCAGCAGGGCCAGCGGGACGCCGTGGTTCAGGGTCGGGGCCAGGCCGTCAACAACGACTTCAAGCAGTGGCAGGTCCGGACGAAGTCGCTCACACGCGCGGAACAGAACAACTTGACCCAGGGCCTGAAGACCAACTTTGGCGCGTTCAAGAGCGGGTTGAAGAACGTCTCGGGGACGTTCGGGCACCAGATCGCGATCGACGCGATCTACGGGATCATCGTTTCGCTGCTCCTGATCACGATCTACATCGCGATTCGGTTCGACTTCAAGTTCGCGATGCCCGTGATCCTCGCGATGCTGCACGACATAGCCGTCACCGTCGGCGTCTACGCGCTGGTCGGCAAAGAGGTCTCGGTCGACACGGTGGCCGCCGTGCTGACGGTGCTCGGCTACTCGATCTACGACACGATCATCATCTTCGACCGCATCCGCGAGAACGTGCCGCTGATGCGGCGCTCGCCGTTCGCGACGATCGCGAACGTCTCGCTGTGGGAGACGATCAGGCGCTCGCTGGCCACGACGTTCATCACGCTGCTGCCGATCATCTGTCTCGAGATCCTCGGCGGCGCAACGCTCAAGGACTTCGCCTTCGCGCTGATCGTCGGCGTCACCTCCGGCGCCTACTCCTCGATCTTCTTCGCCGCTCCGATCCTCACGATCTGGAAGGAGCGCGAGCCGGAGTACGCACGGCGCAAGCGGCTCACGGGTGACGAGGGGCCGGAGCCGGACGGCGGCACGCCGGCGCGCCGCAGGCCGCTCCGCCCCAAGGGCGGCCCGGCGCTCGACCCCGGCACGCTCGCGCTGCAGGAGTCGGAGCAGGCGCTCGCCTCGGAGGCGACGCCCACCCTCGCCGACGCGATCCATCCGACGCCCGCGACGGCCAGCGCCGACGCCCGCCGCGAGAAGCGGCGGCAGCGGCGGCGCTCGAGGCCGCATGGCCGCGCGCGGTAGCGGCCACCTCCTCCTCGAGACGCTCGAGGAGCTGCTGGCCGAGCTGCCGAGCCGCCTGCGCGGCGGCCGCGAGCGGCTGTCGGAGGCCGCCGTCTCGGCCCTGCGCGGGCTCCCCGACGAGCTCAACCTCGTCACGCGGGACGAGCTCGACGAGCTCGAGCTCCGGGTCTCGCAGCTCGAGCACCGGCTGCGGCTCCTCGAAGACGGGCCGCACGACCTCCCGCCGGCGGCCTAGCGCCTGAAGCGGGTCACCGTGGCGGCGAGGAACGTCTCGGCGTCGTAGACGATGAAGCCGCAGACGGCCGCGAGCGGCAGCTCGGCGAAGGCCGCCTCGGCGATCGCCTCCCAAATCTCGGTCCCGCTCTGGGAGGTGACGACGTCGAACCACGCATCGCAGCAGAGCATCGTGCCCGTCACCGCCGCCAGCGGCACGAGCCACTGCGAGCCGCGGAAGGCGGCCCAGGCCGTCGCCGCGAACGAGGCCGTCAGCCCCACGTCGAAACCGACCCAGGCGAGGTCGTAGTGGAAAGTGACGTGCCGAGACGGAAGCGTGAAGGTGAGGTAGAGGATCCAGGGCACGAGCGCGACCGCGACGAGTCCAAGCAGCGTCGTCATCCAGCGCGGCAGCGGGATCCGAACGACGTCCGCAGGATCCTCCTTCATGGACACGTTGTACCCTGGCACGGTGATGCCGCGACTGCCCAGCGCGGAGAGGCTCCTCGCATGGGGCTCCGCCACCGTCGGCGTGATCGGGCTCGTGTCGGCGCTGACCCCGGAGATGGCAGACCGGGTCCGCATCGCCCGGGGCCTGCTGCCGCCGGGTTGGCCGGAAGCCGCGCGAGTCCTCACCGTCGCCTTCGCGATCGGCCTGATTTGGCTCTCACGCTCGCTCGCGAAGCGCCGGCGGCGCGCCTGGCAGCTCGCGGTCGCGGTCGTCGTCGCCTCGGCCGCCGCGCACCTGGCGAAGGGTCTCGACTTCGAGGAGGCGACGATCTCGCTGCTCCTGCTGGCTGCGCTGGTGCGCTGGCGGCACCGCTTCGACGTGCCCGGCGACCCGGCGAGCGTCCGGCCGATGGTCGGCCTCGGCACCGCGCTCGCAGGAATCGGTGCGATCGCCGGTGCGGAGGAGCTGCGCGGCGTGGACCTCTCGCACCGCACCGACGACGCGCTCCTCGGCCTCGGCGTAGCCCTCGCCTTCCTTGCCCTCTACACCTGGCTGCGGCCCTTCGGGCAGGCCGTCGCACAGACGGTGGGGGAACGACGGGTCGCGCGGGCGCTCGTGGAGGCCTACGGCACCGACAGCCTCTCCTTCTTCGCCCTGCGGCGTGACAAGAGCTACCTCTTCTCGCCGTCCCGCCGTGCCTTCCTCGCCTACCGCGTCGTGGCCGGTACAGCCCTCGTCAGCGGCGACCCCGTCGGCGATGAGGCGGAGATAGACGAGCTCCTCGCGGAGCTGCGCGACATCGCCCGCGCGCACGGGTGGCGGCTCGCGGTCGTCGGCGCCTCCGAGGAGCATCTCGACCGCTACCGCGCGTTCGGGCTGAAGCCGGTGCCGATGGGGGAGGAGGCGGTGCTGCGCCCGGAGACGTTCTCGCTCGAGGGACGCGCGATCCGCAAGGTGCGGCAGTCGGTTTCGCGGCTGCGCAAGGCCGGCTACTCGTTCCGGGTCGTCGCAGCGGACGAGGTCGGACCCGAGCTGGCGGCCGAGCTCGCGGACGTGTCCGCCTCGTGGCGCGGCGGCGAGCCGGAGCGCGGCTTCTCGATGGCGATCGACGAGCTCCACGTCCCGGGGACGGTGCTCGCCCTGGCCGAGGATGCCACGGGCCGGGTCGGCGGCTTCCTCCACCTCGCTCCGTCGCCGGCCGGCGGCGGCTGGTCGCTGAGCACGATGGGGCGCCGTCCGCACGCGCCGAACGGCCTCACGGAGTTCCTCGTGGTCGAGACGCTCGGCTGGGTGCGCGAGACCGGTGCGAGCGAGCTGTCCCTCAACTTCTGCGCGCTGACGGACTTCCTCGCGCCGGAGCGGGTGACGACGCCCCTGCGCAGGCTCGTCCGCCGCGTGCTCCTGCTCGCCGACAACGTCTTCCAGCTCGAGCGGCTCTACTCGTTCAACCGGAAGTTCTTCCCGGAGTGGCGCCGCCGCTACATCTGCGTGGAGCGTCTCACCGACCTGCCGGCCGTTGGGCTCGCCTATCTCCACGCCGAGTCGCTGCTCGTCCCGCCAGGCCCGTGGACCCGGCGCCGCGAGGCCCGCCGCCGCGCCGCCGCCTGACATCGGCCGGGTTGCCGCCTAACCTGTTTCCGTGAGCACGACGCGCAGCATCGGCCGTCTCTCCGAGATCGCGCAGGTCATGGTGCGGCACGGCTTCGGCTACTTCATCGAGGCGCACAAGCTCAGCGACCTCCTGCCGGGCCGCTCGGCGGAGGATCGCCTCGCGAACGTGTCCGCCGAACACGGCGCCTCCTCCGCCCGCGGCCAGCACCTGCGGAATGTGCTCGACGAGCTCGGGCCGACGTTCGTGAAGTTCGGGCAGCTCCTCTCGACGCGGCCCGACATCGTGCCGCCCGACATCGTCGTCGAGCTGCGGGCGCTGCAGGACGACGTGCGGCCGTTCCCGTTCGAGCAGGCCGAGCGGGTGATCGAGGAGGAGCTGGGGAATACGCTCGAGCGGCTGTTCGTCGACTTCGACCCGACGCCGGTCGCGGCTGCGTCGATCGGCCAGGTGCACCGCGCGACCCTCCCGAACGGACGCCGCGTCGCGGTCAAGGTGCAGCGCCCGGGCGCGCCACGCCAGATCGAGGCCGACCTGGGCCTTCTCTATCAGGCGGCAAAGCTCGCGCGCGAGCGGATCAGGGCGTTCGACTTCGTCGACACGCGCCAGCTCGTGGACGAGTTCGCCCGGTCGATCCGGAAGGAGCTCGACTACCGCCAGGAGGGGCGCAACGCGCAGAACTTCCACCGCAACTTCGCCGGCAGCCCGCACGTCCGCGTGCCGAAGGTCTACTGGCAGTACACGCGCGCGCGCGTGCTGACACTCGAATGGATCGACGGCATCCAGCTCGCCGACGTCGACCTGGTGGCGATGACGCTCGACGAGCGCCGGGAGCTCGCCTACCGGATGACCGAAACGTGGATGACGATGATCTTCCGCAACGGCTTCTTCCACGGCGACCCGCACCCGGCGAACATCCTCGTACCGCCGGAGCCGGGAGTGATCGGGCTCGTCGACTTCGGCGCGGTGGGGACGCTGACGGACGACGACATGTCGAAGCTGACCGGCCTCTTCATCGACGCCGCGAACGAGAACATCGAGCAGCTCCCGAGGCGGCTCGGAGAGCTCGGGGTGCGCTATCCGAAGGAGCGTGAGAGCGAGTTCCTCGCCGAGATCCGCGAGCTCTACTACCGCTACTACGGCGCCAGCCTCAGCGAGATCGACCCGATCCAGGTTATCCGCGAGGGCTTCCAGCTCATCTACTCGATGAACCTCCAGCTGCCGACGCGCTTCCTCCTGCTCGACCGCACCGTCGCCACCCTCGGCTCGGTCGGCGCCGAGCTCTATCCGGACTTCAACGTCTTCGAGGTTGCACGACCGTACGCACGCGACCTGATGCTCGAGCGGTTCACGCCGGAGCGGGTGGCGCGGCGGGCGCGGCGGGAGGCCTTCCGCTACGCGCAGGTCATTCTGGACGCGCCGCACCAGTTCCACGACTTCATGGAGGAGATCCGCGACGGCCAGCTCGAAGTCGGCTTCGTGCACAAGGGGCTCGACGACTTCCTCGCCGACCTACAGAAGGTCTTCAACCGGCTCGTGATCGCCCTCGTCGTCACGGGCGGGCTGATCGGCTCGAGCCTGATCGGGATCTTCGCCCATCACGGGCCGCAGGTGCTGGGCATCAACATCATCTCGATCCTCGGCTTCGCGCTCTCGGCGGTGCTCGGGCTGTGGCTGCTCTGGGGGGTCATCCGCTCGGGCCGGCTGTAGCTCGCGAGAGCTTCGCTCTCGCTCGCTGGGATAAGGAACTGCGCGGGCCGGAAAGCGTGGTTTCCGTCCCGCTTCGTGCTGTTGTTGGTTTTCGATGCTCTGGACGGGATGGCTGCCTGGTGCGCTCGCGCGCGGCGGAGGCCGGCGCGAGCGCAGTCCGGCCTGCGGCTAAGCCCCCGCTGCGCGGATCGCTTAGCCTCCGGCCTTGGGCCGCTCTTTGCTTTCGCGGCCTCGAAGCCTGACCGCCGCTCAGGCGGAAGCGTTGTGACGCTTTAGCGCGAAAGGACACCACCTGCCGGTTTGCAGAGGTTTTCCGGCTAGCAGGGGTCGCGAGACACCACCGAGACACCACCGCTACGACGTGTCTCCGCGAATAAGCGTCAAATCGGGTCGTCGTGGAGCGGTGTGGCCGAGCAGCTTTCCGGTGTCCGCGACCATCCTCTCGGCCATCTCGATCGTCTCGGCCTGCCGCTTCTCGAGCCTGCGGAGCCGCTGCAGGGTCAAAGCGTTCTTGCTCGTTTGGAGCTCGTAGTCGCGCTCCCACAGCCGCTGATAGACGACCTCGAGCAGGAAGTCGAGCCGATCGTCGGCCTGTTGCTCAACCGCGGCTGACCCTTTGCGCGCAAGCCGGCGCAACTCGCGCACGAGTATCTCGTCGGTGAATGTGTAAGGGTTCTTCGGCGCCGTCACGACGCCGTCTCCTCGACGAGAACGTGCGCATACGTGTCGAGCGTGAGGCTCGTTCTCGCGTGTCCGACCTGCGCTGCGATCTCCGTCACCGGCACGCCCTCCTTGATCTTCAGGCTGATGTAGCGGTGCCGTAGGTCGTGCGGCGAGTAGGCGGCGGTCCCGGCGGTGCGGCAGGCGTTGCGGATCGCGTTGCCGACCGTGTTCTTGTTCGCGCCGGGGAAGACGCGGCGCGACTCGGTGCGATCGTCGGGAGGGCACGTCGCCTCGATCTCCTCCATGAGCCATACGGGGACGGCGACGAAACGGCGTGCGGCTCGCGTCTTGCCGGAGCTGATCCGGAGCCGCAGGTTCGAGCGGTCGACGTCGCCCCATTCGAGCCCGCCGAGCTCGCCGACGCGCATCCCGGTCTGCTCGAGGAGCCGAATCGCGAGCTGCCATTTGCGGGGTGCGTTCGCGACGATCGCGGCCACGTCCGAGCCGGTCGGCGGCGTCGGGATCTCGGAGTCGATCCGTGGCAACTTGACGCGTCGGTCGCGGGCCGGGTTCGGGTCCACGTCCGCGTAGTCGAGGACGAGCCGGAGCGTCCCGAGGTAGCCGCGCAGCGAGCTAGCAGCCAGGTCGCCTGCGAGGCTCGTAACGGCACCTTGGACGTCCTGCCAGCCGATCGCGTGCGGCTCTTGCGAGCCGAGCAGCTTGACGAGCCGGGTCCGGTGCGTCCGGTAGTTCTCGAGCGTCGCCTCCGCGACGTCGACGCGAGACGCGACGAACGCATCGAACACGTCATGGAACGTCCGCACGGTCGGCGTCTCCGTCAACTGGCGGAGCAGCTCGGCGGGGTTGCGGCCGGAGGCGAGCTCGCCCGCGATCAGGCCGCGGCGCGTCTTTGCCTCCGTCAGCGTCGGGAACGAGCCTCCGTGCTCGATCGGGTAGGCGCGGCCTCCGAGCCGGTAGCGGACGACGTGCTTGCGCCCGCTCGTGGTGGTGCGCGAGACGATGAAACAGCTAGCCATCGGTGCCTCCTAGAGACGTGGTCGACGGCTGAGATACTACGCCTCGGGTCGGGCAGGCGCTAGACGTGGTCGACAACTTCGCCTCGCGTCGTCCGGCCCTTTTTTTTCACACCGGCACCTGGTCCTTCTGGAACGTGCGCGCCTCGAGGTAGCGGGCGACGTCGCTCCGCCGCACGTACGTTTTGCGGAGCCCCTCGATCGCGACGACGGGCAGCCGGCGCATGATCGCCTCCGCGGCGGCTCGCGTGACGCCGAGCTCCGTCCGGAGGGCTTTCACGTCAAGCAGCTCGGGCAGCGGTTCGCTCACAGCTTCCGCCTCAGCTCGAGGAGCGCCTCGTATTCGGCTGGGTCGAGCCACGGAGGCCGAGCGGGCGGCGGCACTTCTTCCGTCGCGGAAGAAGTTTCCACGGCTGCGACAGGTTCGGGTTGCCAGCCGGGCTCGAGCCACGGCGCCTCGAACGCGAGGAACCTCTTCGTCTCCGGAGAAGAGGCGGCCTTGTGCCTGCCGCGGCCGTCGCTGCTCACGCCGCGGCCTCGTCGGTGAAGACGCCGCAGCCGGCCTCATGCTCGAACGTCAGATGGAGGAAGCCGTGCTCGTCCGGGCCGCTGAGCTCGCCGCGAGCGCCGCACTCGGGACAGACGCCGGCGACGTTCGCTGCGTTGCGGATCGCGAGCGCGTTCTTGAACTCCTCGGGCGCGTCGTCGGGAATCTCGGGGAGCAGGAAGAGGACGCGCCCGCGCGCGGAGGTGCCGGGGATGCGATGCCGGCGCTTCACTGACGCCCCGATCCGTAGAACCAGCGCTCGGCTGCTCGGCCGCCGGTCGGTTCCTTCCGGAAGTGCGCCCGTCCCTGCTCGAGCAGGAGCCCGAGCGCGCGGTCGATCCGCGTGGCGCTCAGGTTGCGGCCGAACAGGTTCGAGATGTCGGTGCGCGTCATCCCCTCAGCCGTCGCGCGCAGCGCGCGCAGGACCGCATCCGCGTCCGGGTTGCCGGTGGAGTCGCCGAAGACGTGCGCGACCGAGCGGGCTGAGTAGTCCCAGAGCGCCAGAGCGGCCCGCAGGTGCGGTTCCCCGATCGCGTCCGCCTCATCGAGCATCGCGTACAGGAGCGAGAGCCGCGTCACCTGCGCCTCGGCGCGTGTCGTGAGCGATCCGAGCAGGCCGCCGGCGCCGCTCGAGAGCATCGGGTACACCTCGCGCCAGAGCGCGCGGGCCGCCTCGTCGCGCTTCACCTCGCCGGCGCCGAGCGCGTGCCGGTAGGCGGACTGTAGGCGGATCGAGAGCCGGTTCAGCTCCTGCATGGGCACGGCGGCGCCTTCGGGGAGCATGCGAGCGCGGCGCACGCACAACCAGACGAACCTGTTCCCGAATCCGTTCGCCATCTCCGTCTCGTCGAGACGGCGCCGAAGCTCCTCGATCGTGATATGGCCGATCAGGGAGACGTGCGTCCCCGTCGCGCGCAGCGCCGAGTTTCTAGTGAGCGTCGAGAGTGGCGTCCCATCCCACGCCATCCGCAGGACCGGGCTCAGCGTGTTCCCCTGCCGCTCCATCACCTTCAACGTGGAGGCGAGCTCGGTCTCGACGATGAGGAGCCGCTTATCGCGCGGTGCGAGGCTTTTTTCGTCTGATTCGTTTATTTCGTGGTCGTCCCTCACCCTCTCCATGAGGCCCTCTCCGGAGGAGAGCCCACCCGTCACGCGATCCGTGAACGACTCATCGACTGAAGAGAGCAGCCGTCGCGTATGCCCCCACGAGGTCCCCTTCCGTCCACGCGAAGAGTCGCCTACTAGAGCCGCATAGAGCCTTCCTGGATGCTCATCTGCCTCCACGCGAACGTGCGCTCCGCGACCGATGAGAGAGCCGAAGCCGGCTAGGAGCTGCGCGAGGATCGCGACAGGGTCAGACTCCGTGTAGGGCTCGAGCGAACGCACGACGTCGCCCGCGAGGGAATGGAACGCCTCCTTACCCGGTGGAGAGGGCCAGTCGAGATACGAACTAGACGAAGATGACGAAGAAAGGTCGCGCGCGGGAGATTCCGGTGGTTCGAAGTCGCCGCGGTCGGCGTCCTCGTCGACGAGCCTCTGCAGCGTCTCGGCGTCGTCTGGATTCCAGCCGAGGTCCTCTTGCGGCTCGATCGGCGCGGCGCTCACGATCCGCTCCGGGTGGTACCGTCAGAGCGCGGATAGTCGATGTTGGCGGCGGGGCTCTGGCGGGCCCCGTTGTCGTTCATGGGCTCGCCACCGCCTCGCGGTGCCGCTCGAGGTAACGCTCGATCTCGCCGAGCTCGAAGCGGAGATCGCGACCGAGACGCACCGGAGACAGCTCGCCGCGCTCGACGAGCCGGTAGATAGTCCGGACGCTGCAGTCGAGCAACCGCGCCGTGTTCGCAGTCGAGCGCAGCGCAGGGATCGTTCGCTCCGGCCGCTCCTGCCCGGATACTGTCTGCTCATGACTCATGCGGACAGGCTGCCCCCTACGGACACCCCAGGTGTTGCAGTCGATGTTGCAGAACTCGCCTGCCGCGGCCCTGCCGCCGGCGCCCTAGAAGCGGACGACGCGCGCCGCTCAATCACCTTCCAGCCATACGAACTCGCCCCCTGGCGAGTCCGCGTCGACTTCCTCGTCTACCACGTCCGCGACGACGACAGCGCCGAGCAGTTCTACGAGTACGTCGTCGTCGGCTACGAGCTCGCCAAGCCAATCTCGATTCTGAACGCGAACGCCGAGCCCGACCGCGCGGCAGAACTCTTCCCGGCGATCTCAGCGAGGTTCGCGGCCAACGTTGCGACGTACTGCAGACAGGCAGAGCTCCTACTGCGGCAGGAACGGCAGGAGCCCGAGGAGGTACGTCAAGCACTCCGCAGTGGACGAGCGCACAAGTACCACCCGCTGCTCGTTGCCGTCTACCGATCACGATCCGGCACGCCGGGCCGCATCGCCGCGACGGCCGCCGGGTTCAACGTCCACCGGACGACGATCAACCGCGAGCTCCGGAGCGCGTGCGACAGCGGCCACATCGACGCGTCAGAGCTCGAGTGGCGGCAGGACTCCCGAATCGAAAAGAGCGGGACAGAATGACGCCCGACGAGCCTCAGGAAGAGCCCGAGAACCCTGAGCAGCACAAGCTCGAACTCGTTGTGAGAGAAGACCTCGCCGGCGGCGTCTGGGCGAACTTTGTTGCGTCCAACCAGAGTCCCCACGAAATCACGCTTGACTTCTGCCGTGCCGACCCCCTTGTACCGGGCCGGATGATCCTGGTCGCACGAGTCTCGTTCTCCCCGGTGCTGCTCGCGCAACTCCACGATCTACTCGGCCGCGCGTGGCAAACTTGGAGCACGCAGCAATTTGCCGACATGCCCGAGACCCCAGCGTCAGATATGGGGCCAGGACCAGGAGAGGTAGACGATGAGCAAGGAACCGAAGGTGGAGACGATCCGGCTCCCGGCCAGGAGTGACCGACGGGTCGATTCGACGATCGCGTCGCGGCTCACGGATGCCACGCTCAGAACGATTCGCGGTGTTCAGGCTGCAGCCGCGAGCGACGCGCGGCGTCAGTTAGCGCGCTAGTAGGCGCGAGCCCGCTTTCCCGCGGTGGACACCGCCGCTCCTCGCGCCTCCGCTCGGCCTGTAGCTCACGGCCGCTGTCCCCAGAACGACGAAGCGCCCCGGAGGGCGCAACGTCACAGCGGACTAGGGATCCACTGGCCGTGACTTTACCGACGCGCCCGGCTACCGCCGTCCGCGACGTCGAGCCCGCTGCAGCTCGAGGCAGGCGGGTTGCCTAGACTCGGCGCGATGGACGACGACGAACAGATCGCCGCGATGCTCGAGCTGCTGAAACGTCTTGAGCGCGCTGACCGCGACATCAATGCCGCCGCGCAGGAGCACGACCGCGAGTCGGCTGGTGCTTCTCTGGACCGTCTTCGGACCGTGGCTGGCGCGTACTACCGGGAGAGACTCGCTCCAGATGTCCAGGCGACAGACCCGGACGTTTCCCTGGAAGCCGGCGAGGCGATCTTCGGGCTAGGCGTAGTGATCGGCTTCAAGGTCGGCTCCGACGGCTAGAAGATCTGCGGCTCCCCGACCTCGTCCGGCATCCCCCGCGCGGCCCAAACCGCGAGCGAAGCCGCGACGAGCGGCGACAGGTCGACGGTCGCGTTTCGGCGACTCCAGAGGTTCGCATCACCGAGCGTGCGGAGCTTCGCTCCCTGGATCGCGTCGAGCAGCTCGCCCGAGCCGAGATGCCGGATCCGCTCCTCGATGATCTCCTCCATGAACACGCCGACCGCCTCCGCGTGCTCGCTCGAAGTCACGCGATGGATCTCCGTACCCCCGTCCTCGAGATAGGTCGCCACCTTGCCGGCGATCCCGAACGCGTCCACGACCACCTTCCAAGGGTCGTGCTCGGCGACCAGGGAGACGATCCGGTCCGCCAGCTCGGTCGTGCTCAGCCGGTAGTCGGCTATCTCCACATGCACCAGCCCATCGGCGCGCAACCCGGCGACCGCGATAGCGGAGCGGCGGTCCGGGTTCACGTCGAAGCCGAAGCAGACAGGCCCGACGATCCGCGACTCCTCATCGACCAGCGACCGCCACTGCTCGACGTCGATCGGGCCGGTGTCGTGCGCGAACTCGTCCGGCCAGTCGCCGACGCCGAGCCGCTCCGTCGAGAACGAGCGCCGGTCGAGCGACCGCAGCTCGAGCGCGACATGCTCGAGCGAGATCCGCTCCGGAACCGCCGGGTTCGCCGCAGCCTGCACCTCCGGGTCGGCGGCGACCTCGTCGGAGACACGATCGGGGGCGACCTCGTTTCCGTCCTCGTCGAGCACTTCGGCCGACCATTCGAGGAACGTGAGCCGTGGGTCTTCGCCCCGGATGCCGCGCCGTCGCAAGCTGGCGAGCACGACACCGTCCGGGTGCCGGCTTTGATCGACCGCGGTGCCGCAGTAGACGACCATGATCTTCCCGGCCGTGCTCCGCGCCGACAGGGTCGGCAGCAGCGCCGAATGGGTCGCCTCGTTCAGCCAGCCCGCCTCGTCGAACAGGATGCAATCCCCAGCGGCGCCGCGCGACGCCTGCCGCGACCGGGTGACGAACCGGAGCCGCGCCCCCGAGTGCAGGGTGAAGCCGAGATCCGAGGCGCTGTAGCGTGTCTTGGCGAGCTTCTCCTGCAGCTCGTCGCTTCCCTTCACGACGTCGTCGGCGACCAGGAACGCCTCATGGACGGCGCCCCACATGTGGCCGCTGTAGAGGATGTGCTCCTCGCCCCGCTCGAACAGGCCCCACAGCGCGCGCACGATCAGGCACGAGCTCTTGCCGTTCTGGCGCGGCTCGATCACGCAGCTCTCGGGTGACGCCCAGCGACCATCGCCGGTCAGGCCGAGCATCGCGTCCAAGATCAGCCGTTGGTGGTCGTCGAGGGGAATCCCGACGCGCTCCGCGAACGCGGCCGCCTCCGGCCCGAGCGACCGGACCCGCTCCGGGATCAGCCGGAACCGCGGCGGCGCCATCGTCACCAATGGACACTCACCCGCCGCTCCGATTCCTCCCAGCGCCGCCGCTGCGTCTTGTAGCCGGCGTCCTGCCGATTGCATGCGGCGTGCGCCTGCCCCAGCCACGACCGTCGATCGTCCGAGTGCGCGAGATCCCAGGGAGCGCCGGCCAGGATCGGCTCGCCGCAAAGCACGCACAGCGTCCCCCCGGAATCGACGACCGGAGCCAGACGCGCTCGCATCCTTCGATGCGGAACGTCGTAAATCAGGCGACGCGCCACTCGATCAGCCTCGATCCCGCTGGAACACACACGATCACACTGCGGGGGTCGGAAGGCAGTTTCTGAGCCGAAAAACCGCCTTATATGCAGGGGTTGTCATCGGCTGGCGGCCTGGCTCCAAAAACGGAGGCCCATTTCGTCTCACGGGTACGCCACGTAGTCCTGCAGTCGATCGCGAACGGCGTCGGCAAACTCAGGATCGACCTCCGCGAAGTGGTGCCTAGAGCCGTCCCACCTGAGATCGCGGACGAGGACGCGAGTTATGCGGGCTCGCTGCACCTGGATCGGCCCCATCCAGTACGCGGGGCAGCGGACGTCGGCTGGGAGCTCTACCTCGTAGACGCGGGATGCTTCTCGGTCCGCCCCTCGCGACGAGTAGCCGACGAAGTCGACCGCTCGGCGAAGTGCGTAGTCGAAGTCCTGAGTCACGAACGCGCACGTCCAGCGCGTGGGTAGTGAGCGACTGAACCCCGTTTCGCAGGGTGGGAGGATCTCGTCGCCCGCTTCGAGGCCTGGGTAGCCGCCGTGGTAGGCCGTCATCAGCGGACCCGAAGGATGGTGCCGCAGTCGCGACGAAGTAGTGTCTCGCGTCGAGCGAGGCTGCCGGCGTGGCCCGAGTGTCGGAGGTCGCTGCGGCGTCCGAGCCGAGGGTCGCGCTTCTGCTTGGCGAGCGGTACCGACCGGTTTGGCGCTCATAAAAACGGAGGCCCATATGCGAGCGCATGCGGCGTTCTGCTCGATCACGCGGCGAGTCGTGCGGCACCGACGTGGAACCGCGACCCATCCCAGCGAGCGCCGCTGCGGCGGTGGCCGAGGAGGAGCTCGTCGCCGACCTCGAGTTCGCCGGCGTAGTCGCGGAACGCCGCGTAGCCGAGCGGCAGTTGTGAGCGCCAGTCGACGCCGGGCTTCGTCGCGGTGGTAGCGGAGTCGCGCACCGCGACTCCGCTCGGCTTCGCCTTCGACTCGCTGACGGCGGTGATCGCCGCGCCGACATAGCCGGGAACCTGACCGTGCTTCAGCCTCGCGATTCGGTGCTGGCGGACATGGGTGCGTCCGTCGTCAACGTGGTCGACCGGGTCGAATCCGATGCTGATCGCGGCACCGACTTGGATCGCCTCGAGCACCTGCGCATCGTCGCTTTCGACGGTCATGTCAGCGAACCACCAGCGGTCACGGGCAGCGAGGACGACGACGGATCCGACCGGCCGCGTGCCGTGCCCGATCTGGACCTGCGCTTCCCTTCCGCCGAGGAGCCAGGCGCCGGGACCGAAGGATTCGTACCACGTCGCGTCTCGCTCGACCACGGCTTGGCCATGCCGGGCAGCGTGCCGAGGTGACTCGCTGAATGGCGCGATGCGGGCGCTGACGAGCAAGCGGGTCACGGCTGCCGCTCCTCGGTCTCAATGGCGTGCCGGGTGAGGGCGCGCCGGATTTCTGCGCTGAGTGTCCGGTCGGCGTCGCGGGCCTGACGGATGAGCAGGTCGCGTAGCTCGACGGGCACTTGAGAGCTGACGATCGCGGTCTGCTGCTCGTCTGCTATAGCCATGACGAACTCTTATACCAGAGATTGCGGCTGATAGGCGAATCGCATACGCTGCCGGTCGTGCCGCCGCGCGGAGTGAACGAGCAGCCGATTCCCTACGAGGACCGGCTTCTTCGCGGCCACCGCCGGCACCTCGAGCGGGTCGCCCACGCGAAGATCCTCGCGTCGCTCGTCGCCGAGACG
>Ga0193751_1001626_pt1 | contig 14216 bp, 10 predicted proteins | sample L1c2metaG_FD_143050 | JGI IMG/M metagenome (GOLD analysis project Ga0193751, IMG submission 143050) | Soil microbial communities from a riparian zone of the East river system, Colorado, United States - L1c2 | ecosystem: Environmental > Terrestrial > Soil > Riparian zone | place: USA: East River... | reverse complement strand
GGAGCCCGAGGTCCAGTTTGTCTCGTACGTTCTCGACGACGTTCAGAATACATGGGCCCAGACTCTTCCGAAGTACGGCACCCAGTTTCATCCGGCGCATCTCGTTCTCTTTAGAAATTCGACCGATTCGGGCTGCGGAACCGCACAGTCAGCAATGGGTCCGTTCTACTGCCCGCTGGATGAGAAGGTCTACATCGACCTCGGTTTCTATGATGAGCTGAAGCAGCGATTTGGAGCAACCGGCGATTTTGCGCAGGCGTACGTTCTTGCGCACGAGCTCGGTCATCACATCCAGCATCTCGAGGGAATCGATGAGCAGGTTCGCGCACAGCAGCAGCGCCGGCCGGACATGGCGAATCAACTGTCGGTGATGCTCGAGCTTCAGGCGGACTGCTTTGCGGGAGTGTGGGCACACGACACGCAGGTGCGGGGGAAGCTCGAGGCGGGCGACGTTGATGAAGCGTTGAACGCGGCCTCAGCCGTGGGAGACGACAGGATTCAGCAACAAACGACCGGAAGAGTGAACGTCGATTCATTCACGCATGGATCGGCGGCGCAGAGAGCCTCGTGGTTCAGGCGGGGGTTTGATGCCGGAGATCCGAAGTCCTGCGACACGTTTGGAAATTCCGCGGGCTAACTGATAGCGTAAAGGGTCTGGGCATTCTCGCCCATAATCAGCTTTCGCTCTTCGTTCGAGACGTCAAGCTCCGCCAGACTTTCCTTCATCAGAGGGATGCTCCCGATCTGATGGGGATAGTCGCTTCCCGCGAGGATCTGCGACGCCCCCGCGAAGTCCACAGCCAGCCTGAGCGCGCGGGGATCGAAGTTGACCGTGTCAAAATAGAATTGCCGCAGGTATTCGCTCGGCGGTAGGTCAATGTTCACGCGGCAATCCGGGAATGCGCGCCATCCCCTGTCGAGTCGCTCAGCGAGGTAGGGAATCGCGCCACCCAGGTGGCTGAGTACCCACTTGATGTTGGGATACCGAGCCGGAATTCCTGCAAATACAATCTTTGCGGCGGCGAGAGTGGTATCGAACAGAAACCCGACGAGCGGCATGAGCCAATAGTCGGTCATTGCTTCGACGCCTACCGGGTCCGTTGGATGAATGTGCAGCACCGCCTCCAGGCGATCGGCTTCGGCATACAGCTGCTCGAATCGAGCATCGGCGAGCGCAACTCCGTTGACGTTGCTAAAGAGCATTGCTCCCGGAAGCGCGAGCTCGTTCATCGCGCGACGCAGCTCGACAACTGATGCGGCCGGATCGCACAGCGGCAGCGTTGCGAGAGCATTGAAGCGCGGCGCTCGCTCGCGGACGATGGCGGCGAACGAATCGTTTACGAGCCTTGCAAGACGGACAGCTCTCGCTGACGGCTCAACGTGCGTGCCCGGCGTGGTGAGAGTAATGACCTGCGTGTCCACACCTTCTCTCTCGAGTACGCCCTCGCGGTAGTCGATGTCCCGATGACCGAGTACGGCGACGTTGTAGTCACCCGGATAATGGATGCAGGGGTTACCCTCGCTATCGACAGTAAGCCTGACGACGCTGTCGCCGCCACGAATCGCGTCGAGGTATGACGGCGGATAGAAATGGTTATGAACGTCGATTAAATCCGTGATCCATTAACCTTGCTTCGAGGCTACGTTAAAGCCCGCCCATCAGGTATCCATGACGGAAGTTCTAACCGGATTCGGCGGATTCGGCGGATTATCTGGTACAGGCGTAATACAGGTTGTCTGCAAACCGACCGGTGTTCCGGTTTTTAAATTAAAAAAACTCGCGGTGCTCGGGTGCACGCCACCTCTCGTACGCGAGTACCAACTAATCCGCTAGATCCTGCCGAATCCGGTTAAACCCTTAAGTCATGGATGCCTGATGGGCGGGTCACTCGGATCGATCTACGCGAGAGGAAGTAGAAGTGTGAACGTCGCCCCTTCGCCAGGCTCGCTGCTCGCGGTGAGGTTCCCTCCCATTCCTCTCGCGAGGTCGCGGCTGATCGAAAGCCCGAGGCCGAGACCGATGCTTGGATTCGCGGGGCGACTCCCAAGCTGAACGAACGGCTCGAAGATGCTCTCGAGCTTTCCGGCAGGAATCCCAACTCCACTGTCCGAAACAAGTATTGCGGCCATGCCAGGTGATTCCTCACACAGCCTCGCCTCTACAGTGATGCGACCGTTCGCCGGAGTGAACTTGATCGCGTTGTTCAGCAGGTTGAGAAGAATCTGCTGCGTCTTTTCGCGGTCGGCGCGGACGCGCATGGTCGTATCCGGCGCGTAGGGCGAGTCGACGATCTCGCAGGCGAGATTGTGAGACGACAAGAGCGGCTCGATCATCGCTACTGCCTCGGCGACAAGTGGCTCGACAGGAAGCTCGGCGATATCGAAGTCCACGCGGCCGGTCTCGATTCGCGAGAGATTCAAAAGGTCGTTGATCAAGGCGAGCAGGTGCCGTTGACTTCTCTGCACGCGCGTCAGAGCTTCGCGCTGAGCATCGTTGATGGGGCCGTGAACTCCCATCTCGATGAGCTGGATGTGGCCGCCGATGGCATTCAACGGTGTTCGAAGCTCGTGACTCATCACCGCGAGAAATTCCGATTTCGCATGATTCGCGGCAGCGGCTGCCTCGTGCGCGCGGCGGAGCTCTTCCTCTGCTTTTCGCTGAGCGGTTACATCGCGGAACACTAGAACACACGCGACGATCTTTCCGTCTGCATCACGAACCGGTGCCGCGTTCGCCATTACCTCGACAGGCATGGAGTCGCGTGGAACAACCCGAATCACCTGGTCGCGAACCACCTCGCCTCCGCGCAACGCGCGAGCGGTTGGCCACTCGTGCGGCGCGAGCGGTTCTCCAGTCGTATGGAATCCGGTATAGTCGGCGCCGTCGGCGCTCAGTGCCTTACTCGACTCCGGGCGAATGCCCAGAATGCGCTCAACCTCATTGTTGATGAAAAGGAATTTCCCGGTGACGGCATCAACCAGTCCGATTGCCAGGGGCGTTTGCTCCAGCACCGCGATCAATCGGTGGTGAGCAGCATCTCGCTCGGCAAGCATCAGCTCCTCGCCTGCAATCGCAGACTGCAATCGCTCGACTGCGCCACCTCGCTCCGAGACAGATGCGCCGAGCACGAGGAAGGTTGCCGCCGTTACGCCGAGGAATGTCTGGAGCGCGAAGAGGCTCAAATACAGCTGCGGCTGATTGAACGGCCCGCGACCGGCGACGGTTCCCCAGACTGCGATTAGCGCCACGATGAATGCGGTCGTGACCGAGCCGCGTTGGCCGAACCGCACGGCCGCCCACATGAAAAGCGGGAAGAACAGGTACGCTTCTCCGAAAATTCCGCGAATGGATGACGTCGGACCGCTGAACACGACGAAGCTCACGGCAACGAGAGCAACTCCAAGCGTCGCTGCTTCGAGCCAGACATCGCGGTTGGCGCGCGGCTTACCTGTTGACCAGACCAGAATGACGGGCGCGACAAGCAGGTCGCCGATCATGTCGCCGAGCCACCATGTGCGCCACGTCTGACCGAGCCCGGTAGACGGAATGATCCCGCCGAAGTAGAGGCTGAACGCACCGATGGTGGCCGAGACGGCTGTACTGACGATGGCGCCGATGACTATCAGCGCGAACGCGTCGATCAGACGGTCGAGTGCGCGGTTGAATCCGGGAATTCGCTGCAGCGCATACGCAGCGACCAGCGCCTCGAGCGTGTTGCCGGCCGAAATGCCCAACGCGACTGGAATCGCAGCGCCGCTCAAAACGTTGGCGGCGAACGCTCCGAGCATGATTCCCGGCCAGACGCCATATCCTCGAATGAGAATTGCCGCGAGCGCAATTCCGCTCGGGGCCCAGACAAGAGTGGCGAAGCCTGCAACCGCGTCGAGCTTCAGTCCCGCCAAAGCAGCGAGGACGTAAATCGACGCGAGCGCGAGCAGCTCTGCCCAGTGCACGAGCCGCGTCCTCGCGGCGTCGCTTACACGTCCGGGTCGATCAGATGATGCAACGACTGTCCCCGACAATGTTTCGCTCACGGTTCAAACGAGGGCGGAAGGCGTCGACTTCAGGGTGAAAGCGCTTACAGGAAACTGGCCGTCGCGCGGCTCCTGGGGAATAGGCCAGTCGCTGAGTTGGATTATTTATGTGGAAAGCGGCGATGGTATGCCCCATCGCCGCCATTGATCCGTAACTGCAAGGTATTTACTTCGCAGGCGTTACTGAGAACCCGTCGACATGCACGTCGAGGTTGTGGTTCACGCGCACTCCAGCGATTCCTGTGGTGCCCTGTCCCATTCCGTCGAGCTGCGCTCGCGGAAGGCTGTTCACTTCGACGCCGTTGGCGAGGAAGCTCACCTTGCTCGGCCCGACGACGATCGAAAGGTTGTTCGAGGCTTTTCCACTCGCATCGGCTGGCTTCACGGCCGCATTCGCCGTCCAGTCCACGATCTTGTGAACTGTTGAGTCATTCGCCCGATGATTGATCAGGTATTTTCCATCCCCTCGGACCAGGAAGTAGGCATACGACTCATTTGGCGTTTCCAGACTCTTTCCGCCAATGAAAAGTCCGTAGGCTTCGGGATGCATCGGTGCTTTGGTCTGAGTGAACGACCCGGTGACCGTGTAGTTACCGCTGGCTGTGTTCTTTGGATTCCAATAGACGGCAGCGGGTCCGGAAGTAACGTGGAAGCCGGTGCCCATCGAGACCAGCTTGTCGTCGCTGATTTTTTTGCCTTGCTTCGCGGCCTGAGGATCGACGCGTCCCGTCCAGCCCGCCATCTTCACTCCGGCGTCCGCCACAACCTTTGTGGGATCATTCATCTGCGCGCGCAATGAGCCAGCGGTGAGTCCGAGTCCGGCCACCGCTATCGCAAGAATCCTCATCCAGCCTCCATCAGAATTGTTTCGTGAAAACTGATCCGGGGGGCAGGAGATTTCCATACCCCCCGGCAAACGGCGTCAGCGGGTGGCGAAAACGCCAGGCTCGACGTAAAGAGAAGCGAGATCGCTTTTCAGATTCTTCACCTTCGGCGCGTCGTTGAACGCGATGTACGGGTCATATGGATGCAGCCGTGCATAGTCCTGATGATAGGCTTCGGCAACGTTGAACGCCTTGAGTGCCGAGACTTCGGTGACGATCGGGCGACCAAATGCCTTGGCCTTCGTGAGCTGATCGATGTAAGCACCAGCGATGCGCTTCTGCGAATCGCTCGTGTAAAAGAGTGCCGAGCGATACTGCGTTCCGACGTCGGGTCCCTGACGGTTGAGCTGCGTCGGATCGTGCGCGACCGAGAAAAAGACGCGAAGCAGCTGACCGTAAGTGACTCTTGAAGGATCATAAACTACCCGCACTGACTCAGCGTGGCCTGTCTCGCCGGAGCTCACCTGCTCGTACGAAGGCGATGCGACGGTACCGCCGGCGTACCCGGAGATTGCCGACTTCACTCCCTTCACGTGCTCGAACACCGCCTGAATTCCCCAAAAACATCCACCCGCAAAGACGGCGGTTTGCTCGCTTTTGGTTGAGGCCAAAGCGTCGTCCACGACGGGCGTCGGGAGCGCACCTGAAGGTGCCGAAGCGGCGGTCGCGCGATTTCCCAACACCAGCACGGTTCCAGCGACGATCACGAGGCCGAGCAGTCCACGGCCAATATTCGAAGTCATCAAATCCCTCTTTCAGAACGTGTATCTATTGAACGCCGCAAACTCCGAATCGGTTCCATATATCCTTTTGAAAACTAGTGTGAATTCACCGCAATAGCGGGCGATTCTGACTCCCGTTTCACCTGCTCCAGAACCCGCGTGTGAATTTTTGTGAGCAGCCAGTCTGCGATCGGACTCCAGTACACCTCCGGGTAGATCTCCAGAGTGTACCAGGTGCTTCCCTCGAGGCGTGTTCGGCCACCCTGGATCGGCGTAAGGCGGAATTCACCGCGGCGGGCCTTAAAGAAGCCGTTCGTGTGAGGGGCGAAGACGTGGGTGTAGGGGCTCAGCTCGCGCAGCGCCGGTGGTTGCGCGGTCACGCCAAAGGAAAGTCTTCGCGGCTCATCCCATCCGGTAATCGGCTCGACGAATGCGCCGGTGGAGAACTCGCAGTGTCTTACTGCTCCGACACCAGACCCCAGAATGCGCGCCCGCATCGGGTATGCGATTCCAAGGCGAAAGGGAAGTGACGGTGGCGCGGTGATATCGTTGAAACGAATTACGTTCTGCCATACTCGCTCTGGTGGCGCGTTCACGATGATTGAAGTAATGGCTTCGTGCACCTGTGGCGCAGCCGCAGTCCGGTCGGCAATTGCCGCGACGGGAAGGACCAGCATCAGAAAAGCGGCGCTTTGTGGCGGCGCACCAGTCCCAATGGCTGCGTGGCGCCCGACTATTCCGCCGAGAATAGCGGCGACGATCGCGATTGGCGCGGCCATCACGATACAAATCAGCCCTTCGAGCGCGAACAGTAGCAGGGTGCCGCCGACAATGAAAACTCCGAGCAATACTACGAGCTGAGTTTCTCCCGAGGTTCGAGGATGACCATAGTTATGGATGTACGCGGTGACTCCGCCCATGACAAACGGGAGCGCGAGGAAGAGCGTCAGACCGTACGACCGCATCATGAGAGTCATAGCCGCCACTATGACTGGTCCGATGAGGATGCTGGCTCCAATTCCGAGTAGTGCGCTGCGCATCCTTCCCGCTGCGACAGTCTCGACGCGGCGTGGCCACGGACTGGATACACCCGCGCTTGGAACGCTCGCCAGCCAGAGCATCACGGCGTAGTTGACGAGAGGAAGAAAGAAGAGAAGTGAATACCACGGCGACTTGCCCGCATCGACGGCTCGTCGAAGAGTCATGCTGACGCCGACCCAAACGAAGGGAAGAGTCCAGAGGACCAGGCCGACCCCGAGCCAGAACGGGAACGCAGATAGCTTCGGCTCCTTCAGCGTAAGCAATGGCAGAAGGTAGTCCGCGGGCGTCCACACCTTTCCCGTGACGCTGTGGATCACGGTGGCGTCGACGATGTATTTCAGCAGCATCAACACGATGCCCGTTCGAAGGTACGTTCGCCGGTCGACTGGCTCCTCGAACCCGAAATAGCGCGAGAAGAACGAGTTCATGCTGGCTATAGTGCGTGCGGACCGGCTCGGTCACAAGCTTTTCCCGGCCCAGCACCCGGTGCCGATCATGCGTAGTTAGACGGGCGGAGCGAGTACACTCATAACGATCAAGGGACTCATTGATGTTTACCAGACGACACGCTGTTGCACTGATTTTTCCGGCGATGGTCGGAGCGATCTCGGCGCGGTGCACGCCGGGCGATACCGATGCAGCTACGAAGGAAACTCCACGGGCGGCTACTTCTGCCGCGGCTGCGCCTACGAATGAGGCAGCTCCTGCTCTCGCCGGATTGCATTTGAAAGTTGCCCCGACGGGCAACGAGGCGCGCTACCGCATTCGCGAACAGCTCGTGCGAGTCGATCTTCCGAATGACGCGATCGGGAGAACAACGGAGATAAGCGGTGGAATCGGCGTCGGTACCGATGGGAAGATCATTCCCGCGGAATCGAAGTTTGTCGTGGGTGTCGGCTCATTGAAGAGCGATCGGGACCGACGCGATGGCTTCGTGCGCGGCCGGGTGCTGGAGACTGATCAGTATCCGACGGTGGAGTTCAACCCGACTGCCTTTCGCGGATTGCCGAAAACACTTCCTACTTCCGGCTCGCACACCTTCGACGTGATCGGCAACCTCACGGTGCATGGCGTGACGAAGCCGACGACCTGGCACGTCACCGCTGAGCCGAAGAATGGTCAGATTGTGGGCAACGCGTACACGCTGTTCACGTTCTCCGATTTCAACATGGCGCAGCCGAGAGTACCGATCGTATTGAGCGTCGCCGACACTATTCGGTTGGAGTACGACTTCAGTCTTGTAGAGAAAAAGTGAGATAGCAGAGAAACTGAAAAGCTTGCCGCAGAGGCGCAGGGACGCAGAGGAGGCCCGACAGTAGCGCGCTGTCGGGCCTCCTCTGCGTCCCTGCGCCTCTGCGGCAAGCTTTTCAGTTTCTCTGCCATCTCACTTTACTCTACGGTCGATCTCTTCTTGCAAAGCGGTTGCTTCGCCCCAATCAATACTCGGTGCCACTTCTTCGTCGGCTAGCGCAAGAGTTCCGAGGGCGCGCTCAACCACCGGAAGACCGAGCTCGCGCGGCAATGCCTGACCGAACTCGAGCTCCGCTCGGCGGCAGAGTCGCTCTTCCTTTGCGCGATCGCGGCCCTCGGGGTGCACACCCATCCGATGAACGCGAGCGTGAATGCCCTCGTGGACTATCGACGATGCGACTGTCGCAGCGGTAATGTCGCGGCGAGCGAGAAATGTGAGCTCGGTAACACACGTCCGCTCGGCCGGAATGTACGCGCCTCGGCACGGGAAACGAGTTACGAGTATCTGCCTCAGGTCGCGACGTAGATGCTTCAGCCGCCACGGCTGGTACTGCTCGATCAGTGCGAGTGATTCGTCGAGTCGATCGAGAACGTCATTTGTGGCGATATCCGGCCGGGAATTTTCTACGACTACCTGAACGCCACGCAGGCTCAGCACGTTACGTCGGGCGGCCCGAAAGCGCGGTCTCCAACATTCTTACAATCCCGGCCGGATCCGCAACTTCGACGATGAGTCTCTTGTAATGCTCATGATCGAGCTCGAAAACAATCGTGTTGTCGGTGTCGTGGACGTCATAGAAGACGAAACCATCACTGTCATAGAACGTTCCCGCTGTGAGAATTCCCGGAATGTTCGTGCCCGGCAGCCGGAACCCGTGCCACCATCCGCGTGCTGCCTCAGGGTCGGCGCGCACCGATTTCACATGAGACAGGGGAATCTCGAGCTCGCTCTTAAGAGCCCAGAATTTGTCCCAGCCCTTCACCTCGAAGCGAAGGCGATCTCCGACAACTGTTATATCAACCATGGGTTCAGGAAAGAGGGACGGAGGGCAGACAAGGTATGCGCGGGGGAAACGCTCCGCCATAACTACCGGTCTATCGGTCTATCGGTCAATCGCTATACGGATAATCCGGATCTGCGAGGCGGGCAGCTCGTGCCGCCGCCTCTGGCCCAGCAATCTCCTTTGCAAGATCCACGAGCATCGAGCTAAGGTGCTCGCCATACCGAAGGAGATTCTCGGCGCGGACTGGTCTCGCGAGAAGGAACGCAAGGATATGCTGGTCAGCTTTCTGGATGTTGCACGCGGGGCAGGCGAGGACAAGGTTGTCGCGGCGATCGTAAGCGCTCTTGCCTTTGCGCGGCGTGACGTGGTCGAGCGTGATGCCCTTCGTGCTGATGCGACGGCCGCAGTATGCGCACACCGGGCCATGCCGGGCGAGCAGCCATTGCCGCGTATCGGCATATGCATTCCTGCTCGTCGGAAGCGAGGTATGCTGGTGTACGGGTCTAGCGGGACGCTTCGGGCGCTTGCGCGGACTTGGACGGCGGCCGGGGCTCATTCTATAAGATAAGGTTCCTGGCGTTCATTGGATGAGAGGGCGAAGCCGAAGCATTACATCGTCGAGCTGTCGTCGCAGCTCGACGTAGCGCATCTGCGCATCGTGACCAACTCTCTGGTCCGCGCTCAAAGCGGCCGTGTACAGATACTGGATGTTTGACTGAAGCGCGGGCTCGCTGTATCGAATCGAGGGAGTCACGAGCAATTGCTGTAGCGACTGAAGCTGGCGCAATGCGTGTGCTGTCCGACCGGTTTTGTCGACCGCTGAGAGCTTCGCGACTGCGATGTTCACTTCACTTACCAAATCGCGCACCCGAAGATTGTGTGCGAGCTGCGCTCGAAGAATCTCGGTCGTCACTCCATCGCGTGTAACGCGCGGGTCGGCGCGCAGGACTAGTGGCTGAGACTGAGTCACACCATTGGCGGTGAGTCGCACGGTGTATGTGCCGGGCGGAGCGAGCGGTCCATCCCGCCCATTGCGCCGAGGGTTGGAGTCCCACGGTCCCGGATACGCAAAGTCCCAGATGACGCGATTCAATCCCGCGTTTGTTGTCAATCGCGACGTGCCCACCAATGCCATGTCGGGAGTGTGCAAGTCGGGCGGCAAGTGCACCATCACCTGCTGCTGCATTTCGCTCGTGTAGCTCCGGATTACTGAACCAGACCGATCGAGTATGTCGATCGTGACAGGTCCCGGCGTGTTCCGCGCGAGCAAGTAGTCGATCATTGCGCCGCGCGGCGGATACTGAGGGTCGGCGCTAGACGTTCTATTGGATTCTTCGCCGCCAAAGCCCGACGCATAGCGAAGTCGCCACGAATCGCGCGGCTTGAGCAGCTCCGCTGGCCGCGCCATGATCCGATCGCTCAGCCGGCTGAGCGCGGTGACGTCGTCGAGTATCCAGAACGACCTTCCCTGAGTCGACAGCACGAGATCTCCGCGATACAACTTCATGTCGGTGACCGGCGTTACTGGAAGATTGAGCTGAAGTGGGCGCCACTGCGCTCCGTTATCGACCGAAACGAAGATTCCAAATTCCGTGCCCGCGTACAAAAGTCCTTCGCGGTTCGGATCTTCGCGTACCACACGCGTGGGATAGTCGGCAGGGATTCCATTGCTGCCGTTAGTGAGAAGCGCCCACGTCGCGCCGAAATCGTCGGTACGCCAGATGAACGGTCTGAAATCTCCGAGCAGATAACACAACACAGCGTAGTACGCGGAAGCGACACGGTGCGGTGACGGCTCGATGTTCTGCACGCGACAGCCCTTTGGCTGCAGCGGTGGCGTGACGTTGGTCCACGTTCTTCCATCGTTCTTCGTGACGAAGAAGGGGCCGTCGTTCGAGCCTGTCCAGATCACGCCTCGCCGGAGCGGCGATTCACGAATCGCGTAGAGAGTGCTATAGACTTCCTCTCCGGTCACGTCAATTGTGATTGGCTCACCTGAAACCCGCTGCTGTCGCTCCGGCGGATTCCAGGTCAGATCTGGTGAGATCTTCTCCCAGGTGACGCCCTCGTCTCGCGTGCGGTGGAGGTACTGCGATCCGAAATAGACGATGCGCGGATCGCGCGGTGAGACTTCCATTGGCGACACACGCTGAAAACGATAGATGAGATCCTTTCCCGAGTTTCCGTAAAGCGACTGAGCGCCGACCCAGTACTGCTTTTCCTGTCCGGTACGAAGGGACATTCGCGAAAAGAGACCTTTGCACCCGCCATACACCGTGTCGGGATTCGCGGGGTGGGGCATTACCGGTCCGGTTTCGCATCCCGGACCGGGAGTCCAGTTCTGAATGGGGTCGTCGAGTGGCTTTGCCGCTGGTGGAAGGCTCGGCAAAATCAGCTCGTTGTTGTTGTCCTGCTGCGCGCCGTACACGCGATACGGAAACTGATTGTCCACGTAAACCTGATAAATCTCGGCGGTCGGCTGGTTGAGCTGCGTTGACCAGCTCCTTCCGCCGTCGAGCGACACGTTCGCGCCGCCATCATTCGACTGAATCATGATCGATGAGTTGCGCGGATTGATCCAGAGATCATGGTTGTCGCCGTGCGGAGTCGCCATTGTGCTCCACGACCGCCCGCCGTCGACACTCTTGTAGTAACTCTCCGCTCCGGCATAAACGATGTCGGCGTTGTTCGGATCGGCGTCGACGTTCGTGTAATAAAACGGTCGCGTGATCAATCCTCGCGTCGTCGTATCAACCGCGACGAAAGTCTTGCCGGCGTCGTCCGACCGATACAATCCGCTGCCTGGCTTCGCCTCGATGAGTACGTAAAGCCGATCGGGCTTTGCAGTCGATACCGCCAGATCAGCCTTTCCAACGAGACCATTCGGAAGACCGTTCGTGAGGCGAGTCCATGTGTCCCCGGCGTCGGCACTCTTGTAAATCCCTCCTTCGAGCGCGCCACTTATGATCGTCCATGGCTTACGCTCAGCTCGCCACATTGCTGCATACACGACGTTCGGATGACCGGGCTGTAACTCGAGGTCCACAGCGCCGGTGGAATCGGAGATGAAGAGAATGCGTTGCCAGCTTTTTCCGCCGTCGCGGGTGCGATACACACCGCGCTCGGCGTTCCGCTTGAACGGGTTTCCCACTGCGGCTGCGTATGCGATATCCGGGTCAGTCGGGTGAACGACGATCGAGGCGATCTGCCCTGCGTCGCGAAGCCCGATGAACGTCCAGCTCCTTCCCGCGTCGCTGGACTTGTAGATCCCGCGACCGATGGAGACGTTGCTGCGCAATCCGTCGGAGCCGGTACCCGCATAAATGACATTGGGATCGGAATCCGCGACGTCGATCGACCCCATCGAAGCCGCCGCAAAATATCCGTCGGAGATGTTCGTCCACGTGATCCCTGCATTGACGGTCTTCCACACTCCGCCGCCCGTCGATCCCATATAGAACGTCATCGGCTCCTGAGGCACGCCGGTGACGGTAGTCACACGTCCGCCACGCGCAGGGCCGATCATTCGATAGCGAAGCGCTGTCAGCTGCGACGCGTCGAGACTCGTGAGAATGGCGGCCGAGTCGGCGCGCCGCGAAGTCTGCTGCGCGCCAGCATTCTCGCATGAGATGAGGAGAGCCGCGACAAAGGCCACGGTGCACACAATTGCGCCGGCAACTGCATCACGCCTCATGCTGCGTCTCCATTTCCTTCTGGCGAAGCATCCGGCGCAGCACTTTGCCCGCTGCAGATTTTGGGAGGTCATCAACGAACTCGTACTGCGACGGCACCTTGTAGCCCACGAGCCGCTCGCGACAATACGCCTTGATTTCCCCCTGTGTCAGCGCCTGGCCCGGGTTGAGCACAATCCACGCCTTGGCTCTTTCGCCGCGAAGCTTGTCCGGCAGTCCCGCCACCGCGACCTCCTTCACCGCCGGATGCGCCGCGATCACCTCCTCGATTTCCCTCGGCCACACCTGGTATCCGCTCGTCTTGATCAGATCCTTTTTGCGATCGACGATAAAGAGATAGCCGTCGGCATCGAGGTATCCGAGGTCGCCGGTGAAAAGCAAGCGCTCGCCTGCCTCGTTCGTTCGCAGCATCTCCGCCGTTTCGTCCGGCCGCTGCCAGTAGCCTCTCATCAGCTGAGGCGCGCGAATGACTATTTCGCCCGCCTCTCCAAGCGGCATCGGCGTGTGCCCATCCTCAGCGTCGAGAATCCGAACTTCCACATCGGGGAGGGGAAGTCCAACTGATCCGATTTTCTTTTCGCCGCGCACCGGGTTCGCAACGACGGCCATCTGCGCTTCGGTGAGAGAGTAGCCTTCAACGATCACGCCTCCTGTCAGCTCTTCGAATTGCCGCTGTGTCTCCGCCATCAATGCCGCGGCGCCAGAGAAGCAAAGCTTGATGGAGCTCCAATCCACTTTTCCGTCCTGAGTCAGCGGATGACTCATCAGCCCGATGAGAAGTGTCGGCACGGCACAGATGAACGAAGGGTGCACGTCATTGATCTCGATGAGAACCTCACGCATCTCCCGTGGATTTGGAATGAGCGCGACCGGATTGTGGTTGATGAGTGCGAGACTTTGCACGCCGACGTTCGCATAGACATGAAACAAGGGGAGCGGCAACATGATGATGTCCGTCCATTCGTGCATCGCAGGACTAAGCCATGTCTTGAGCTGAACACCTGCGATCACCATCGCGCGGTGCGTGCCAACGACACCTTTTGGTGTGCCCGTCGTTCCACCGCTCATCAGAATCACTGATGGATCGTCGAGTCCGGCGCGCAACGCCGAGTCGGGTGATCGTTCCCCGCGGACGAGGCGGGAGAATCGAAGATCGCCGTCACGGAGACTTATCCGATCACCTTCCTTCTTTTCGCGGAAGAACGTGTACCCAATGCGCAGCTTGAGCGGGAGGTACTCCTTGATGTTGGTGGCGATGACTCGCTTTACCGAAGTCTGCGGCTGAATCGATTTCACCTGAGCGTAGGTTCGATTCAGAACGACAATCGTCTCGGCACCCGTTGCGTTGAGCGCCTGCTCCATCTCGTGCTCGCTGTACATTGGATTGAACGGACAGACGATCGCCCCGATTTTCCACGCGCCAAACTCGGCAATCATGAACTGAGGGCAATTCGGCAGACAAAGCGCGACGCGGTCTCCCTTTTTTATGCCGAGCTCGAGAAGCGAGGCAGAGAACGCATCGCTCAATCTCTCGAGTCGCTCGTAGCTGAGAGTAGCTCCCTTGAAGAACAAGGCGTGCCGGTGGGG
>Ga0193751_1001625_pt1 | contig 14222 bp, 28 predicted proteins | sample L1c2metaG_FD_143050 | JGI IMG/M metagenome (GOLD analysis project Ga0193751, IMG submission 143050) | Soil microbial communities from a riparian zone of the East river system, Colorado, United States - L1c2 | ecosystem: Environmental > Terrestrial > Soil > Riparian zone | place: USA: East River... | reverse complement strand
GGCCGCCACACGGGCCGCCACATGGGCCGCCGCAGAGGCCGCCACACGGGCCGCCACACGGGCCGCCACAGGGGCCGCCGCAGAGGCCGCCACACGGGCCGCCACATGGGCCGCCACATGGGCCGCCGCACGGGACGCGCTGCGCCCGACCGTGGACCTGCTCCAGGATTCTGCAATAGTACTATACGGCCGCATGGTGACTCTCGGGAATGACGAATGACCGAAAAACGCATGATCGGTGCCCTGAAAGTACGTCTCTTCCGGGCTGGGCACGCCATGCAGGTCGGTGTGGAACTGGAGATGAACTCTGATCCGGATGTAAACAGCACTCAATTATATTGAGATCCTAATCGGCTGCCTGCATGAAAATAATCAGGCCAGATCGAGGTTGTAGAAACAGCCGTCGAATTCGAATGTGTGGCCTCCGGCCGGCAGAGCAACCAGCACTACCGTCCCGTCCGTGTTGACTTGGACGAACGCGGTGGAGCTGGTCGTTCTGCATGCGACGAGCATGGTGCGGACCATGGGCGGCCGGTAGACGCTGGGGAGGGTGATCATGGTTTGGCCGGCGGCTGCGGTGCCGTTGCTGAGCGCGCCGGCGAACTCGATGTTGCGGTGCGCGTTGAGGCGGAAGTTGAATCCGGATTGTGGGCTGATCGCGTTGGTCCAGCCGGTGCCGAGGGTCGAGCCGGCGGTGCCGCCCGGGTGCCAGGTCTCCGCGGTGGCCGAGGCGGGGTTGAACGCGACGATCTGCCCGGCGAGGCCGGCGGGGTAGGCGTTGACGCCGTCCGAACCGGCGACTGGGGCGATCGAGGCGATCAGTGAGGTGCCGGACTGGTAGGTGATCTTTACTTGGCCGTTGCGGCCGTTGGCGCCGGTGCCGGCCGAGCCGGGCAGCCCGTTGGATCCGCCGCCGCCGCCGCCGGAGCCACCACCGGGGATGGTTCCCACCGAGCCGTTGACGCCCTGGGCGCCGCCGGCGCCGCCGATGCCGCCGCCTGAGACTCCCGGCGCGCCCGCGCCGGTGCCTGACCCGCTGTTTGCCGCGGCTGCGTTACCGTTGGATGCGGGTCCCGCGGAGGAGCCGCCACCGGTCGCCCCCGAACCGGTGGCGGCCGCGGAGTTCCCGCCACTGAATTTGATGTCGCCGATGCCGCTGCCCGCGGCGCCGCCGCGGCCGATCGAGGATGAGGACGCGGCAGAGCCTCCGAGAGCCTTGCAGCCGGTCGAGTTAAACGTGGTGGTGCCGCCGCCGATCCCGAGGGCGTTGACGGCTCCTCCGGCGCCGCCGGCGCCCACCACATACGGGAGCACGGCGAGCGGGGTCACGGTGAGCGCGTTGACCTTGCTGTAGGCGCCGGCGCCGCCGCCGTACCCGCCGGAGTTGGCTCCTCCGGCCAGGCCTCCCCCGGCGCCGCCGGCGCCGCCGCCCCAGCATTCCACCTGCAGCTGGGTCACTCCGGCGGGCACCGTAAAGTTTCCGCTGGAGTTGACGGTGGTGGTGGTGGTGGTGGAGGCGTAGACCAGGAGCACACCGCCGGAGGAGTCGAAGGTGATCGTCGACTCGGTCACGGCGCCGCCCTGGAACGTCGAATTGACGATCTGGGAGCCGCCGATCGAGCCCGCGGAGATCGACCCGGCGTTGATGACGGCGCCGTTGATGATCCCGGCGTCGATTTCGCCTTGGGAGACCTGAAGGCCTTGCGGGTAGGTGTTGCCATATTGGTCGACGCCGGCGGCCGGCGCGATCGAGGCGATCAGGTTCCCCAGTGCCGGTGTCGCGCTGTAGAAGAACGCGCCGGCCTGGTTGATGACGAAGTTGGTGCCCTGGAAGGTGCCCGCGGTGACGGTGCCGCGGAACACCCCGTTGTTGAACTCGACCGACCCGTCGATCCGGATGATCCATCCGGATATGCCGGTGAGGAAGTTCGGTGAATTGATCGCGGGAATGACCAGGGTCGTTCCCGCGACGGGAACTTCTGGTTCAGGCGTCAGCGCCATGGGCGGCTTCCGCGGCTTCGGCCTAGGCGTTCAGGGCGACGAGGTACCCGTGGTAGATGTCGTGCACCATCACATGCATCGAATCGACCTGCCGGCGAGTGCAGGCGATGTCGCGGGCGATGGCGCAGAACATCATGGTCAGGGATCCGGAAATGAGCGTGGCCGAGAGCCGGATTCTCCAGTCCTGCTTTTCCAGCAGCGAATGGACTGTGAGGGCCACGCCGAAGGTGAGCGCCAATGCATCCATTGCGTCCGCTGGTGCTACCGGGGAAACATCGTTCATTGCTTTCCTTAATACCAGTTGTTCGACTGTTCGTGTGCCCACGCCTTCGCGGGGGACTGGTAGGTTTTCTTTATGTAGCTCAGCCCCCACAGTATCTGTGTCGCCGGATTCGTTTTCCAGTCGGCGCCCGCCGCCGCCATCTTGTCGCCCGGCAGGGACTGCGGGATCCCGTACGCTCCGCTGCTCTGATTCTCGATCGTGGTCTTCCATGACGACTCCTGCGTCCATAGCTTGTCCAGGTCGGGAAATTGGCCGTTCCATGACGTGTCGAATGTTCCCATCATCTGCTGGGCAAGCGCCTTGTTGTTGTCGGGGGTATCGGTACCAGAGCTGTGCATTTTGGCGCCGAGCGCGATGTAGGCGGTCATCGCCGCGCCTGATGGGACCGTGATCGACGCGCCCGAACTCGACGATGAGGAAGAGGAGTCGGTGAGCCCGGTTTTGATGGACGCGGAGGGCGGTTTGCCTTTGGATGTGGTGGGGATGGGTTTTCCGGTGAGGACGGCCTTGATCGGGTCGGTCGCGATGTGGGTTTTGGTGTCCCGCCAGTAGTGCACGCCGAACCACGCGAAGTAGAGGCCGGTCACGGACACGGCGAGCGGGCCGGTGTCGCTCATCCGGCCGGCCATTTGGGGCGCCCGTATCCGGCGATGCCCAGCCCGTTCAGGGTGGCGCCGGAGACACTGACCTTGTTGGACCAGTTCCCGCTGATCGTGCCGTCCGTGCCGCCCACCCACAGGGCGGCGTGCACGTTGCCGTTCTGGAACACCACGTCGCCGTCCTGGATGCCGCTGGTACCGGAATGGTATTGGCCGGCGTGCTGGAACTGCGCGGACAGTGTCGGCACGGACGCGGTTTTGCCCAGCAGCAGATTCGCGACACCGTTCTTGTTGAAACACCACCAGAGGAAAACAGCGCACCACTCGCCGGCAGTGGACGCGGGATTCCCGTAGTCGTTGATGTAGGTGGTCTGGGAATTTCCCACCTGGGATTTCGCGGTGGCCACCACCCCCTCGGCGGTGCCGTTCCCGGATGGGGTGGCGCCGCCATTGGTGGTGCCGCCGGTGAGCCCGGTTTTGATGGACGCGGACGGGGCTTTGCCTTTGGCCGTGGTGGGGATGGGTTTGCCGGTGAGGACGGCCTTGATCGGGTCGGTCGCGATATGGGTTTTGGTGTCCCGCCAATAGTGCACGCCGAACCACGCGAAATACAGGCCGGTCACGGACACGGCGAGCGGGCCGGTGTCGCTCATGCCACCCGCCTTTCGATATCCCCGGATATGGTCACGGTCGCGATCGACCCCGGCACGCCGTTACTGAGCGCGACGATGAGCTGCTCGCCGGTCCACATACGGATGGACCCACGGAAATTGCAGATCACACCGTTGTATGTTGCGGATTCCTGATTTTGTGGTATCGCGAGATTACGGTAAAACAATGCTTGCGGGACGATGATGGAAGTGAGGGACTGGTTCGTGGTGAGCGTGGCGCCTTCCACGTTCCATTCCTCGTAGCCGCCCACCGTGAAGACCATCTGGCCGCCGCCGCCGGCGTCAAGGGTGACCGTGCCGCTACGTGCGAGGTTCAAGTGCGTGTAGAGGCCCGGTTTCCCCCGCCGTGACGGCGCCGGCGTGGTCATCCCAGTTGTTCGGCGCTCGAGCCGAGCAACGACAGCGTGTTACTGGCCGACGCGGCGGACCAGGTGGCGGCCACCACGAACGGGCCACCGGCATTCGCCGCCGGGATGGTGACGGCCGCGGTGGGAGCGGCCACGAACGCCGTATCGGCGTCGGTGGCGGCCGAGGTCCCCAGATTCAGCTCCAGTTCAGCCACGCGTCAAAGCTGAACGGAACGTTCGTCACGGTCGCGCCGAGCGTGACCGCGGGAACCGCGGCCAGGGCGACGCCGCCGATACCGCCGAGGAACGTCGCGATGGTCAGCGTCGGGGTGCCGGTGTCGCTGTAGATTCCCCAGCCCTTCAGGTGAAAGAAGTTCCCGGGCGCCGGCGTCACCATCGGGGTGATGCCTGCGTGCAGCAGCGTCTTGGACGCCGTGTTCGCGATCGTCACGACGCCCTGGGCGCCGGTCTGGCCGAGGTTGGCGTTCTGGCCGGTGAAGTCGTACGGGTGGCCGCTAGGCATGAAGATATCCTTCCATTCGCCGCGCAAGCCGCGCGGCTTGGGCTTCGGCCGCCGCCAGGATGCCTTTCTGGCCCTCGCGGCGGTGGTGTGCGTGTGCACCCACCATGAAGACCTGTTCGTAGGTCACCAGGTAGCTGACGGCCACGGCCTGGGTCGCCGCGGAGATGGCCCACACACCGGTCTGGAAGGTGAACGGCTCCGGGGTGGTGTTCGCCGGGATCAGCCACCCATCGTTCACCAGGGTCTGATCGGCGGCGATCCGGATCCCGTTCGTCGGGTCCTCATTGGTCAGCCGCAGTTCGACGCGTTCCCTCGCGGAGCCGCCGAGGATGCACGTCGGAGCTGATCCGGAGCCGGGCGCCGTGGTGCGGCCGGTCGCGAACCCCCGGATCATCAAGTCCCCGTTCCGGGACTCTTCGAGGTAAACCGAAATGGGCAGCGGGACGTCGGGGGGCTCCTCGAACTCCAGTATCGTGGTGCCTTCCCGGCTGGCGTATTCGAAGCCGTCGGGGCGGGCCCGCTCGCCGTTGACCTCCGGCATGTGCGGAAGCGGCGTCTTCTGCGTGGCGCGGCCGGTCACGGTCTCGTTCACCGGCCGCTGCACCGATACCGCGGCCTCAACGCTCTTGTAGTGCGGTTCGGGCTCCTGCTCGGGATCAGGCGCCGGTGCCGGCACCTGCTGGCGCAGCCGAAGTTGACGACGGTCCATCATCTGCCCCCTTCCCGGGGATTTGCGCGGCCTTACTACTGAGCGCCGTCTCATAGACCGCGGCCAGGAACGCCAGGCCGGCGCCGGCCAGGAACAGCGGATGCTTGGATCCGGTGGCCCATGCCAGGTACCCGGCGACCCCCAGCATCCATCCGCCGGCGGCGAGCTCCCCCATCCGCACGTTCAGCCGGGTCGCCGGATCCGACGCCTGACGGACCTCGTGCAGGGCGGGCAGGAACTTGTCCACCACCGCGATGGTGGCGGGCACGGCGAAGCCGGCCATGGCCAGCGTGGTCGGCGAAATGTCCATGTCTTAGAGTGCGGCCGATTCGGCTTTGCTCAGCGCGCCCCTGGCGATGTACATCACGACACCGAACAGCGCGAAGCCGGCCGCGATCCAGAACCCCATCGCGATCTGGCTCTTGTTGATACCGGCCATGGTCAACCTGCTTTCTTGGGTTTGGGTTTGGGTGTGGTGCCGCCGATGTTCTTGGTGATCGGCCCGATCGAGGTGACGGCCGACGTCGCGGTGAACAGCCACGCGAAACCCTTCGCGATCGGCGCCACGTTTCCGGTGTCGGCCAGGTCGAGCACGAACAGCACGAAGATTCCCCCGGCGACCTGCGCCGCGGACGGAACCGCGTTCTGGTTGCGGGCCCACCGGCCGATGACGTAGATGCCCAGACCGGCCGCGTAGATCTGCCATGCCTTCATGCCAGCATCGCCAGCCCCCCGATAGCCTTCGTCGCGTTCTCGATCGGTGTCTTGAACAGCCAGACCATGCCCGCGGCGAGCAGGCCCAGACCGAGGCCGAGCCACGCCAGGGAGATCCACATGTTCGGGTCCTCCAGGTCCAGGCTCAGACCGGCGATCGCGGCGATCCCATCGGCGACCGAGGAGATCCCCGACGCCGCATCGCCCACCGCGTTGATGGTGGGATCAGCCCAGTTGGGGCTACCCGTTCCCCCGAGCTCGGTCAGCGGAAGGTCAAGGCGCGTGTTCTGCGGAAGCGCCGCATACTTCTGTATCGCCTGCGCGTCTTTCTGCGTCTTGGGATTGCTGTTGAGCGTCCCGAGAATATGCGCGGTGCGTGCCTTGACATCGGTCGACTGGACGGCGTGCCCGTTGACGTTCGTCCACAATTCGAGGATTTGGTCATAGAACGTACCGCCGTGATACCAGCCGTACAGTTCCTTGAATGCGGCATCGGCGGCGGACGCGGTGTCCTTATCGGCTTGGCTGGTGGCCATTACCCGCCGCCCTGCTGGGCCAGCCACGCGATGGTGGACACACCGAGGTTCCCGGCCTGCCGCAGATCCGCGAGGGTCTGCGGGCCCCCGCCGTAGGTGGCCAGGTCGGCGTTGATCTTCGCGGCCAGCAGCGGGTTCTCGATCGACAGGATCGACAGGTCCGCAGCGGACTGCTCGGCCAGCGATGCGACACCCGGATCCGGCATGCTCATTTCCCGAACCTCCCGACCATCCCGAAGATCCCTTTGGCCTTGAACAGGTCAAACTCTCGTTCGGCGCGTTCGGCGAAAGCGAGCAGCCGGTCAAGTTTCGCCTCGACCCGGTCGAGCTGGGCCGATGTTTCACGTGAAACATTCCCCCCGTCGACGGGCGGATCCACGTAGTGAGGCGTCACGATGCTCCTACTGCTGGGGGTGGGCGGCCGGCGCGGCCCCCCGCGGGACCACGACCTTCGTTCCGGGAACGACATTGTTAGGGTCATTTACGTGACTGTTGTAGGCGCGCATCTGCTCTGGGGTGCAGCCGGTCTTGGCCGCCACCTTGTCCAGGCTCGTATCGTCGACCGTGGTCAGGTAATAGTCGTTCGAGGCCATCAGCTGGTCACCACCCCGACAACCGGCAGCGTCACTTTCTGGCCGCGTACCGGTATGGCTATGGAGAATCCTGGCTTGGCCGGAATATTGCCGCCGGCGGTCTTCCTGACGTTGGCGAAATCTTCCGGATCATGCTTTCCCGGCAACAGATTGTATTGATAGAGCGCCTGGCCGTTCCCACCGAAAATGTTCTCGGCCTTGGCCACGTTCGTCCACGTCGTTTTCGAGGTCACGGTGTAGAACTTGGCGTTCTTGATGTTGTCGGACGCAGGTGTGCCGACCGTCAGGACCACCTGCGACGCGGTCGCGACGGTGGACCCTCCCACCGGCGACTGGGCGGACACGGTCCCGGTCGTCGCGCCACCGGTCACGGTGTAGGTGAATCCGGCCGTCTTGAGGGTCTGCTCGGCCGTGGTGAGCGGCTGCCCGACCACGGACGGAACATTGACCTTGGGCGTGGTCGCCCCCCCGGATGGAGTGGGCTGGGTGGGCGGGCTGCCGAGCTGCTTGAGCGCCGCGTTCACCATCGGTTCCTCGGTCTGGTTCAGGGAGGTGCCCGCCAGGTAGTCCTGGACCGCCTGGGTGGCCGCGGTGCCCCCGTAGCCGAGGGACTCCAGGTAGTTGACCGCGGCGTTGGACCACTGATCGTTGCTCGCGTAGGTGGTGGAGGTGTAGGGCGGGTTGCTGCCCGACGCCGCGGCGACCGCGGCCGCGATGTCGGCCTGGCCGGCGTCCTGCTGCGCCGCGGCGTACTCCGACCCGTAGGACGCGCCGGTGGCCGGGTCGATGGCCTCGGTCTCCCACGGCTGCCCGGAGTTCGGGTCGATCGCCGATGGAGCGCCGGCGGCCGCGGCCGCCGGCGCGGCGCCGGTGAGCTTGTCCTTGAACTTCAGCCCGATGTAGACGATCGCGCCGACCGCGCCGATCCACACGAACGCCGGCATCGGCCCCCACTTCTGGGTCAAGAAACCGAAGGTGCCGGATGCGCCTCCCTTGAACGGGCTCGGCCCGCTCGAGCCCGAGGGTGGTGAGCCGCCCGTGTCGTCGGCCATCAGGCGCCGCCGCTCATCCGCGCGGCACGGGCCGCGCGCCGGCCACCGGCATGGCCGGCCACCTGTGCCTGTGCGGCGTTCTCGTACTGCACGGGATTCGCCGGCGTGCCGGTGGTCGGCGAGGACAGGTAGTAGTTGGAAAAGATCGGCGCCGGTTCCTGCCACCAGGTCTGCGGGCGGATCCGGGTGCGGCCGTTGCCCCGCACGGTCGAGAACCCCATCAGCGCCGCGACGGAGCCGGGCGAGAAATCCTGTACCTCCCCGGTCAGGTACACCTTACGGCGCCCCTCCGACAGTCTCGGCAGCCCCGGCACGGGCCGGCAGAAACCCGGTCCGGCGGGGTCGAGCGGATGCCCGGTCCCTTCCTTGGGCAGATAGGCGTCGGTGGCCTGGGGAGTCCACCGGTCCGCGTGCGCGGCCGGGCTGTACCCGGGCGCGATGTGGGTCTCAACCCACGTCTGGCGTAGGTTCCCTACGACGACCGTGTCATCGAAAACGCGGTCATGGCGAGCGCTTTCGGCGATCGGCGTCTCGTACTGGTTGCCCACGCCGCCCTTCTGCCACGCGTCCTGGAACTGGATCGTCCCGGACTCGAGCGTGCCGCCGGAGTCGCCCTGGCGCTGGAAGTTGCGCCGCACCGGCTTGGGGATCGGCGGTTGCGGAGGGGATGTCGTGGTGGATCCGGGGATCCCTCCCGAGCCGGTCTTACCTGGGTAGTTGTCCTCGAAGTCGGTCCGGCCCGTGGCCGGCGCCTCATTGAACGACGACCCGCTCCGGCCGAAAATGCGATCAAACCAGCCCATGGACCCTCCCTCCGTTGCGATGTTTCACGTGAAACACCGGCGATGTTTCACGTGAAACATCAGGCCTTCGCCGTGCGGACCGCGGACGTGAACTGCGTGCCCACGGCGTTGATGTCGGCGGCCGTGTTCCCGTGCGACAGGAGCGTGGCCACCAGGGCGATGGTCAGCAGCGCGCCGACCCCACCCCAGAAGTTCATGACCTTCATGGGGTTCCTTCTCAGATTTTCGAGGTCACCTTGCTGGTGGCCGACCGGATTTTCGTCCCGAAGTAGGTCCCGATCAGGATCCCCACGATCAGGCACACCGCCGGGTGCATGGCGAATTCCTTCATGTTGCTACACCTCCACTTCTGCGGACCCGCCGGCCCGGATCGGTCCGAACAGATGCTTGAGGATGATCAGCGCGCCGAGGCTGACCAGCACCATCGCGCCGAGGGTGACCGCGGCGTGCGGGGACTGGTGCCCGGACAGGTCGAACCATCCCTTGTCCTGGGTGTCGTCACGAGCCACCGGAACCCACTTCCCCGTTGCTCAGTTTCAGCGCCGGCTGTGTGTCGGCCGGCTGCTGCTCGATGGATGTCTGGTCTTTGGGTGCCGAGATGGCGAGCTGGTGGTTGATCGCGTCCAGCTCCTGCTGTTTCTGCGCCGCGGACCGCTCGAGGAAGACCCGCATCGTGGCGGGGTCGGGCTCGGGTGTGCCGCCGTGCGCCGGGCAGTACGGGTCATCGTGACTCCGCGGCAGGAACACGCCGGTGGCGACCGGCTGATGGACCGGTCCACCTCCCTCTTGCTCGACCATCCGGTAGACGATCTCCGGTTCGTCGTACAGCGGGAACGTCCGGGCGCCGCAGTGCGTCTCCGGAGCGGCCCCGTTGGGTGTCCTCGCATACAACTCGCTCGGGTTGTAGCGGTATCTACACGACCCCATCAGAGCGCAGCGCTCCAGATGTCCCCGGTCGGCAGGATCTCGTTGACCAGGAGGTACATGGTGCCGGCGTTACCGAACGACCCGTACCAGGTGATCTTCTGGCTGCTGATCGTGGGGGTGTACAGCTGGCAGAGCTCGTCGCCGACGCGGCCGGTGAGGTCGTGGGCGTAGGACCACGGGAACACACCGTAGTCGCGGCCGTTGTAGGTCTCCGGGGTGGTTCCGGCCGCCCCGTAACCCCATTTCTCGTAGGTGTTGAGGTTCCAGTCCTTCACCCCGAACTCGTACTTCTCGGTGTCGTCGACGATGAACTGCATCGGGTCGGGCCAGTCCGCGTCGCCGTTCTGCCGCGTGCTGCTGGTGCGGTAGACGATGGGGATGTACATCCGCACATAGGCGTCCTGCACGCTCGGGCGCTGCACGGTGAAACCACCGCTGGAATAGGCGATGGTCTCCATCCGCCAGCGCTGCCAGGTCCGCGCGACCGGCGGGGACTGGGTGTTGGCGACGCCGCCCTCCGACGTGGGGGGCATGTCATAGGCGGCGAGGTACATCCGCACCCGGATGGTCGGCGTGGTCGGCGTGCCCCCGAACACGTTGGCCAGGGTGTTGAGGCTCATCGACAGCTTGTACGGCGACGCCGCGTTCTTGTTCTCCAGCGTGCCCAGGCCGACGCGGGGGATCAGCTCGAGCGGGAGCCGGACCCAGAACTCCATCGTCGGCGCGATGCCGGCGCCGGTGGAGAACGCGAAGTTCGGGTAGCCGCGCGGATCCCGGTGAAAGCTCGGATCCCCGTACTTGTTGATCATGGCGACCTTGTGGCCGTCGGGCATGTAGAACAGCGGCTGGCCGCCGCCCGGGGTCTCGATCTTGATGTTCTGCAGGGCGTTGAACGGGCCGTCCGCGGCCAGCGTCACGCCGCTGCCGCCGCCGGCCGCGGTGGTCTCGACGTGGATCCACACATACCGGGCGTAGTCGTACGGGTCGACCGTGACGTCGTTGATCGCCTGGGTGGTCGTGGTGAGCGTGAACGAGTTGTCGTAGAACGCCTTGCGGTAGTTCTCACTCGAGGATTGGATGAAGGAGCGGCCGGGCATCACGGCCCCGGCGGCCGCGGCGGGAGCCGCCGGCATCGCGGGACTGGTAACCGGCGGGGTGGTAGTCGCTGTGGCCATGGGTTCCCTCTCAGGCCATCAGGCCGGTGACGGCCGCGATGGTGGTGTGTTGGTTGCGCCGCGCCCAGGTGTTGACTACCTGCACGGTCGCCTTGGTGATGATGTAGTAACAGACGAACTGCATGAAATCGTGCAAACCGACGTGCATGTGAATCCTCCTATTTCCAGACGTCCGGAGCCGTGGTCCGGCACATGTAGCCGGTTCGCACATTCAGATAGAGCGCCTGATACATCGGCAGATTCGCCACCAGGCGGATGATGTCCTCGGCGGACAACCACGCGATTCCCGAGATCCTTGAGAGGTTCACTTCGTCGTTGTCACGGAAGAACAGCAGGTGAGATGACTGATCATAAACCTCGAGCGGAATCCACGCGGGACGTTGGGATGCCACCAGCAAGGGGACCGGCAGGGATCGGGCCATCATCAGGAAGATCTCAATGATCTGCTTGAGCTTCAGGATGTTGCACATGAACCACAGATCGTCGGCGAACACGCACCATCCGGGATCCGCGTAGATCGCGGCGAGCGCGTCGGCGAAGATCTTCGCGACCACGCTCAGCTCCCGCGGCGACGGGGTGATCATCGCGCCCAGGTCGTTCAGGTGGGCTTTCGGCCACAGCAGCCGGCGCGGCGCCGTCCGGGAGTCGACATCCTTCCACACCGGAAATTCCTGGTAAAGACCGAACTGGCGGGCGATGGCGCTCTTCTTGTTCAGCAGCGCCAGCAGCGTCTTGTCGTTCGCCTTCAGGCCGAATATCGTCCGGAACCTGCGCTTGGGCAGAATGTTGTAGGCCAGGTTCGTCTTGCCGCTGTCGGTCGGCCCGATGATCCCCACGTGCTGGTCCTGTTTCCACGCGAACCGCGCGTAGAATTCGGGCCACGCCATGACCGGAGCCAGCTCGTCCATGCTCTTCACGGGGAACTGCAGGATCTGCCCCACCTCGTGCGGTGAGTAGTTCGGCTGCAGGACCTCGCTCTCGCTGAGCTCCGGCCCGACGTCTTGGATCATTCAGGCAGCCTCCGGCCCCTGCTGCGCGGCCGCCTGGGCGTAGGCGTCTGCCCGCCGTTGCTCCTGCTCGGCCACCATCGCGGCCGCCTCATCGAGGAGCTTGCCGGTGGCCTCATCGAGGTTCTCGCTCTCGATGTCGGCGCGCACCAGCAGCTGCTGGGGCAGCTTCATCATGGACGCCAGCGCGGTCGCGATCGCGATCTGGGCGGTGGGATTCTCCTTCAGCCAGTTGTTCTTCTCGATCAGCCGGTTGACCAGCCCCGATTCCAAGGCGAGCGCCGACAGGATGCAGCTGTGCAGGCCGATCAGGATCGCGGTGTCGCTTTGTGAGCCGGCCACCAGGTTGACGACCTTGCCGATGAACGGCGATTTCTTGGCCGCCCGGTCCCACGCCTGAGACAGCGGCTTGGACGATGCGGCCAGCACCGTCGCGGTCTCCGGCAACTGCAGATCCAGCGCCTTACGCGCCGCCGGCAGATACACCGTCTTCTGGAGGATCTTCGCGCGGGCGCTGTGAACCTCCTTACGCGGCTCGGAGTCCTTAATGGTCTCTTCTGCACGCGCTTTGGACCATTCCGGACTAGGCTTCGGATGTCCGGAGGGGGTGACCGGATCCGGCTCGGGGGGGGTCGGATCCGGATTCCCCGGATCGAAGCCGGGCATCGGCGCCGGCTTCACGATCCGCTCGGCCCCCTCGGGCGCTCCCTTGATCACGGACCCCTGGATGCGGGTTGCCATCACGTGCCTTTCTGCCAGGGCAACCGCATCTTGCGGTAGTACCAGTGCTCGCGTGGGACCACCGTGTCGACCGTATGGTCCACGGTGGGGATGACCTCCTGGGCCACCTGCTCCGGAGCCGCCAGGACGGCGCTCACGGCCGCGGCGATCTGATCCGGGATCGACCCGATCGCCTGCTCGATGCGGGCCATGGCCGTGTCCGTCTCGGCCTGCACGTCCTGCACTTGCATGCGCGTCTCGGCCGTCTCGGCCGCCGCGGCCTCGGCCTCCCGCGCGGCCTCGGCCGCCAGGACCGCGGCCGTCTCGGCCTCCTGACCGGCCGTCTCGGCCTGCTCGGAGGCGGTGGCGGCCTGCTGGGATGCCACCGCGGCCGTATTGGCGGCGGCGGCGGCAGTGGCGACGTCGTCCGGATCGGGGTCCGGTTTCGTGACGATGACCTCTTCAGCCATTCAGTTCTCCCCAGTCACTTCTGATCGTATTCCCTTTGTCACTCATGGGCCATAACCGGCCTGGCCTGCAGCCTTACCGACCCTCCGTCCTGGGGGATCTTGGTGGTCACGGGGATGTCGCGAGCCCGTGCCGCGCGGTACACGAACGACCTCATCTGAGAGTCCTTCATGCCTGGATAGTCCTCTTCTGCCGTCAGCTCCCAGACAGAGCCGTCCAGCCACTCGTCCCACGGGAACGAGTCGAGTGCGGGCAGACGTAGCGGAGGTGACGAGTTGACATTGTGAGCCATGCAATGATGATGACATGAACAACATGCAATGTGGAAACCCGGCATGTGAATGTCACAACCGGTTACCTCGAGTGCTGGCCCTGGACGTCTCGGCCGATTCCACCGGAGTCGCACTGCCTGACGGGTCGACCTTCGTGATCAAGGCGCCTAAGCCGGCCGGAAAAAAACGCACGCTGCGTGACGATCTGGCCAGGATGATGCACGCCGCGGACAAGATCGACGAGATCCTGATTTACCAGCAGGTAGACCTCTGCGTGATCGAGGACTACGCATTCGCCATCAAATCCACGGCCGCCCACCGGCTCGCCGAGATCGGAGGGATCTACCGGCTCGCGGTCGAACGCGCCGGGGTGCCCATTACGCTCGTGAACGTCATGCACCTGAAGATGTACGCCGGCGGCAGCGGGAAGGCCGACAAGAGCGCCCTGGCCACCTCAGCGCTCAAACGGGCCGGCCGGGAGTTCCCGACCACCGACGAATGCGACGCGTGGTGGCTCCGAGCGGCATTGCTGGACCGCATCGGGCAACCGGTCGTGGAGATGCCGGAGTCCAACCGGCTGGCGCTCGACCGGATCACCTGGTCTTTCGAGCAGGAGGAGGGAGCGTCACAGTGAGTGAGATATCGCCGTTCTGGATGTTCGAGGACGGGGTCACCGACCCCGCCCTCTTCGCCGAGCTGCTCGCCGAGCTCGAGGCCGGCCTAGGCGGCTGAATCCCCAGGCTGAGCAGGAGGTGCCTCCGGGAGAGAGGACACCTCCTGCTCGCCCGTGCCAGCATCGTCCCGGGTTGTCCTCTCTGGGCG
>Ga0193751_1001624_pt1 | contig 14223 bp, 16 predicted proteins | sample L1c2metaG_FD_143050 | JGI IMG/M metagenome (GOLD analysis project Ga0193751, IMG submission 143050) | Soil microbial communities from a riparian zone of the East river system, Colorado, United States - L1c2 | ecosystem: Environmental > Terrestrial > Soil > Riparian zone | place: USA: East River... | reverse complement strand
CGGAATCGTAGGATTTTTGCTCATGCCCGCAGGGGATGTCTCCGGCTGGACGCTCATAATCTTAAGAACTGCATCGACGTTCGTGTTTCTGATTCCGATTGCGGTAGGACTCCGGTGGCTATTTTTCTTTACTCGGAAAGAAGTGAAGGCCTATTTTCAAGCATGTCTGTATACCACCGTCAGTCGGCCCCCCCGGTCAACGAGTGTAATGGCGATGTTACGCGAACGACCGCCTTCTGGCAGTACAATACCGTCGCTCCAAAGACAAGGACGCCCTACGCTCCGATTGCATGAATCTCCATCCATTGAGCACGAAACAATGAAACACCGCATTATCCACTTTCTTCAAAAATATCTGCTCAATCCGCCCATTAAGCTTCTGTGTGCGATCGGCTTTGCCCCGCCAGGATATGCGCTCCTGGAAACGACCGGTCGCAAGACCGGAAAGCCGCGCCGCACCCCCGTGGGCAACGGACTCGTGGGCGGGCAGTTTTGGATCGTGGCAGAGCACGGCCAGAAGGCTGGCTACGTTTGCAATATTGCGGTTAGTCCGCAGGTGCGCCTGAAACTGCGCGACGGTCTGCGCGGTCGCTGGTATACCGGCACAGCCCACTTGCTTTCCGAAGATGATCCACGCGAGCGCCAACGTTGGCTCGCGAATCAGTTGCCTGGAAGCGCGAGCAATGCCGCCGCGGTCCGCTTTTTCGGCACACAACTGCTCACGGTTCGGATTGATCTGGATGCCTGACACGTCGGGATGCAAACCCCGGTTGTTGGTGTAATGGGGATTTTACGCCAGTCACGCTTGGACAAACACTGAACGGAGTTGACTGCCGTCACCTGCGAGCCATCGCAAGAGAAACGACTTGGTATTTTCTGGCAACTGGGAAAACAGAGCCTTCGGTAGTGGGTCTACACTGACCGTGGCCGTGAATGGCGCTAGAATCGACCGGTCAGAGCATACTCAGGCGGCGGTAGACCGCCGTCATCATCAGGACTGACAGCGGAACTGTAATGAATAAGCCGAGCCCAAGCAAGCTTGCACCAAGCGCGTTGAAAATAAAAAGAGCAACAAGGATCCACAATAGGTAGATCATCATGCCCGCACTCAGAATCGCGCTTTGTTTGAAACTGCATATTAGATTAGTTTCACCGGCCGCCATGCAGAAGCCAAACAGCGCGTAACGAAGGGCAACGTAGACCCCTGGGACGATCAATAGAAGCAGGCCAATCACGGCCATCAGAAGATAGAGCATTTGGCCAGCCAAGAACCTTGGACCCAAAGCCAAGTGCGTAAAGGTATCGGCAAATGTCGGCTCTGCCCCGTCGCATAAGGAGAGGCATATTTGGAGAAGGCCAACTTCTACCCCCGCCACAAAGATTAAGAATGCCAGGTGCATTACGACCCACCACAAAATGCCGAACCGTTGACCAGCAATTACCACGATCTCCAGGGCGACCCAAGCACCCAGGATTGTCAGGAACAGTTGCAAAGAGGCCAAAGTGTTTCTTGTAGATAGGCCAGGCGAAGTTGAAAGCCTGACGAATGGAAATCGGATCCTGTTTCACTTTTCGCAGGACTCCAATCTTGCGATCTACTGAGCCGTCCAACCACGGACGGACCTGAAAAAGGTCGGTCTCATAAAACGGATCGACCGCAAGTATGACTGTCGCTATTCGCGGCCCACGCAGCTGTTTGGGAGACTCTTGCGCGAAAGGTGAATCAGCGAGCAGGAGCTGTGCGGATTGCGGGAGGACAAGCTGAAGTCGATCCGTTCTTTCATCAAAGTCTTAGCAGGGATGGATGCAATCGCTTGAAAGGGCCCAAACCCCACCTGAAGACGGCCGGTATCCCATCTCTGGAGCACGGTGCCAGCGCTAACCAGGAGCGCGACGCCAGCTTTCAAGCACACGATCAATGTCGTCGCGAACTGTGTCTCGGGCAACCATGCGGCCAAGTCCCTTCATAAGAAGGCGATCATATTTCGTATGCCTGTGGCGGATCGATGCCACCACCGCCGCTCGTAACGCTTCTTCCTCCAGTGCTCGCCCGGAGGCGGTTCGACCCACTCGGCCGCTGCCCCGAACCGACGTATGTGCTGCGATGGCCCGCGCCTCTTCAGGCGGGCAGCCTGGAAACATCTGCCGAATCGATTCAGCCATTCGCATCGCCAGAACCTGATCCTGTTTATCGCGATAGATCTCGGCCCGCTCGCGCCGGACATTGCGCTGGTCAGCATCGGTCGAGCACTCTGCCTCGGCCTGCTCCTGCGCAGATTCTTCGACCAGCACTCCCTGGCGTTCGTAGCGCTTGCGAGCCCTGCTAAATCGAACCACCACGGCGGAAAGTGCGCTGTGCTTGCGCGCACGTCGGGTCAAAGCCGTGTCGCCTCTGGGCAGGTAAACCAAATGGTCGAGATCGGCACATGTGAGGCAAAGCGGTCGTTCGTCCTCCATAAACAGGAAATCGCCCCCTAATTACTCCTTTCCGCACTCGGTGCACTTCGACTCCCGGAGGATGTCGAACACAACGAGGTCTTTAGCTTCTGACGATTGATGATCGGCTGAACCTGGTTTCATGTCACGCTATCTTGCACTTGCCCCGATCAATCCGTTTACCGGAAAGATCTGGGTGAGGTAATCGTGCGACGAGCAGAGATGCCGCTAGGCAGAAAACCGAGACGCCAAGAATCCCCATTGTACTCCAACTGCCCGTAGACACCGACATTCACCTGCCTGTCTTCCGTTCTGCACAGGTGGACAACTATCGCAACATCGGGTTTACGGTGAGATCACCGGCGGTCAAAACGCGCTATGGCCTGTTTTAGTTAACAATGTACCAAGGGCCATACGAAGAAGTTTTACACATCTTGAGTCTTAAGGCGCGTATCATCTCGACTGAATCGCCATTTTGGGGGTGTGAATGAGCGATGAGTGGATCAAAACGCTTGCAGATCGCAGAAGAGTGAAATTCACCAACCAAGAATTGGACGAGAGTGCGTTTCTGACCGCTCAGGTCGAAGGCAACAAAGTCGTTTATTCCATCGTATTGAGCAACGCGAAAAACCCGCTCAGTCGCGAAGAAGTTGAAAATCATTTCGAGGATGAGCTTTCAAAAGTGTCGCCGAATCCGAAATTGAGCCTACTCCGGGCAAGCCGTCAGCGCCAGGAACGGTGACAGAATCATTGGGGGAAGCATGGCGATCAACTCTGTGCGGACACGTGACGGAAGCGACGAATCCTTACACTTTCAACCCATAGAGCGCCTGAAAGTATATTTGTTCGGGGCGACTATATTATTTGCTTCGTTTGGGATGGGTGAAGCGGTCTATCGACTCTTGTTTTCAGAGTTTGACGGCATGACCGATCGTATTCCGATTGAGGTGCTGTTTGGGTTGGTATTTGCGTGGCTCGCCACTAAGTTCGTCGGAGGAGTTTACAGAGATCGCAAGGAGAGGAGCGCGAGGCTCAACTTCATTTGGGCGCGCAGTCATCAAATACGGGGCGCTCTGGAAGGAATCACTCCATTAGCCCACCCGTCGAAAAACCAACAATCGATTAGAGTAATCCGCGAAGAGGTCGATAGGATTGAGTGGGCGCTTAAGGAAATCTTGCCGCGCTAACCTTAAGTGTTCACATGCATAACCCTAAAGGCGGAATGCCGGACTAATCTGTTTTGATCACTCGGGAATTTTTGGTAGGGGCATCGGCGGGTCCGACTTCCGTTTTCTGCAAGGTGTTTTGAATAACGAACAGTTCTTCTCGAATCCGCTCGATGTGGTCAATCATCGCCCCGAGTTCTGTCGGCGTCAATTTAAACTCAGCCACGATCCACGAAGGCTAACCTTTACGCGCGGAAAAGTCGACCCGATAGCGTACACGCAATACCAAAATTAGATGAACTCGTCAAAACCGAGGTTACCCGAGCGAACAACCGTCGCGTTCTTAGCTGTTGAGAAATCGCGATTACACTCATCGACCTTGGCCAGCCAATTCTCAATGAGCGAAATGGCCTGATTTCAACACTTGTGCTGGGTCTTTGGGGCCACGATAATGGCGATTCGAAGGGTGAGCCGTGTTAAACACTGATCCGCACGGATTGTTGTATCGAATCGTCGCAGTCGTCGCTGGGTTTGCAATTATCGGCTTTGGAGCGGCTCCACTACTTCAGCGCGGCGATCTTTTCTCCATAAACTAGTTTGGAGAGCTCGTCTTCGCACCTCTAGCGATTGTCCGGGGTCTGATGGTCATTGTGTTCGCTTTATTTAAGCCGGAGTGGCTAGCGGCAAAGCAGGTTGAACGAAAGCACCCGGCGTAGCGATGTCGGAATGGATTCGGGGCACGCTCATCGGACCAGAGCGTATCAGGACCGTCGAGGGGTCTGCAAATAGCGATGACAACGACGAGCGGCTCCGACTGGCGGACCCGCCGAGAACGAACCATCGCCGTTGCCGTACATGAGCTGCACAGCGGCCGACGTAGCGACTGCCAGGTCGGGCTTGCCGTCGTGGTTGAAGTCGGCGACGGCGCAAAGAATGTCGCTGGCGGCGGCGACAGTTTTCGCGGTTTGAAACGTGCCGTCGCCGCTGAGAGCAGCCCGGATTGAACTCGTCCGGCGCTTGACCCCAATCTTGCAAAGGGAGCCCTGGACGCCCTGACCGGGCGAATCGTGTGTATCGGCCTGCTGGTCGATGATGGCTTGCGTCTCGACGAGATGGCAGCGGTTCGGCTTTCACAACCTGCCACAGCCTGGCATCGTTCCTGGTCACCAAGAAGAAGACCGACGTCAAAACGGTCCAGCGCAGCATGCGGCATGCGAAGAGCACGACCATGCTGGACCATTACGCCCAGACGGATATTGATGAACTGATCGCGGCCCAGGAGATGATGCTGGATGCGATCTTCAGCCACGCCGAAGGGCCCGTGAACTAGAACGGATTGAAGAACGGATAAAACCGGGACTGGACAGATGGGGCAACGGATCCAAAGCGTTGAAAAGAAATGGTAGGCACGAGGAGACTCGAACTCCTGACCTCTACCGTGTCAAGGTAGCGCTCTAACCAACTGAGCTACGCGCCTACTGTGTGCGATTTTTGTAGTTTACCAGACTCCGACGGATTTACGCTTGCGTACACGCCCGCAGTGATGGGCAGGTTTGCCGCTGTATTGCCGCCCGAGCACTTGCTTCTTTCTGTCTTCTCTTGAGCGTGTTGACCAACGCAGCGGTCGCAGTTTTTTATGGCGGCCGTGATCGCGTAGGCGGTCACGGCTGCAATTTCTGTCAGTTCCCCTGCGCACAATATCCAGCGCCGTTCAGCGCCTGGTTGCTCCACAACGCTTGCACGGGATAGGTTTTTCCGTCGTTGCCGACCATATTGAAGGGCGAGCCCCGTCGCATTGACTTGCTACATTGCGCGGCCTAACATGGCAACCTGCCAGGACTTTGCGTTCTAGCCTCCTATGATTGGCAAAGTCATCTCCCACTACCGGGTCGAAGAACTTCTCGGCGGCGGTGGCATGGGAGTGGTCTACCGCGCCGTGGATCTGCGCCTCGGCAGGAATGTTGCGATTAAGTTTCTCCCACCCGAGCTGATGCGGGACCATCAGGCTCTCGAACGATTCCAGCGAGAAGCCCGCGCCGCTTCCGCTCTCAACCATCCCAACATCTGCACCATTTACGAAATTGACGAGGCCGAAGGCCACCCGTTCATCGTGATGGAGTGCCTCGCCGGAGAAACTCTTAAGCACCTCATCACAGGTAAGGCGCTCCCCAGCAATCAGATTCTCGAAATCACAATTCAAATCGCCGACGCCCTCGAAGCGGCGCACGAAAGCGGCATCATCCATCGAGATCTCAAGCCCGCCAATATTTTTCTCACCCGCCGGGGCCAAGCCAAAGTGCTGGACTTCGGGTTGGCCAAATTGATCACCAATCCGCGCCAGGTAGCCGAAGGAGTAGGAGCTTCCGCGCTCCCCACCGTGAACACCGGTGGGGATTTAACGAGCACGGGCGCTGCAGTCGGCACGGTGGCCTACATGTCTCCGGAGCAGGCTCGCGGCCAGGAGCTCGACGTGCGTACCGACCTCTACTCGCTCGGTGCAGTATTGTATGAAATGGCCACGGGCCGCCTGGCCTCCGGCGTCGGGACCACGGCGGTCGTCTTCGAGGCCATCCTCAATCGCACTCCTGTCCCCGCGACCCGGCTGAATTTCGATCTGCTACCCGATCTGGGTTGGATCATTGCCAAATTACTCGAAAAGGACCGCCGCATGCGCTACCAGTCTGCCGCGGAACTCCGCGCCGATCTGGGTCGGGTCCAGCGCGACTCGGGATCGTCCCGTGTATCCGGCACGGTGATGCGCCAGCCCACCAGGACTCGGTGGCGTTTGCCAATTCTGGCAACGGCCGGTTTCGCCTTGCTGGCAACTCTTATCGCTGTGGCCCCACGTGTTTGGCGGCAGCTACGGGAGGGCAGTTCGGCCTCCGCCCGGATTCATTCCGTTGCCGTGCTGCCTTTCGCGAATGCCGGCGCCGATCCCAATATCGAATACCTGGCTGATGGCATGACCGACGGCATCATCGGTGGCCTCTCGCGAGTCCCGGAGTTGCGGGTAATGGCCAGGAGCACCGTATTCAGCTACAAGGGCAAGGAAACCAACGCCCAGAAGGTTGGACAGGAACTCAACGTCGACGCTGTCCTTACGGGACGCGTTGCCCAACGAGGGGATGTCTTGACCATTCAGGCCGATCTGGTCAGCGTCGCGGACGGATCGGAGCTGTGGGGCCAAAAGTATAATCGCAGAGTCGCGGATCTGTTAAACGTTCAGGAGGACATATCGAGGGAGATCTACGAAAATCTGCGCCCCAAACTCACCGGCCAAGCGACACTTCAGCTAGCCAAGCATTACACCGACAACCCCGAGGCTTATCAGCTCTATCTTCAAGGCCTTTACTATAGGAACAAATGGACAGAAGTTGGACTGACCAAAGCCATTAATTATTTCAAGCAGGCGGCTGAGAGAGATTCGAACTACGCTTTGGCATTTGCGGGCCTTGCCGACGCCTACAATTTTCTGGGCGATACTGGGTATGTTGCGCCCAAGCAAGTGCGCCAAAACGCTACCTTGGCGGCCACACAGGCCTTAAAGATCGATGACACGCTACCTGAGGCGCACATTTCTCTCGCTCTGGTACACGAAGCTTACGACTGGGATTGGTCGGGGGCGGAAACCGAATTCAAACGAGCTCTCGAACTTGACCCCAATTCTGCTACCGCCCACCAGTGGTACGGAACCTTTCTGATGAGGTTGGGACGTCTGCCGGAAGCCAGGGCTGAACTTCAGAAGGCACTGGAACTCGATCCCCTTTCTCTGCCAATCAATGCCAGCGTCGGGCGGCAGCTGTATTTTGCGCGGCAATACGAGCCCGCGATCCAACAATTGAAGAAGACGCTGGAGCTGGATCCGAATTTTGTACTCGCACAGCGCGCGTTGGAGGCTGCCTACGCTCAATCCGGGATGTACAAGGAGGCGATTGCCGAGCGGCAAAGGCTTTTGACGCTTTCAGGAAATCCGGACCTGGCCGTAGCTATCGGCGAAGACTATCGCAAATCCGGCTATGCGGGCGTGCTGCAGGGCTCACTGGAAGGGCTGAAAGAAGTCTCCAAAGAGCGCTACGTTCCTCCCTATCATGTCGCGCAGATCTATGCCCGGCTCGCGGACAAAAAACAGACCCTGGCTTGGCTGGAGCAGGCTTTCAACGAGCGCGATACCCAGCTGACTTATATGAAAGTAGAGCCTGCCTTCGACGAGATCCGCTCCGATCCGCGCTTCCAGCAGTTGCAGCAGCGCCTGGCCATGCCGAAGTAACCTCAAGCCTGGGCCCGCCGTCATCGTAATGGATACCCCAGTTCCCCTGGCAGGTGCCCATCCACTCGAATCACCTTGGTTCCGGGGCGCACATCCCGCGCATCGACGAAGGCAATGGCACCCGGAATCGCCGTCACCAATTCGTTTGCCATGTCGTTGGAGTAAACCACCTTGGGTGCAGTAGCCGATTCAGCGCGAAAGATCTTGGCGATCCAAAACTGTTTGAACTGCGATTCCGACATCTGATAGATGATCTTGAGGACCACGTCCCGTTCTCGCGCCACAGGCGCGCGGATCAGCAACACTACGGCCAGGTTGGTATTCCAGTATTGCCGTTCACCGCGGAAGACCTTGCGCACCTCGGCCAGAGTCAGATTGCTCACCGGGATGTCAGGATCGGCCACCAGCGCCACGTCAACATTGTGGCCTTGAGCTACCGCCGGGATGGTGCAGCAAAGGCACAGCCATCCCAACAACAGCATTCCAAGCGCGGTTTTCCAATGTGCCGTCATCGTAGTGGACTCAGAAGGTAAACGCAGACTGGAAGAACGTCCCGTTCACACTAGGTAGACCTGCGTCCTGACGGACCTTTCGATACTCGCCCTTGAAGCACGCGAAGTTTGTAATGTCCCATCTCACGCCAACCGTCGAACCGACTAGATCTTCCACCAAAGGCGTCCCGGTACTGTCCCACACCGGCTCTTGGGGCGGCCTATGAATATACTCGAAACGATAGTAAGGCTTCCATTTGTTTTCCTGCCAGGGAAGCCGGTACGCCACTTGGGCATAGTATCCCGTGGTGTTGAAGGTCTGCGACGTTTGCAAACTTGCGTGGTGAACATTCTCGTATTCTGCCAGCAATTCCGGGCGCCCTCTTGTCCAAGTCACATATCCTCCGGCGATCCATTCCCGGAAGTTTACTCCGGGCTGCGGGGTGAGCTCATCGCGATAATAAGAGCCTCCGAACTCCAGCCCAGATAAATGGAATGGTTGGGACGACAGTTTGGCTAGCCAAGCACGATTGTTATTGAAATCACCGCTGTCGCCTGCCTTGCTGAAGTTCGCACCGCGGCCGTTGCCTAGCGCCACGCTATAGCTCAGGCCCAATCCACCTGAGGGGATGCTCCCTTCAGCTTGCGCGCCTACGATATGGACAGGAGTGAACGTCCCGCCGAACTTGATCATATCCGGGCGGATGATCGTCGTCTGCAGCCAGGCGCCGTGGTGGAACGCGGTGTTCCAATAGCCGATCGGGGTATGAAACTTGCCAAACGATATCTTGAAGTAGTCGTTGTAGTCGAAACGGACAAACGAACGTTCTACATTCAGGTCGTAGGTAGTCGGCTGTGCCGTGAAGGTCACTTCGCCGAAGTAGGTAACCTTCCGCGAAAGCGGTGAAGCAAAGTGCAGGTCCAGTTGCCCCAAAGAGAAGCCGCTCGTGGAATCTTTTTGGTCCGTCGCGTGGAAATCCACATCGCCGAATCCACGGATCTGCAAAGACGGGTAATGGATCTCCGCCTCGCGGATTTCCGTTGGAGTAGCTCCGTGCTCGTGTAGCGCCGGACTGGGGGCTGCGGCAGCCGGTACCATTTGGTGCTCAGCCGGTGCCGGCAACACCGGGTTGCTGGTCTGCGCCGCTGTCTCTCTACCTTGTCGTGCTTCGAGTTCGCTGATCCGCTTCTCCATTTGTTGGATACGATCAAGCAAACTCTGGATAGATGGTTCAGACTGGGATGTTTGGCTCGTGGACTGTGCCAGCAATGCTGGGCTCGCCAACCACAACAGGAAGAGTACGAGTAGAGAGCGCAAATTGCCTCCTCGGAAACCGACCTCTTATATTTGTGACCTTGGGGACGCCGACAGATTAGGCCGCTAGTCTATTCCGAGCGGCACCCTTTGGAGAAGGAAAGATTTCGATTCGGATTTGCGCCGTGATGCGGCGTCTTATTCGGCACGTGAACCAGCGGCCATTGCGCGACGAAGGAGGTCAGGGGACTTGATTCGCTGGCAGTACTCTGCAAAGCACGAGCCTGGTCCCTTCCATCGAAGGTCGTCGACTGTTTCAAAAACGGGCACATCGAGGCGAAGAGTAGCGAGGGTGCGGAATAGCAAGGCGTCGTTCCACGCGCTAAACAACGACTCAGAAAGCGAGCGGGCTTTGCGGATCGAAGCGTGCCATTGGCGCCAATCTTTCGGAACCAGTTCCAGATGAGAGTATTGGGATAACACAAGAGCCGCCGCCTTCGCTCCCCATCCGGCCACGCCGGGGAAGCCGTCGGCGCTGTCGCCGACGACGGCCAGGTAGTCTGGAATGGATTGCGGCGTTACTCCAAACTTAGCAACGACTCCAGGCTCATCGCGCACGATGTTCTGCCTGCGATCCAGTTGTACGACTCGCGTACCCACGACGCACTGGCCAAGGTCCTTGTCCGGCGTACAAATGAAAACCTGATTGACGCGTTCTTCCTGCGCGGCCTTTGCCGCGGCGGAGGCTAGCGCATCGTCGGCTTCGTAGTAGACCATCGGCCACACCAGCACTCCCATGGCTTCCAGCGCTTGCTCGAGAATGGGGAACTGCGAGAGCAATTCGGGAGGCACGCCCTCGGCGGTCTTGTATCCGGGATACAAGTCGTTGCGAAACGATTCCACGACATGGTCGGTCGCGACTCCTGTATGAGTTACTCCGCGCTCGAGCAGGGAGACGACCGACGTCAGGACACCTCGCACGGCGCCGATCTCCTGGCCGTTCGCATCTTTCGCGGACGGCACTGCGAAGAAGTGCCGGAATAATTCATAAGTCCCGTCGACCAAGTACACATCCACGCAACCGCCTCCCAATCGTTTTAAATTTTCGTTTAGTTTATGACCCGCTGTCCATTGCGGTGAAGAGGTTGTTCAGCGACTCCGCCAGCGTTGGGTGGGCAAAAATGCCGTCGCGCAATGCGGTGTAGGGCAACTTCCCCATCATGGCAATCTCGATGGCGGACATGATTTCTCCACCCTCGATGCCGAGGACTGCGGCGCCCAGGATCTGGTCGGTCTCCGCGTCCACGATCGCTTTCATGAAGCCGCGGGTTTCGTCGACTTCAAGAGCGCGCGCCACGCGGGTCATCGGCATCTTTGCCACGCGAATGTGGCGGCCTTGCGCGCGAGCCTGCGCCTCGGTAAGGCCGATCCGGCCCAACTGAGGATCGATAAAGATGGTATAGGGCACCTGACGATCGGTGGTGGAGGCGTTTTTCTTTTCGATGAGATTGGCATGGATGATCCGAAAGTCGTCATAAGAGATGTGCGTAAATGCGGGGCCGCCTTTGATGTCGCCCAGAGCGTAAACGCCTTCCGCGGTGGTTTCCAGGCGATCATTCACCTGAATGAAGCCGCGGTCGTCAGTTTTGATTTTGGCTGCGGCGAGATTGAGTGTGTCGGAGTTCGGCACACGGCCTGTGGCGACGAGTAGATGTGAACCTACCAAGCTAGTCGAGTCGTTTTTGCACTGAATATCCAATCGGATGCTCTTGCCCGATTCCTCTACTTGAGTCGCTTTCGCATTCAGCAGGATTTCAATCTCGTCCTGGCACAGAATTTTTTTGACCTCTTCCGCGATATCCGGATCTTCCTCGACGAGAAGCTGGCCGGCGGATTGAACGATGCTGACGCGGCTCCCAAACCGGCGGAACAGCTGGCCGAACTCCAGGCCGATGTAGCCTCCGCCCAGTATTAGCAAATGATCCGGAAGCGCCTCCAGTTCCATGATGGAGATATTGTCGAGAAAACGGACTCTGTCTAACCCTTCGAGCTTGGGCCGCGACGCGCGCGTTCCGGCATTGATGAAAATGTATTTCGCTGAAATTGTGCGATGGCGACCGTCTTGTAAGCGAAGGTCGACAGTCTTCGGGCCGCTGAAGCTCGCGTCGCCGAAAATCAATTCGAGGTTTGGAGTCTTCTCAATCTTCGACTGGCTTCCATTGCGAAAGCTGTCGACGATTTTGCGCTTGCGTTGACGAACTTTTGCCAGGTCGATGCTGATCGGCCCAGTCTGCACCCCGTAGTCGGCGGCCCGGCGCGCCAGGTATGCGACTCGACCGCTGGCCACCATGGTTTTCGTGGGAGTGCATCCTTCGTTCACGCAGGTGCCACCGACATGCTTTCGCTCGATCAGAAGGGTACGCATTCCGGCGCCGGCGAGAGCGGTGGAGAGCGGCGTCCCGGCTTGTCCCGAGCCGATGATGACGGCGTCGTATAGCTCCGCGGTGTTCATTCGTACACCTCAGTCTTGATTTGTGGCTGGAGAGTTTTGCGCAGCGCCCAATCGGTTGCTTTAGAATCGCGAAGCCAGAAACAATCCAAGCCCGATTGCGATCAGGTCCTCCGGGATTGCGACTGCGAAATCCGGTGCGCGCAAGGCGCGGACCAGTCCGACCCGCGCATGATAGCCGCCGAAGGCTCCAGCAATTCCACCGAGGGCTCCGGCGAGCGCTCCCAGCCAAAGTGTCGCGCCGCCCGCGACGGCCAGGCATGAGCCGGTCAGCGCACCGGTGACGATTCTAGCGGAGAGACCTACCGGGGCCGTGCGCGAGGGCGTATTCGGAAGTTTGTCGGCTACAAGTTCGACCAACGACAAAATCGAAAAGATGCCTACTGCCCACGCCGATCCCATCAACGACAACGAACTGCCGTGAAGATTGATCCAGCCAAGATGCGCCGCCCAAGCCACCACCGCGGGCGCTGTGAAGGACCGCAGGCCAGCTATGACACCAATACCGAATGCCAGGCCCAGGGCGAGTGCAGAATTCATAAGGCCTTTCTTTCGCAGCGGACCGTGAAGATATTCAGCGTGAGGTCACGCTTTCCGACAAGGGCAGCCGAATCTGGAAACGCGTGTCTCCCGGCTTGGAGTCCACGTGAATGTTGCCGCGGTGTTTTCTTACGATCCGTTGGACCGTGTCGAGACCAAGCCCGGTTCCCTCCCCGACTCCCTTGGTGGTGAAGAATGGTTCGAAAATGTGAGACTCAACCTCCGGCGCAATCCCCGGACCGTTGTCGCCGATCTCGACCACAACACAATCGTCTTCGCGAAAGGTTCGCACACGCAGTTCGCCTTTTCCACCCATTGCGTCGATGGCGTTGTCGATGATGTTGGTCCAGACCTGATTGAGTTCGCTGCCGAAGGAGTTCACGAAGAGCGGAGTTTTCTGATAATTCCGCTGCACATCCACTCCGCGTTTGAGTTTGTGATTCAAGATGGTCAGCGTAGTCTCGAGGGTCTTCACGATATCGACGTTCTGTATGGGCGACTGATCCATGAAGGTGTATTCCTTGATCGCGCCCACGAGCTCGGAGATCCGCGAAGTACTGCTTTCAATTTGATTCAGTAAGTCGGCGATCTCTAAGGAAGCTGAAATTCGTACGAGTGCTGCCCGAGCGGTACCCGCATCGAGCTTGGCGAACAGTTGTTCCAACGCTTCGACCTTGAAGTTCTTGCGGGCCAGGTCGGCTGCGAGCTGCCACAAATCATTTTGTCCGTGATTGCGAAGCAAGGAATCGAGTCGATCTTCAAGGTCGCTGGTGGTAAGAGCGTCCGGAGGAGGTCCGTCGACTTGGACAAGCGATGCCTCCAACTTCTCAATCTCCGCTTTCTGTGCCGCGGTCAGGTCGCGGCTGCCTAGATCATGGCTGGCGTCGCGCACCCGCTTCAGAATGTCGCGCAATTGGGTGGCAGCACGCTTCGCCGCTGACGCGGGATTGTTTAACTCATGAGCCAGGCCGGCAGAAAGTTTGCCCAGAGCGGCCAATCTGTCCCGTTGCTGTTCAAACCTGGTCGCTTCCCGAATTCGATCCGACATCAGGCCAACCAGTCGCGTGGCCAGTTCGGGCATCCTCTGCACTAGTTCGGGAAACAGCGAGGCGGGGAATCGCAGGACGCGGCCCGCAGTCTCGGCGCGCCCGCCCAAAGTGAATTGCTTCATTCGGGAAAATGGCAGGATGCCCGTAATTTCGCCGGCCTTGATCGCCAGCACGAAGCTCTCCCCCGCAAGTTCGCCGCGCCATTGAAACTCCCCTTCCAACAGCACGAACATTGCGTCCGCGGGATCGCCCTGGCGTGCGTAGGTTTCGCCCGGCTTAAGATGAAGTTCCTTCGAGTTGCTCAGAAACCATGCGAACTGATCCTCAGGCAATCCTTCAAATGCCGGAACGCGACGAAGCAGATCTTTTGTATCCACCATTTAGACCTTGCTCAGATATTGATGGATGAATTGCACCGCCACGGAACCTTCGCCAACTCCCGAGGCTACGCGTTTAACCGAACCGTGCCGCACATCGCCCACCGCAAATATACCGGGCACATTCGTTTCC